>ERZ1673742.746-NODE-746-length-36533-cov-5.462991_pt1 | contig 36533 bp, 33 predicted proteins | sample MGYA00580208_ERZ1673742 | MGnify/ENA primary metagenome ERZ1673742 (study PRJEB41218, sample SAMN15661774) | gut metagenome | host: Homo sapiens | place: Canada: London | collected 2015-08-20/2019-03-30 | study: EMG produced TPA metagenomics assembly of...
ATTTTTTTCGACACACTCTGTCTTCTGTTTTCAAAGCTTCACAAAAGTCCTGAAAATGTTTGATTTCAATGGCGCGTCCCCTGGGTTTTCCGCACACATACCTTTTCTGCCCGGCAGCCAGGACTCTCTCCTCTATTAAACTATTTTCAAAAACTACAGGCCGCTTTTCCGCCGTTCAGCGGAAAAGCGGCCTGTCCATTTCAAAATAAACGCTTTGCTTTTTGGTGCTCTTTGGTTGTCAGAAATGTCTTACTTGCAGACAGCGATGATCTCAATCTCGCACAGCAGCTTCTTGGGCAGCTCCTTCACGGCCACGCAGGAACGAGCGGGCTTGCCGGTGAAATACTTGCCGTACACGCCGTTGAAAGCAGCGAAGTCTTCCATGTTAGCCAGGAAGCAGGTGGTCTTGATGACGTCCTCGAAGCCCAGGCCGTTAGCAGCCAGAATGGCCTTGATGCTCTGGCAGGCGCGCTCAGCCTGCTCCTCGATGGTGGTGCCGACGATCTCACCGGTACCGGGCATCAGGGGGACCTGGCCGGAAGCAAACAGGAAGCCGTTGGCGGAGATAGCCTGAGAATAGGGGCCGATTGCGGCGGGGGCATCGGGAGTGTTGGTGTAATTCATAATGATGTACTTCCTTTCCAAATCGTTTCGTGCTGATTTTCCAAATCATGCCGTAGACAGAATTCCTTGAATCGTCCACGATTCAAGTATAAACACGGATCCGGCTTCTGTCAACCCTTGCCGATCCGGTCAAAAAACCCGCCGCCCCTCCTTCAAGAGGAGCGGCGGGTCAATTTTTTTGTGTAAATTACACCAAGGTGTCCAGGACAGCCTTCAGATCAGCGATGATGTCATCGGGATCTTCCAGACCGACGGAGATACGGACCAGACCCTCGGAAATGCCGGAAGCCTTCAGCTCCTCGGGAGTGTAAGTGGAGTGAGTCATGGAAGCGGCGTGCTCGACCAGCGTCTCGGCATCGCCCAGAGACACGGCGATGGTGCACAGCTGCAGCTTGTTCAGAGCGTTGGCAACGGCATCGCGGTCGGCCTTCAGCTCAATGGACATCATGCCGCCGTACAGCTTCATCTGCTTCTTGGCGATCTCGTGGCCCTCGAAGTCCTCCAGACCGGGATAATAGACCTTGTCGATGGCGGGATGATCGTGCAGGAACTCGGCAACCTTCATGGCGTTGGCGCTGTGGCGCTCCATACGGATGTCCAGCGTCTTGAGGCCGCGGGCGATCAGGAAGGCGTTGAACGGGCTCATAACGGCGCCGGTCATATCCTTCAGGCCGAACATACGGCACTTGCCGATGAACTCAGCGTCAGAAATCACGAAGCCCGCAATCACGTCGCCGTGGCCGTTGATGTACTTGGTAGCGCTGTGGACAACCGCATCGGCGCCCAGAGACAGGGGCTGCTGGATGTAAGGAGAGCAGAAGGTGTTATCCACGATGACGCGGATGTTCTTGTTGTACTCGTGAGCGATTTTGGCGACCTCAGCGATGTCAACCACCTTCAGAGTGGGGTTGCAGGGGGTCTCCAGATAGACAACCTTGGTCTTCTCGGTCAGAGCGGCTTTCACGGCAGCGAGATCGGCGAAGTCAACGAACTTCACGCTGACGCCGAACTTGCTCATGCCGTGGTTCAGCAGAGCGAAGGTGCAGCCGTACAGGGTATCGCTGGCAACGATCTCGTCACCGGCCTCAACAGAACTCCACAGAGCGGAGGAGATAGCGCCCATGCCGGAAGCGGTAGCCAGAGCAGCCTCGCCGCCTTCCAGAGCAGCCAGCTTCTCCTCGACCTGAGTCAGAGAGGGGTTGCCCAGACGGGAGTAGATGTAGCCCTCTTCCTGACCAGCGAAGCGGGCGCCGCCCTGCTGCACGGTATCAAACTCGAAGGTAGAGGTCTGATAAATCGGGGTGCACAGTGCGCCGACACCGTTGTCGTGCTTACCAGCGTGAATCTGACGAGTAGCGAAGCCCATGTTCTTGCAATCCATAATAAATGCCTTCCTTTCCTTGTTCCGGGGCCGGTGAGACCGGCAAATTTTGTTGTTATCGTTTTTCAGTTATCTGTAAGAACTTTCCACGTTTTTGGCAAATCATTCACAGTTATTTTAATAATGGATTGACTTTTCGTGATAGGCTCCGTATAATGTGGTTCAACAAACAATGTATAACTATATCCATAGGAGCCCGGCGGACGGACTTGTGTTCCCCTGCGGCACCCTGCGGAAAATTTTATGAATTTTATAAAAAGGAGACGATCCAATGACCTTTCAGCAGCTGACATATGTGGTGGAGATCTCCAAATGCGGCTCCATCAACAAGGCCGCCCACAAGCTGTTTTTGTCCCAATCCGGCATTTCCACCGCCGTGCGGGAACTGGAGGAGGAATTGGGTATCAAATTCTTCGTCCGCAGCAACCGGGGCGTGGAGTTTACGCCGGAGGGCAAGGAGTTTCTGGGCTATGCAGTCTCGCTGCTGGAACAGAAGCAGCGGATCGAGAGCCTATACGGCGAATCCCGCAGCACCATCGCGCCGGTGCATTTCAGCGTTTCCACCCAGCGGTATCCCTTTACAGAGGACGCTTTCCTGGAAATGCTCCAGCAAAACCAGGAAAACCGCTATCAATATACATTGAAAGAGACCAGCATGGACGGCGTGATCGACGATGTGTATGACCACCGGGCGGACATCGGCGTCATCTATCTGACCAAATTGACGGAAAAGATCGTCTGCCGTCTGCTGGACGCCCGGGAGCTGACCTTCTACGAGCTGGCGGTGGTGCCCCCCTGTGTATACGTCCGGAAAGGACATCCCCTCACCCAGCTGGAGCACGTGTCGGAGGCGGATCTGGAGGGCTATCCTTACAGTTCCTTTGAACAGGCTCAGGGCGTAGCCGTGGACTTTTCCGAAGAGCTTCCCATGGTATCCATGCGCAAGCCCTCCAAGGCCATCATCGTCAACAACCGCTCCACCGCCATGAACGTTCTGGCCAATACGGACGCTTACAGCACCGGCAGCGGCCTCCTTGCAGAGCATCTCTCCCCCGCCAATGTGGTCACCATCCCTCTGACGGACAAGGATCCGGTGCGGCTGGGCTGGATCTATCCGCAGAACGCCAAGCTCTCCTCTCACGCCGAAGGATTTGTCCGCCTTCTGGAACAGTCTATTCAGCGTTCCATTGCATATACCTCTTCCCTGCATCGTCAGATCGTCGGCAAATAAGCACATATAAATAAATGAACCGGACGATTTCGTCCGGTTTATTTTTTGCGCAGGTTCTTTTCGCCTGAAACACAGAACCTTGCAGGCAACAGGAAAACGCCGGCCAATGGCCGGCGTTTTCCGTTAGGAGAGTAAGAGTGCGAGAATAGGAGAGATCCAATGTTTGATTACTGCTGTGCCTCAGCGGCTTCCTTCTCCAGCAGGGCCTTCTTAGCGGCCACGTTGGACTCAGCGCAGTCATACTCCCAGTTCCAGGGATCCGTGCGGCAGACACCATCGGCGAAGGGGATGAAGATGGACAGGATGCCGAAAGCGGCCAGGAACCAGCAATACCACAGAGAGCCAAGGACGTTGGCGGCGCTGATGGTGGTGCCGTTGGTAACGGTAGCGTTGCACAGGGAGGAAGCTACCAGGAGCTGCGCGCCGTAGGGGATGATGCCCTGGAACACGCAGGAGAACATATCCAGCAGAGAAGCGGTGCGGCGGGGGTCAACCTTGTACTCGTGAGAGACCTCACGGGCCATGTCGCCAGCCACGATGATAGCCACGGTGTTGTTAGCGGTAGCGCAGTCGCAGAGAGAGACCATAGCGGCAATGCCCACCTGAGCGGACTTGTTGCCCTTCATGACCTTGCCCAGCTTCTGGATGATCCACTCGATACCGCCGTTCTTGGCGATCAGCTCAGACATACCGCCGCACAGCAGGGTCAGGAAGAAGACCTCGTTCATGCCGCAGAAGCCGTTGTAAACAGCCTGAGCGAAACCGGCCAGATCGATAGCGCCGGTGGCGATGCCCACGATACCGGCAGCGAAGATGCCGATGGTCAGCACCAGGAACACGTTCATGCCCACCAGAGCCAGGATCAGAACCAGCAGATAGGGAATAACCTTGATGAAGCTGTAGGACAGGTCACCGATCTCGGTAACGGTCTCGGGACGGCCCACGATCAGCAGCACCACGATGGTGACCAGAGCGGCAGGCAGAGCGGTGAGGAAGTTCACGCGGAACTTATCACGCATCTCGCAGTGCTGGCTGCGGGTAGCGGCGATGGTGGTATCGGAGATCATGGACAGGTTATCACCGAACATAGCGCCGCCGATAACTGCGCCCAGAACAACCATCATGTTCAGGCCACCCTTTTCCGCAACGCCGACAGCGATGGGAGTGATGGCGGAGATGGTGCCCATGGAAGTACCGGTAGCGGTGCCCATGAAAGCAGCGATGACGAACAGGCCAGCGGCCAGGAACTGGACGGGAACCAGGCTCAGGCCCAGGTTGACGGTAGCGTCGCGGCCGCCCATCTCAGCGGCCACGGTGGCGAACGCGCCGGCCAGGATGTAGATGATCAGCATGGTCAGAACGTCCACGTTGGCAGCGCCCTTGGCGAAGGTATCAAACTTTTCGTTGATGCTGCCCTTGAACATAATGAAGGCCACCAGAACGGCCAGGAACATCGCGGTAACAGAGGGGAACTGATAGAATGCCATGTCGACGCCCTTGGACTGGTAAACCAGACCGGCGCCCATGTAGACAACGATGAATACCAGGAACGGGAGCAGTGCGAGACCATTCGCTTTCTTGTTGTTCAGGGTATTGCCCATATAGGGTTCCTCCTTTTTTCTTCCAAAGCTTGTTGATAGGTTCTTGGGACTGCTTATTGTGTTTTTACACAATTAAAGTGGGGTTGCCTCTCTCCTCTATCGTCAAGTATACCATAATTGTGAACGGATTGTTAATGCTTTTTTTCTATAATTGGTTATCGCTCTATCGATAGCGATTGAAGCTTTTTTGTTAGCCGTTTTCCTGTCGTTCCGCTGCTCCATTTTATGCACTTTTGAGTGCATTCAGCCCTCCCCTGACAACTTTTTCAGACAGCAAAAAAATTGAGGCGGCCCCTTGCGGGACCGCCTCGATTTTCAGTTCATCAGGAGTTTTTCCAGTTCCGCCGGGGTATCTGCCAGAAAATCCGCTCCCGCGTTTACCAGATTTTCCCGGCTGCGGAAACCCCACGTCACGCCGCAGGCCTTCAAGCCCGCGTTGTGTCCGGTGCGAATGTCCACATCGCTGTCTCCCACCATCAGCGTCTCCTCCGGTCGGGCGTTCAGCTTTTCCAGAATCCCTCGGGCCACGCCGGGGTCCGGCTTTACCGGTGTGCCGGGAAGATTCCCCCGGATCACCTCAAAAATACCGGGGAAGTAGTGGGCTACGATCACCTGACTGAATTCGTCCGCCTTGTTGGAGCAGACCGCCAGCCGCACTCCGGCGGCTTTCAGCTTTTTCAGCAGCGCCGGCATCCCGGCATAGGGTGCGGTCAGTTCCATATTGTGAGCGCCGTAGTACCGGTTGAACTGCGCAAGGGTCCGTTCCAGCGTCTGCGGCTCCTGCGCCTCCGCCGGGGAGAACCGGCTCACCAGATTGGGGATGCCGTGACCCACCATGCCCTCGACGGCCTGTACGGTGTACTCCGGCCAGCCGTTTTCCCGGCAGACGGCATTGGCGGCGGCCGCCAGATCCCCGATGGTATCCAGCAGCGTGCCGTCCAGATCAAAAATCACTGTGCGATACATGTATGATGCCTTTCTCTCTTATTCCGCCGCGTTCCACGCGGTCTCCAGGGCGATCTCCATCATCTCATGGAAGGAGTCCTGCCGCTCCTGAGCGCTCAGGGCTTCGCCGGTAAAAATATGGTCAGAAATGGTAAGGATAGACAGCGCCCGCTTGCCGAAGCGCTGAGCCGTCCAGTAAATACCGGCGGTCTCCATCTCCACCGCCAGAATACCGCACTTCCGGTAGGTGGCGTTGGCCTCCGGATTGTCATTATAGAACTGGTCGGAGGTGAACACCTGTCCCACGTCCGCCCGGACGCCCAGCCGTTCCGCCGCTGCGGCAGCGTCCTTCAAAAGGCCGTAGTCCGCCGTGGCGCAAAGCTGGCCGGGGAACCGGTACTGGTCGGCAAAGTGGGAATTGGTGGAGGCGCCCATAGCCAGCACCACGTCCCGCACCTTCACATCCTCTCCGATGCCTCCGGCGGAGCCGATGCGGATGATGGTGTCCACACCGTAGAAGTTATACAGCTCGTGGGCGTACAGTCCCGCAGAGGGAACGCCCATGCCGTGACCCATGACGGACAGTTTCCGACCCTTATAGGTGCCGGTATAGCCCAGCATATTCCGCACGGTATTGAAGCACACCGGGTTTTCCAGATAGTGCTCCGCTACGAATTTCGCCCGCAGAGGGTCGCCGGGCATCAGTACCGCCTTGGCGATGACGCCCTCCTCCGCTGCGATGCAGGCAGAGGGAGATTCTAAAATAGCCATATCAGATCCTCCTTATTTTTTGTCCTTGAACAGCGCCGCAAGACTCTCGTTGAAGGGCGGGTAGCAGATGCCCTTCTCCGTCACGATGCCGGTGAGCAGCTCATGGTCCGTCACATCGAAGGACGGGTTGAAGCACTTCACCTCCGGCAGGGCCATGGGCTTTTCGTACCAGAGATTCTTGATCTCGTCGCCGTCCCGCAGCTTGATGGGGATGTGCGCCCCGTCGGGACAGTTCATGTCGATGGTAGAGGTGGGTCCCAGCGTATACACGGGGATGCCGTAGTGCTTGGCCAGGATGGCCACGCCGCTGGTGCCGATCTTGTTGGCGAAGTCGCCGTTGGCGGCGATGCGGTCACAGCCCACGAAGCAGGCCTGCACCCAGCCGTTTTTCATCACCATGGACGCCATGTTGTCGCAGATGAGGGTCACGTCCACCCCCGCCCGCTGCAGCTCATAGCTGGTGAGCCGCGCCCCTTGCAGAAGAGGGCGGGTCTCGTCGGCAAACACGCGAATGTGGATGCCCCGCTCCGCCGCCAGCAGAAAGGGGCCCTGTCCGGTGCCGTACCGGGAGGTGGCCAGCGGACCGGCATTGCAGTGGGTCAGAACGCCGTCGCCGTCCTTCAGCAGGCTCAGACCGTATTCGGAGATGGCGGTGCATTTGGCGATGTCATCCTCGTGGATGTCCACCGCCTTGCGGTACAGAGCCTCCAGCAATTCCGCCCGGTCATCCTTCAAGTGGGTCTTGGCGGCATCCAGCATCTCCCCCACCGCCCAGCGGAGATTCACCGCCGTGGGCCGGGCCGATCCCAGCAGCTCGCCGTCGATCTGCAATTTTCGGTAAAAGGTCTCGTTGTCCTTGGCGTCAATGTCCCTGGCCAGCGCGTACATGCAGTAGCCCGCGCAGATGCCGATGGCCGGCGCGCCCCGGATGCGGAGCATTTTGATGGCCTCGATCATCTCCTCCACGGTGCGCAGCTCGATCTCTTTTTCCTCGTTGGGCAGCAGCGTCTGGTCGATGATGTACAGCCGCTCCGTGGCCTTGTCATAGCGGATGTTCTGAACGTGGATCACCTGCCGGATCGCTTCATTCATAGTCTGCCCTCCTCACACATACAGAACGCGGTCCTCTTTCCGGGCCTTGTCCCCCAGGACAGCCTGATCCGTATAGCCTAAAATGCAGTTGCCGACGCCCTTCCAGTTTTCGCCCAGACCCCACTCCGCCAGCAAAGCCTTGCCCTCCGGCAGCTCAAAGGTCTCCATGGCCCGGTTGATCCAGCAGGAGCCGATGCCCAATGCGGCAGCAGCGTTCATCAGGTTGCCCATCACCAACGAACCGTCCTGGAGCTAGTTGGGATAATCGCTGTCGGACAGCACCACAATGGCCTCCGGCGCGCCGTAAAAGGGCGTCCCCTCCGGTGTGCCTAAAATCCGGCTGTTCAGCCGTTCCAATCTGGCAAGCACGGCGGCGTCCCGTACCACCACCAGCTTGGTGCTCTGGAGATTCTTGGCGGAGGGCGCGTAAAGACCGGCCTCCACAATGGCGTCCAGATCCTCCTTTTTCAGCGGCTCCGGGCGGAAAGCACGGATGCTGCGGCGCTCTTTCAGAACCTTTAAAACCTCATTCATGGTCAACACTCCTTTTGCAATAAGATCGTTATGGCTATTCTATCACGGTTTTTTTGATTCTCCAATATTTTTTCATGGGGAGCGGCCAATTTTCCCCTTGCATAAGCCTGTTTTGGGCTGCATAGGATAAAGCAACAAAAGGCGGGGAGTGTTGTGCTTTGAAGGGAAATATGGAGGAGCGGGCGGAGCGCCTTGCTCTTTACATCATAGAGAACCGGACCACGGTCCGCGCCGCCGCTGCCAAATTCGGCATCAGCAAATCCACGGTCCACAAGGACATTTCAGAACGGCTGCCCCTTTTTAACCGGGCGCTGTACTTGCAGGTCAAGGAGGTGCTGGACGTGAACAAGGCCCAGCGGCACATCCGGGGCGGCATCGCCACCCGAAAAAAATACAAGGGTACATAGAAGGAGGAAGTCCCATGGCTGTACGTGATCCCGGCGGCTGCCGCCGCCAAAGCGGCCCCCAAAAGTCAAACGCTGTCCCGGAACTGCCCGCCGCTCCGGCAGTTCAGCCCGTCATGCGCCGATGGCCCCACCCGGTAGCGGTCCATCCCGCGCCGGAGGGACTGGCAGCAGAGCTTCATTATATCAGCTGCACCCTTTCCCAGCAGACCCGGCAGCTGGACGAGATCCGGTGCCTGCTGAAAAGGCTGGCGAACAGCGCCGGAAGCGAATAGCAGGCTGCGGGGGACCTTCGAAGGGTCCCCCGCAGCCTTTAAGAAACGCCGATTTCCGTAGACCAGCATTTTCCGGACAGGCTGTTTGTGAACAATTTTGAAATTTCTCGGAACCTCTTGTAATTTCCTGCCGGGGCCATTACAATATTATGTAAATCTGTCGAAAAAGAGAAGCGGCCCCCGCCGCGTATAAAGGAGCGTTATTTCATATGTCCAGAGGAGCCCGCCGCCGTCAGCGGCAACAGCCCCGCACCCTGCAAGTCTTTTTGATCATCGTTCTGGTTCTGCTCACCGTCTGCGTGCTGGTGAAGGCCTTTTTCCTGAAAGCCCCGGAGCAGAAGGCAGCGGAGCTGCCCGCCCAGTCCGCAGCATCGGACACGGATTCCCAGCAGTCCCGGGAGGAACAGGCGGCCCAGGAGGCCCTCCGCTCCCATCTGGAGCGCAAGGGCGGGTTCTACACAATCCTCCTTTCCGGCCTTGACGATGACAACGGCGGTAGCGACACCAACATCCTTGTGGCGGTAGACACGGTGAACGGCTACGTTTACGGCGTCAGCATCCCCCGGGACTCCAAGGCCATCATTGACGGCAAGGCCCGCAAAATCAACTACGCCTATAATAAGGGCGGCACGGAGCTTCTGGCCGACACCGTGTCGGAGCAGCTGGGTATTCCGGTGGATTACACGGTCAGCGTCAATCTGAAGGGCTTTACCGCGCTGGTGGATGCCATCGGCGGCGTGGATTTCGATGTCCCCATCAATATGGACTATGACGACCCCATCCAGAACCTCAGCATCCACTTCAAAAAGGGCGTCCAGCATCTGAGCGGCGCCGACGCCCTGCGGGTGGTGCGATTCCGCCATAATAACGACGGCAGCGGCTACGGCAGCGAGGATCTGGGCCGCATGGCCACCCAGCAGAAGTTCCTGAAGGCCGTGGCGAAAAAGATGCTCTCCGCAGGCAATATCCTCACCAAAATCGACGACTACGCCAAAATTTTCAACCAGTATGTGGACACGAACCTCACCGTTGGAAACCTTGCATGGCTGGGCACTGAGGTTTTGAAAATGGGTGTGGACAAGATCGATTTCTCCACCCTGCCCAATGCGTGGAAATACCCCTACATCTATCTGGATCCTACCGAGACCCTGACGCTGGTAAACACCTATCTGAACCCCTATGTGGAGGATCGGACCGCGGAGGATCTGCATCTTCCGTCCTGACCTCCGGAAAGGAGTGACACCCCATGAAAAAGCAAGCGCTGTCCCTGCTGCTGGCACTGTCTCTGATAAGCGTTCCCGCTCTGGCCAAGGAGAACAGCGCGGACAACTTTGTCCGCAGCAAAACCTATGCCGGCCAGTTCTCCGATCTGCCGGAGGACCATACCTTCTATGAAAATGTAGCCGCCCTGTACGAATACGGTCTGTCTGTCGGTCAGGCCGACGGCACTTACGGCCTGACGGTGCCTATGACCGTGGGACAGTCGGTGATCTTCGCCGGGCGCATCCGCAGCCTGTACCGCACCGGGGACCCGGAGGCCGGTCCCGCCGCCTTCACTGCCGCCGCCATTGGATTGAAGGACGCCCAGCGGGTCTACGCCCCCTATCTCTGGTACTTACAGGCGGAGGGCGTTTTAGACAAGGCTCTGGACGAGCAGCTCGCCGATGTGGCTACCCGAGCCCAGATGGCCCATGTGCTGGCAAATCTCCTGCCGGAAACAGTACTGCCCCCGGTCAACGATTCCCTCATCACTCAGGCCTACGCCAGCCGCCGCCGGATCACCGACGTGACGGAATACACGCCTTATTATGATGATATCCTCAAGCTTTACCGCTGCGGGATCAGCGTGGGCAGCGACGAGACCGGCTCCTTTCTGCCGGATTCTCCCATCACCAGAGGGGCCGCCGCAGCCATGCTGACCCGGATGGTGGATCCCTCCCTTCGGCTGACGCCGGACTGGCACCTGCCGGAGCTTTACAGCGCCGAGGGGGCCGCCTACGAGGATCTGGTCACGGCGGGAACCTACATCGCCGCCCCAGAGACTGCGGCGGACTATGACCAGGCCGTCCGCTATATGCTCTCTCAGGGGGAAAACACCCTGTCCCTGAAATACGATCAGGGCTTTACCGTTTCCAGTGCTCAGGAGGCTCTGAACAATGCCCTGCTGGCGGTCAAGCGGTACTGCGAGCAAGGCTATAACAACGCCTCCTGCTCCTATAACGCCGCCGGGACCATGATCCTGAAATTCAGCTCCATCGCCGGCGACCGCACCGAGGAATACCGTTCAGAAGCACTGACTGCCGCCATCGCCGTCCATGACGCGCTGTGGCAGCAGGGGACCATTACCCCCGCCTCCACCCAGCGGGAGATCGCCTGGGCCTATTACCAGTGGATCGCCGCCAACTGCACCTACGATGACGCCGGAGACAACACCTCCGTCAGCCACCTGCCCTACAGCCTGTTTCATAACGGCAAGGCCGTCTGCGACGGGTATACCGGCGCTTACAATCTGCTTTTGAAACTGGAGGGCATCGACTGCTACGCCCTCCCCAACGCCACCCACATCTGGTCCGTGGCCACACTGGACGGCGAGACCGTCCACATCGACGCCACCTGGGGGGATCAGGGGAACACCGGCACAAAGCAGTATTTTGCCATGACCCCGGAGCAGTCTTATTCGCTGCACCCCTGGCCCAAGGAAAACGAACTGCCCCAATGATTCAAAAAAGGACTTCCGCATTGCTGCGGAAGTCCTTTTTGTTATACAAAAGCATGGCAACATGAGAAATGCGCCATTTCCTCGCCCCTGCGGGGCAACCGGAAATGCTGCGCGAAAACTTCATGCACCGGCATTTGCGCGTTTTCGTAGTGCGCCGCTCATGCATGAAGTTTTGCTATGCAAAAGCATAGCAAAATTAAGAAATGCGCCATTTCCTCGCCCCTGCGGGGCAACCGGAAATGATGCGCGAAAACTTCATGCACTGGCATTTGCGCGTTTTCGTAGTGCGCCGCTCATGCATGAAGTTTTATATCAGATCCTTATAATACGCCACCAGCAACTCCACCACCATGCTGTAAGACTTCATGCCGTTGGCGTCACCGTAGGATTTCAGCGCGGCGTCATACACCGTATCGGATACCTTTTCCACCACGTTGTCCCGGAACTGATCCCAATAGGCGCTGTTGTCCCGGAGGTCTGCCTCCACCGCTGCCGGAAGGGTGCCCCGAATGGCCCAGTAAGTCTCCGGGTCTGTTTCGTACAAGGCGTTGCCAAGATGGATGAACCCCAGCAGCCAGCCGGAATACGCATAATCCGGCATCCCGCTGGTGACAGAGGCCAGCACCCCCAAGAAGTTGCACTCCTGTTCCCATGCGACGCCCCGCTGGTGGGCCAGCTCGTGGGCGATGGTGGAGGGCAGCAGGCAGGCGGGGCTGTCCACATTCACATTGGACTCCCCCACGCAGGCGAAATACACCCCGGTAAAGCCCATGACGCTCATGATCCGGGAGCAGCGCACCGCCTTGACCCCGGTATCCGGAAATTCCAGAAAGGGGAACAGCTCCGTCACGCCGCCGTAGACCGACCGACTCTCTGAAAGAATTTGCTCTTTCGGCACCGCGTACACGCCGCTTTCGTCCCGTGGCACCGTGTCCGCTGTTTCGGACAGCCGTTCCGCGAAATAGGCGGTCACGTTTTTCAGATCTTCCGCAGCCACCGGCTGAGCTGTAATGCCGGAGCGATCCTGAAAGCTGTCTGTCCAGTAGTTCACGCCCCACATGAGGCAGAACAGGACGTAAACTGTCAAAATACCGTCCGCCGCTTCCAAAAGGGCGCTGTATACCCGCCGTCCCCGGTGACCCCTGGCCTTCACCACGGCGATCACTGACCAGACGGTATATGCCACAGCCCCCACCGCCGCCAGAGCATACAGGATTTCCATGATGGACAGGCTGGTAAGCGCGCACAGCCGCCCCAACGCCGCCTTCAGCGGTGTGGTGATGCGGTCCGCAAAGCTGTTCATCAGCTGCCGGTTCTGCCGCAGAGCCAGATACAGGCCCAACACCGCCAGATCGACAGCCAGCCAGATATGCAGTTTTCGATATTTTTTCCAGAAGCTCATAGCAATGCCTCATCTGTCATTTTTCAAGCTCAGGATTTGGAAACAGCAGGCGGAACCGCCTGCTGTCCTTATATCCAGTTGTTCGGCTATGCGGTTATTCCGCCGCCGCCAACAGCTGCTTTGTGTACGGGTCCTTGGGATGGTCGAACAGCTCGTCCACCGTCCCCTGTTCCACAATGCGCCCCTGCTTCATCACCAGGGCGGAATCGCACAACTGATAGACCACGTTCAGGTCGTGGGAAATGAACAGGTAGCTGAGGTCCAGTTCATCCCGCAGCTCCCGCAGCAGTTTTAAAATCTGGGCCTGAATGGTCACGTCCAGTGCACTGACCGGTTCGTCAGCAATGAGGAAGCGGGGCCGCTGGATCAGGGCCACGGCGATGGACACCCGCTGCCGCTGTCCGCCGGAAAGCTCCGATGGCTTCGCTTTCAGCACTTCCTCCGGCAGCTCCACCCGTTCCAGCATCTCCCGGACCCGGCGCTTCCGCTCCGGGCCGTCATATTTTCCGTAGATCCGCAGCGGCTCCTCTAACAGCCACTCCACCGGATACGCCGGGTTCAGAGAGCTGTACGGGTCCTGAAAGATCATCTGAGGCCGTTTCGTATAGTGGATGACCTGTCCGGCCTCCGGCTGCACCATGCCCAAGATGGTCTTGGCCAGCGTGGATTTTCCGGTGCCGGACTCGCCTACTAATCCTAAAATTTCACCCCGGTGCACATCGAAGGAAACATCGTGGAGCACCTCGTGAAAGTACTTGCGGCCCAGCACGCCGCCTTCCCGATACCCGGCGGTAACATGTTGAAGGGAGAGTACCAATTCGTCCGTCATGGCCGCTCCTCCTTTCGGTTCCGGGTGGGGATGGCGTCGATGAGCTTTTGGGTGTAGGGGTGCTGAGGATGGTAGAATACCTGATCAGTATCTCCCTCCTCCACCAGAACGCCCCGCTGCATCACCGCCACCCGGCGGCACAGCTTCCGTACCACGTTCAGATTATGGGAGATGAACAGCATGGACACGCCGCTCTCCCGGTTCAGTTTTTTCAGCATTTCCAGAATTTGGGCCTGAATGGTCACGTCCAGCGCCGTGGTAGGCTCGTCCAGCAGCAGCAGCTTGGGCCGGTTCACGATAGCCGCCGCGATCATAGCCCGCTGGAGCATACCGCCGGAAAGCTCATGGGGATATTTGTCGCAGATCCCCTCCGGGTCCGGCAGCTCCGCCGCCGCCATTGCCGCCAGCGCCCGCTGATGGCGCTCCTCTTTCGGCATCTGGGTGTGGATCCGCAGGGTCTCCTCCACCTGAGGCCCAATTTTCATCAGGGGGTCCATGCAGCTTTGGGGCTCCTGAAACACCACGCCGATCTCCGCTCCCTGAATCTCCCGCAAAACGGACCGGTCCGCGTGGAGCAGTTCCTGCCCGTCCAGCAGGATGCGGCCGGTATAGTCGCACTGCTTCCGGGGCAGCAGACCCGCCACGCTCATGGCGGTGACGGATTTTCCGGAGCCGGATTCGCCCACCAGACCCAAAATTTCGCCGTCCTGAATGGTCAGGCTCACACCGCTGACCGCTTCCCGGTCCCGGTTATGAAATTTCACATGCAGATTCTGAATTTCCAGCATCAGGCCTCACCTCCGCCCCGACGCTGCAGTCCTTCGCCGATCAGTCCCACGCCGAACACCATCCACACAAGGGTCAGGCCCGTTCCCAGCGCGTACCAGGGCGCGCTCATGAACATGCCCTGACTCTCCGAGAGCATATAGCCAAGAGAGGCGTCCGGCGGCGTCACGCCGATGCAGAGATAGCTCATGGATGCCTCCGCCAGCACAGCGTTGTTGAAGCCGATGGTCAGCGCCGGCAACAGCACGCTCCAAGTATTAGGCAGGATATGCCGCCACAGGATGCGGCTGCTGGATGCCCCCATGAGTCGGGCGCTTTTTACATAGTTGGCCTCCCGCAGTCCGGCGTAGGTACCACGGGCCATCCGGGCAAAGCTGGGAATGAACACCAGCCCCAGGGCGATGATGACGTTCCCGGTCTTGCCGGGGCCCAGCAGGCTGATGACCACCAGTGCCAGCAGAATACTGGGAAATGCCGTCAGCACATCGCCAAGGCGCATCAGCACATCGTCCGCAATGCCGCCGAAATAGCCGGTAACGGCGCCCAGCACCGTGCCGCACACCGCGCCCACGGCCACAGTACACAGCGCGATCCCGTAGGTGGTCCCGGCGCCCTTCAGCACCCGGCTGAAAATATCCCGGCCAAAGCTGTCCGTTCCCATCAGGTGAGTCAGAGACGGCCCCGTCAGCTTCGGCCCCGCTGCCATGGCGTTGGGGTCATAGGGCGTCCAGAAAAAGCCGAGAACAATCAGAGCCGTCAGGATGCCGGTCATCACCAGTCCCACGGTCAGGTAAGGATTTCTCTTTTTCATTTGCCGATCCCTCCCATCCGGGGGTCGATGCAGCGATTGACCAGATCCGCCAGAGTGCCGGAAAGCACCACCCAGAAGGCCAGGATCACCACGATGGCCTCCACCACAGGGTAGTCCTGACTGGAAATGGAGGCCACCAGCATCCGCCCCAGTCCAGGAACAGAGAACACCTGCTCCACCACGATGCTGCCCGCCACGATCTCCGCCATAGTCTGCCCCAGGAATGTGACGGTGGGCACCAGAGAGTTTTTCAGCACATGGCCCCACAATACCTGCCGCCGGTCATTGCCACGGGCAATGGCCGTGCGGACATAGGGCTTGTTCATCTCGCTGATGACCGTGCTGCGCAGCATCCGCACCGTCATCGCCACCCGGGGGATGGCGATGGACACGGCGGCAAAGAATAAGTACACCAGAGACTTGCCGAGGTTCCGGTCCAATCCCGGAAAGTCACCGGGGACAAACACCCGAAGGAAAATGCCGAAGCACCAGGAAATGAGGATGCCGGTAAAGAATGGCGGCACCGCCATGCAGAACTGATTTAGGAACGTGTGGAGCCCGTCCAGCTTTCCGTTGGCAGACAACAATCCCAAGGGCAGCGATACCACGACGATCAGCACAAAGCTCACCAGGCTCAAGCACAGCGTCACCAGCATTTTCGGGCCTAACAGCGCCTGCACCGGCTGGCGGTACTGGAAGGAAACGCCCAGATTTCCGGTGAAGAAACCGGCCAGCCATTCCCCGTACCGCACCAGCATGGGGCGGTTCAATCCCATTTCCGTCCGGAGGGCCTCCACCTTTTCCGGCGTGGCCTGCGTCCCCAGCAGGGTGGCGGCGGGGTCTCCGGAGATCATATCAAAAGCCGCGAACGTCAGAAGGGAGACGACGAGCATGGTGACAAGCAGCGTCAGAATTTTCCGCGCCGTGTATCGCATGACTGTCATCTCCCTTCCGGGTCAGCGGCGTCAAAACGTCCGCTGTTCATCACTTATTTCGTATAGTGGATAGTGGAAAGATCCAGAACATAGATGGGGTAGAAGGAGGGGCCCTCAAGACCATCCCGCACTGCCACGAAGTCTGCCATGTCCTGAATATAGACGTTGGCAGCGTTTTCCGCCAGGTTCTTTTCCATTGCTCTGTAAAGGGCGGTCTGCTCCCCATCGTCATAGCAGGCCTGAGCCTGGGCGAACAGAGCGTCATAGTCCGCGTTGTTGTAGTTGATAAAGTCGCGGCTGGCGGTAGAGACGAACCGCTCCAGCATGGCCCGTGCGGTCATGTTGGAAGCGTCCACGCCCACCACAGTGGACTGGAACTGCCGGTTGGAATAGGTGTCCTGCACCCAGCTCTCCCAAGTGACGGGCTGAATGGTGGCATTGATGCCCACAGCCTTCAGCTGCTCCACGATGACCTGTGCGGTATCCATGTGAGACTGGTAGTTGCTGGGGACGGTGATGGTCATGTCGAAGCCGTTGGGATAACCGGCCTCCGTCAGCAGTTCCTTGGCCTTTTCGGTGTTGTAAGTATAGTAGTTGGTCAGCTCATCATCAAAATACTTGCTGAAAGCGGGGTACATGCTGGAGCCCAGCAGGGTGCCGTAACCGTCGAAGGCCAGATCCAGGATCTGCTGACGGTCAATGGCGTAGCAGAGAGCTTGCCGCACCCGCACATCGTCAAAGGGCTTCTCGGCGTTGTTGAGGTACAGGGCCTGCACCAGATTCATGGTGCCTTCCTCCACATGGAAGCTGTCGCCAAGCTGCTGGATCTGGTTGGTGGTCAGATGGGCAAATACATCCACAGCGCCGCTCTGGAGGCTGAGAAGGATGCTGTCGGCATTCTCAATGATCTTATAGGTGACCTTGGTCAGGTCGGGCTTCTCGCCCCAGTAATCATCAAACCGCTCCAGCACCACGGACTCCTGAGCTGTCCGGGAAACGAACTTGAAGGGGCCGGTGCCCACGGGGGCGGTATCCTGCTCCGTGTAGTCCTTGGGCAGCACAGCGGTGGTCAGGTAAGAAGTAAACTCATTATTGGGCTCCTGAAGCTGGAAGCAGACGGTGTCATCCCCCTCCTGATACATCTCCACGTTGGCAAAAGCCGCCACCTGAATAATATCTGCCGGAGCATTGACATCGCCGCAGCGCTGGTAGGACCAGATCACGTCCTCCGGCGTCACTTCCTGACCGTTGTGGAACTTCACACCGGCGCGGAGCTTAAAGGTATACAGCAGATGGTCCTCGGAAACGGTATAGCTCTCCGCCACAGCGGGATTCAGGTTGCCGCTGGCGTCGGGCTTCAAAAGTCCTTCAAATACGTTGAACATGACCTCGCGGGTTCCTGCCTTCACGGTTTTGTGAGGGTCAAGACTGCTGTCCAGGTCCTGGGCGATGCCCACGTTCAGTTCGCCGGCCGCAGCGCGGGCCGCGGGGCCTTCCGTCTGGGTGTTCGCGGTGCTCTGGTCCGTAGTTCCGGTCGTCCCGTTCTGGCTGCCGCCTCCGCATCCGCTGAGTACGGCGCTCAGGAGGCAGACCGCCGCCAAAAGCGTCAGGATTCTCTTCTTCATATGCAATTCTCCTTTTTATATCACTGCTCCGGGGAGTCAGTGTATTCGCGGAGCGGTTTTCTCCGTTCCGCAAATTCCCAGTCCCTTACGGGTACTGAAAATCCATGAGGGAATATGCGGTGGCCAATCCGCAAAAACAGCCCTGGGACACATCGTTTGTTATTTTTCTAACGATATGTCCGCAAGGCTGTATTGTACAGGATACTGCGGCTGATTGCAAGCCTTTTTTACAAGTTTTCCGACGTTTTCTCCGGTTTTTCAGGCTCGATTTCCTGCTTCGGCAGCGGAGCGGTGTAATGCTCCGTTTCCACGGGGAGATCCTTTTCCGCCAGACGCCGGTCCACCAGGAACGCCACCAGGCTGTACAGGCAGGCACACACTGGCACGCCGAAAAACATACCCGCCACACCGAAAAAGCTGCCGCCCACCAGAATGGCGATGATGACCCACAGGCTGGAAAGACCGGTGCTCTCTCCCAGGATCTTGGGGCCGATCACGTTGCCGTCCAGCTGCTGAAGGGCCAGCACGAACAGCAGGAAATACAAAGACTGAATGGGATCGACCAACAAAATCAGGAAGAAGCTGGGGATCGCTCCCAGGAAGGGTCCGAAGAAAGGAATGACATTGGTGACGCCCACAAAAACGGACACCAGTGGCGTATACGGCATATCCAGCAGTGAGCAGCCGATGAAGCACAGTACGCCGATGATGAGGGAATCCAGCAGTTTGCCCCGGACAAAGCCGGAGAAGATGCGGTCGACCTTGGCGCTGCCCCGAAAGACCCAGTAGACCGCTTCCTCAGAAAACAGGCTGTAAGCCAGCTTTCGGGCATGGGCGGCGCAGCGCTCCTTGGTAGCCATGAAGTAAACGGAGACGATCATGCCCACCAGCAGGTTCTTCAAGAACACCAGCGTACTGAGCACACCGCCAGAGACGGCGATCATCAGCATCTGCGTCCGGGTAAAGACCTGATTTTTCAGCCACTCCGTTGCGGACTCGTAGAACTTATCCATCTGGTCGGCTACCCAAACCTCCACGGTGGGGTTGCTCTCCAGCAGATGCTCCACCCAGCCGCTGATGGTATTATAGTAGCCTTCCACGCTGGAAACCAACTGCACCACGCTCCGATACAGCTGCGGGATCAGCACATGGCCCAGCAGATAGCAGAGCAGGCCGATGATGGCCCAGGTCACCACCAGACTGACGGCCCGGGCGCTCCGGGAGGTCATGCGCCCCTCTGCGTGGGCCTTTTTCATCTGTTCCGGAAAAAACAGGTTTTCAATAAAGTCGATGACCGGCGCCAGCAGGTACGCCAGTACCGCGCCGATCAGAACCGGCTGCAGTGCTTTCAGCAGTTGACCGCCGAAGGATGGCAGTACCCGGCGACCAAAGAGGGTATCGTAAAAAAGCAGGATCGCGCCCACGGTCAAAAAGAGGGCAAGTCCCCACCGCACCGCGCTGTCTTTTTTCTTCATCCAACCGCCTCCTGCCGACAGGGTCCGCCCGCCTGCGGCAGACTTCTCCCGAAACCTTTATACAAACTTTATTCTACACGTCGCCCGGGGGAATTGCAATCCTCAATTCCCCATGCTATACTACTTTAACCGTCTGTTAACATTTATAATCATTTTCGGAGGCATGGACATGGAACCCCAAAAGAAGCTCCTGATGATCGTCAATCCCCGGGCGGGACGCAGCAAGCCCCGGGGGCCGTTATATGACGCGGCTGCCGCCCTGTGCGATGCCGGATATCTGCTCCGTATCCACCGCACCACCGCCGCCGGGGACGCAGCCCGCATTGCCGCCCAAGAGGGCGGAGATTATGACACTGTGGTGGCCGTGGGCGGCGACGGCACCCTCAACGAGGTCATCTCCGGCATCCAAACGCTTAAAATTCCCCCGGCGGTGGGTTATCTGCCTCAGGGGAGCACCAATGATTTTGCCGCCAGCCTGGAGATCCCCTCAGATCCCGTTCAGGCGGCGGAGGCCATCGTCCGTGGTCAGCGCCGTCAACTTGACATTGGCCGCTTCGGTGAGCGTATTTTCGTATATGTAGCCTCCTTCGGAGCCTTCACCCGGACATCCTACACCGCCTCTCAGGATGTGAAAAATGCTCTGGGCCACTTCGGCTATCTGCTGGAAAGCCTCCGGGATCTGGATACGCTGCGCCCCTATAGGGTCCGCATCACCGCTGATGGGGAGACGCTGGACGGTGAATACCTGTTCGGCGCCGTTGCCAACTCCACCTCCATCGCCGGTATGATGAAGCTGGAGCGGGAGGAAGTCATTCTGGATGACGGCCTCTTTGAGCTGCTGCTGGTGCCCCACCCCCAAAATGCAGCGGAGCTGCAAAATCTGATCTGGGCCTTGCTGAATCAGCAGTATAACAGCGGCGGTCTCATTTTCCGCCATGTGTCAGCCCTTCATGTGGAAACGGACGAGGATCTGCCCTGGTCCCTGGACGGAGAGTACGAACCCAGCCAGCCGACGGTGGACATCACCAACTGTCAGCGGGCTTTGACGATGCTGCTATGAGAGAAGAATTGACAAATCTGTGCCGGTTTTACGGCGATCATGTTCCCACGCTGCTGGAAGCCCGGCACGAATATGCTGTTTTGTGTCCTCTGGTGGAGCGTCCGGATGGGCTGCACCTGCTGTTTGAGGTCCGGTCTGCCGGGGTCAGTCAGAGCGGAGAGACCTGCTTTCCCGGCGGGCAGATGGAACCGGGAGAGGCCCCGGCAGACTGCGCCCTCCGGGAGACGGAGGAGGAATTGTCTATCCCCCGCGCCGAGATTCGGCTTCTGGGCCAAGGGGACTTTATCTGCAATCAGCGGGGATTTCTGCTGCGGCCGCTGCCGGGGCTGGTCTCCCCTGCCGGTCTCGCTACCCTGCGTCCCGCCCCCGCTGAGGTAGCGGAGGTGTTCACTGTACCGGTGGAATTTTTCAGGGCCACCCTGCCCCAGCCATGTGCCTATGATTTGATCCCCCGTGTCCCGGAGTCTTTCCCCTATGAAGCGGTTGGGATTCCCCGGGATTACCCTTGGAACTGCGGCAAGGTAGAGGTCCCGGTGTGGCTCTACGGGGGCCACGCCATCTGGGGCATGACCGCCCGGATCGTGCGTGATTTGGTTTCCCATTTGTAAAAAAAGCGTCTGAAAGTTCTCACTTTCGGGCGCTTTTTCCCTGTCCATGTGTATATCATGCGCTAAATCCCTATATTTTCCACAAAAAAGAGCGCCTTCTTTTCAGAAAAACAGAGATTTTTTACTTTTTTCGTATATTCCCTGACATTTTTGCCAAAATAATGTTAGAATGGTTATGAATCCGAAATCTTTGCAATTTTTGGAAAGGAGGCACTTCCCGTGTTTCAGGCAGGAGATCTGCTGGTCTATGGCACCACCGGCGTCTGTCGGGTGCTTTCCATTGACCGGCGGCAGGAGCGGGTGGGCAGCACCCGTCAGGAGCGGCTTTACTATCAGCTTAAACCCATCTATCAGGGCGGTTTGATCTACACCCCGGTGGACAATGACAAGGTGTCCATGCGGCCCATTATCTCCCGGCAGGAGGCGGAAGATCTTATCAGTGAAATTCCCACTCTGCATCCCGCTGCCTGCCGGGCTTCCACCACTCAGGCGCTGACTCAGCAGTATCAGGCCAGTCTCCGGCAGCATAACTGCCGCAGTCTGGTGGAGCTCGCCATGTCCATTCACGCCAAGCGCCGTCAGGCAGAATCCCAGAACCGCCGCCTCGGCATGGTGGACGAGCGCTATCTCAAGCAGGCAGAGCAGCTTCTGTTCGGCGAACTGGCCGCCGCGCTGGAAATTCCCTACGAGGCGGTCCAGCCCTATATCGCAGACCGGATCGCCGCCGTCCATTCCTGATCTGCGAAACAACACGAAAAATCATACGGAACAAAAGAGGGGCCTCGCTTTCAGCGAGGCCCCTCAGCGTGTCGAAAAAGTCTTTTCTCCCCGCTGAGCAAGTTTTCAGAACTTCATAAAAGTTCTGAAAACTTAGGATTTTAATGGCGCGGGACACCCTTCTTGGGTTTCCCGCGCACACCCTTCCTTACCGTCGCGGAAAATTTATCACTTTATCGACAGCCTCAGGGGCCTCGCTTTCAGCGAGGCCCCTTGCTTATGCCATATTCCGGTATTTTTTCAGCTGCTTTTCAAATTCCTCCGGCAGGCCGCAGGTCAGCTCCACCAATTCTCCCGTGCGGGGATGGATAAATTTCAGCCCTACAGCGTGAAGGCACTGTCCCTGCAAACCGGGGACCGGTTTTTTGTTGCCGTATACGGTATCTCCCAAAATCGGATGGCCGATGTAGGCCATGTGCACCCGGATCTGGTGGGTGCGGCCCGTTTCCAGACGGCACTCTACATAATTCACACCGGGATAGCGCTCCAGCACCGTCCAATGGGTCACGGCGTTCCGTCCGCCGGCCACCACAGCCATTTTCTTCCGGTCTGCGGGACAGCGGCCGATGGGAGCGTTCACCGTCCCGGTATCCTCCCGAAGATTGCCGGTGACGATGCAGCGGTAGGTCCGGGCCAGCGTGTGATCCTGAAGCTGCTCCGCCAGTTTCACATGGGCGAAGTCGTTTTTTGCGGCGATGATGAGACCGGAGGTGTCCCGGTCAATGCGGTGGACGATGCCGGGCCGCAGTTCTCCGTTGATCCCGGAAAGGCTGTCCCCGCAGTGATACAGCAGGGCGTTCACCAGTGTCCCGTCCGGGTGTCCCGGCGCGGGGTGGACCACCAACCCCTTCGGTTTGTTCACCACGATGACGTCCTCGTCCTCGTACACCACGTCCAGCGGGATATTCTGCGGCACGATGTCCACCGCCTCCGGCTCCGGCAGTTCCACAGACACCGTTTCCCCGCCGGTCAGCCGGGTGTTTTTAGCAAGGGGTTTTCCCGCCGCCGTCACCCGGCCCTCCTCCATTAGCTTTTGAACGGCGGAGCGGGTCAGCTCCGTTTGCTCTGCCAGCCATGCGTCCAGCCGTTTTCCGGCATCCTCACTGGCCGTTTGCAGGATCAGAGGCTCCATCCGTTTTCCTCCTGTCATGCTTTTCGTAGAGTAACACGTAGTAGATCGCGCCCAGAATAGCCCCGGACACGATGCACACATCCGCCACGTTGAACGTGGGATAGCTGGGCCAGAATTGGAAGTGGAGCATATCCACCACATAGCCCAGCCGTAGCCGGTCGATGATATTGCCGATGCCGCCGGAGAGAATCAGGCAGCAGGCGCAGATCCCCAGCGGGTGCCGGACGATCTTCCGGGCCAGCACCCACAGTACCACCGCCAAAATGACGCCGGTGACACCCAGCAGCAGCCACTTCTGCCCGGCAAAGCTGGACCACGCCGCGCCGTAGTTGTGGACCCGCATCAGTTCCAGAAATCCCGGAAACAAAGAAGTGGTCTCCCCCATCTGCAAATGGCCCACGACCCAGGCCTTGACCCACTGATCGGCGCCCAGCAGCGCCGCCCCCAGCAGGCCGAAAATCACATAGTACATAAACGCTCCTTTTTGCAAAGGCTTTTCCAAGCCCGTCTCGGTTTCAGAAATTGCTACCAGTATACACGAAGTCCACCTAAAATGCAACGCCGGGGGAGCTATGCTCCTCCGGCGTGTGAAACTATCGATAAAGTGGTAGATCCTCCGTGACGGTAAGGTAGGGCAGCCGTTAGCGGCTCTGCCGCTTTACGGATGCTGCATACCCCTTGCGGGTAAAGAGTGTGCGCGGGACTGCGCCCGCAGGCGCGTTTCGGAGCGCAACCGCCGAAGGCGGCTCTTGGCGCGTAGATAACCCAAGAAGGGATACACCGTCAGCTCGAACCAAACAGCGGATACTTCGTATCCGCTGTTTGGGAGCTTTACTCGAAACAGGCTTGCTTGATCCGCCACCGGCGGCGCTTCGCCTGTTTCCCTGCGCCATTGAAATCCTTAGTTTTCAGAACTTTTATAAAGTTCTGAAAACTTGCTCATCGGGGTGAAAAGTCTTTTCACCCCGATGAAGCGTCCGCCGAACGGCGGACGCTTTTTATGGTTTTCCAAACTCAGACGTTGGCAGTCTCCCGCGCCGCGTCTGCTTCAGTTTTCGATTCCGCGGCAAGCTTTGTCGAATCGGCTGCCTCCGCAGGCTCCGTGGTCTCGGTCTGCTCCGTTCCCTTTTCCGGCAGCGCCGCTTTTTCTTTGCGGGCAGGCAGCTTTTCAGAAGCTGCTTTCAAAACCTTGGCGGCTTTGGACTCCTTCTTAGGCTGCTCGGTCCGCCAGTGGAGGGTAGTCTTATTGAACATCGGCTCGCAGACATACAGCACAGCAGGCATCACGAACAGGCAGATGCAGGCGGAGATCAGAGCACCCCGGGCCAGCATGATGCAGATGGCGCCGATAAGGTCGATCGAGGACACAAAAGACACACCCAGGGTGGCGCAGAACATCACCAGCGCGCTGGTGATGATGGAAGCGTCCGCCGAATCCGCCGCGATGCGGATGGCCTCCTTTCGGTTCTTGCCGCTTTGCAGTTCTTCCTGGAACCGAGAGGTCATCAAAATGGCGTAGTCCACCGTAGCGCCCAGTTGCACGCAGCTGATGATGGTAGGTGCGATGAAAGGCGTGAAAGCGCCGGAGAAGTAGGAGAAGCCCTGATTCAGGAAGATCGCTAGCTCAATGGTGGCCACCAGCACCGCCGGAACGGTGATGGACTTGAACGCCCACGCCACGATGATGAAAATACAGGCAATGGACAGGTAGTTTGCCACCACGAAGTCCACGGCGGTGGTGTCGATCAGGTCCCGGTACATGGCACCCTCGCCGGTGATCATGGCGTTTTCATCGTACTGCTTCAGGATGGCATTCATCTCGTCCAGCTGGGCCGCCACCGCATCGGTGGCCGGAGAATAGCTGGAGTTCACCATCATCAGCTGATAGCCCCCCTGCTTGAGCATATCCTTTACCTCATTTGGAATGAAGAAGTCAGGAATGCCGGTACCCAGCATCTTATGGTAGGACACCACGGAGGTAACGCCCTTGACCTCCTCCATGCGGTTTTCGATGTCGCTCATCTCCGCCGGATTCAAATCGTCCCGCAGGACGATGAAGTGAGAGGTAGCCATATCGAAGTCGTTTTTCAGCTTTTCGTTGGAGACAATGGAGGGCAGGTCCCGGGGCAGGGACTCGTCCAGCTTGTAGTAGATTCCGGCGTGGGACTGGGCGTAGTAGGCCGGGATGAACAGGAGCACAAAAATCACCATAATGACCTTGTTATGCCGCAGGATAAAGCTGTTCACCTTGTCAAAGCTGGGCATCAGGCTTTTATGCTTGTGCTTAGTGATCTGCTTATCGAAAATCAGCACCAGAGAGGGCAGCACCAGAATAACGGTAGCCACGCCCAGCACAACGCCCTTGGCCATGACGATGCCGATATCCCGGCCCAGCGTCAGCCGCATGACGCACAGGGCCAGAAAGCCTGCCACCGTGGTGAGGCTGGAGGAGGACAGAGAGCGGAAGGCAGCAACCACCGCCTGCGCCATGGCGTCCCGCTCGTCATCGTAATTAGGCCGCTCCTCCTCGTACCTGTGGTAGAGGAAGATGGAGTAGTCCATGGTGACGCCCAACTGCAAAACAGCGGCGATAGCCTTGGTGATATACGAGATCTCCCCCAGGAATATGTTGCTGCCGAAGTTGTAGATGACGGCAAAGCCGATGCTGGCCAGGAAGATAAAGGGCAGCACCGTGGATTCCAGCGTCACCATCATGGCAACCAGGGCCAGCAGCACCGCCAGACCCACGAAGATGGGCAGCTCGCTGTCCATCAGGTCCCGGGTGTCCTTGATGACCACGGAGAAGCCCGCCAGGAAGCACTTTTCATTACAGGCCCGCCGGACCTGCTCGATGGCCTCCATGGTCTCGTCCGAGGCGCCGGGGTGGCTGTACTGAATGATCATCATGGTAGCGTCTCCGGCGAAGAACATATCCCGGAAGTTGGCGGGGATCATGTCCGTGGGGATCTGGATGCCCATAAGGTTGCTGATCCAGATGGCATTGGAAACACCGTCAATGGCCTTGATGTCATTGAGCAGGCTGTTGGTATAGCCTGCGGGCATACTCTCCACCACCAGCATGCTGGTAGCCGCCATTTTAAAGGGCTCCTCCAGCAGCTTTTCGCCATGAGAGGATTCCAGGTCCTCCGGCAGGTAGGACAGAATGTCGTAGTTGATGCGGGTGGAAATATAGCCGATGGCGGCGGGAATCAGCATCAGTACCGCCATCATGGCCACCAGCTTCGGCTTGCGGGTCAACCATTTTGCGATTTTTTCCAGCATGGCCGATCAATCCTTTCCGCCGAACAGGCCGGTAATGGCCGCCCAGAAGTCCTTGAACATCTGCGCGACACGCCCCCAGAAGGTAGTCTGCACCTCCGCAGCGGCCTCAGCCTCCGTTTCATCCTCGTCCGGCATGGTGATCTCCTGAGTGCGGATCAAGATCTGAATGCTCTCAGGAGAGGGGTTGCGGCTGTCGGTGAGAGACACGGCCTCGGCGGTGGCATCCATCAGCAGGAGGTTGTTCACGTCGCCGGTATACTCATCCCAGGTGTCCTCGATAATGTCGCAGATGCTGGTTTTCGCATCCTTGATCTGTCCGGCGGTGCCCATGGTCTTGGCAGTGCTCCGCAGGACGGCCGCCAGACCCTCCAGAGTCTGCTTGGTGCCGTCATCCAGCGTAGCGCCGGTGGATTTCATGAGAGCCTCTGTGTCGCTGATGAGGCCCTGCGTATCCCGGATGGTCTTGATGGCACTGGTGCTGAGGCTGCTGACAGTTTTCAGAGTATCCTGCAAAACCGGCTCGTAATCATCCAGAATGTCCTGCAGATCCTCCACATCATCCAAGATATCCCGGAGGTCCGCAGAGGAATGGCGGATGGCGGCAGACAGGTCCTCGGCACTGTTGAGCAAAGAGGACAGGTTTTCGATCTGGCCGCACAGAGCGCTGAGGTCGCTGATCACCTGACTGGTGGGATCCTTCAATCTATTCATCACACCTGCCAGTGACTTCTGAAGCTTGGCGATCTCCGCCATGGCGCTGTCCAGACCGCCGGAGATCAGGTCCACCACCGCACCGCCGACACTCTCACTGGGGGGCAGCGGCGCATCCGGTTCCGTTTCAGTTCCCGGGTTTTCAGGGTCAGGCGGATTTGGGGCGTCTGTGGAATCCTTTTGGGATCCGCCGTCGTTGTTCTCTCCGTTGTTCTCACCGCTGCCGGTATTTTCAGAACCGTTTTCATCTGTGTTGGAGGAATCAGGCGGATTCTGTGCGCCGCTGCTTACTTGGTCACCAGTTCCGCTTCCGGCGTCCGTGCTTTCAGAACCGTTGCCGCCGGGAGTCTTTTCGGACGAACCGTCGGAATGATCGCCGGAAGGCGCACTGTCCCCGCTGGAGGTGTTCTTCTCAGAACTGTCCTCAGGATCGTTGTGCAGCAACTCGCCGGAGAGAGTCCCTCCCTGGTCGGGAGTTTCCGCACCGGTGGGAGAATCCTTATCATACTCCACCTTGCCGCTGGCATACACCAGCCACAGATCGTTCATCTGCTTGGCTGTGGCGGCACTCTGTCCCAGAACCTGCTGGCAAAACTGCTGGAAGGTCATCTGAGACTTTGCCTGATAAGCGGTTTCCAGCCGGTTCGCGCCAGAGGCCTCTAAGCCTGCCTCATACTGCTGTATCCCCGCTTTTATCTTGGCGATGTTTTCGTCACATTCGGCAATTCCAGCCTGAAGCCGTTTGGCTTCTGGGCTATTCAGTTCCGGATCTTTCTGCTGGGTCTGTTCCAACCGCTCTTGCAGTTGCTGACGCGTTGCCTCAACCTGTGCAAGCGTTGTTTTCAGATTGCTGAGTTCCTGACGGGTTGCCATGATCTTCCGCACTGTCGCGGCTGCCTCCGCCGTATCCGTGCCCTTCAGTTCCAGCAAATTCTGATAGAAGGTCTTGCGGTCTTTTTCTACATAGGCGCTATGCGCTTCCTTTACTTGATTGACAGTAGTGGATCCGACGTTCTGGTTCTTGTCGATGGTTTCATCGAGTTTGCCGGAGGTGTCCTTTACGGTGCCGCCCAGAGCCTCCTGCAGCGCCTTCAGGCTTTTGCGCAGGCTGCCCAGCGCACTGAACACCTTGCGCGCATCGCCGGTGCCGTCTTCCAGATCTCTCAGGGCACTCTCCACATCCTTCAGATCACCCTTCAGGTCGGAGACTGTGTTGGTCATGCTGCGCAGGGTGGACTTGGAATCAGAAATGGTTTTGCTCAGGGTCTCGATCTGCCCCTCCATCGGCTCCAGCACATCCGCCAGATTGAAGAAATCCTCCCGCAGAGCGTCCGTTCCGGAATAGATCACGCCCTTGCCGTCGGAGAAAATGCCCCGGGCCTTATTCAGCTGCTCCAGACCGTTGGCAGAGGCGTTCAGGCTGCCGGTCATGGCCGTCATGGCGTCCAGCAGGGAATCAATGCTGCCGGAGAGCTTGTTATAATTGTCCTCCAGATCGTCCTTCCGTTCAGACAGCTTGGCGATCTCCTCCAGTTGGCTCAGAGTAGCCGGCACCATCAGGAAGGTCATGCCGCCAAAGGCGAAGTCCTCGCTGCCTACCCGGATTGTATAGTGGCATTCCTCACCGGGCAAACCGAGGAACAGCACCGCCCGCAGGTTGCCGATCAGCTGCACCTGGGCACCGGGGGCCTCCAGAGACAGGATGTCATCCTGATTGAAGATCGCCATGGCTTCCAGGGTGTAGTTGTTCCGGGCGTACTCGCTGGCCCGTTCATTGGGTACGATATCCAGATGGATTTCCACCACGCCGGCCTGTCCCGCCAAATCCTCTGCCTTGGTAGGCACACCGTTGAGGGTATAGCTCATGGAGATCGTCCAAGGAAGCTGCTGGAAGGGCTTTGTGGTTTTGCCCTCAAAGTAGAAGGTCCCGGGCAGGGCCTTTTCGTCCAACCGGAAGGTGGTCATGCCACCGTTCCGGGCAGGCACCGTGCCGTCGGTCAGGTTGATGATCTCATCGTAATCGCCGTAGTCCGTCAAGGTAGCGATGCCGTTGGTGCGGTAGCTCTTCACCACACTGCCGTCGGTGAGATTGCCGTAGTAGTCCGTCATGGCGTAGTAGGCCTCGTCATAGGTGGCGGTCACGCCGTCCCCGATGGCGGCCGCCGGGATGGAGCCCAGCACCATCAGGGCGGACAGTGCGCAGCTTCCCACACGCAGAAGCTGTTGTTTCGCGGTTTTCACTGGATTTCGCATCTTACTTTCTTCCTTCTATTTAAATTTTGCAGAATACAGGTCAAAACTGCGCCGGGAAGCGCAGATCCGTCCGCTCCCACGGCATCCCCCGGCCGTTTTCGCCGAAGGGGCCGTAAGCGGCCAGTCCCCGGTAAATCGGCCGGGTCAGCCCGAACCGGCGGATCACCACGCCGGGCCGCATATCCACATGGTTTTCCAGCCAGACCGCCAGCGTCTCATCGCGGATCATGCCTGTGCCGAAGGTGTTCACCGACACGCTGACGGGGTCCGCAAGGCCGATGGCGTAGGCCAGCTGCACCTCGCAGCGGTCCGCCAAGCCTGCCGCCACCACGTTTTTCGCCAGATACCGGGCCAGATAGGCCCCGGTGCGGTCCATTTTTGTGGGGTCCTTTCCTGCCAGAGAACCACCCCCATGGTGGGCTGCGCCGCCATAAGCGTCCGACACGGCTTTCCGCCCGGTGAGGCCGGCGTCCCCGGCGGGGCCGCCGATGACGAACCGGCCCGTGGGGTTGATATAAAGCAGCGGCTCCTCGTCCAGCAGCGCCGGGGGCAGCACCGGCAGGATCACCTCCCGCCGCAGCACCTTCCGCAAGGCATCCGTGCGAACGTTGGGCGTATGCTGGGTGGAAAGGACCACTGTGGTGATCCGGGCGGGCCGTCCATCCTCATAGGCCACGCTGACCTGAGCTTTGCCGTCCGGCAGCAGCCAGGGCATCCCGCCGGAGCGCCGCATGTGATCCAGCCGCTTTACCAGCGCCCCTGCCAAGGTGACCGGCAAGGGCATCAGCTCCGGGGTCTCCCGGCAGGCGTAGCCGGTCATGATCCCCTGATCCCCGGCGCCGGTATCCTCCGCCGAGCGGTGGCTGACACCCTGAGCGATATCCGGAGACTGTGGATGAAAGAGAACCTGAATGTCACAGTGATCCGCGTTCAGCCCCAGTCCGGGGCGGTCATAGCCGATGTCCCGCAGTACCTCCCGGGCCACAACCTCGTAATCCGGTTCCTGCCGGGCGCTGATCTCTCCGAACAAAAGCAGGTGGTTTTCCCATACGGCCGCCTCGCAGGCAACTCTTGCCTCCGGGTCCTCCGTCAGCAAGGCATCCAGCACCCCATCGGCCACCTGATCACACAGCTTATCCGGGTGACCTCTGGTCACAGCTTCCGATGTCAGAACGTGCCTCATATTGCACCTCTTCTCCCTCAAAGCGTCCAATGCGCCCTTTTTCTCCATGCTGAAAGTGTAACATGTTTCCTCCGGCGCCACTATGGGCATATCTGCCGCCTGTGCCTAATGGTATGGGAAAATGCCCTGCAAAAGTTCAGGCAAAATTGCCTCCGTGCCTAAAGCCTTAAAGATTTCGTTAAAAACTCGCACTTGAGACTGGTCCGGTTTCCGTGTATAATGGATATGAAAAAGGAAATTTGTTTCAAAAGGAGCGGGCTATGGCGCAACAGACAAAAAATGCCATCCGGCGGGCCTTTATCCAACTGCTGAACGAACGCCCTCTGGATAAAATTTCCATCAAAGACATTGCGGAAAAGGGCGCTGTGAACCGCAACACCTTCTATTACTATTATGCGGATATCTACGCACTGGTAGAGGACATTCTTCAGCTGGAAATTCAGGATTTTCAGTCCAAGCTGCGCCGGTATGACAGCTGGCAGGAAGCATTCCGGGACGCTACGGCCTTTGCCTCCCAGAACAAGCGGGCCGTGTATCATCTCTACAATTCGGGCAATCAGGAAACGCTTCGGCGCTACTACCATAAAGTGACATTAGCTGCCATGACCTCCTATATCCGGGATCAGGCTGAGGGCCTCCCGGCGGATGATGAGGATATCCGGGTCTTGTCGGAATTCTATGCCGCCGCTCTGTCCGGGCTGACCGCCCTGTGGCTGCAAAACGGCATGAAATATGACACCGATGCCTACATCGACCATCTGGGGCACTTGCTGGACGGCAATATCCGCCGTGCTCTGGAACGGAGCTGCCAGGATTCCGGCCAAGCATAAAAGCATCCACCCGTCAATGACGGGTGGATGCTTTTTATGTCTGAAGCCGGTTGCTTTTTCCGCTGTCGGCATAAGCGGACGTTCCGCTTGGAACATCTGCGGTTGTTTATCCCTTCTTCCCGGCGGATCTCTCCGCCTTTTTCCCGTTCCGCAGAAGGCTCTTCTCCGTTTCTTCCTGAATGCCCTCCAGCGTCATCCGCAGGTTGCTCATAAAGAGGATGCTCATAAATTTCAGCAGAGCCTCCCGGGTCTCCTTGTCCAGATCCTTCAAGGCCCGGACCATAGGCCGCACCGCTTTGAAGCTGTCCGCCTTCAGGTCCGTCAGGGTCTGGGCACCGGAGGCCTCCAGCACCTGAAAGGCGCTGTCCACAAATTTTTCCCTCTGCTCAACGGTCAGCCCCTGGACCCAGCCCCGCAGCTCCTGATCCGTCAGGCGGGCCTGCCGGGTGACACTGTGGAGCCGGACAAATCGGTTCCCCAGCACCGCCCAGGAAAAGCCGTCATGCTGCATGAGGCCCTGCTGGCTGCTGTCTACCACGGTGTAGTCCTCCTCGTGCTCCAGCAGCATCCCTACCACGGAGGATTTCGGCACAATGGTGTGGATACGCTCCGCCAGCCGGATATGTCGGGGCAGAGACAGAATATCGTCATGGAAGCCGGGGCCGTCATTGGACCAGACGGCGGCGATCCGCCGCTGCACCGCCGCAGGGCAAAACACCCCCGCCCACACTGCCAGATTGCCGCCCTTGGAATGGCCGCCCAGCTGCAGCTTGATCCGGGGGTACTGATGGGCCATGGCCTCCGTGTATGCCACTGCCATTTTCTGAGCAGGGACCTCCCGCATACAACTCAGATAGAAATCCTCTTTCCACCCTGCCAGCGTATCGTCGGTGCCCCGGAAGGAGAGGTAGACGGTGCCATCCCCGCACTCTGCCGCCAGCGCCGCGAACTGCTCCGCCTTCACCGTGTCCAGATGGTCCACAAAGCCGTTGAGCTTCATGTCCCGGAACCGGGGCGAGGCTGCCGTCCGGCGCAGCAGCTCCGGGATCTGATTGGGCACCAGAACGCCCATGTCGATGGGCCGGCCTTCCGTTTTGGCAAAATACGCCTCCGCCGCCTTCCACAGGGGCACGGCCCTCCCCTCGCCGGGGCCGGGGACGATGCCGCCGAAGTCCACGAAGGACAGCTCCGCCAAGATCAGGTTATCCACTTCGTTAAACGGATCCTGCGCCAGCGTCAGATCCCCCCGCCAGTCCAGATAATCCAGAATATTCGCCATAGCCGTCCCTCCGTTTCGTTTTGATGAGGGTATTATATCCGCTTGCACTGCGACTTACAAGGCGATATTTGTAAATTTCGTTCTAAGGCCCGCCGCCCCCTCATAGGATGAAGCATCACAACCGAGAGGTGGACGAGATGACAAATCAGACCCGAAACGAAGTGCTTTTGGAGGGGATCCCCGTGGGTGCTCCGGAGCCATCCCATGAAAATCACGGCCAGCTTTTTTTCCGTCAAATTCTGGAGGTCCCCCGGCTGTCCGGCACGGCGGACCGTCTGCCCCTGCTGGTACGGCAGACACAGCTGCCGCTGCTGAAAGAGGGCGTTCCCCTCCGGGTAGAGGGACAGCTCCGCTCTTTTAACAACCGGTCCGGCCCCGGACGGCGTCTCGTGCTGACGGTGTACGCCCGGTCCCTTCAGCCGGGGCTGGGAGAGCCGGTCAACCGCATCCTGCTGGCCGGGACATTGTGCAAGCCGCCCATCTACCGGCGGACGCCTCTGGGCCGCAGCATCAGCGATCTGATCTTAGCCGTGCCCCGGAGCTACGGCCGGGCGGATTACCTGCCGGTGATCGCGTGGGGACAGGTGGCGTCACAGGTGTGTACCTTGGAGGCGGGAGCGCCCTTGTCCCTTGAGGGGCGGGTCCAGAGCCGGGTATATCGAAAGGTGACGGAAACCGGCCCGGAGGAGCGGACAGCTTACGAGGTATCCGTCATGCGGCTGCTGTCCCCGGAGGACGAACCATAAAAAACAGACGCCGCTTCATGCAGAAGCGGCGTCTGTTTTTCGTTGTTTTCTCAGTCGTTGGTGTAGTTGTCGAAATAGCCCTGAATGTAGACGATGGGGGTACCCTTGTCGCCGGAGCCGGAGGTCAGGTCGCACAGGGAGCCGATCAGGTCCGTCAGGCGGCGGGGGGTAGTGCCCTCGGAGACCATGTTGCCCACCAGAGAGCTGCCGTCCTTAGCGGCGATGCGGCCCTTGATGGCCTGCCGCAGCTCCTCGCCGTCCAGACCGGCGAAATCGTTGTCCGCCAGGTACTTCAGCTTCAGTTCGTTGGGCGTACCCTCCAGACCGGCGGTGTAGGCGGGGGACACCACGGGGTCTGCCAGCTCCCAGATCTTACCAACGGGGTCCTTGAAGGCACCGTCGCCATAGACCATGACCTCCACGTGCCTGCCGGTGGCGTCGTACAGCTTCTTCTGAATGGCCTCCACCAGGCCCTGGCAGTCCCGTGGGAACAGCTTCACAGTATCCTCGGTAGCCTTGTTGGTACCCAGCAGTCCGTAGTTTTCATTGTAGCCGCTGCCGTTGACGGGGGCCGTCAGGATCTCGTCCAGAGAGAACACCTTTTCCGCACCGGCGGCGATCAGGCGGCGCTTGGTGCGCTTGCGGGTGTGGATGTCGCAGTTGATGACATTCTTGGTATAGGGCAGGATGGCCTTGGCGTCATTGGCGAAGATGACCTCCGCCTCCGCGCCGCAGTCCCGGATCAGGTCCATGTAGTAGGCCACATAGTCCACGCCGGTGAAGGGGTGCACGGTGTAGCCGAACAACTCCCGGTATTTTTCCAGGGTCAGCACGTCCCGGTAGGGGTCCACGCCCTTTTCGTCCATCACATCCGGGTCGATCAGGTGGTTGCCCACTTCGTCGGAGGGATAGCTCAGCATGAGGACGATCTTCTTCGCACCCTTGGCAATGCCCCGCAGGCAGACGGCGAAACGGTTGCGGCTGAGGATGGGGAAAATAACGCCCACCGTTTCACCGCCCAGCTTTTCCTTTACGTCGGCGGCAATATCGTCCACGGAAGCGTAGTTGCCCTGAGCGCGGGCCACGATGGCCTCGGTCATGGCCACTACATCCCGGTCCCGGATGGCAAAGCCATCCTCCGGCTGGGCGGCAGCCTCCAAAACGGACTTGGTGACGATCTCCACCAGATCGTCGCCGCTGCGGATAATAGGCGCCCGGACGCCCCGGGAAACAGTACCGACCATACGGCTCATAAATAACTCCAATCCGCCGCCACATGGCGGCACACATGATTTTAGCTTCAAGCACAGGACCTTTTGCCCCAGCTTATTCATTTTAACAGATAGGTTGACCTTTGTAAAATTAAAAAATGCACTTTCAGATATCAATTCTGCTTATATTTTTGCCTATCGTATCTGTTGGTTTTATGATTCGCTATCCAAAAACACGGTTCGGCCGTCGATCCGGTCGCCCTCTACCGTTAATATACCGTAGGTAGGCCGCAGGCCCTTGCCCACAGTTCCCGGATTCAGGAACAGCGTTCTGCCCCGCTTGTCCACCAAAGGCTTGTGGGTATGGCCAAACAGAAAGGCATCTAAATGGTCCTGCTCTGCCTTCAAGCCCGCCGTCAGCAGGGAGGTTTTCACGCCGCAGGTGTGGCCGTGGCAGATCAACACGCGGCAGTCCCCTAAAAACAGCAGTTTTTCCGCCGGCTCCTCCGAACGGCAGTCACAATTTCCGGGAACGTGCTCCATGGGAATGTCCGGATACCGTTCCGCCAGGCGTTCCGCATCCCGCCAGCAGTCCCCCAGATGGAGGATCATGTCGGGCTTTTCCCGTTCAACCGCCTCCTCCATATTGGATATATTTCCGTGGGAATCCGAAAGCACCAGAATGTTCATGGCAGTCTCCTCTTGTGTGGCATATTCATAGTCAAAAACAGTATACCCTGTTTTTTTCGCCGGTGCAAGGGCCGTTGCGGAACCCGGTGAAGTATGCTATACTGCTGAGGAAAAAATCAGGACGCCGCAGAGCGGGAAAACGAGGTAATCATGGGACATTTCGATCATCTGAATGTGGCCTTCTTCACAAAAGCCGCTATTTACCCCGGCAGCATCGGCACCTTCCGCTACCGTTTTCAGCGAGAGGGCTGGACGGACGGAAAGGGCACTCTCACTGTTTGGGTCTACGAGAACACCAGCTTCGAGCTGGCCAAGGATGTGGAATCCCAGACCTTCCCGTGGACGGAGGAGGGCGTGGAGCAGGTGAAGGCGTGGCTGGAGGAAAAGTTGGCAGAACGGGGCAGCCAGCCCTATTCCATCCCCTACCCCGCCCCCAAAGCGGAATGATATGTACTGGAATGACCTGAACTCCCGGCTAAAGGCGGAATACGGCTGCAAGGTCTACAAGCTGGCCCTGTCCTCCGGGTGTTCCTGCCCCAACCGGGACGGGATGCTGGACACGCGCGGCTGCATTTTCTGCGACGGCGCAGGTGCATTCGCGGAGGCCGGAGCCATCCCGGATCAACTGGCCGCCGCCAGACTGCGGGTAGCCGCCAAGGCCGGGACCGATGCGAAATACATCGCCTACTTCCAGTCCTTCACCAACACATACGGGGACGCGGATCGCCTGCGGGCCTCGTATCAGGCTGCCATGGCGCCGGAGGATGTGGTGATCTTATCTATCGCCACCAGGCCGGACTGTCTGGGGCCGGACATTCTGGGCCTATTGGAGGATCTGAATCGCGTCAAGCCGGTGTGGGTGGAGCTGGGCTTGCAGACGATCCACCCGGAAAGCGCCCGGTATCTCCGCCGGGGCTATGACCTGCCGGTATTCGACCGGGCGGTGAAGGATCTGAAAGCCATCGGCGTGACGGTTGTTGTTCATCAGATTTTAGGACTTCCCGGCGAAACACCGGAAATGATGGCGGAGACCGCCCGCTATATCGGTCAAAGCGGGGCGGACGGCGTGAAACTCCATCTGCTTCACGTCCTCCGGAACACGGATCTGGCAGCAGAGTGGCAGGCAGGCCGGGTACAGACGCTGGAATTGGAGGAATATATTTCCATTCTGGAGCTGTGTCTGCGGAATCTTCCGCCGGAAACAGTCATCCACCGCCTCACCGGGGACGGCGCGAAGCGGGACCTGCTGGCTCCCCTGTGGAGCGGAGATAAAAAGCGGGTACTGAACGCCATTCATCAGGCATTTCTGAAAGATGATTTGATTCAGGGCA
>ERZ1673742.747-NODE-747-length-36437-cov-15.870430_pt1 | contig 36437 bp, 38 predicted proteins | sample MGYA00580208_ERZ1673742 | MGnify/ENA primary metagenome ERZ1673742 (study PRJEB41218, sample SAMN15661774) | gut metagenome | host: Homo sapiens | place: Canada: London | collected 2015-08-20/2019-03-30 | study: EMG produced TPA metagenomics assembly of...
GCTGGCCTCGCGGGCGGCATTTCGCAAGGGTCGGGCAAAATACTGCGGATACACAGCGGATCAGCATTATACCTTCGGCGAATCAGATGCATGGCTGGACCTCTGGTGCCACACGGTTTGGCAGGAGACCGGCAATGCGTTTTCTTATCTGGCGCCTGCCGTTCAATTCGGGAGACTTGGCGCCGCTTTGACATTGGAAGCCTTGGGACGGCGCTGGGGCTGGGAAAAGACAAAGGTGTGGAGATTTTTTCAGAAGAATGGGGATGCCTTCGCTCTGCACCGTCTGCCGGGCTCCTACGGCTGCCTCATTTTCAATAGACTGTATCCGCTGGATACAGAGGCTTCCCTGCCCACCTGCGCAGAAATTGAACGCATTATTGAAAAAATGCGTATTTGCGCCGGAAAGGCGCTTTATGAACAGCAGGAAAACAAGCTGTCACAGCAGTCCGCCGCATTTATTGAGCTTTTAACAAAGCGCGGCATTCTGGGAGATTCGGCTATAGTATAACCAACGTAACGGCAGAGGGCTCCGTCAGCGACAGCGCTTATATAGGCGAGGCCAACGCAAAGGCAATAGCCCTTGCCCATGCCGACCTTGACAGCGGCAGCATAACCGCATACAAGTGCAAGCTGGACAGGGAGGACGGCCGCATGGTATACGAGATAGATTTCAGGTGCGGCGGCTTTGAATATGAATACGAAATAGACGCCGTTTCCGGCGCGGTAGTCAAGCAGGACAAGGATATGGGCGGGCGGTGAAGGATAGGAAAATATTGCTATGGAGAAGAAAAAACAGTAAACTAAAGGGAGGAGGGTAAAGTCCGCGCGCCCTTTGAGGAGCGCCGAGCTTATAAGGGATATAATGAAATAAAAATATTAAACAGATAAAGAAGGAGTTAATTGTTATGGATAATGTAGTCGAGGCATTGATCGAGATACCGCTTCATTCAAAAAATAAATACGAAGTGGATAATGCAACCGGAAAGATCAAATTGGACAGAGTCATATATGCTTCCATGGTTTATCCGACAGAATATGGGATCATTGAAAACACCTTGGCCCCCGACGGGGACCCGTTGGATATTCTGGTCGTAAGCGATTATCCGTCTTTTCCCGGCTGTTATGTGCCGGCGAGAGTCCTCGGCTACCTTGAAATGACAGATGGCGGAAAGCCGGATTATAAGCTGATCTCCGTGGTGGACTGCGACCCTCGCTATTCCGATTATTATGAATTGGATGAGCTGCCGGATTTTATCCTGAAAGAAATCAGGAACTTTTTCGAAAACTACAAGGTGCTTCAAGGGGTAAATGTAACGACCGGAGCCTATCGCGGGAAAGAGGACGCCATCAAGATCATCGAGGAATGTACGGAGCGTTATAAGCAGGCTGTCGAAGGATAAAAGGCAATAGGAAATAAGAGAGAGAACTGTCTAGCGGCAGTTCTTTTTCTTATCAAAAAACCAGATTAAATTTGCTTTTATGCACCTTAAGCTGTTGCCATGCTGGCGGCATGTGTGATATAATACAACAAAATAATGTTACAAAACAACAAATATATATTTCAATCATTAGATAGGAGGATAAGTATGGCGACGGCGGTAATAATGCCCAGACAGGGACAATCGGTGGAAAGCTGTGTGATCGGCGAATGGTTCAAAAAAGTCGGAGATGATGTGGGCGAGGGCGAGCTGCTTTTTTCCTACGAGACTGATAAGGCCGTGTTTGAGGAGGCCGCAAAGGTATCGGGGAAGCTGCTCGCCGTGTTTTTTGGCGTGGGCGACGATGTGCCCTGCCTTGAAACGGTAGCCGTAATAGGCGCGGAGGGCGAGGACATAAGCGGCGTGGCCCCCAAGGTGGAGGCCGAGCCGGAGCAGCGCGAGGAAGCGCCGGCGGAGGCTGCCGCGCCCGCAGCGGCCCTGCAAACTGCGGAAAGAGCGAGGGGCATATCGCCAAGGGCGAAAAACGCGGCGGAAAGGCTGAGGCTGGATCCTGCCATGGCTGCTCCGACAGGTCCCAACGGAAGGGTGATCGAGCGCGACATAGCTGCGCTCGCGGCGGAGAGCCGCACGGGCTCCGGCCTAGGCGGAAGGCTGCTTCCCTGCGATATGGAGACGGCAAAAAGACAGGTGGAGGAGCTTACCCCGGCTGCTCCCGCGGAGGAATACGAGGACGTCAAGCTCACCAATATCCGCAAGGTAATAGCCAAGTCCATGCACCAGAGCCTAAGCGAAATGGCGCAGCTCACGCACACCGTTTCCTTTGACGCCACCTGCATAATGAATTACAGAAAGCAGCTTAAGCTGGCGGCGGAAAAGCTGGATGTGCCAAACATAACCCTGAACGACATAATGCTGTATGCCGTGTCCCGCGTGCTGCCGCGCCACCCCGACCTCAACGCGCACTACCTGGGGGACAGCATACGCCGCTTCCGCCATGTGAACCTGGGCTTGGCTGTGGATACGCCAAGGGGCCTTATGGTGCCCACGCTGTTCAATGCGGATGAAAAGAGCCTGCGGGAAATCTCCTCCGAGGCGAAGGCGCTCATAGCCGCCTGCCAGGAGGGCTCCATAAACCCCGATCTGCTTCAGGGCGGCTCATTTACTGTCAGCAACCTCGGCTCGCTGGGCATAGAGCATTTCACCCCGGTGATAAACCCGCCCCAGACCGGCATACTCGGCGTATGCGGCATAACGGAGCGCGTAAGGACGGGCAAGGACGGCGGCATAAGCGTCTACCCCGCAATGGGTCTTTCGCTCACATACGACCACAGAGCGCTGGACGGGGCGCCTGCCTCGCGGTTCCTTGCGGAGCTTAAGACGGCTCTTGAGAGCTTTACCGCGCTGCTGATAGGCTAAACCGCGAAGGGGAGGTAATATAGAATGACTTATGATCTTATAATACTCGGCGGAGGTCCCGCGGGGTATCTGGCGGCGGAGCGGGCAGGCCATGCCGGCATGAAGGTGCTCTGCATAGAGCAGAGGGAGCTGGGCGGCGTATGCCTTAACGAGGGCTGCGTGCCCACCAAGACCCTGCTTTACAGCGCCAAGCTCTACGACGGCGCGGCCCACGGCGAAAAGTATGGCGTTATAGCAAAGGATATAGCCATAGACCACGCAAAGGTGGTAGCGCGCAAGGAAAAGGTGGTAAAGACGCTGGTGGGCGGCGTAAAGGCGGCGCTTCGGGCGAACCATGTTGAAACGCTCAACGCAAGGGGCGTCATCACGGGAAGGAACAGCGAGGGCTACACCGTGGAGGCGGGCGGCAGCACCTATACCGGCGCGCGGCTGCTGATATGCACGGGCTCATCTCCCGCAATACCACCCATACCGGGGCTAAAGGAGGGGCTGGAGTCCGGCTTTGCGGTCACCAACCGCGAGCTGCTGAGCCTTACCGAAGCGCCCAGAAGGCTTGTCGTGATAGGCGGCGGCGTGATAGGGCTGGAAATGGCGGCGTACTTTAATTCAATAGGCTCGGAGATAACCGTAATAGAGATGCTGGATCATATCGCCGGTGAAAACGACAGGGAGCTCGTGGGCATATTGCAGAAGCACTACGAAAATCGCGGCATGAAGCTGCTGCTCTCCGCCAAGGTAACAGAGATAGCCGACGGCGCGGTGCGCTATGAAAAGGACGGCAAGAGCGGCGCAGTGGAGTGCGACAAGGCGCTCATATCCATCGGAAGAAGGCCCAATATAAAGGACGTCGGCCTCGAGAGCATAGGCGTGCTCACGGAGCGCGGAGCCATAGTTACGGATAGCCGCATGAGGACTAACCAGCCCGAGGTATACGCTGCGGGCGATGTAAACGGAAGGTCGATGCTGGCGCATACCGCCTATCGCGAGGCGGAGGTGGCGGTGAACACCATGCTGGGCAAGCGGGACAATATGCGCTACGATGCGATACCCGCAGTGCTGTATACCAACCCGGAGCTCAGCGGCGTGGGCTATACGGAGGCTGCTGCGGCAGCCGCAGGGCTGGATGCCCGCACGGTCACGCTGCCCATGCGCTATTCGGGGCGGTATGTGGCGGAAAACGAGGGCGGCGATGGCATATTCAAGCTGGTGGTGAACAACAGGGACAACACCATACTCGGCGCGCAGGCCCTCTGCAACTACTCGAGCGAGTTCATAATAGCGGCGGCTTCCTTCATAGAGCAGCGGCTGACCTTGGACGACATAAAGGAAATAGTGTTCCCGCACCCGACCGTGTCCGAGATAATACGGGAAGCCGTATTTCAGGCATAGCGCAGGGGACAGGGCAGGATAAGGCAAAGAGAAAGGAGAAAATCAATGACTAAGGCTTTATATATGGATCCTAAGGCGGTACGCGGGCCGGAGACGCCTATAAGAGTGCCGGAGATACCGGTAAATACCTATCAGAAAACGGTAAAGGACGAGCTCGGCAGCTTCACCACGGCGGAGTTTATGAACATATACCGGGATATGTGCTATATCCGGGAATTTGAGACCATGCTCAACCTCATAAAGACCACGGGCGAATATCAGGGCGTAAGCTATAACCACCCCGGCCCGGCCCATCTCGGCATAGGGCAGGAGGCTGCCTATGTGGGCGAGGCCTTCCGCCTTACCCCGAAGGACCTAACCTTCGGCTCCCACCGCAGCCATGGCGAGATACTGGCCAAGGGTCTTCGCTCCATAGAGATAATGGAGGAGGGCGAGCTGCTTTCCGTCATGGAGGGCTTCTTTGGCGGCAAGACCTACGGGGTGATAAAGGATGAAGGGAAAAGCCTGAGGGAGCAGGGCATAGACTTCCTGCTCTACGGAATGATGTGCGAGACCTTCGCCCGGGAAAACGGCTTTAACAAGGGGCTGGGCGGCTCCATGCACGCATTCTTCACGCCGCTGGGCATATATCCCAACAACGCCATAGTGGGCGGCAGCGGCACCATATCCGTGGGCGCGGCGCTTTATAAGCTGGTAAACGACAAGGAGGGCGTGGTCGTATGCAATATAGGCGACGGCTCCACCGCCTGCGGCCCCGTATGGGAGGGCTTTATGTTAGCCGCCATGGATCAGATTAAGCTGCTCTGGACGGAGGGAAAGCGCGCGCTTCCCATAATATTCAACATAAACGACAACTTCTACGGCATGGGAGGCCAGACCAGGGGCGAGACCATGGGCTACGATATGGTGGCGCGCATAGCGGCGGGCATATCGCCGGACGCGCTCCATGCGGAGCGCATAGACGGCTACAACCCGCTCGCTGTTATAGACGCATACACGAGGAAGTTGCCCGTTGCAAAGAGCGAGGGCCCGGTGCTGCTGGATGTAGTCACCTACCGCATAAGCGGCCACAGCCCCTCCGATTCCTCCAGCTACAGGACGAAGGAGGAGATCGAGGCATGGCAGGAGCAGGACTCCATAATCGCCTTCGGCAAACAGCTTGTGGAGGCAGGCGTATGCGGCGAAGCCGAGCTTGCCGAGATACGGGCAAAGGTGGCGGGGGATATGCTCCGCAACATGAAGCTGGCCATAGACGACGCAGTTTCCCCGAGGATAGATATATTCGGCGCGGAAAAGAACTTCATAGGCGATCTCATGTTCTCCAACGGCCGCGTCCCCTCCATGGATACCGAGCGCAAGCCCGATATGCTGCTGCCCAGGGAGGAGTGCCCCCGCATACAGCAGATAGCCAAGAAAAAGCGCTATTATCTCGACGAAAACGGCAAGCCCGTGCCCAAGGCGAGGGTATATCAGTACCGCGACGCCATAGCCGAGCCCATAATAAACAAGCTCTATGAGGATCCTACCTTAGTGAGCTTCGGCGAGGACGTAAGGGACTGGGGCGGCGCCTTTGCAGTATATCGCGGCATGACCGAGGCGACGCCCTATTACCGCCTGTTCAACACGCCGATAGCCGAGGCAGCCATAGTCGGCGCGGCGGTGGGCTACGGCATGAGCGGAGGAAGGGCGGTTGCCGAGCTCATGTATTGCGATTTCCTGGGCCGCGCCGGAGACGAGGTTTTCAACCAGCTCTCCAAGTGGCAGGCCATGAGCGCCGGAATGCTCAAGATGCCCGTGGTGCTGCGCATGAGCGTGGGTTCAAAGTACGGCGCGCAGCACAGCCAGGACTGGAGCGCGATATGCGCCCATATTTCCGGCCTCAAGGTGGTGTTCCCTGCGACCCCATACGACGCTAAGGGCCTCATGCAGTCCGCCCTAAACGGCACGGATCCGGTGATATTCCTGGAAAGCCAGCGCATATACGATGTGGCGGAGCAGTTCCATCCGGGCGGAGTGCCGGAGGAGGAGTACGAAATACCCATAGGCGTGCCTGATATAAAGCGCGCCGGCAGCGACGTGACCATACTGTCGATAGGAGCGACGCTCTACCGCGCGCTTAAGGCGGCGGACATATTGCAGGAGAAGCACGGCCTCAGCGCCGAGGTCATAGACGCCCGCTCCATAGTGCCCTTCGACTATTCGATAGTTATGGAGTCCGTCAAAAAGACGGGACGCATCGTGGTCACCGGCGACGCCTGCGAGCGCAACAGCTTTATGCGCAATCTGGCCTCCAACATAGCGGAGCTTTGCTTTGACGATCTGGACGCCCCTCCCGTGGTGGTGGGCGCAAAAAACTGGATAACTCCCGCACACGAGATGGAGGACGCCTTCTTCCCCCAGCCGGAGTGGATAGTGGACGCCATACACCAGCGCATATTGCCGCTTCCGGGGCATATATGCACCCATAACTGCACCGAGCTTGAGCAGATAAGGGAGAACAGGCTGGGCATATAAAAAACTCACAGCGAAAGCGCCCGGGAAATGCTCGGGCGCTTTCAGCTTTTTATGATATTTTGATGAAGCATATTATATGTTCTTTGCCGTTATAAAATGCTGCTATGAGCTAAAGGGCACGCTTCTGTTTATTTTGAGGGCTGTACCTGCAATACCTCCGTGCCGGCTGCCCTTGCGGCCTGTATGAAGTCCTCCGACAGGGGAGCGTCGCATATTACCACGTCTATATCAGACAGGGAGGCGAAGGTGAAGGGGAGGGTGCGCCCCAGCTTTGAGCGGTCGATGAGGAGTATGACCTTGTCGGCCTTTTGTATTACACGGCGCTTGAGGGAATTTTCGGTATAGGAGCCTACGGTAAAGCCCGCCCCGGCGGAATAGCCCGTGGCGGCGAGAACGGCGGTGTCTATGTTTACCGTCGCGAGAAACGCCTCCGCCTGAGGGCCGGACAGGGACAGCGTGGAGCTGCTTATCTGCCCGCCGACGCAGGAGACGGTGCTCCTGGAGCGCTGGGAGAGCTCTATGGCGATATTGGCCCCGCTCGTGACTATGGTATAGTGCTGGTTGGGAAGCTGCCGCACGAGGCTCATAACGGTGGTGCCGGCGTCCAGGAATATCGAGGTGTTGGGCACGAGGTAGGGTATCGCGGCACGGGCTATGCTGAGCTTTGCGTCGGCGTTTTCGTGCATGCGCTGGGAATACAGCCCCTCTGTATCGCCCGCGAGGCTTGTGGCTATGGCGCCGTTGCGAACGCGCCGTATGCTGCCCTCGTCCTCAAGCTGCTTAAGATAGCGCCATACCGTCATCTTGGAGCAGCCTAAAAGCTCCGTCAGAATTTCCACCGTGGCCTCGCCGTGGTTTTCTATGTATTTTCGCACTTCGTTCAAGCGGATGTTCATTGCATATAGCTCCTTTGTCAAGGATACATCTTTAATAATTTAAACCATACTCGCCCCCGCGTCAATAGAGCGGGCGAATTGACAGAAAAAACCGGGGCGTATATGCCCCGGCGATAATAAGTATCGGCGCTACGCCTTGGCCTGAAGCAGGTATTTTTCCGCCTCGGGGCTCCAGAGGCCGTTGTGCCGGGCGGTTATCTCGGCGAGCTTGGCAAACAGCGGGTCGCTTTCGCCCAGCTTCTCAAAGTCCGCTATGGCGGTAAGGGGAAGCTCTATCTGGGTGTAGATGAGCTTTTTGCCGCCCTTTATATTGGGAAGGTTGAGCGTGGTATCCACAACTGCGTTGAGGCCGCCTATGTGGGTGAGCATAGTAGCGGGGTTGAGCCGTCCGGAGGTCATCATTTCGATAGCCTCCTTCATGTCGCTGGTGTTTCCGCCGGAGGTGCCGACTACATGGGTATAGAGGTAATGCACGTTGTAGAAGTTGAACTCAGCCTTAAAATTGCTGTCGGTAGGCCCGGCAAAGAAGTTGAGGCAGCCGTCAAAGCCGAGTATGGCGTCGGCCTGCTCCACTACCGGCCTTACCGGGGCAAAGCATATCACGTCGTCGTAGCCGGTGCCGCCGGTGAGCTCCCTCAGGTACTCAGTGCCGAAGCCCGGCTTGGCGGTGTTTACGAAGTGAAGCTCCACGCCCTGCTCCTTGGCGTGCTCTACCGTATATATGCTCCTTGCGCGGGCAAGGCGGTCGTCGTCTATATCGGTCACGACCAGCAGGGAGGGGCGGCGGTCGCAGTGCAGCGCGTAGTCTATTGCACCAAGGCCCATTGCGCCCACGGAGGCGAGCATCGCCATCTTGCCGCCCTCGACTATGCCCATCTTGTGCTCATAGCTGCCCGGCGTGGTGTGGTACATGGCGTGGAAGGTGCCAACTATGCAGCTCATGGGCTCTGCGAGGGAGCCGTAAAAGTATACGTCGGAATCGTAGGGCAGTAGGCAGTCCATAAGCAGCGATTCGATGGGTATGTTGCCGTATTGGGCGTCGCCGCCGCAGAAGGGATAGGAGTAGCCGGGGGCCATCTGGGAGCCCTTGTAGTAATGCGCGGGCTGTATGGCGAAGCCCTGGCCGGGGCGGTACTTGTGCTTCCAGTTTTCGCCCACCTCGTCTATCACGCCGCAGAACTCGTGTCCCACTATCGTGGGGTTTTCTTCGACGTTGTCCGGTACGCGCTTATGGCTGCCGCCCTCGACGGCGGCCTTATAGGTGCTCATGCAGATTGAATCGGATATTATCTTTACCCTGACGTCGTCCGGGCCAACCGGGGGCAGGTCTACCGTGTCCAGTCGGAGATCCATTTTGCCGTGTATGCGTACAGCTTTTGTCTTCATAGTTTAGCTCCTTTCGTTTCGTGGTCTATAAGTTTCCAGGTCGATTCTATGAGGTTTGAAAAGGCGGGATTGTCCATGGCCCGTATTACGAAGGACTGCCGCGGGGAGTTGATATCCTCGCCCGATACCTGTATGAAGCCGTGCCTTTCGGCAAGCTCCCTTATGCGGGCGAGCTGGGCCGGCGTGTTCCGCGTGGGCATATAGGTAACGCCGCGGACGCCGTGCTCCGCCATGCACTCCATCACTTCGTCGAGGTAGTCATCCTCGAATTTTTGAGCCTTCTTATCCCCGGTCACGCTGTCTGTAACATCGCCGAGGTAAGCGTAGCACAGCAATGCGTCAATATCCCGGCAGAGCCCCGCTATCTCATCAAGAGAAGGGCATTCCTCATCGGCGTCTATATATATGCCGGGAAGGAAGGAGGACTTCAGTATGCCGAGCAGGTCGTATTCGTAAAACGGATAGCCGATATCCGATAGCTGCGCCCTCTGCTTTGGCGAAAGGGCAACGCCCATCGCGTCCTCGAGGAAGCCTATCGCGGCGCTTCCGCGCCCTGCCCTTTGCACTATTCTCCGGGCGAGCGCGTACATGAGGTGGCGCTCGGTGACTCCGCCTCCCTCCGAGGTCCTTGACAGCGGCAGGACATCGCGGTCGTAATCCAGCTCAATATCACGGAGAAGCTGATTCATTCTGCGGATCATGGCTCTGCTGCGCCTGTGCCGTGCCTCGCGGTACGGGGCAAAGCGGGCGTTCAGGTATTCGATGGAGTCATGAGGCACAGACTGTATGGTCATGTAGCTTACGCCGGCCTGATCAGGATTGTTGGTGCGCCTGCCCTCGAGGGAGGTTCCCGCCATGGATACGCGGCATTCCATACCAACGGTAACGGGCATATCCAGTATCCTGCCGGCCTCTATAAATTCCCCGGCTCCGGCAATAGAGTCGTGGTCTATTATGCCTGCGGTGCAGAGCCCCTCCACGCGGGCGGCGTATACCGCGGCGGCGGGGGAGTAGGGGGAGAAGGAGTAAAAGGTGTGTATATGGTTGTTTATATACCGCGGCTCCAGAGGAGGGAATACGCTCTTTTCGGCTATGCGGCGGAGGTTATCCAGCCGCTCCTCCCTTGTTGGCGCGTTAAGCTCGTTTAATATGCCTATATCTATCATGGGCGCTACCGTCCGTCAGCTTAGCATGACCTGGCCGCCCGTAACGGGTATTGCCTGCCCGGTCTCGTACCGCTGCTCCACGCAGTACATCACTGCCTTGGCCACGTCGGAGGGGAGGCAGCCCCTGTTCATGGGCACCTTTGCCTCGTAATGGCGGCGGACGCCCTGTACGGTCCTTGCGCCGGGGACCTTGCCCGCCCTGAGGTACTGCACAAACAGGCCGCGCTCCGGGTCTGACCACAGCGGCCCATCCAGATAGTTGCCGGGGCATACGGCGTTCACCTTGATATTGTAGGCGCAAAGCTCAAGGGCGAAGGACTGGGTGAGCCCTATGCCGCCGAACTTGGAGCCCGCATAGGCAAAGTTGCGGTTTGAGCCCTCGAGGCCGGATTTGGAATTTAGCTCTACTATATCGTACATGGCCTCTGGAGCCGCCTCGTGCTGTGCCTGCATTATTATCGCCGCGTATTTGGAGCAGAGGAAGTAGCCGGTATAGTTGATGGAGGTCACAAAGTCAAAATCTTTTTTTTCCATTTCAGTCACGGGGCCGGAGCGTACCACTCCCGCGTTGGAGAGCATCAGGTCGAGGCCGCCGAAGCGCTCCACGGTCTGCGCGACCATATTGGCCACGGATTCCTCATCGGACACGTTCACGGCAACCGCAAAGGCCCTTTCGCCCATTTCAGCGGCTACCTGCCCGGCAAGGGGCTCGTTCAGATCCGCTATGACTATCGAGGCGCCCTCGTTGTAAAGCTCCTGCGCTATACCCCTGCCAAAGCCCTGGGCCGCGCCGGTCACTATGCATATCTTTCCCGCCATACGGCCGCTTCCGGCAGGGCGTATGTGGGCGTTCGCCCTTGCCATGTCCTGCCATTTTGTCATATCTACCGTCATTTTTTGCCGCTCCTTTCCATATAGCCCAGAAGCCGCCCGTATGCGGCCTCCCATTCCGCGGTGGTGTTGGGCTCATAGCACTCCACAGCCTCGCAGCGGCGGACTATGTCCCGAAGCTCGTCTATGCCGCTTATATCGCCCAGCGCCATAGCCTGCACCAGCAGGTTGCCTATGGCGGCGCCCTCTATGGGGCCGGTTATCACGCGGCATCCCGCCGCGTCCGCAGCGAATCGGTTCAAAAGGCGGTTCCTGCTCCCGCCGCCGACAATGTTCAGGCTTTCTATGGCATGTCCCTTTATCTCGCCGAGCCGCTCCAGCGTATAGCGGTATTTCAGGGCGAGGGATTCGTATATGCAGCGGGCAAAGCTGCCTACCGTGTCCGGCAGGGGCTGGTTTGTCGCGGCGCAGAACTGACGTATCTTCTGCCGCATATGACCGCCGGAAAAGAAGGGGGTGTGATCCGTGTCGATTATGGAGCGGAAGGGCTCCGCCGCCTCCGCCTCACGAACTATTTCGTCCCAGCTCAGGAATATTCCCTCCGCCTGCCATTCGCGCCGGCATTCCTGGATAAGCCACAGCCCCATTATATTCTTCAGCGGGCGGAAGCCGCCCTGCACGGTGCCCTCGTTGGAGAAGCCTGCATCCCGCACCTCGTCGGTGAGCAGCGGAAGATCCGTTTCTATGCCGAAAACCGACCATGTGCCGCTGGAACAGAAGGCAAAGCTGCCGCTGCCGGGTATTGCCGCGACCGCCGAGGCCGTATCATGGGTTCCGACCGCCGCAAAGGCGGCGCAATTTATGCCTAACTCGCGGGCTATATCGGAGCGCAGCCTGCCGCGCATCGTCCCCGGCATATCTATGGGCGGGAATATCTTTTCCGGCAGGCCGAAGGCCGCCATTATGTCCCTGTCCCAGTCCCGCTTTATGGGGTTGTAAAGCATGGAGGTGGTAGTCTCGGTGTATTCGGATTTCTTTTCGCCGGTGAGGAAATACCCAAGCAGATCCGGCATAAAGAGCAGGGTTTCGGCGGCCTCCAGCGCGGCGTCGTCCTCTCTCTTGCGCCGGTAAAGCTGATAGGCGGTGTTGAAGCTCTCGTTGCCTATGCCGGTATGGGCGAAGAGCGCGGGGAAGTCCATCGCCTTCCATGCCTCGGTGCAGTCCTCCTCCACGGCGTTGCGGTAAGCGCGGGGGTTTGAGAGGAGATGCCCGTTTTTGTCCAGCAGGCCGTAATCCACGCCCCATGTGTCGATGCCGAAGCAGTCCAGCGCCCCTATGTCCGCCCTGCGGAAGGCGAGGAAGCCCTGCTTGAGCTGATTATAAATGTAGGGAAGATCCCAGTAGTAGATGCCGTTCATCTCTACATAGTGGTTTTCAAAGCGGTGCAGCTCCCGCATGGAGATGCGCTCGCCGTCAAATTGCCCGAGTATGGCGCGGCCATTGCTGGCCCCTATGTCAAAAGCCAGTAGGTTACGCATATTATTTCACTACACCTTTCTGAAGTATGATGTTTGCGTATAACGAGGTCTCGCCGGACTGGAGCACGCAGTAGCAGGTATTGGCCTCATCATAAAACCGGAACCGCTCATAGAAGCCCACGGCCTTAGCGCCCCTCGGGTCATGGCGGGCGACGGATTCCACATATTTATCCCATATAGGTATGTCCAGCTCTTTGTCACAGTCCATTTTCTGCATGAGCATCGCCGGGGTATCCGTGTAGCTGTCCAGAGGGAAGACCTCGAGTATGGCGTTCAGCAGCTCCGGCGTGCCGTGACCGTCTGCCCTGAGAAATACGCAGCCGCCCTGCCTCGCTATCGAAGCACCGGGGAAGTTCCCGTCGCCTATGCATATACGGTCGCCGTGTCCCATCTCGCACAGCACCTTGAGAAGCTCCGGGGAGAGGATGGAGGGGATGTTTTTAAGCATGGCTCGTTCCTTTCTATATGCCTGACCGGGGCGGAATGAACCGTCCCGGCCATTTTTTTAGATGATCATTACCTTATGTTCTTGTACATGGGGCCGTAGGCGGCGCAGGCGCGGTAATCCTGGCCTTCCTTATCCATGCCGAAGGCGTTCCATGCGGCAGGGCGGAAGATATTCTCGGAGGGCACGTTGTGCATGCATACGGGTATGCGGAGAATGGAACAGAGCGTGATGAGGTCTGCTCCGACGTGTCCGTAGGAGATCGCGCCGTGGTTGGCTCCCCAGTTCTGCATTACGGAGTAGGCGTCCTCAAAGGGGCTACCCGCCTTGCCGTCGCAGCGCGGCGCAAACCATGTGCAGGGCCATGTGGGGTTGGTGCGCTCCATGAGCTTATCCGTCACCTCGTCGGGCAGGTTCACCGTCCAGCCCTCGGCTATCTGGAGCACGGGGCCGAGGCCCTTGACGAGATTCAGTCGGATCATGGTGACGGGCATTTCCGCGCGGGTGACAAAGTGGCTGGAGAAGCCGCCGCCGCGGAAGTTGTCAAAGCCAGCCTCGCACCATACGGTAGCGTCGGTCATTTTCTTTATGTCCTCGTCGGTGACCTCCCACCAGCGCTTCATGACTTTGTTGCCGTTTTCGTCGGTGCATTCGCCGCAGGCGTCGAGGCAGGCCGCGCCGGAGTTGAGCAGGTGTATTATGCCGCCGTTCTCCTTAGCCTTGCCCTCGAATTCATAGCCGGTGGCGCGCTTGGTGGCCTCAGGGGACCAGAAGGTACGCACATCCGCGAATATCTGCGCACGGTTCGTGAGCAGCTCCATGAATAGCATGCCGAGGCCGTTGAGCACGTCGTTTTCCGTGGCGAACACCATGGGTTCCTTTTTGCCGGTAAAGTCGAAGGAGGAATTGAGCACCGCCTCGGGATAGTCACAGTTGGGCCAGTGATCGGTCCACTGCCTCTGGCCCTGGAAGCCGGCGGCGATGGCGTTGTGGCCTACCATCTCCTCCTTGAATTCCTCGGGGAGATTGGGGTTGCCCTGTATGAGATCCTTTATGATGCAGTACATCTTTATGGTAAATTCCCACTGCTTGCGCTTTTCCTCGTCGGTAAACCGTATGCGGCGCTCCTTGCCCAGGAACTCCACGGATTCGGGATTGTCGTCGCGGCCCTCCTTGCAGTGCTCGAACGTCCACGCCAGCGCCTTTTCATAGGCCTCGTGGTCGTATATGCCCTCCTCCATGCGGCGGAGTATCTCCACCTCATCGACGGATTCGACGCGCAGGCCGAGGTATTCCTCCATGAACTGCTGGTCTATGATGGAGCCGCCTATGCCCATGCACATGGAGCCTATCTGCAAATAGCTCTTGCCGCGCATGGTGGCAGCCGCAACGGCCGCCCGGCCGAAGCGCAGCAGCTTTTCCTTTACGTCCTCAGGTATCTCGGTGACCTGATCCGCGTCCTGTACCTCATGGCCGTATATGCCGAAGGCCGGAAGCCCCTTTTGGGCGTGGGTGGCAAGTACGGAGGCGAGGTATACGGCGCCGGGGCGCTCTGTGCCGTTAAAGCCCCATACGCCCTTTATCGTCATGGGATCCATATCCATGGTCTCGGAGCCGTAGCACCAGCAGGGCGTGACGGAGAGGGTTATGGATACGCCTTCTCTGCGGAACTTTTCGGCGCAGGCGGCGGATTCCGGTACGCGGCCGATGGTGGAATCGGCTATGACCACCTTTACATGGTTGCCGTTGGAGTAGTAAAGGTTATCCTCGAAAAGCTTTTTCGCAGCCTCCGCCATGGCCATTACCTGGCCCTCAAGGCTCTCGCGCAGCTTCATGGGGCCTCTGCGGCCGTCGATAATGGGACGGATGCCTATGACCGGATAGCTGCCTACGTAACGATTCTTTGCCATATATTCTTCCTCCTTGAAAATTGTACTCTGCGGCATTGCCGCGGGCATGAATTTGGTAGTAGGGGACGAATCTATTTAATAACGCATAACGCTATAAATATGTATTTTTTATATTACCAGCTTGGACTCGAGCACGGTCATGCGGGGAGGGACGGTGCTTCCGTCCAGTCGTTCTATTAGGTATTCCGCCGCAAGCCGGCCTATCTCCTGCTCCGGCTGGAAAACGACGGGCAGGGCGGGGGTCATCATGCGGCATACGTCAACGGAGTCGTAGCCGAAAACGCTCACCTGATCGGGTATGACTATGCCCCTCTCCCGTGCGGAGGTGATAAGGCCCAGGGTTATGTTGTAGTTTGTGGAAAATATTGCCGTAGGCGGGGTATTGAGGGACATCATGGATATGAGGCCCTGATATCCTGTGGCGAAAATGTTGTCGCCGCTTATGACTAAGGAATCGTCATAAATTATGCCGTTGTCGGAAAGGGCCCTGAGGTATCCCACAAGGCGCTCCTTTGCGGTAAAGACGGATTTGGGGCCGGAAATTATGCCGATGCGTCTGTGCCCCTCAGATATAAGATGCGATGTGGCTTTGTATACGGATTCGGTGTTATTGGTGAGCACCGTGTCCTTATCTGAGCCGGGTATCATTCGGTCGGCAAGCACCACAGGCACGCCGCATTCGTCGGTAAGCTCGTGAAATTCCTCCGCGGAAAGGTCCTCCGGCACGTATATGAGGCCGTCTATGCTGGCCTCCAAAAGAAAGCGCAGATTGTCCCTTTCCAGCCCGTGGTTAGAGCTGTAACATGAGATGAGGCTGTGATAGCCGCAGGCGCGTATTACCCTGTTAAGGGCCTCCAGCATGGCGCTGAAAAAGGGGGCCGACAGGTCGGGCAGCAATACGCCTATGGCGTGGCTGCGCTGTGACTTGAGGTTCCGGGCAAAGGGGTTCGCCCGGAATTCCAGCTCCGCTATGGCCTCGCGGATGGCGATGACGTTCTTTTCGCGGACGCTGCCGCCGTTTATGTATTTGGATACCGTGGAGGGGGCGACGCCGGCCCTTGCGGCAACATCCTTGATAGTAGAAATGCTCGACATATTTCCTCCAAAAAAACGAAACGTTACATTTTTCTGGGGCTCCGAAAGCACGAAGCCCACAGTTCTCATTAACTATAATAAGGTTTTTAACCGCTTGCGTCAACAGTAAGTTTTGAATTAAAAATAAAAATTTTAAGAAAAGTCTTGCTTTTTGGCAACGCATTGTTTATGATAGAACCAAGTAGTGCTGTGTTTGATTTTAAATAAAAACACGAAACGGTTCGTTTTCACCGTTTAAACCATCTTCAACGCTTTGCTTCTTTATAAGGTACAGAAAGGTGAAACCATAATGGCTGAAACGATTTTGCGAATGTACGGTATACAAAAGTATTTTCCCGGCGTGCATGCGCTTGATGACGCCCGGCTTGAGGTAAAGGCGGGGGAGGTCATGGCATTGGTCGGGGAAAACGGCGCCGGTAAATCTACTCTTATGAAGATACTCACCGGCGTGTACACTAAGGACGCCGGCACGATAGAGCTTTTCGGCAGCCCGGTCGAGATACACGGGCCCAGGGACGCTCAGGCAAAGGGCATAAGCATAGTGCATCAGGAGCTTAACCTTATGCAGGATCTTACAGTCGCCGAAAACATATTCATAGGGCGCGAGCCCGTCAAGGGGGGGTTCCTCGACAAGGCGGAGCAGAACCGCATGACCGAGGAACTGCTCGGATCGCTTCATTTAAATAACATATCCGCTAAAACACCCGTCAAGCATCTCACCGTTGCAAAGCAGCAGATGGTGGAGATAGCAAAATCACTCTCTCACGAAAACACAAAAATACTCGTACTGGACGAACCCTCTGCCGCGCTCACCGAGAGCGAGATAGAAGACCTGTTCGTATTTATACGGCGGCTCAAGGCCACCGGAGTAGGCATAATATACATTTCGCACCGCATGAACGAGCTGAAGGAAATAACCGACAGGATAACCGTGATGCGGGACGGCCAGTATGTCAACACCGTTGATACCGCTGAGACGACGATAGACCAGGTGGTGCAAATGATGGTCGGGCGCGTGATATACGAGGAGCCCAAGACGCAGTCAAACGTACCCGAAGGCGCGCCGATAGTATTCGAGGCGGAGGAGCTGGTCTCCAAGGATGTAAAGGGCGTATCCTTCAATTTGAAAAAGGGCGAGATACTCGGCTTCGCCGGGCTCATGGGCGCAGGGCGCACCGAAACAGCGCGGCTTATATGCGGCGCGGACCCGCGCCACGGCGGCACGATACGCATAAACGGCAAAGAGGTAAGGATAAACTCCCCGCGGGATGCGGTTGCCGCAGGCATAGGATATCTCTCTGAGGACCGCAAACGTTACGGCCTGTGTCTCGGGCTGTCCGTGGCGGACAATACCGTCCTCGCCTCGCTGGATCAGTTTTCCAAGGTGGCCTTTGTGGACGACAGAAAGATCGAGGGCGTGTCCCACGAATACGTTAAAAAGGTACGCACAAAGACCCCGAGCGTAAAGAGCAAGGTGCGCAGCCTGTCCGGAGGCAACCAGCAGAAGGTGGTGCTGTCCAAGTGGCTGCTCAACAACTGCGACATACTCATATTCGACGAGCCCACCAGAGGCATAGACGTGGGCGCGAAGAGCGAGATATATAAGCTCATGCATCAGCTTGCCGACGACGGCAAGTCCATAATAATGATCTCATCGGAGATGCCCGAGCTGCTGCGTATGTCGGATCGCATAGTAGTCATGTGCGAAGGGCGCAAAACGGGAGAGCTGGATATAGCCGAGGCTACTCAGGAAAAAATAATGACCCTTGCAACAAAGAGAGAGGTAGGATAGCGGAATGGAAAAACTGGGAACCAATAAGCTCAACATGCAAAAACTGCTGGCTCCTGCGGCGCTGGTGATCCTGTACATAGTGTTCTCGATCTTCGGCAACAACTTTCTGAGCCTGGATATGGTCAAAAACATACTCGAATCCAGCTACTACATAGGCTTTATGGCATTCGGGGTCACCTTCGTCATCATCACCGGCGGAATAGACCTTTCTCTGGGAACGGCGATGATGTGCGCGGCGCTGCTCGGAGGCTTCTCCTTCAAGCAGGGCTGCCCGCTGATACTCTCCGTGTTCCTTACAATATTAGTAGGCGTGGTGTTCGGCTTTGCAAACGGAATATTCGTCGCAAAGCTCAAGCTGCCCCCCTTCATAGCCACCCTGGGCACCCAGATGATGGCCTCCGGCATAGGCTCGATAATAACCAAGGTTCAGTCTCAGACCTGGCCCACGGCTACCGCCGAGGTGGGAAGCTGGTTCAAGAAGGTGTTTATCCGCTCCGAGGTTTTCGGAATAAAGGGCTTCCCTGTCGGCGCCTTCTGGCTCATAGGCTTCTTCCTCATCGCCGCGGCGATACTGCATAAGACCAAGTTCGGCAGATACGCTTACGCCATAGGCTCAAACGAGGAGGCGGCGCGCCTTTCCGGAATCAAGGTCGATAACTGGAAGGTAGCTGTATATACGCTTTCGGGCTTCTTTGTAGGCATGGCCGGCCTGTTCTATGCGGCGGCCTACACCACGATAACCCCCGGAACGGGAAGCGGCCAGGAGCTCAACGGCATAACCGGCGTAATAATAGGCGGCACCTCCATGGCGGGCGGCTCCGGCTCGATGATAGGCACCCTAATTGGCGTATTCATAATGTCGGTGCTTAAAAACGGCCTGTCCTCATGCGGCCTCCAGGCTCCCTGGCAGACCTTCCTTACAGGCGCGGTGGTAATAGGCGCGGTGCTGCTCGACATCACCCGCACGAACGCCGCAAACCGGGTCACCCCGGTAGTGACGACGCCGAAGAACGGCGGCAAACAACCAAGTGTTGAGCGCAGCGATGCGTTTGATAAAAAATAACAGGAGGAAACGAGAATGAAAAAACTGATAGCCCTGCTTCTTATCATGGTGATGGTCATAGCGGCTACCGCTTGCCAGGCCAAGCCCGAGGCTCCCAAGACTGAGGAGATGACGGAAGAGAAGACGGAAGAAACCATGGAGGAAACGACGGAAGAAGCGATGGATAAGCTCTATATCCCCGTCATGGCAAAAGGCTTCCAGCATCAGTTCTGGCAGGCGGTCAAGGCCGGCGCCGACGCTGCTGCCGCCGAGTACGGTGTAGAGATTTACTTCGACGGTCCCGCTTCCGAAACCGAGATTGACGCTCAGGTCAACATGGTTAAGAATGAAATGGCGAAGAACCCCAAGGCTATGGCGCTTGCGGCCCTCTCCACCGAGGCCGTCACCGAGATACTTGAGGAGTGCGCTGCGAAGGACATCCCCGTTATAGGCTTTGACTCCGGCGTACCCGATGACAAGACCGGCGCCGTAAAGGCCACCGCCAGCACCAACAACGAGAACGCTGCCGCTATCGCCGCTGAGAAGTTCGGCGAGAACGAGGTTATCGTAGAGGCCATGAAGAACGCCGACTCCAAGAAGCCCGTGATCATAGGCTGCCTGTCCCAGGATGCGGTATCCGCTTCCATAACCGGCCGCACCACCGGCTTCGTAAACAAGATGGCTGAGATCGCTGAAATGTATCAGCCCGGCAAGGTCTCCATAGAGGGCCATGCAAAATGGGAGAAGAAGGTCGCCGATCCCGCTATCATCATCGAGGTTGCGGTATCCGCCACCACCGAGGCCACTGCGGTTCAGACTGCCGCAAACTCCCTGCTAGGCAAGAAGCCCGTCGCTATCTTCTGCTCCAACGAGGGCGCCGTTACCGGCTTCCTGTCCGCTGTATCCGACGGTGAGGATCTCGCCGAGGGCGGCAAGTACGGCGATATAATCGTTGCTGGCTTCGATGCGGGCGCTGCTCAGAAGAACGCGGTTCGCAACGGCTGGTTCTACGGCTCCGTCACTCAGGATCCCTACCAGATCGGCTATAAGGCCGTTGAAATGGCTGTCATGGCTGCCAAGGGCGAGAGCGTATCCGACGTGGATACCGGCGCTCAGTGGTACAATGCCGAGAACATCGACGACGAGATGATCTCCCTGCTGGTTTACGATTAAACCAACCAATAAAACCTGAACTTAAAGGAGCGGCTTCGGCCGCTCCTTTTGCTGTGGACATTATATGTATCTCGGAGTAAAATGGCGTTGAGATTTAAAAATCATTAAAGCAGGCCGAGAGAAAAGCAAAATGGAAGAAGCAAAGCGATACAAGACCGAAGCGGCGCAAAGGGACGCCTTTGTGAAGATATGCCATGATATGAGGACGCCGTTGAGCTCCGTAATGCACCTTGCGCAAATACTGGAAATAGAAGCGGACAGGCCGGACAGGGTGCGGGAGCGTGCGGCAGAAATAGCAGTATCGGCTGAGTACCTGCTGGGGCTGGCAGACGATATCGTGGATATTTATAAGCTCGGAGGCGGGCGCATCGACATTAAAAAGGAACCTTTTTCGCCGTATGAGCTGGCGGAGGATATTCAAAAAATGCTGTGCCCGCAAATAAAGGATGCGGGACACGAGCTGGCCGTGTGCATCGCAGAGGCGGCGCCGGATATGCTTCTGGGGGATAAACGGCGGTTGGAGCGGATACTGCTTAATCTGATCGCCAATTCGGTGCAGCATACGGCTGCCGGCGGTAAGACTGTGCTTTGCATTTCGTGCGCCCAAGGCGATCGCGTCGAAAAGCTGCCGCTGGTATTCACCGTGAGCGACAACGGCGAGGGAATGGAGCAGAGCATTTTAGATGCGGCGCTTGCCGAAGGGGAGACGCCCGCCGCCGGTCTGGGTATAGCCATAGCAAAGGGGCTTACGGAGCTTATGGGCGGCAGTATTGCGGCAAAAAGCGGCAGGGAAAAGGGGACTGTGTTTCGCGTAGAGCTGGCATTCGATAGGATGGAGGAAAAAGAGAAAACCGAAGCGGAGTCGGAAGCCCTTGCGGGGAAGCGGCTGCTGCTGGCGGAGGACGACCGGCTCTGCGGGGAAATACTGTGTGAGCTGCTGGAGGATGAAACGGGAAGACCGGTGAGCATAACGGCAAACGGGCGGGCTGCGCTGGAAATGTTCGAGAGTGCTAACGGCGAATACGACGCCATAATAATGGACGTGCAGATGCCTGTAATGAACGGATACGAAGCGGCGCGTGCCATTCGCAGGTCAGGGTGCGGGAACGCAAAAACGGTGCCGATAATAGCTCTTACGGCGGATGCTTCCGAGGAAAGCGCAAGGGCGGCCGCCGATTCGGGAATGAACGGCTGCCTCACCAAGCCGGTCAATATTGATCGGCTGCGCAAAGCCGTCGCCGCCGCCTTAAAAAGCCTTTCGGTAGCGTATCGGTAGCACTTATGTGAGTATAATCAAATATATGCCTTGTCCTGCATGCCGGAAACAGAGGAAACGATGATGCGGTATTCCTCTTGAAGGCGGGCGAAAAGCTCCGCCGCGGCGTCCGGCGAGCCAAATTTCAAAGCGCGGCTGAGAAGGGCGCACGTATCGCTCAGCCTGCAAAAGCCTAACAGGGCGCTTACCCCGTTTAATGAGTGGAGAGCAAAGATAGCGCCTGCGGTGTCATTTGTTTGCAGGCAGGCGGAAAGAGAACGGAAGCTGTCGTCGGCGGGGAATTTCCTCAAAAAGCGTATAAGGCGCGCTTCGCTTGAAAAGCGGGCGACTGCATCGGCGTAGTCGCCGCCGGTGGCCTCATAGAATGCCTTCACCGCGGAGGGCATAGCGCTAAATCACCTCCTGATCAAGAGAATCGAATTCAGGGGTGCTGAAAAAATCGCTAAGCGTTATATCCAGCCCGTCGCATATCATCTTTATGGTAAGCAGCTTTGGATTTCGGCTTTTTCCATATAGTATGTTCTTTATGCTTGATGGCGGAAGGGCGGATAGCGTAGCCAGCTTGTTTATCGTTATCTTTCGCTCTTCACATAACTGCAATATTCGGTTTCGAGCGACGGACACGGTATCCATCTGATAGTTCCTTTACATTTATTTCCAGTTAAGGATACCGTGAACTGTGTCTAATAGTAGGCTATACATGCTACTTTCGGACTATGCGGAGCCTCGGTGAAAATGATGGCTCATAACAAAAAACGGCTGCTCTGCATCAAGCAACCGCTTTTTCATGTCTTGAAATGAGGACAGCGCTCAAACCTCAGACGTCGGCACCTTTCTCTTATGATATCATTGTCGTCATAAAATCCTTGCTAAAAACGCTTCTCCAAGGTGCATTTCACAGCTTCTTCCTCCATACAAAACATCTGGCATCGCAGTTGAGCCGCTATTGTCGCGATAAATACGGATATCGGCGGATATTCGCGCTCCACATTCAACAGGCTGCCGAACCACTTTGCCTTGGATTTTGAATTGCCCCTGTCGAATGTGACCTTTATTGCCGTCCGCATGGATTTCACTATCGCAGAGTTAGGCGCGCCGTATCTGCTCGTCAGCCGCTCGAATATGTGCTTGTTGCCTATATGCCCGCCCGACTGCAGCAGCATCCATACTGCGTCCTTGATGTAATAGAAGCCCTTCAGGTTCGGCGGCATGCCGAGCGCCAGTAAAGCCATTTCGACTGCTACAAGATGTTTCTGCTGTTCCTTATCCATGATCTATGTCCGCCTTTATATTATTATTTGTTTTTTTGAAAAACAATAAATATCAGGTTTACGACCTTTGCTCCTGTCAAAAACAGAGCGAGGCTAACGTTTCCTCCGCCCAAGGGTATTGGAACATATATTCCTCCGGCGGTATCCTGTTCTTTTGCTTTATAAAATCATAGTAATCGCACTCGAACTTTTCCGGAAGTATGTAGCAATAGCCTCTCTTGCTTATGAAAATATCCTCTATGCCGTATTCCAGCAGCGTATGGTTGAGCATCAGCACGGACTTGCGGTACAGCTTTTTTACCCTTTCGTCATACGGCCGCTCCGGCCAGAGCATATCTATGGCCTCGTCCATCATTACCTCTCCGCCCCTTCTGTCAACGCAGAGCGCAAGCAGCTCCTTTGATTTCGCGTTTTTGAAGCATATAGGGCGTCCCGCCGCGAACACGTCAAACCGCCCGAAGGTTCTTACCGCTATGCGCTTCCGCTGCCGCACGGCCAGAAGCCGCGCCCGGTATATCGCGTCCTCGATGTCCTTGCTGCTGTACGGCTTAAATATATAAAAGTCCGCCTTCATGCGTATGGCGTCTATACAGGGCTCCTTATAGGCGGTGACGTATATTATTACGCACTCGGGGTATATGCTCCTTATCCTTTTGCCGAGCTCGATCCCGTTCAGCTTGGGCATCCTCACGTCGAGCAGGGCAAGCTCAATATAGTTGTCCTTGGCAAATTTCCAGGCAGCCTCCGGGTCGGTAAATGTGCCGGCGACATACACGTATGGCGAATCCATACAGATTTCGTTAAGAAATTCAAGCGATATTTTATTATCATCGACTATAAGCGTTTTCATGTCCCGCCTCATTCGTGTATTGTATGATTGATATGTTTTGTCTGATTATATTCATGCCTGCGCTACTATTGCGCTACTTTTTTTGCTGATACCGAGCTTTTTGCAGATTTTTCGCAAATCATTATATCCTTACCGAGAAGTATAATGCAGAAACGGAGTTAAGACAATACTGACGATATTATTTTAAACACCATGGCGGATAGCCCAAAACAAATTTCTACACTACATGAAACGGTATCTCTCTATGCTTTATAGAGAAAATAACTACCTTCGCGTACAGGAACTATCCATGGATTTGCATCGTTACCGTTCATCACACAATAAAGCAGCCAGCCGGGGACAGCTTTGAAACAATCTCCGGCACAACAGGACTCCTCGGTTGTGCAGACGGAGCACTCCTGATGCAGAAGAAGAAGAAGAAACGGACAGCATTGGAGGCCACGGTCGATGCGGTGGGGCGAGATCAACAGGATCAGATTCTATATCTGAAAAAAGATGCCGACACGCAGATATGGAGCCTTGAACGGACAGAGAACGAGCCGTATCAGGAGCCGCCCGACCCGGTATTGGATACGGTTTCCCAGCTTGTTTCCTCCGAAAGCAGAGAATGGACAGGCAGTCTGACTGAGCTTGCGGGGATGGTCAACACAGGCATGGCAGCAAACGCTCTCACCAAATACCTGAACGTTAAATCCGGCAGGCTACTGGACGAGTACCATGTGAAGTACGAGAACAGAGCAAAACACTCCGGGCGGCAGGTGAAACTCACCTATATGGTAATCGACAATGTAGAGTACGAAGTAATCGAATGAGGACGGCGCGACGGCTGCGACGGTTGCAACGGTTGCAACGGTGAAAATGATACTGTCAGAGCAATCGTCGCTATCGTTGCGACCGTCGCAGAAAGGAAAGAATAGGAAAATGAAAAGCGTTTAAATTCCCTGTGATCTTTTCATCGACCTCGCCATGTACCATCTGCGGGGCGAGGATGATTTCGAAGAAGAAATCCGGCAGGGCTTAGAGCAGAAACTTGACGCCATGCTGAACCGGCAGCTCTATTCCCGGTACAAGACTGCTCCCACCGAAGAGGAACGGGAACAGGCAAGGCAGGAGTATCTTGACCGCCGCGGAGTGCCGCAAAGCTATCGCTGGACTACTCCTCCTTGGGAGCTGTGACAGGAGCGTGCCACGCTCCTGTGGCTGGCAGACAAGGCAAAGTGGAAACGCTCAAACGCGATGTAAGCGTATGGAAACGGAAATACGAAAAGCTGCAAGAGCAGACAAAGGATTTCATGGCGGCACTCAAACGAGCGCCCCGCAAGGTCAAGGAATTCATACAATTCATTCTCCATGCCGAGCCGGAGAAGCCGGAGCAATCCAGAAGCCGTGATATGCCGCGCCGCAAGAAGTGCGACATGGAGCTGTGAGCAACTACGGTGTAGAGCCGTAAAAATACGAAAATAGCCAACAGGAGCGCATCGGACGAACCGGGCGTTGTCCGGCGTGCTCCTGTTTGAAAATCTCCGTTTTCCCCAAGTCATGAGCCGGAGAAAACACCTGAAAAACACCCCTATTGCGTAACAGAGGCGCAGAAAGGAGCTTGCATGAGAACAGGGCTTACCAAGCAGGAAAAAACCACCGATATATGGTTTGACGAGAAAGAGCCGCTGATCTATATTCGCACCCACAACACCGACCTCAAGAACAGGCTGACCGCCTATGCCGCAGCCCACCCCGGCGAGTGCCGTCAGACCGACGCAGACCCAGACAAGGGCTGCATGGAGTTTGAAATCCGCAAGGGACGGTTCTCCTTTCGGCTGACCGCACCGTATAGTGAGGAACGCCGTCACGCATCAAGCGAACTTGCTAAGAAGAATGGATTGAAAGGACGAGCATAAACCCACATCAGGTACAGCCTACCGCAGAAGCATTTAAGCTCCTGCGGTAGGCTTTTTCTTTGCAAAGAACATCTCACGCTCTGATGAGATTATCTTGCGAACATCGTCGTTTTGTGCTATAATACAATTAGTTTAAATTTGGAACGGAGAATTACAATGTCAATTTCCTACGATAAGCTCTGGAAGCTGTTGATCGATAAGAAAATGAACCGGACAGATTTGAAGGACGCCTCCGGTATCAGCTTCAATGTGCTTGCCAAGATGGGAAAAAACGAAGCTATATCAATGGAGAGTTTGTATAAGATTTGCGCTGCATTAGATTGCGGCATTGGCGACATAGTGGAGTTTATAAATGATGAAAATGATTGACCATGTTTGTGCGGCTACGGTCGAGTACATTGACCACATGCCAAAGTCCAAAAGGAAGAAATATGGGCAGTTTTTCACAAGCAAAGAAACTGCCGTTTTTATGGCGGGGCTTTTTTCGATTCCCGAAGGTCGCACTTCTCTCAGCATCCTCGATCCGGGTGCTGGCTCAGGAATTCTCTCGGTTGCACTCCTTGAACGATTGGAGTCAAACGCCGAGATTGATTCCATTGAGCTGGTTTGCTATGAAAATGATGCCAACATTGTAGACTTGTTGTATTCAAATTTGGAGTGGGCATGCAGCCATACAACGAAAGATGTTTCTTTCAGAATTGTAACTGATAATTACATTCTCGGTCAAATGCTTGAGTACAATGGTATGCTGGGTGCAAGTCCGGATGCAGATAAGTTCGATATGGTTATTGGCAATCCGCCTTATATGAAAATTGCAAAAGATGCGCCAGAAGCCACCGCAATGCCAGATGTATGTTATGGTGCGCCTAACCTATACTTTTTGTTTGCGGCTATGAGCATGTTCAATCTCAAGACGGACGGAGAAATGGTGTATATCATCCCACGCTCATGGACATCCGGTGCGTACTTTAAACAATTCCGTAAACGTTTCTTTGAAGAAGGCGCATTAGAACATATCCATCTATTTGTCAGCAGGGATAAAGTATTTGAGAAAGAAAGCGTTTTACAGGAAACTATCATCATTAAAGCAAAGAAGACACAAAATAAACCAAATACAATTACTATTACGACTACACAGAGTAATGCTGACTTCTCTAATCGAACTGTTTTTGAAGCTCCCTATTCTACAGTAGTAAATGGTGATGAGTCCTATGTCTATCTAGTGACGAACACCGAGAAAGTCCAAACTCTGAATGAGCTGAACCGATGGACAGATACCCTTCCTGACATTGGGTTAAAAATGAAAACAGGGTTAACGGTTGATTTCCGGAATCGTGAAGCATTGCGTGATTCAGCAGAAGACGATGCTGTTCCGCTGTTTTATTCGCAGCACATTCAGGATGGAAAGGTAGTATTCCCTGCTGGAAAGGAACATGAGTACATTGTTACTGAACAGCGCGGACTTCTACAGGAGAACACCAACTACTTGTTCGTGAAGCGTTTTACAGCAAAAGAGGAACACCGCCGCCTGCAGTGCGGTGTGTACTTAGCCAGAAAGCATCCTGAATATACGGAGATTAGTACACAGAATAAAATCAATTTTATCAGTGGACTCCGTGAACTGTCAGAGTGTGTTGTCTATGGACTCTATGTGCTATTCAATTCTACGTTGTATGACAGCTACTATCGCATCTTGAATGGATCTACACAGGTGAACTCCACCGAGATCAATTCCATGCCAGTTCCACCTATGAACACGATTGAGGCGATGGGAAAAGAATTGATCCGTGTTAGAGATATGTCGGAAGCAACTTGTGACAATATTTTGAGGAGCTATATATGAGTAAATTAGAGAAAGCAAAAGAAATTCTGAGTTCGTTGAAAGTTCCAGCGAAACAGCAAAACGGTATGTGCTGCTGTGTATTGCTTGCAATAGCTAATCTGACAGAAGAAGAGGCATGGGAGTTTGCCGCAAATAATTGGATTCGGATTCACGATGTCATTGCGTTCGCAAACAGCAATTACGGAACAACCTATGCAGAGAATAGTCGTGAAACCTTCCGCAAACAAGCCATGCACCATTTCAGAAATGCGGCGTTCATTGAGGATAACGGAAAGGCAACCAACAGCCCCAACTATCGGTATCGCTTAACGGATGAGATGCTTCACTTGATTCAGAGCTTCGGTACTGCAGACTGGGAGAGAAGTTTGGCGCGTTTTATGGAAAATCACGACTCACTTGTTGATCTCTATGCCTCTAAACGGACAATGAGAAAAATGCCTGTAAAAATCAATGGTGAAGACTTCACATTCTCGCCAGGCAAGCACAACCAACTGCAAAAAGCAATTATCGAGGAATTTGCACCCCGTTTCGCGCCCAACTCCGAGTGCCTGTATGTCGGTGATACCACAGAGAAGGACTTAGTTAAGAACGTGGACAAGCTCCATGCTTTGGGCTTTGAAATAACGTTGCACGACAAGATGCCCGATGTTGTTCTCTACGCTGAAGACAAGGATTGGCTATACTTTATCGAATCGGTTACATCCGTTGGACCGATGGAGCCTAAGCGTATCAAAGAAATCGAGGAAATGACGACTGGTGTTAAGGCTGGGAAAATATATGTTACGGCATTTCTGGACTTTAAGACATTCAAACAATTCTCAGAATCTCTTGCGTGGGAAACAGAGGTCTGGATTGCCGATATGCCGGATCACATGATTCATTTGAACGGGGGCAAGTTCTTAGGACCGAGAATTTAATGGAGGAGCATAATGAGTATTATAAAATCATTTTCAGCAGACAATGGTGATATGTTTTATATCAATCATAATTCGGATAATTTCACAACCATTGATTGCTGCTATGAAGATGATGACAGTAGAGATGAAAATTTCGGTGAAATTAAAACTTTGGCATAAAATAAAGGGGTCTCGCGATTTATTTCTACACATCCCGATGAAGACCATATTCTCGGTCTATTAGATTTCTGCAGTACTGTGGGCATCGTTAATTTTTATTGTGTTAAGAATGAGGCAACCAAGACGGATGAGAGTGAGAGTTTCAAAAAATACTGTGAATTAAGGGATTCCGACAAAGCCTTCTACTTACATAAAGGATGTTCAAGAAAATGGATGAACATTTCTGATGACGAACGTGGCTGTGCAGGAATCCATTGTCTATGGCCTATCACAGACAACGATGATTTTAAGGCCGAATTGAAGTTGGCTAAAGAGGGAACTGCGTTTAACAATATATCTCCAATCATTACTTACTCGGTTAACAATGGAGTGAAAGCAATTTGGCTTGGAGATATGGAAAATGTATTTCTTGAAAAAATTAAAGGGAAAGTAGATTGGCCAGAAGTCGATATACTTTTTGCGCCGCACCACGGGAGATCGTCCGGGAAAATATCATCCGATGTTTTGGCAAAAATGAAGCCATAGATTGTAGTAATAGGCAAAGCACCAAGTAAAAATTTGGACTATTATTCTGGATATAATACCATTACGCAAAATTCTGCTGGTTCGATTGTCTTTGACTGTGATGATAGTAGAGTTCATATATACGTTAGCAACGAGAGCTATTCCGTGGCTTTTCTCGACAACGACAAAAAAATAAATACCTCTCATGGACACTATATTGGGTCATTCACACCAAAAGGAGCGAAGTAATGGATGTAAAAATTCCACTATACAATATTTTGAATATGTTTTTAACGGGATTCGTCTTTTTAGCGGGCATAATTACTCTTTACCCAGTTACGCTTATAGAAGTAGTCACCGGGGAGGTTTTTATCAAACTAAGCACCGTTCCTGAAATTGTCTTATTATTATGTCTCATTGCTTCAAGCTATGAGATCGGCTTAATTCTTAACCGTGCTGGTTCTGTTATTATTGAGCCGGTTTTAATAAAAACAAAATTCTTACGCTTTTCAGAAAACTATTCATTATACGCTGAAGCAAGCAAGAAAACTCCGATGTTAAACACCATATCTCGGGAATATGCATTATCAAGGACGAGTATAGTAGAGTTTTTGGTATTGGCAATATGGAGTACATGTATTGGAAAATGGTTATTAAGTGTATGCTATTTGGCTGTTGCTATTGTATTTTTGTTTTCGTGTAAAAAACACTCCACAAAAATTGCAACAATTGTTGAAATGTTTCGAAAAACGCATAAGTCTACTCAACAATAAAATATGAAATTGAAAGTATAGTATCTCTCGTTAATCCAAAATAGTAGTAGCCACGGATTGCGAGGCGAATCAACCCATGGCTACAAGATGGCTACAAAAAGTTCAAAGACGCTCTAGATAGTCTGAAATGCATGGACTGTGTGGACGAAAAGCGTATCGAGAGTGCATTTTATAACCCTAAATCAAAGCCCAAGACTTGAATGGGATTTGCAATTCCGGGCTTGCTTAGTGAAGGCATAATATGCTATACTGTGCTACATAAGAGAGGTGAAGCAAATGACCTTTGCAGATGCGATTCTGAAACTGCGCAGTGAACGGAGGATGTCCCAGACTCAGCTTGCCAAGGAATTGGGTGTCAGCTATACCTCCGTAAACCGATGGGAAAACGGAAGGTCACTTCCGACAAAAATGATGCTTCTCGTGATCCGCAGATACTGTGAAGAGCATCATTTGGAATTCTCTTGTGAAGAGGTTGGCCGCCTATCGTAAAAGAAATGACTCTCAGATACAGACATTGCGCTGGTGCGGAATGTCAAGTACGGTGAAAAGCCGAACATGTATCTGAACTGCCACAATGCTACCAACCAAATATCATAACGAAAGGTCTGATAAAACCAATGAACCAAAAAGAACTCAACGAGCTGCGCCGCCGCTGGAAGCCGGATAAAAATGCCATCAGCCGTATTTACGGCTGTTTTGTCAATAGCAATAAGGAGATTATAACCGATTTGGACGAGTCGCTTGGCATGATGACGCAGGAGGAAGCCGAAAAATACCTCAGCCTGCTGAAAAAAGCACTGTCAGGAGCACTCGGAAAAAACTTGATCGATATTGTGTTTTCCAACCAACAGGTCATGACGGGGGAAGAACACAGAATGTTGATGGACCTGCGCACATCCGGTGCGAAGGATGCTCGGGTGCGGCAGGCATTTTATCAGAAAGTCATTCAATCGTTGGACATGGGCGAGAGCAATTATCTGTTGCTGCTTGCAAGCGACAGCTACGATGTACCCCGTCGAAATCGCGACGCCCTGCGAGCCGAGGGCTCGGATGAGGTCTTTTCCTACATTCTGTGTGCGGTCTGCCCGGTTAAAACGGGAAAAACGGAATTGGGCTATTTCTCCGGAGATAACGAGTTTCATTGTGCCGCCAGTCAAACAGTTGCTGCGCCGGAGCTGGGCTTTCTGTTCCCGGCCTTTGATAACCGCAGCGCCAACATCTACAATGCGCTTTTTTACTCCCGCAAAGAGGGAGAACTGCATCAGGAGTTTATCGATGCAGTATTCCATACCGATTTGCCCATGTCAGCCGCAGAACAGCGGGAGGCTTTTGAATCCGCTCTTTCTGAGTCGTTGGGCAGCGCCTGCAGCCTTGAGATCGTGCAGGCAATCCACGGTCAGCTTGCCGCAATGATTGAAGAGCATCGGGAGACGAAGGATCCGGAGCCGCTGACTGTCAGCCCCTGTGAAGTGAGCAAGATTATTTTGGATTGCGGTGCTTCGGAGGAACAGGCGGAAGCTTTTCAAGCTGCCTGTGGGGAACGATTCGGCGCAGGCGCCGTTCTCAATCCGGCCAACCTGATTGATGCAAAGAAAGTGGAGCTGAAAACGGAGAAGGTATCACTCTCTATTGATCCTGAATACAGCCATCTTGTGGAAGCGAAGGTCATCGACGGTCAAAAGGTGTTAATCGTTCCGGTAGAAGATCATTTGGAATTCAACGGAGTTGCCGTCAATGTCAATAAGGACAAAGAATAACCGACAATGCGCACTGCGAAGCTTCGCGGTATGCCGAAGGGGGTATTTTTACGGCTCGGCGATATAGATTGGCAAGAAAACAGAAAAGGATTACGCTAACGGCGGCGGCCAAAATGCTTAGCGTTTCGCAGCCGACATTGAGCGCGTGGGAGGGCGAGAGGAAGAATCCTTCTGTGGAATCCCTGATTCAGATGTCTGAGCTTTACGGCGTGAGCGTGGACTTTCTTCTGGGCCTTCCGGAAGCTCGATATCATCGGGCAGATATGCTTCAGCCGATTCCGCCGGAAGCTCTGCCGGCTTTTCATGATACACCCGTCTTCTCAAGCCGATATGGCTGGGCAATGGTGAATGCGATAGAAGGAGAGCTTCTCTTCGCAAGCGGGATGCGTCTGTCGCTGGCAGATGCAGCCGAAGTGTATGTTCTGCCTCCGGCCTTTACAACACCCGGCGCGGCAGTAACCATGCCGTTGAGAAGGGACGAACTTACCGGGTACGACTGCGTATGGGTAGAGCCAATCTCCATGGACGCCGCCCTGCGAGATGAGCTTCGCGGCTGGTATCATATTAAAAGACGCTTTGTAGAAAACGAGGTGGGGCAGCGCTTCTATTTTGATTTTTACGGCGCAAAATGGCTTGCCTTTGCAAACGGACCGGGAAATATATGAATGAGGTCCATCTTGATGCGCGAAGTGAAATCAGAATAAGAACGTCCGCCCGTTTCTGCCCTTGAGGCATGGAGCGGGCTTTCGTTCATTTTCCGGGCTGGTCTCGTTGCACTTTTGTGACACTTTCCATGCACTTTTGCGGGGGAAGTATTTGGCGCTCTCCTGTATACTGCAATCAAGGTTGACGCCCAACCAAAACGATTAAAAAAGGAGAGTAAAATACCATGAAAAAGAAAACGATTTGGAGCCTTGTATTGGCACTGGCGTTGGTGGTAACAGCCATCGGCACAGCAACCTCCGCCTTTGCCGCCACATCCGCACCAATGGAGCCTGTTACTAAAATTGCCACCGAGAACGAGGATGCCATCTGGGAGCAGATCGAGGCAATTGAGGAAAAGAGCGACGCCATCTTCCAGAGAAACGCAGCGCTGTGGGAAAAGCTGGACGAAATCTGCAACGCCCTGCCCGACGACTACGACTTCACAAACTTTGACGAAGCGGCATTTATCCGCAGCACCAACGCTCTGACGGAAGCGGAAAAGAAAACGCTTCTGGCAGACATCAAGGAGCTGAACGAGCTGGACGCCCAAATGGAGGCGCTGTATGAGAAGCTGCCCGACTGCGACAATATGCCGCTTTACGAGAAGGCATTGGAAAAGGCAGACCCCAAGGTGTTGGACGAGATCGACACCCTGGAGCAGGAGTATGACCGCGTCTGCGAAAAGCACGCCGACCTGTGGGACAAGGTAGATGAAGCGTACTTTGATCTGCCGGACGACTACGACTTCGACAACTACGATGAGGCCGCTTTCATCCGCAGCCTGAGCTTCCTGACCGGCGCGGAAAAGGATGCGCTGATCGCCGACTACAACCGTCTTACGGAGATCGACAGCCGGCTGTGCGAACTGTACAATTCCATCTGGGGCAACACCGGCTGCGAAAGCGGCATCTGCCCCCTTTGACGGAAAGGAGATATTCTGATAGTATAAAATCAACATCATGCCGATGCTGCGCTCACGCGCAGCATTTGGCGCTGCTTTCAAGGAGGACGCATGGGACATTCCATCTATTTGGCGGACGATGAAAAGAGCATACGGGAGCTGCTCCATAGCTTCCTCGCAAGCGACGGATATACCGTGCGCTCCTTTGAAAACGGCGACGCGCTGCTGGAGGCATTTCATCAGGAGCCTGCGGAGCTGGTGATTCTGGACATTATGATGCCCGGCACGGACGGCCTTGCCGTGTGCCGGGAGCTTCGCTCTGTTTCCGATATTCCCATTATCCTGCTTACGGCCAAGGACAGCGAGTTGGACTACGTCATGGGCATCAGCCAGGGCAGCGACGATTATCTCACCAAGCCCTTCCGTCCAACGATATTGCTGATGAAGGTCAAAGCACTGCTGCGCCGGGTGGAGATGGACCGAGGAAAAACGGCGGCGGCAGAGGATGAGCTGCGCTACGGGGATATCCGCTATTCCGCTACGGAAAACGCCGTCCTTTGCGGAAGCACGATCGTGGCGCTGACCCAGACCGAGCTGCGGCTGCTCAGCTATATGATGAAGCAGCCGGAAAAGGCCTATTCCCGCGAGGAGCTGCTCAGCGCGGTGTGGGGCTTTGACTCGGAGGTGGAGACCCGCGTGACCGACGAAACGCTGCGCCGTATCCGGAAAAAGCTGCTGCAAGCGGGCAGCACCGTCAGCGTAAGCACCATATGGGGCTTTGGCTATAAGTTGAAGGGGGCAGAGCGCACGTGAAAAACATCAAGCTGCGGATCGTATACCTGATCCTTTGCTCGGCTCTGCTGCTCTTTGCCCTGTTCATGCTGGCGGTGAACCTCACTATACCTGCACACTTTGTGCGTGAGGCAAAAAAGGCGCTCATCAGCGAGGCTGAGTATCAAAACCGCACCATCCCCTATACCGACGATGGATCCTTTTTTGATGATGGATGGAATGACACGGAGGAGCACTTCCTTACGCCAAGCATCGTATTTTTAGAGCTGGATAATGCCAATCAATCAAGCGGTTGGAACAGGGACGCATATCGCCTAGAGAAAAAACTGCTGGAATACTGCAAGGGGCGGGATCTATCGCTCAACCAATGCTATACCTTCAAAACGGACAGGCATCACCTGATCTTCATGTCCGTGCAGGAGGAGCAGGACGATTGGGAAAAGCCGTACGCCTATATCATGTACATAGACATCGGGCCCATCACCCGATATATCGTGACGCTGAATTGGGCGTTCTTTGGGGTGCTGCTGGCGATCTCCTCCGTCATGTGCCTGCTGGGGTTCCGGTTTGGCAGGGATATTGAGAAGGAAGCGGAGCGGCAGCAGACCTTCTTCCAGAATGCCTCACACGAGCTGAAAACGCCGCTTATGGCGATACAGGGCTATGCGGAGGGCATACAGGCGGGCGTAATGGATGCGGGCGGCGCTGCGGAGGTGATCCTGGAGGAAAGCGACCGCATGACGGAGCTGGTGGAGGAGCTCCTGGACATCTCAAAAATCGATATGGGGCGGCAGCAGCTTGCCCTTTCCGAGATGGATGTTCGGGAGCTGCTCTACGACAGCATACGCGCCGTGGAGCCGGCAGCCGCCGGCGGCATCGCAATCGTGCCGGATTTCTCCGAGGAGCCCGTTATGGTCAGCTGCGATGATACCCGGCTGCGCAGAGCGGTCACCAATATCCTATCCAACGGCGTGCGCTATGCCCGCAGCCAGCTGCGCCTGACCTGCCGCGCGGACAAGCGGCACGTGACCATCCGGATACAGGACGACGGGGACGGCATCGCCGAGGAAGATTTGCCCCACATCTTTGACCGCTTCTACATGGGACGGAGCGGAAAATCCGGCATCGGCCTTGCCCTGACCAAGGAGATCGTTCATCTGCATAGAGGGACGATCCGCGCCTACAACGGGGATAGCGGTGCTGTTTTCGAGATCACGCTCCCGATGGGCAGATAAATCAGGGCGTTTCGAGTAAGACAGAGAAATGTAAAAGCATTTCGACAGAGAAATTTAGCCTTGTAAAAGCGTTTTGATAGACAGCGCTTTTCGCATAGGGCATAATCCAGATGAAGTTCATGTTGGGAGGGCAAGCGTGTGGATATTGGAGGCAAGATCAAAAAGTCAAGAACAGATGCGAAGATCACACAGGAACAAGCGGCACAAGCCCTTGGCATCAGCAGACAGACAATATCGAATTGGGAGAATGAGAGATCCTACCCCGATATCGTAAGTGTGTTTAAAATGAGTGATTTGTATAGTGTCAGCCTTGACTATCTCTTGAAAGACTAACTATTAGATGTCAAGCCTGAACTGCATGGGATGGTGAAAAAATGTAGACGGCTCAAAAAGGGTATAGCAAAGCAAACGTCCGGTTGGACGCCCAGCTAAGCATGTGAGAGAAAAGCTGTTATGCGGCTGTGCTGTATGGCCGTTTGGATTTCTCCAAAGCGTAAATCAGGCGAACCAACTTCTTGGTCGCATGGGAGAGCGCAACATTGTAGTGCTTGCCCTCAGCCCGCTTCTTGGCAAGATAAGCAGCAAAGGTTGGGTTCCAAAGGCAGACATATTTGGTGGCGTTGTAAAGCGCGTAGCGCAAATAACGGGAGCCTCGCTTCTCCATGTGCGAGTAGGCTCCAGACAGTGAAAGCTGTCCGGACTGGTAAGTAGATGGGGACATTCCAGCATACGCAAGGATTTTATCCGGCGAGTCGAAGCGGGAGAAGTCACCGATCTCGGCAAGGATCATAGCGCCCATGCGGACACCCATGCCGGGGATAGTAGTAATGGGAGATTGTATTTCGTCCATCATGGACTGGATAGCAACCCCAATGCCCTCGATCTCGGCGTCCAGCTCGTGAATCAGGCGGATCGTATGCCGCAACTCCAGAGATTTGGCTGGCATGACAGAGCCGACAGAGCATCTGGCAGCATCCCGTTGGAACCAGCTTTTCCAGCTCCGGGAACAGGATTGTGACCAGACGGGAAACCGACTGCTTCAGCTTCGCTCGTTCACGAACTTTATCAAACCGGTATCTTGTGAGTGACTTTAACTCCTCGTTGTGGTATGCTGTGTCTGTGTAGGACTTGAGGTCCACATCAGACATGAGCATAGCTGCAATGGTTCGCGCATCGACACGGTCTGTCTTGGTTTTGCGAAGGCTCAGGCTTTTCCGGTAGAGGTTGGTGTGCAGCGGATTGATGACGTAGGTGTCCAGACCTTCGTTAAGCAAAAATCCGAGGATGTTGTAGCTGTAATGTCCGGTAGCCTCAAGCCCTACTTTTATTTTGTCTTCCGGACGAGCACAGCGGCGAATGGTTTGCAGCAGCGTGTCAAAGCCCTCTGCGTTGTTTGGGATGGTAAATACATCTGCAAGGACTTCGCCTTCTGAGCTGAGGATAAAGCAATCGTACTTGTCCTTGGCAACGTCAATTCCCACGCAAATCATGATGGTACCTCCGGTATGTTTATTTGATGCTGGG
>ERZ1673742.768-NODE-768-length-35537-cov-6.339242_pt1 | contig 35537 bp, 26 predicted proteins | sample MGYA00580208_ERZ1673742 | MGnify/ENA primary metagenome ERZ1673742 (study PRJEB41218, sample SAMN15661774) | gut metagenome | host: Homo sapiens | place: Canada: London | collected 2015-08-20/2019-03-30 | study: EMG produced TPA metagenomics assembly of...
AGGCGGATATGGATCTTTGCCGTGAGAGTCTCTTGCCCTTATTCTCCCATCAGAGCGATGGATAAAAAGTTCAGAGTGTTGATTTCTTGAAACTTCTCGTCCATAGTCGATTGCTTTTTCTTGTGTTGGAAAGATCTTTGTTGCGCGTGAAGACCCCTCAGATTTGACTTGCCACTGACCGTCTGGCCGCTTTGTGACGTGCTGGTTTCTTGAAGGCATTAGAGCCTCCTTTCTATTGCCGTTCCATAGAAAGCAAGATAGAATGGCAATGGTTAATGAATCCACAATAATTAACCGTGTAGGGTCTTGTTGCAGCAAGACCCTACGTGCTTTCTGACTCGATTATATCCTGCATTCACTAAAATTACTAGAACTAATATATTTTGGTAAAAAATGACAAATAAGTAGTATTTCTGGTAATTTGTGTTATTCTATTTTTACCAAATTAAGAAAAGGGATAGCAATGATTGAGTTACTTAGTTTGTCTATTGAGAATTTTCGGTCATTCTACAAAGCGCAAACAATTGATTTTAGTGAGTCTTCAAAACGTAATATCACTGCATTGTATGGACCAAATGCAACTGGGAAGTCTAATGTAATAAAGGCTCTAAAAACTATTCTTACCTGCATTGCACATTCTTCGAATGCTAGTTGGAGGCTCCCTTATGAGCCTTTTTTGCTTAATACGATATCGAGAGAAAAGCCAACGCGGTTTGGACTGCGATTCCGATCTAATGAGCGGTATTTTGATTATCGGTTTTCATTTGATTGCGAGAAAATCATAGAAGAGTCTCTTCTAGAGCGTTCAAAAAATAGCGAAAAAAGAAAGACAATTTTCTTGCGAAATGACAAAGGAGAGCTTAACTCAACAGCAGCAAAAAATAAATTCGGAAAACGTCTTATAAAAAAGACGCGCCCAGATACCCTTCTTGTGACGAAAGCGCGAGAAGATAATAACGAATATGCCAATATTTTATTTAATCTTACCGATGCTATATCAATCGTGGATGACCTCGATATACCATTTAGGAGTGCACAATGCATAAATCTGCTTCGGAATGATGAAGCTCTCAAAAACAAGACGCTTGAACTACTTAATCAATACGATTTTGCAATACGAGACATCATAGTTAGAAAGGCGCCCTTTCCAGATGGTGTTTTTGATTCTTTGCCACTTGAGATTCCTCAAAACATCAAAAACGAGATGATTGAAGCTGGTGTAACGGAGCTTAAAACCGTGCATGCTGTTCGCGACAATGAAGGTACGGTTGTTGGTCGAATCGACTTCGATTTTGATTCGATGGAGTCCAAAGGTACCCAGAAGTTTTTTGATGTAGTGGTTCCTATCATTGACGCGCTTGAGAAAGGGAAGATGCTTTTTATCGATGAGTTTAGTTCATATATTCATCCAAACTTAGCAGAAACTATTGTTAACATGTTTAGGGAACAAGCGGCTAAGAGGCAACCTGCTAAACTAATAATCATTACTCATAATACCGCTATGATGTCCGACTTACATCGTGATGAAATGTTTCTGGTTGAGAAAACTCTAGGCGAGGAAACCCGTATTATTTCTTTGCGTGATGCTGGCGCGCGCGAGAGTGATGCGTTTGAAAAGCGCTATCGCGCAGGATATTACGGTGGCGTTCCAATGATTAAGTCATAAGAAGATGTTGCCTGTGGCTGCCCAGATACTTATTTGCTGCGAGGGGAAAACCGAAAAACTATATTTTGATGCTTTGCGATTTCGCGTCTTTAGGATACCTGGCTATATTGAGATAAGTATCGAAGGTGAAAAGGGGCAACATAAAGCACTTATAGATCGCACAGTTGAGAGAAGAGCTGAGCTTGCTAGTGAGCAGGGCCTGCCTGAAGAGGAAATAGAATGCTGGGCGGTATGTGATGATGACGGGATGAGCATTTCTTATACGTCGCTCTGTGAGTATGCGGAAGAGAATTCGGTAAATTTAGCCTTTTCGCGCCCCCAATTCGAAGCGTATCTTTTGCAACATTTTGAACAATCAAAAGAGACAGATCAACAGGCTTTATACGATGCTTTGAAGTTATACAAAAATGAATATGGCTATGATGGTGAATACGATAAATCGGATCTGAGCTGGTTAGAGCAAACTCTGATTGATAAACCGAAGCTCGTAGACATTGCTATTGTTAATGCCGACCAACGCACAACTCAATCGGCACCGTTATTCTTGACGGTGCAAGAGTTAACAAAGCGGTTAATGGAGCTCGCACGCTTTTGAGGACCAATATTGCTTTGTTTGGGAAAAACATTGTAGTTAGAATAAAATGAGCAACATAATACAGTTGTTCCCTCCAAAATTTAGTTTACTGTTCTCTAGCACCTTTTTTGGGACATTTAGGTTATAAAACTTGGCATACTCTTATTAGGATTGCCGCACTAGAAAACGTGCCATAAACGAAATACCCTGGTGCGGCAAGCGCGATTGAGCATGATTAGGATCCATTAGTTGATTTGGCGATTTTCCTTTTCGGGCGATATTACATTGGACGCGGTGCCGCTCCTCGCATAGGAGCGTGGGCTGCGTTGTTTAACGCTGTGTTTAGCCTGCGAACTCTAAGAACTTCAAGATATGTTCAGCGACGCAGACAGTGTCGCCGTTCTGGTTGACGATCTCGACTTTTGCGACGGTCTTGCCGGTTTCTTCATCTACTGAAATGACCTCGTAATTGCAGGTGATCGTGTCGCCAAAATAGACAGGACCCGTAAAGCGCACGTGATCATAGCCATAAGAAGCAACGGGACATTCCTCGTCGTAAGGTTGGTGGATGAGGGTTGATGCGGTGCTTGAAAGGGCAAAGGTCAGTACGCCATGAGCAATACGGGTGCCGTATTGCGTGCCCTTCATGTATTCTTCGTTCACGTGAAATGGGCTGAAATCACCCGTGATCCCAGCAAATTGATAGACATCCGACTCGGCGATGGTCTTGGTGAACGTTTGCTTATCGCCAACCGACAAAGGCACTTTGACTGACATGATTCCCCCTTGTTCACGCAATGTGTAAACAGCTATGCGATTCTTAACTTGCATTCTACCTTTGCAAAGGTAATTAGGTAAGAGGGGTTATAAGGCGAAAGCATTAGCTCAAATCGAGCGAACAGTGAACAGCGAATTAGCGCTTCTTGAATACCTGGGTTCCGCCGGCATCGGGACGAGAATCGCGGCGGATCCTTTGCTGAACGCTCGGATCGGTGATGCGTTGGGTTGGGTTTGCCGGAGGCTGAATGTTCGCGGCCTCATCGTGCGTACGGGCGTCATCCAGTTGCTGCGTAGGCAAGGCTCCATGAGCGCCTAATTGTTGGGTGGGTGCCGCTTCGGGCGCTTTGCCCGAAATATTCCGCGTCGGCAAATTGTCAGCCGCGTGTATCTGCCGTGTGGGCAGATTGCCCGGTGCGCCAGACGGCTGGGCTCCAAGATCATGCAGTATAGCTCGGGTGGGAGCATTGTTTGCTGAAGCTCCTGCAACAGGGTGCTGTTCGTCGTAGTTCACGCTCAATAAACTATCGAGAGCTGCCTGCTTGTCGGAGATAACCTGGTCGGAAGCTTGGTTCGCCTGCGCTGGTCGTGCCGTTGTGCTGCGCATGCCAGGAGCAGCTTGGCGCGGGTCGATCGCACGCGTTTCGGCTTCCGCGGCATAACTTGAGATTCCCGCCTGCGCATAAGCCTCGCGCGCTTGGCGCACGCGCTCAGCCAACGGGTCTTCGTCCTCGAGATTTCCTGCTTGGCCATCCTGCCAATCGTTCAGTTGTTCGTCTTGGGATGCAGCGGATGCGCCGCTGCCTCGATCTGTTCGCCTGCTCGCGTTCTGGCCAGCGCTTTTCTGGTCTCCACTCTCCGCTCCCTGCAGCTTCACAGGCGCAAGGCGCGTTCCCGAAACAACCTCGCTCAAAGACACATACGGGTATCCGCTGAAAGAGCCGATCACACGCGCAACGATGGTGAGCGCCCATACCACAACGACTAGGCCGACGATCTGGAAGAGCGTGTTATTGCTCACGCCCTCGATCTCTTCGGGGGCAAGGAGTACCAAAGCAACAGGAATCAGTAGGAAGAACGCCGAAGCAAGGTAGCGCACCCAGTAGCCCCAGACGGGAGCATCGCCCCCATCAGCTTTCACGATACGAATTCCCACCAGCGCTTTTCCGATCGTGCGTCCTTTGAAAGCCATCGGGATCACCGCGAAGAGCACTGCGCCAATACCAAGCGCGAGCAAGAGCGCACTCATCGGGTCGGCGAACAAACCGCCAATGAAGCGGAAGGCGAGTGTTTTTGCACCAGCGTGCGAAGGATCCACGGCAAGGGCCTTCGCGATTTGCGCATCGGTCGGACTAAGTACGATCCATGCAAGCACGAAGAACACGGCCAGAACGGTCAGATCGACCACCGCCGCCAAAGCACGCCGCGTGAGCGAAACGCGACTACTGCCGCGTTCGCGAGCTTGTTCGTTCACCTCGTCCATGCTTGGCAGCGCCCAGGCAAGGGGGATCATGAGCCAGAATCCCAGCATTGTGCCCGTGGTGTTCAAGATCAGGTCGTCCACGTCGAAGAGGCGGTAGGGGTGCGCGTAGAGTCCGAACAAACCAGTCAGCTGCGATGTTTCGAACAAGAGCGTGGTGGCCATACCGATCAAAAGTGCCATCCACCAGCGGCAGCGGAACAGGTAGCAAAGATAAGCGCCTAGTGGCACCGTGAGCATGACATTGAAGATCGCCTCATATACTACGGGGGAGCGCAGTGCTGGCCCCCACGTGCTGCGATCGCTCAGACTGAAATCGGTGGTTTCGCGGATTTGGTCGATCACATGGAAAGGATGAAGCTGGGGTGTCCGTGCGCTTTCAACCACTGCGCTGTGGTCCGCTGGTAACGGAAACACGATCAGTGAAACTGCGCATAAGAAATACAGGATGAAGGTGAAGACCACGAAGGTCTTCCAGATTGAGATAGCGCCGAAGCGGCGGTACTGATAGAGCGCATAAGGTACCGCCAGTAGGAGCGCGACCAGCGGAAATGCTAGGAAACCGAGCTGTATGTCGTAGATGAAATTGCTCATTCGTAGGTTCAATCCTACTGGAAAGAGTGAGCGCACTGGGCATTCGCGTCAAATCTTCACGTTTGTAAGGCGAGGGTAAGCTTGAAGTGCCGCTAACGGGACGTAATGCACCAAACGGGGCGCATGGGAAGCGTTGTCCATGCCGTGTTGAAGGTGCTGAAAAGAAGGGCGTGCTAGAAGGTCAGTCGGCAATGTCGGGCTCTTGGGCGTTCGATGGGTCGTTCACATCCTGATCATCGAGCGCACGCAAAGAGCGCGAAAGCAGCGAAAGTCCCATCGCAACGCAGAGCAGCGTCCCGCACACCACGAACCAGCAGTTCACACCGAGCATATCAGCTGCAGGGCCCGCGACGAACAGTCCAACAGGCGATGCGAGAGCTGTCAAAGATCCGAAGATGCCCATGGCGCGCCCAAACGACTCCTGCGGAATACGTTTCTGCATGAGCGGCAGGATGGGCGCGTTGAAGACCGCCGTGGCCGCGAAGATGAGCGCGATGATGCCCACGAAGGCGAAAAAGCCCGACTGTGGCAAAAGACCTGCCGCAATGCAGCCTGCTCCTATGGCTGCGCCCGCAACAACCAGAACAGGCACGAGCCGTTTGCCGCCACCCCATACCAGCATGAAGAGCGATCCGATAAGAAGCCCGATGCCCGCTGCGGCTTCAACGCCTGAGGCCGCGTAGCCATCGCCGCCGAACCAGTTGTAGGTCATGAGCGGGGAGAGCGTTCCCAGGGGCAAGAAGAGCAGCATCGCAACAACTACCAGTAGCAGAAGAGGCTTGATGCCTGGTTCGCCCCTCAAGATCGAAAGTCCATGCGCAAGGTCCTTCGCAACGCTTCCTGAAGAAACGCCATGCCCCTGCGCATAGGGAAGCTTGGCGAAAGCGAGGCACACACAGGCCAGCGCAGCGCAGATCGCATCCATCACAAGTACCGCAACGAACCCGAGCATCGTATAGAGCGCAATGCCGAGCACGGGTCCCACAATAGCCGAAGCGCTCGTCAGGCTCTGATCGAGCGTGTTGATGCGCACCATATCGCGTTCGGGAACTAGTTCGGGCATGAGCGCCATCAGCGAGGTTCCGTGGAACGCTTGAGCGGCCGAGCGCACCGTGAGCAGAAGCAACAACAGCCAGGTAGACAGCAGGCCGGCCAGCATGAGCAGGGTGAGCACGAGCGAGAATGCGCCCGCGATGCCATCAGCGGCGATCATGACGTATTTGCGGTTGAACCGGTCGGCAATAACGCCGCCGAAAGGGGAGAGCAGTGCGGTGGGAAGGAGCGCTGCCACTCCCGCTGCGGCAAGCAGGAGCGCCGAGTTTTCGGTGGTGGTGATGTACCAGAGCGCGGCGAAGGTGGCTGCGCAAGTCGCAAGGATGGAGGCGGCTTGCCCCGACCAGATGAGCGCGATGGTGCCCTTCCAGTTGTGGGGCAACAGGTGGCCATTGGCGTTGACCTCAATACTTGGCGCCGTGGCTTCGGTGGTTGGAACAGCAGATGATTCAGCCGCAGAATTTGCTGTTTGCTCGTTGGATTGCGCTAATTCGTCTCTCATGGCGGTTCTCCTGATTTGCGAATCGGTCATGCTTTCGAGCTTCATGGTAAACTGTGGGGTAACCACACGGTCAAGCGCTCGCTATGAAAAAGATTCCGAGCAAAGATTGAAAGGTGCGCAAGGGACTAAACCTGAACGTGTTAAAAGGCATTTGCGGAACTGAACTTGGACGCATTCTGGGCCCGCACCTATCTTGCCTGCGAGCGAAGCGCCTATGAACAAGGAGGCTGTTATGCCCGATGATCTGCTCAAAGCGGGTGAATTCGCTCACCTTTGCGGCACTACGAAAGAAACGTTGCGCCATTACAAGGATATCGGGCTTTTGATGCCGGTTGCGAAGGCGGAGAACGGCTACCAACTCTATTCGCCGCTGCAGATCGGCGATTACCTGCTCATTTCGTCGTTGCAACAAGCGGGATGCAGCTTGCAAGAGATCAAGGGCTATTTGAGCGAACCCGACTCCGAAGCACTGGAGAACGTGATGGAGGATCGGATCAGTGCTATCGTCGAGCAGTACCGAACGCTCTTGATGCAAAAGTCGCTTCTTGAGAATACGTTGGCGCGAATGCGGGCGCGCAACGATTGGCGTCATGATCCCGCCGAATTCAAGCTTGAGACATGCGAAGCGGAATACTTCCTCGATAGCGATATATCCGATGCATTCGTTTCGATTGCTGAGGCGAATTTGCCAGCTCTCATCGATGAACAGCTTGCTTCGCCCACGGAAAAGGCCACGGCGGTCCTTCAGGATGAAAGCGCTCACGCGTCTGACCGTAAGCCGAAGCGCACAGTCTATTCCGCTCAAGATGGCGTGCAGGTAGATGAACAGGCTGAGCGCGTTGTTCGCCATATTCTCGATGTGTGGCGACTTGGCCAGAAGCAGGGCGATGTGAGCGAACTGCAGGGCAATTATCGCGTCGGTCGTGAAGCATTCCTACAGGGAGAGCCTTGGAAGGACTTTCATCTGTGCACGCGCGTGCGACCACATAAGCGGCGCAAAGGGCTGGTGGAAAAGCCTGCGGGGACCTACTTCAAGTACTTGCGAACCATGAACTTCGCCGAGGTCAAAGACGACCTGGAGCCCGCCATGGAGCTCTTCGGCATTTATGAGAAGATGCGTCGTGTGCTCGAGCGCGAAGGATTTACGCCAACGAGCGATGTTTTCGAGCGCGAACTTTCTCTCTATACGGGCAATACCGACGAGATCATCTATTCGGAACTGAGCGTTCGTATCGATCGTTAATCGTGAATTTCGTTGAATGCGGTAAGAAGCGGTAAGAAACGTATCCTGTTTTATCCCGTTTATCCCTATTTTTGGTGTTTTGACTATCAGACTAAAAAGAAAGGTCAGAGCGATTCTTCACTCTGACCTGCTCTTTTAATGGAGCCAACGGCCGGACTCGAACCGGCGACCTACGCATTACGAGTGCGTTGCTCTACCACCTGAGCCACGTTGGCTTGTGCTGGTGAAGCGCCTGCGGACAAGGCCGCGCACGCAACCACGAGCAGTAACGAAGTATACCGACAAACGGGCAAAAAAACAACTATCAGGTATCGAATAGTTCGCGCGCCCGAGCTGCAGGTCGTTTTCACCTACCATGAAAGAATCGTCGACTGCTATCGAAAATGAACGTGGTCGGTTGAAAGCAGTAAAGCAACAAAGAAACAAAGCGAAGCAATCGCTGAAGGGAACGACGGGCGAACTAGATGCCACGCGAACACTTCAAATCACGGCTAGGGTTTATCCTGATCAGCGCAGGTTGTGCGATCGGGCTGGGCAACGTGTGGCGTTTTCCCTACGTGGTGGGCGAATATGGTGGTGCGGCATTTGTGTTGCTCTACCTGGTCTTTCTCGCGATCCTCGGCATCCCGATCTTGGTCATGGAGCTCGCGGTTGGTCGCGCAAGCCAAAGATCAGTCGCGCAAGCATTCGATCGTCTTGAGCCGCCAAAAACGAAGTGGCACTACTTCAAATGGGTGGCGCTGGCCGGTCAATACCTGCTCATGATGTTCTACACCACCGTGGCGGGCTGGATGCTCTCCTACATTCCGAAGATGGCAACAGCCAACCTAGCAACCATGGATGCGGCGGGCACGAACACGCTCTTTAGCACTATGCTCGCTAGCCCCAGTGAACTCGTATTCTGGATGTTCCTTGCCTGCGCAATAGCGCTTTTCGTGTGCCATCTTGGCCTGCAGAAGGGAGTGGAGCGTGTCACGAAAGTGCTGATGGTCTGCCTGCTTGCCCTTATTGCGGTGCTCATGGTCCGCTCGGTCACTTTAGAAGGGGCGGGCGCGGGCATCGCGTTCTACCTCAACCCCGATTTCTCGAAGATATTCGCAAGTCCTGGTGCATTTTCGGATGCGGTGTTCGCGGCGCTCGGTCAGGCATTCTTCACGCTTTCCATCGGCCTTGGATCGATGGAGATCTTCGGCAGCTACATCAACAAGAAGCACGCGCTCCCTGGCGAAGCGGTGCGCATCGCGGGGCTTGATACCTTCGTTGCGCTCGCAACGGGCTTCATCATCTTCCCGGCGTGCTTCGCATTCGGCGTTGCTCCCGATTCAGGTCCTGGCTTGGTATTCGTTACGCTTCCGGCGGTCTTCTCACAGATGTGGATGGGTGGCCTATTCGCCACGCTCTTCTTCGTGTTTATGAGTTTTGCGGCTATCTCGACGCTCATCGCAGTCTTCGAGGCCATCATGAGCTTCTGGATGGATCAGTGGAAGTTCAGCCGCAATAAAGCGGTAGCGATCAATGCGATCCTTATCCCGCTACTCTCGTTGCCCTGTGCGCTTGGTTTCAACGTGTGGTCGGGTGCCGAGCTTCCCGGTATCGGCAACATCCAAGCCATTGAAGACTTCGTGGTGTCGAACAACCTGCTCATCGTCGGTTCGTTGGTGTTCACGCTTTTCTGCGTGAGCAAGCGCGGCTGGGGATGGAAAAGTTTTTTGCAGGAAGTGAACACGGGTGACGGCATGCATTTCCCCAAAGCGCTCTATTACTGGGTGAAGTTCGGTATTCCCGTGCTCATTATCGTAGTGCTAGTATCCGGTTGGGCACCGCTCATCTCAAGCTGGCTTTCGGGATAGGCTCTGGCACAGCCTTCCCCGCAAATATAAAAGCGCCGCCTCGAATCGAAACAGCGCTTTAGAACGTTTTTCGCACGTACAACAAACGTACAACAAATTCGCGATATAAGCGTCGCAAACTCGATTGCGCAAAGCCTATCGGCGAACAAAACACCAGTTCAGAATGGGTAATCAGCTACACATTGAACTTGAAGTGCATGACATCGCCGTCTTGCACTACGTAATCCTTGCCCTCTTGGCGAAGCTTACCCGCATCGCGGCAGCCCTTCTCGCCATCGTAGGCAGAGTAGTCTTCGAAGCTCGCGGTTTCGGCCTTGATGAACCCGCGTTCGAAATCCGTGTGGATCGTGCCCGCAGCTTGAGGAGCCTTCGCGCCGATCGGGATGGTCCAGGCACGCACTTCCATTGGGCCGCTCGTGAAGAAGCTCTGCAGGCCGAGCAGGTGATATGCCTCACGCACCAAACGTGCCAAACCAGATTCCTCAAGCCCCATGGCTTCCAGATACTCTGCAGCTTCAGCCGGATCGAGCTCCGCCAGATCCGCCTCTACCTTCGCACTGATCGGCACCGGTGCAACGCCGTCGATCTCGGCGAAATCGGAATCGAGCGCATCCTCATCCACGTTCGCGATATAGAGCATCGGTTTCATGGTCAGCAGATGCAGATCGTAGATAAGCTCACGCTCCTCATCGGTCAGATCGAGTTGCAGCGCGCGCTTGCCTTCGTTCAGACCAGCTTCCACCTTCAGTACGGCATCAAACTTCTTTGCGGCATCCTTGCCACGCTTGGCATCCTTCTCAAGGCGCGGCTTCGCCTTCTCGATCGTAGCCAGATCAGCCAGCACAAGTTCGGTCTTGATGGTCTCGACATCGCTCGCGGGGTCGACCTTGCCCGCCACATGAACCACATCAGGGTCGCTGAAGAAGCGTACGACCTCGCAGATCGCGTCGGTCTCGCGAATGTTGTGCAAGAACTGGTTGCCCAAGCCTTCGCCGTGCGAAGCGCCCTCGACCAGACCCGCAATGTCCACGAACTCGACGGTAGCCGGCACGATGCGATCGGGATTGTCGATCTCAGCCAGGCGATCCATGCGCGCATCGGGCACAGGCACGATGCCCACGTTCGGCTCGATGGTGGCGAACGGATAATTCGCCGCCAGGCCCCCTTTATTAGTAAGCGCGGTGAACAGCGTTGATTTGCCGACGTTGGGAAGTCCGACGATACCGATGGAAAGCGCCACGAGATTGCTCCTTCATGTTTCAGTGCTAAGCGCGCCCGAAGCACGCGTGTGTAGGTGTGTTGGGTAATCATACCACCTGCGCCCGCCACACGAAAACGCCGCGGGCACTTCACCTTCTTTTTCTCCATTTATCCGCTATTGACCACCCGCACCTCGCGCCAAGCAGCGTATACTTTTGAAGGTAGAAACAACACGCGTTTTTGGAGGTTTAGCGTGGGCGGATATTTCGGTGCAGTTTCGCACAGAGACGTGAGTTTGGACGTGTTCTTCGGGGTGGATTACCACTCCCACCTGGGAACGAAGCGCGCGGGCATGATCATCTTCAGCAAAGAACGCGGCTTTCAGCGCCAGATTCACAACGTGGAGAACACCCCGTTCCGCACCAAATTCGAGAAAGATCTCGCAACCTTCGAAGGCACCAGCGGCATCGGTTGCATTTCCGATAGCGACCCGCAGCCGCTGCTCGTTCGTTCGCACTTAGGTGTATTCGCGCTCACCACCTGCGGCGTGATCAACAATGCCGACGCGCTCATCGAAGAATACTTCGCCGATCATGGCAACCAATTCATGGCCATGAGCTCGGGCAAGGTGAACGAGACTGAACTGGTCGCAGCGCTCATCAACCAGGAAGACGATTTCGTTTCTGGCATCAAGCACGTGCAGGAAAAGGTCGAAGGTTCCATGACGCTGCTGCTCATGACCGAAGAAGGCAACATCATCGCCGCGCGCGATAGACTCGGTCGTTTGCCAGTGCTCATCGGCAAGAACCACGAAGGCTACTGCGCGTCCTTCGAGTCGTTCGCCTACCAGAAGATCGATTACGAAACGGTCTACGAGCTGGGCCCCGCCGAGATCGTGAACATCACGGCCGATGGGTACGAAACGCTCGCGCCAGCCGGCGAAGAGATGAAGATCTGCGCCTTCCTCTGGACCTACTATGGCTATCCCACCTCCACCTATGAAGGCATGAACGTCGAGGTCATGCGCTACCGCAATGGTGCGGTCATGGCGCGCGATGAAGCCGAGCAAGTGGGTATTCCCGAACTCGACTACGTGGCAGGAATCCCCGATTCGGGCACGCCGCACGCTATCGGCTATTCTACCGAGAGCAAGACCGCGTTCGGCCGCCCGTTCATCAAGTACACGCCCACCTGGCAGCGTTCGTTCATGCCAGAGAATCAGGACGTGCGCAACAAAGTGGCGAAGCTCAAGCAGATCTCGGTGCCCGAGCTCATCAAAGACAAGGAGCTCCTGTTCGTGGACGATTCCATCGTGCGCGGTACGCAGTTGCGCGAAACGGTCGAGTTCCTCTATGGCTCTGGCGCGAAGGCGGTGCACATGCGTTCGGCCTGCCCGCCCATCATGTTCAACTGCAAGTACCTGAACTTCTCGAGTAGCAAGTCCGAGATGGACCTGATTGCGCGTCGCGTGGTGCAGCAGCTTGAAGGCGATGAAGGCCAGCAGCACCTTGAAGAGTACGCCGATGCGTCAACTGAGCGCGGAAAATGCCTGCTCAAGACCATCTGCGAGGATATGGGCTTCGACTCGCTGCGCTATCAATCGCTCGAGGGCATGATCGAGGCGATCGGCATCGATCCGTCGAAGATCTGCACCTACTGCTGGAACGGCAAAGAATAGCCCGAGCCAGCACACATTCGTGAATCTATAGTGCATGGCGATCAATGCCATGCACTTCTTGTTTTAAGGCTTCGTGGTGTCGTAGTAAACTACTAACGAAGAGGCTGTATTGAAAGGAATCACGCACATGGAATATAGAGAGATCGGCAAGACTGGATGCAAAGTAAGCCCGCTCGGCTTCGGCATGATGCGCCTTCCGCTGAAAGAAGGCGGCCAGGCAGGCAACGCCACGAGCATCGAAGAAGTGGATGTCGAAAAGACCATTGAAATGGTACATTACGCCATCGATCACGGCATCAACTACATCGATACTGCGTTCAACTACGTAGGCGGCAACTCCGAGAAGATCGTGGGTCAGGCGCTGGCGGGTGGCTACCGCAACAAGGTTTACCTGGCCACCAAGTCTCCTACCTGGATGTACAAGACTGAAAACGATTTCGATAGCTTGCTCGCAAAGCAGCTCGAGCGTCTGCAGACCGATCATATCGACTTCTACCTGCTTCACTCCTTGAACGGCGGCAGTTGGAAGCGCTGCAAGAAGGTCGGTGCTGTTGAGAGCATGATCAAGGCGAAGGAAGACGGCCGTGTGAAGCACATCGGCTTCTCCTTCCACGACGATTTCGAGCTCTTCGAAGAGGTGCTCGATGCAGCCGATTGGGATTTCTGCCAGATCCAGCTGAACTACTACGATCAGGAATTCCAGGCAGGGCTCAAGGGTCTGCAGCTTGCAGCCGAGCGCGGCCTGGGCGTGGTCATCATGGAACCGCTGCGTGGCGGCTTCTTGGTCGATCTTCCGCCGAAGGTGCAGGAAGTGCTCGATAAGGCAACCGACAAATCCCCGGTCGAGCTGGCCTTCGATTGGCTCTGGAACATGCCCGAGGTAAGCACGGTGCTCTCTGGCATGAGCAGCATGGAAATGCTCCAAGAAGATATCGCGTTCGCGGAAAAGGCCAAGCCCGGCATGCTTTCCGCTGAAGACACGGCCGTTATCGAACAGCTCCGCGAAAGCTTCAACCAGTTCTCGGTCGTTCCGTGTACGGGTTGCAACTACTGCGTGGAATACTGCCCTGAGAAGATTGTCATCCCGTATAACTTCACGGCGTACAACATGCGCTTCCTCTATGACAACATGGATATGGCGCGCGAATATTACCAGGTAGAGGTGCCGAAATTCGGCCGCACCGCCGAAAACTGCACGAGCTGCGGTTCCTGCGAAGAGATCTGTCCGCAGCACATCGCTATCAGTTCCTGGATGCCGAAGATCGACATGCTGCTGGGCGAAGACTAGTCGTGCAACAGCTCGATCTCGAACAGATCGCACCGCTCGTGCCCGAAGCGCTGGGGCGTTTCTTCCACGAGCATCCACGAGTCGCACTTGCCTATTCGGGCGGGTGCGATTCGGTCTTTCTGCTCGCCTGCGCGTTGGCAAGTGGAGCCGAAGTGCGCCCCTTCACGGTGAACACGGCGTTCCAGTATGCCTTCGAAGCGGATGATGCGTGTCTGGCAGCTGATCAGCTGGGCAGTGAGACGAACCTGCTCACGCTTGACATCTTCGCGCATCCTGAAGTTACCGCCAACCCGCCCGATCGGTGTTACCACTGCAAGAAGGTCATCTTCACTACCATCAAAGAAGCGGCAGCCCGCGAAGGTATCGAAGTGCTCATCGACGGCACGAACGCCTCCGATGATCCTGCGCGTCGCCCGGGGTTTCGCGCGATCGAAGAGTTAGGTGTGCGTTCGCCCCTGCGCGAAGCGAACCTCACGAAGGATGCGATCCGAGACCTTTCACGCAAGATGGGGCTGGTCACCGCAGATAAGCCGAACTATTCCTGCCTCGCAACACGCGTTGAGGCAAATTGCCCGATAACGCCCGAACTCCTTGCATCCTTTGTGCAGGAAGACTGGCGCGATCGCGAAACCAGCGTCTAACATGGTAACCTTGAGAAGTGCAAGAACGTGGGGTGCAAAACACCGCGTATGCTTCGCATGATGATCATCAAATGCAGAAGATGAAAGGAGAGGGAATCATGACTGCAGAAGATATCCGCAGTGTGCTCGAAGAGCTTGCGGCGGGGAATACTACGGTCGATGCTGCATTGCTTGCGCTGCGCAAAGAGCCCTTCTCCGATTTGGGCTACGCCAAGGTCGACCACCATCGTGAGATGCGCCAAGGCGCTGCTGAAGTGATCTATGGTGCTTCGAAGACCTACGAACAGATAAAGGGCATCAGCCAGTCGCTGCTCGACAATGGCCAAATCTGCATCCTTATCACACGCGTTTCTGCCGAAAGCGCTGCACTGTTGGCAGCAGATTTTGCGGAAGTGAGCTTTACCTATCATGAGATTCCTCAGCTTGCGATCGTGGGTACGCTGCCCAAGCCTACAGGCAACGGCGCGATCGTGGTCGCGGCAGCAGGCACGAGCGATCTGGCGGTAAGCGAAGAGGCGGCACTCACGGCTGAAGCGCTCGGCAACAAAGTAGTGCGTCTCTACGATGTGGGGGTCTCGGGTATTCACCGGCTGCTTGCGCATCTTGATGAGCTCATGGAAGCCCAGGTGGTCATTGCGGTTGCCGGCATGGAGGGCGCGCTCGCGAGCGTGATCGGCGGCATGGTGTCCTGCCCGGTGCTCGCGGTTCCCACCAGCGTGGGGTACGGAGCTTCCTTCGGCGGCGTTGCTGCACTGCTCGCAATGCTGAACTCCTGTGCGAGTGGGGTGAGCGTGGTGAACATCGACAATGGTTTCGGTGCTGGATTCCAAGCACACCTCATCAATCACCTGCAGGCAAAAAACCCAAACAAGCCCGAACGCTAAAAGGCGCACGACCACGCGATCACACGACCGCAACCAACAGCTTTCGACCCAACAAACCACTCAAGCATATTCAGCGGAAAGAAGCGAACGCATATGGAACTTCATCTCGATCTTACGAAAAGCGCAACGCGCGCAACCCTGCTCGATGAACTGCTCGCACTTATGAGCCCTGAGCAGCGCACGCGTTACGATTACATCTTGAATCACACGACCATTCCCGATAAGCATCATCATTCGATCGGCGAGATCAACGCCTCGATCGATGCGATGACCATCGACGACGCGCTCAAAGAGAACGTGCGCGGCGTCTATGCGATCCTGGCCGAGGCCGAAGCCAGCGTTCATGGCTGCGCCGTCGAAGAGACGCACTTCCACGAAGTGGGCAACGCATCAGGCATTCGCAACGCGCTCGCTATCTGCACGGCATTCTACGTGCTCGCGCCCACGCGCATCACCGCAACACCAGTGCAAACAGGGCAGGGCACGGTGCAGTGCGCGCATGGGCTCATGGATATTCCTGCGCCTGCAACGGTGGCTATTCTCGAGGGCATCCCGCGTGCAACACCAGCGCTCGAAGGCGAGTTGTGTACGCCAACTTCGGCGGCCATCATCAAACACTACGTGCAGGAGTTCGTGGTCTAGAGCGTGCTTATTCTCGATCGATATCAACCAACCTATGAAGCCGGCTCGGGTGGATTCGCCACGGTCGTAGTGGCGTGGGATACGCGTCTCGATCGCGAGGTGGCCATCAAGTGCTTGCCGCTCGAAGATGCAGCAACGCGCACGCTTTCGGTCGAGCAGATCAACGTAGGGCTGAACAACCTGCAAAACCCGTATGCCAACAGCGAATCGATCAGCATCATGCTCGATTCTGATTTTGCCCAGCAAAGTTCGATCCCTGGGCTTGAAGAGGCGCGTACAGCAGCGCTTCTGAACGATCCCAACATCGCTTCGATCTACGATTTCGAGATCCAAGGCAATATGGCCTACATCATCATGGAGCTCGTTGATGGCATCTCTCTCACTGACCTCATGAAATACTTCCCGGAAACGCTCGATGCGGACATGGTGGCAGCCGTGTTCAAGGCGGTTTCGCACGCGATCGAGGTCGCACACAAGAATCATGTGCTGCACTTGGATGTGAAGCCCGATAATGTGCTCATTAACACGCAGGGGCAGATCAAGGTTGTCGATTTTGGCCTTGCACGCCTGGCTGATGGCTTCGGTTTCGGTGTGGCCACGGGAGGCACGATCGGCTACATGCCTCCTGAGCAGATGGAGCGCGAAGAGCTCGACGAACGCTGCGACCAATGGGCGCTAGCGAGCCTCACCTATGAGATGCTCGCGCGCGGCGAAAACCCCTTCCGCGCTTCTTCGATCGATGAAGCGCTCGATAAGATCTACGATGCAGAGATCGTGATTCCCTCGCTGCTCATGGAGGGCATTGGCGAAGACCTGGACGATGCGATCTTCCGCGCGCTCGACCCCGATAAGGAAGGGCGCTATCCTTCGGTCCATTCGTTCGCCCGTGATGCGAAACCGGCGCTTGGCAATCCCAAGCAGGGCGTGAAGAAGATCGGCGCTATTGTGAGCGAAGCGATCGGCGCGAACACGGATGATGCGCCTTTCACGGAAGATCTCGATGAAGAAGATCGCGCGCTTGAAAATGAGGAAGAACAAGCAGCCTACCCGCTCAATGGGCGCTGGGCTCGTCACAAGGAAAAACAGGCTGCGCGCCAGGCGGCGAAGCAGTCGCGCACAGCGCCAGCGTTCTTTGCCGCAGCAGACGATGCCTACGACGAAGGATTCAGCGAAGGCACCCCTATCAAAAGTCGTTATTCGCTCGTGCTGCGCATCTTGGCGCTCTTGGGGTGCGTGCTTATCAGCTCGGTCGCCTTTTCTAATTTCAGCTTGTTGCCCGGGTGGGAATCACCTGCACTGTGGGGCGCGCTTCTGATCGTGGCGGTCGCGGCTTTCGCGATCCCGCATCTGGGGGCGCTCATCGCATTCGCACTTCTGGGGTTCGCGCTCGTGAACAATAACGCGATCCTTGTGGGCAGCCTTGTGGTAGTGGCTACTTTTATATGGTGGTTCTTCATCGGACGCAACGGAAGCCCTCAAGCAGATGCGATCCTACTCTCCACCTGCGCTTCCTCTATCAGCTTGGGTTCGCTCGCACCGTTCATCTGTGGCTATTTCTTACGGCCAGCTCAGGCATTTTTCTCGGCACTCTTCGCGGCATTCCTTTCGCTCGTGCTCGCCGGGTTGGGGTCGGTTTCCATCACCTCGTGGGACATCTTCCAATTTGGCACCATCCACATGTGGACTGAAGTGAACAACAACATCCTCACCACCATGCAAAGCCCTATGACGTGGGCGATCATCGGCTCATGGCTTGTCAGTGCTCCGCTTGTCTCGCTGTTCTTCTCGCGCGGCACTATCAGCTCGAGCCTTATCGGCGTAGCGTGCGCCACGGCTATCGTTTGCGTGCTTCCCGCGCTCGTCTCGAACTTCCTGCTCTCTCACGTGCCCGATCCTATCTATCTGCTGCTTGCGATCGCATCTGGCTTCATCATGGCAGCTCTTGCCGTCCTCTTCCCTCCGCGTCACGAGTACGGGCGATAGAAGCACCCCGGTAAAATGCGCCTGTGCGCAGCGCGACCAGCAACGCTGAGCATCTCGTTCGCTCATACTCCCTCGCGCAGCTTTACACATTCATGTATGTGTATCTGTTATTGCCCTGTATCTTTTTGCGCACGCTTGAGTCGATATAATAGGAGCAAACAAAGCGCACCGAGAGGAGTTTCTATGCGTATTGATATGTCGAACGGAGCCATCGAAACGATCCCGAACGAAAAGGTGCTTGCCTCGATCGGCGACCACATCGATAACCCCATTCCCGATCCACCCACGCCCAAGCTGGCTGCAACGGTCATGCTCGTGCGTGATTCCAAGCTTGGTCAAACGAAATATCGCATCGACGATGGTGTGTTCCCGCCCGATTTCCCGAACAACCAGAACGTCGAAGTGTTCATGCTGCGTCGCGTGAACACGATGGACTTCTTACCCGATGCGGTAGTGTTTCCCGGCGGTCGTGTGGACGAACGCGATTCGAACCCTGATCTGCCTTGGTGCGGTCCCAGTCCGAAGGACTGGGCTGAGCTCCTGGGTGTCTCCGAAGATGATGCGCGCCGTATCGTGGTCGCAGCAGCCCGCGAAGTGTTCGAGGAGTGCGGCGTCCTGCTCGCTGGCCCCGATGCAACTTCTACGGTGACCGATCTTTCCGACCCGAGCTGGGATGCGAATCGCGAGGCGCTCGTCGCGCACGAGATCGCCTTTGCCGACCTGCTCGTCGAGCGCAACTTGATCCTGCGTACCGACTTGCTCGGTCTGGTTGCGAACTTCTGCACGCCCACCTTCGAACCGAAGCGCTACGATACCTTCTTCTTCTCAGCGCTTATGCCCGAAGGCCAGCACGCCGACGATAACACCTCTGAAGCGCAGATCGCCGATTGGGTCACCCCGTCCTATGCGGTTCGCGAGGCCGACGAGAACCGCTGGCTCATCGTTGCACCCACGCTCTTCAACCTCACGCGCATAGCCGAAGCTCCTTCAGCCGAAGAGTTCGTTTCGAACCGTCGCAAGGTGAAGAAGATCATGTTCAAGCCGCTGCGCAAAGAAGACGGCACGATCGTACTGCATGCAGACTTGGACTAAGAGCATCAGGGGGAGCATGTTTGGCATTCATTCGAAAAGGAGTTCATATGGGGTTCATCATCGACGAAACGCCCTATGCGGGCGGTAAGGAAAGCGAGCGCGTGTTCTGCGTGCGCGCCAACAATCCTTCACCCATGACCTATACGGGTACGAATACGTGGGTGCTTGCCGAAGCCGCTTCGCCCGAATGCATCGTGATCGATCCTGCTCCTGCGGGAGAGCATGTGCAGAACGTGCTCAATGCCTGTATCGAACAGGGGCTGCGTGTGGGTGCGGTCGTGTGCACGCACATGCATGCCGATCATACGGAAGGTGCTGAAGAGCTGTCGGATATTTCAGGCGCACGCGTGTATGCGCCCTTCGATGGCACGTTGCTTCCTGGCGAATTTTGCTCGATTGAAAACGGTCCGGCGCTGCGCGTGGTACCGTTGCCGGGTCACTCGAGCGACTCGGTGGGGCTCGTGTATCCTGCGGATCGCTCGATGTTCACGGGTGATGTGGTCTTCAAACATGGCCCCACGGTGGTCTATTATCCTGATGGCAACTTGGGCGACTATATGGCTTCGCTCGATGTGCTCGAGCGCATCGTGAAAGAAGAGGGGATTCGCGTGTTCTATCCAGGGCATGGCTATCCCATCACCGATCCACTGCAAGCCATCGAAGCCACGCGCCAACACCGGCTGGAACGCTTGCAGCAGATCAAGGACGCGCTTGCCGCAGGCGTTGCGCGCGATGCTGATGCTCTGGTGGACGCGGTGTATGTCGATATCGATCCAGCGCTGCGCGAAGCGGCGCTCCGTAGCGTCCAAGCACAACTCGTCTACTTGGACGAAGAGTAAATAGTACAAAGTACTGCACAAAGCATCGCAAGAGTGTGCGCACGAAAAAAGGACTGCAGAAAACACTGCAGTCCTTTTTGAGTAGCAAGCGAGGATCTTCGAAGCGTCCCTCTCTTACTGTGTTCTTATGCGCTAGTACAAATACCCGAGCTTCTTCGCCTCGTGCGTGAGTTCATCGCGGAAATCGGGGTGAGCGATGCTGATCAAACGGCGGCAACGCTCAGGAATGTCGCAGTACATCAAGTTCACGCAGCCATATTCGGTCACGAAATACTGAACATCGGTACGCAGCGAAGTGACCACGCTGCCAGCCATGAGCGTAGGAACGATCTTCGAGACCACGCCGTTCTTCGTCTTCGTAGTGGAGGTCATGGCGATGATAGCCTTGCCGTTCTTCGCGAGCGTCGCGCCACGGATGAAGTCGACCTGTCCGCCGGTGCCGGAATACTGGCGCGTTCCGATGCTCTCAGCGCAAACCTGGCCGGTCAGATCGACCGAAACAGCAGAATTCACGGAAACCATGTTGTCATTCAAGCGGATGAAATCGGGGTTGTTAACGTGGGAATAGGGCGTGAAGAACATGCCCGGGTTGTGATCGATGAAGTCGTAGAGGTACTGCTGGCCAGAGGCGAAGCCCGCAACGGAAACGCCGGGCAGGTAGTTCTTGCGGCTGTTGTCGATAACGCCGAGCTCCTGCAGCTCTGCCATGGCATCGTTGAACATCTCGGAGTGCACGCCCAAGTGCTTGCGCGCCTTCAGGCCTTCAGCGATGGCATTTGCGATCGAGCCGAATCCGAGCTGAATGCACGAGCCATCTTCGATGAGCTCGCAGACGATATCGCCCACGATCTTCTCTTCGGGCTTTGGCTCAGCGATCGGCATCTGCGTCATGGGCTGGTCGATCTCAACGAAGGCATCGATCTGCGAAACATGCAGGTTGCGTTCGAGGCCATTCACCCACGGCACGCTTGGGTTGATCTGCGCGATAACGTGCTTTGCCGTACGAATGCCTTCAGGACGACAACCAACGTGGCCGATATTGCAGTAGCCATGCTTGTCGGGAGGCGTCATAGCGATGAACGCCACATCGATCCCGTCATTTTCAACAAGGTTCTTCGTACGATGAAGGTGCAGGGGCACATAGGCAGTGTGACCAGCAGAAATGCCATTGCGCTCGTTGCCACCGGTGAAGTAATTGTGGTAATGGAATTCGTCGAAGCCAACGGTCAATTCATCGAGGTGCAAATCCTCGCTTGTGATGCCGCCATACATCGAGATGCCATGCAACGCCCCGTCTTGAATGCGCTTGAGCATCGGGCGGATAAGGCCACCGGCTACTTCGAAGGTTCCTACGAAAACGGACGTGCCATCGCCTACGAAGCGATCAAGCATCGTCTCAACATCCATACTGCGATCCTTATAGATCTGCTGCCACTCCATATAAGCCCCCTTGGGTTCAAAAAACATGTTCACATAAGCATACAACCTCTTATGCGCCGCAGTGCAGAGCGATTTATCGTAAATGAAAATAGGTTAGTGCGGATTTGGATTGGTTTTGTGTTGATGGGGGCTTACATTACAGGTAAAATTTTGCCCAGTGTTCTCATGAACACGTTCTAACCTCATAAAAAAGGAAGAGGGACTATGATTACCGATCTCAAGATCAACGAAGAGAACAAAAAGCGCTATTACGAGCAAGGTTATTGGACTGAAAAGACGGTCAACGATATTTGGAACGATCGTGTTGCGGCTCACCCCGATCGTGAATATATCTCCGACGACATGGGTGTGCGCCTTACCTACGCCGAAATCGACGATAAGGCTGCGCGTCTTGCTTCATGGCTGCGTGAACAGGGCATCCAGAACGGTGATGTGGTCACCTTCCAGATGCCGCCGTGGTCTGAATTCGCTATTCTCTACGTTGCTTGCCTGAAGGTCGGCGCGGTCATCCATCCGCTCGCGGTCACCTTCAACGGCGAAGACCTCGTCTACGCCATGAACCTTGTTGAATCCAAGGCGTTCATTGCTCCCACCTTCCATCACAAGACCAATTTCGAAGATCAGATCTTCTCCGTGGTCGAGCGCATTCCTTCTCTTCCGATCAATGCGATCGCCGTTCACGACAAAACGGTCGATGCAAAATCTGCCACCACGCTCAAAGAGATCTTCGAGAAATACGAACCCTATACGGGCGAAGCAGGCAGCAAGTCCGATGAAGTGGTGCTCATCCTTTCCACTTCTGGTACCACGGGCCGTCCGAAGGCGGTGCTCATCACGCACAACGCGCTGCTCTTCTCCGAACGTGCATTCTCGACGGGCCTAGGCCTTACGAAAGACGATGTCATGTTCATGCCGGCTCCGCTCAATCATGCAACGGGCTTCAATCATGGTCTCATCACGCCTCTACTGCTCGGCGGTCGTGTCGTAGTCGCGCATCACTTCAACCCCGAAGAGGCGATCAACCAGATGAACCGCGAAGGCGTTACCTGGTCGATGGGCGCTACACCGTTCATCTACGACATGCTGAACACAGCAGATTCAACCGATCTCGATTTCGAATCGCTCAAGCTCTACATTTGCGGCGGCGCTCCCGTTCCGGGCTCCATGGTCGAGCGCGCTGCGTCTCATGATGTGGTCCTCTGCGAATGCTATGGCTCCACCGAAAGCTGTCCGCACCTCTTCGTTCCGCCGGCAAAGGCGCTCGAATGGGATGGTGCTTGGTCAGGCGTTGCTCCTGAGGGCATCGAGGTCAAGGTCGTCGATGAATTCGGCAACGAAGTTCCTCACGGCGAACAGGGCGAAGAGCTTTCGCGTGGTCCGCACATGTTCGCAGGGTATCTGAAGAACCCTGAAGCAACGGCTTCGGAGCTTTCCGACGACGGCTGGTTCTCTTCAGGCGACCTTTGCTACATGGATGATGAACACCGCATCCGCATCAATGGTCGCAAGAAGGAGATCCTCATTCGTGGCGGCATCAACATCTCTGCCAACGAAGTCGACGAGAACCTCATGGGTTGTCCGGGCGTTGGCGATCATGCCACTATCGGCTTGCCCGACGATCGCTTGGGCGAGCGCATCTGTACCTTCATCGTGCTCGAAGATCCGCATGCAGAGCGCCCCACGCTCGATTCCATCGCTGATTACCTTACCGCGAAGGGTATCGCGAAGCGTCTGTGGCCAGAGCACATCGAGTTCATCGATGAGATTCCTCATACGGAAAGCGGCAAGGTGAAGCGTCACCAGCTCGCCGACGAACTGGACAAGCGCCTCAAAGCCGCAAAGTAGTTTTTGCGCAACAGAGCAGCTGAATGCAAACGGGCAGGGATTATTCCTGCCTGTTTTTATTGTCTAGTAACTGATTTTGCTCGATCAGCGCCGAGCGCGAGACACGAGGTTCCCCGCTTCCCTGATCGCGAATCAGCGCATGCTGATTCGCTCATGCGTCGCTGCTTTGCTCGGGTTTATTAAAAATGAATTAAGTCGGCAAAGAGTCACCTCGTTGCCTCGCCCTCTCCGCTGATCGAGCCAGATGTTTCCGGCTAGGCAAGCAGCTGAGCCCATGGGGTACTTAAATTACTCTGAGTCCACAAACTTAAATAAGTAATAGGCTGTCCGAAGGAGCGAAGCGCATGAGCTTGCCTGAATAGGCAAGCGAACAGCGAGAGCGGGTAATTACAAGTGCCCCTTGGGCGTGCTGCTTGCCTTGATAGGCGCAGCTTACTTGATCAATCGAGCTGCCATGAAATCGTTAGCGTTCAGCTCAACGGTGTCGTCGAGCACTTCGAGCTTCACTGGCTGGTCGAACTTGCGTGAGAGCGCAGTTGCGATGAGCCAATCGGCAACTTCGGGGTTCTTCCCTAAAAGCGGCCCATGCAAGTAAGACCCGATCACGTTCTTGTAACGCACGCCATCGGCGCCTGATGTGTCGTTGTTGCCGTGCCCAGTCGTTGAGACTACCTGACCGAACGGCTCAAGACCTTCGCCGAGATGCGTGCGTCCCGCGTGATTCTCGTAGCCGATCACGGGGTGCGAGGCGATAGGGGAGACGAGCGCGATATTCTCGATCAAGCGATCGAAGCCTTTGTTCGCGCGCTTGGTCTCGGCATCAATGATCGAAAGCCCTTCAACGATCTCATCGCCCATCAGCCAGTTCTTGCCTAGAATTTGATACCCACCGCAGATGGCGAGCAGCACACCACCATCTTCGACGTAGGTGGCAAGCTGCTCTTTGTTCTTCAAGATCTCCTGTGAGGCAAGATGCTGTTCGCGGTCGGGACCGCCGCCCATAAATACGATATCGGCTTCCGAAATGTCGAACTCGTCGCCGTAGTGAATCTGCTCTAGCTGAGCAGGGATTCCACGCCAAGCGCAACGCTGCATGAGCACTTTCAGATTACCCCCATCTCCGTAGAGGTTGAGCAGATCGGGGAAGAGATGTACGATGCGCAGCGGCTCCTGTTGGATAGGCGGGATCGTGTTCGCCATGACCGCAGGGGTAACGCTGAGTTTGCCTTCGCGTGGGGTCGCGACCTCAGCGCTATCGGCGCGTTCCATCAGCGCGGCGCGCACCGCAGGCAACGCCGTGTAGTTCGCGATCGCGTACATGTTCCAATCGGCGGGCATGTCGAGCGCGGTGTCGACCATATCGTTCACGCTGTTAATGAGTCGTGCCTGGATGCCAGCATATTTCAGGCGCAGTTGCAGATCGTTCTTGCGCGTGCCGCCAGCATAGACCACGAGCTCCGGCTGGCTTGCGAGCTCTTCGAAATCGCAGTCCCAGATCCATGAGATATCGTGCCCATCCGCTTCATTGTCGTTGATGAAGAACGCTACCACTTTCTTGCCTGGGTCAGCAGTAATGATCTTCAAGTTCTGATTGAACCCGGTGGGGTTCTTCGCAAGGTTCAGAAGCAGTGGACGCCCCTCGATCGCAAGGTGCTGCAAGCGCCCATTTTGCGGATCGAAAGCGCTCACGCACTCCTGAATGGTTTCGTTGTCGATGCCGAGTTCGTGCGCGCAGGTCCATACCGCAAGCGTGTTGTAGACCATGTAGGGACCGGACTGCGCGAGGCGCATGGTGGCCTGCGTAGAATCGATCGTATCGGTGATCGCGTAGGTGATGCCGCCATCGAAGGTCACATTATGCGCATGAACATCCAATTTGGGACGCGCAAAGCCGCAGTTTTCGCAGTGATAGGTACCGAGCTGCCCGTACTGGCGATAATCGTAGGTGAACATACCTGAACAACGCTGGCACATCTGCGCATCGGCAACGGTGTTCTGCGCGAGATGCATGTCTTCGCTCACACCGAAGGCGATCGTCTTGTTCTCGACCTTCTCAGCGATGATCGCGCACAGAGGATCGTCGGCGTTATAGATGAGCGTGGATTCGGGCGAATGCTCAAGCCCTGAGATGATGGCATCCTGTACGCGGTCGATCTCGCCACAGCGGTCGAGCTGGTCGCGGAAGAGGTTCAACAACACCACATAGGTGGCTTTCACCTGCGGCAAGATGCGCGCAAGCCAAAGCTCGTCGGATTCGAACACGCCCCAGTCTGCCGGCTCGGTCTGCAAGAGTGTAGCCGCCACGCCATAAGCCATGTTCGCACCCGTGCGATTGCACGCGACGGTCTTGCCGCTTGCTTCGATCACATCGGCGATCATATTGGTTACGGTGGTCTTTCCGTTCGTGCCCACTACCACGATCGAACCCTCCGCGATCTTGCTCATCTCTTCGGAGATGATATCGGGGTCGATCTTGAGCGCGATCTTGCCCGGCATGTTCGCTGCCGGACGATGGGCAAGGGTCTTCAGCCCCCAGGTGGAAAGCGACGATGCCAAGCGGGCACCTGTCTTACGAAAGCTCATGCTCGCTCCTCACTCTTAGTACGAATCATTCTACACGATGGTCTTGCTTGAGCGCATTTGTGCAAGCAGGTATCATCGAACGAACAGTTTGAGCGTGCTGATGCAGTGGCTCCTCATTGCCCTACCGGATCGAAAGGACGAAGCAATGCCCAGCTTGAAGAATGCGATTGAGAACTTGACCAAGGAACAGCTCGTTGAGCTTTTGAGGATGGCCTCGAAGAACCTGGTCGCCATGGATGGCACCTGGTTCCAAATTCTTGAAGAGCGCGAGGGCATGGATTACGCCATGGAGATCGATATTGCTGTGTGGGAGCGCTATCCCATTTCCGAGGCAAGGCGCCTGAAGAAGTTCCTCAATCTTGCTGAATATCCAGGGCTTGAGGGCCTCGCGCAGGCACTTCCGCTCTACTACAACACGATTGCGAACGAAACGAGCATGCGCTGGGAAGACGATGCGCTCATCTTCCGCACCGATGTGTGCCGCGTTCAATCGGCCCGCTCGCGCAAGGGCATGGAATTCCATCCCTGTAAGCCAGCTGGCATCAACGAATACACCACGTTCGCCCAGACGATCGACCCGCGCATCGAGGTAGAGTGCCTGAGTTGTTACCCCGAAATCACGGATCCGACATGCGGTTGCTCATGGCGTTTTACCCTGCCGAGTGACTCTGCAGACAAGGTCGATCAAGGCAAGTAGCCACTATGAAACCAGCACAAAAAGGCTTCTATTTTGTATGAGAAACCTTACAAAATTCATGGGCTCAACACATTTTTGGAGAAAAAACGCTAAATACGCGGAGTTCTTGTTTTGTTACCCGATAAACGATTGCGTAACAAATAGAGTTTGAGCATTATATACTCATGATGAAATCGCGAAAAAAGACTGGGCGCCATGCCGTCCGCAGTGCCGAAAACTCGTCATACAGCGGGAAATCTTTCACATCGCCTTATGATGCGAGTGCCTATTCTCGGCACGGTAATGTAGAACAGTATCACGATGCCTCTCGTAAGCAGAAGAAGCATCATAAACGCAAAGTTGGTATGACGGTTGCTGCCATCTTCCTGGTAGTCGTACTTGCGGGTGTCGGTGTTGCGTTTGCTTTCATTTCCAATATCGACCGTAATCTGCAAGACGGTCTTGACGAGGACCTTCTCGCTTCGCTCACCGCATCCGATTCTCCCAGCGAACCGTTCTACATGTTGTTGATCGGCGTTGATAAATCAGAAGAGCGCGAAGAGAGCGACATTTACGGCGGTGCGTATCGCACCGACTCCATGATCCTTACCCGTGTCGATCCGCGCAATACCAAGATAACCATGGTTTCTATCTATCGCGACACGATGGTCGAACTGCCAGGTTATGGCAAACAGAAGATCAATGCGGCGTATGCTTTCGGTGGTCCCTCACTCGCGGTCAAAACAGTATCGAAGCTGGCGGGTGTGCCGATCCATCATTACGCCGAAATCGATTTCAATGGTTTTGAAGATGTAGTCAATGCGCTTGGCGGTGTTGAAGTCGATGTGCCCATGGCTATCGATGACCCCCTTGCTGGCGAGCCGCTTGAGGCAGGTCCGCAAACGCTTAATGGTTCACAAGCGCTCGTGCTCTGTCGTTCGCGTCACGCCTATGATAAGTACGGTGATGGCGATCTCATGCGTGCAGCGAACCAGCGCATGGTCATCTCGGCTATCTTGAAGAAGATCATGTCTTCCGACGTGGCAACCATGACTAACACGGTCAACACGCTTGCCAACTACATCACCACCGACTTCTCGGTCTCGAGTATCCTTGGTTTTGCGAACACCTTCAAAGATATCACCGTTGATGAAGATATCTATTCGGCTATGGAGCCCACTACGCCACTGTATGAAAACGACATTTGGTGGGCTGTTCTTGATGAAGAGCCTTGGCGCGAGATGATGAAGCGCGTTGATGCAGGTCTTCCACCTACGGAAGAAGGTTTGGTCGACCCTAATACCGGTGTTACGCTTGCCGTCATTGGTGACGGTGGCAAGAACGCATCTGCAACGAATGGCTCCAATGCATCAAGCTCAAGCCTTTCGGGTGTTGAAATTGCAGTTCGTAATGGCGCGGGTATAAATGGCGTTGCCGCAGAAGCTGCCGAAAAGCTTTCAGCCAAGGGCGCAATAACTGATACGGGCAATGCGGATGATTCCAAGTATAAGAATACGCTCATCATCTACAACGATGAATCTGACAAAGCTCAAGCACAGGCGATTGCTGATGCGCTCGGGGTTGGTCAGCTCAAGAAGAACACAGGCGGCACCTATTCATTCAAGACCGATTTCCTTGTGGTGATCGGTGCTGACTGGGAATAGCCTCCACCCATCATCGTTCGTCACCTTTATTTGTGGTAGGGTTCGCGCTTGATGATCTTGAAGGCGCGATAGACCTGTTCGAGCAGAACCACGCGCGCCAAGTTGTGCGGAAGCGTGATCGGTCCGAAGCTCATGCGCAAAGAAGCGCGCTCTTTCACCGCATTCGTAAGACCGTCGGATCCTCCGATCACGAACACCAGATGTGATACCCCTTCAACGGTGTAGCGTTCGATCTGGCTCGCAAGTGCTTCGCTGGAGGTCTCTTTCCCTTGGATGTCGAGCACGATGATGGTCGCATTTTCGGGCAGCGCTTCCAAAACGAGCGTGCTTTCTTGCTCGCGGTTCGAATCAGGGATCTCTCGTACGGTAAGGTTGCAGTAGCCACCAAGGCGCTTGCTATATTCAGCGCACGCATCGCGCCAGAAGCGCTCCTTCAGTTTGCCGACTGCGATAACAGTGATTTTTAGCATGGAGAATCCCCTTCATGAATCGTTAACTCCATCTGATTGTTTATACTACGTTCTATACGTTTCCATGAGCGCGCGGGGGAATAAGGCGCCCAAGAATCGCGGAACGTAAAAAGATTCAACGAATCATCCAATCGATAGCGCACAAAGGGGAGGGTTATGCGTCATATGATCGACAAACTCTTCCGTGCGACCCTCGATCATCCTAAAGGGGTATTAGCGGCGGCACTTTTGTTATGCGTTGCCTGCGCGCTGTGTATCCCGCTGGTGAAGATCAACTACCAGTTCTCGGACTACTTGCCCGAAGATTCTCCTTCCACTGGTTCGCTCCAAACGCTCGAAGATGCTTTCGGCGCGAACCTACCCAACAGCTACATCTATGCCCAAGGGATCGATCTCATGCAAGCCGATGCGCTTGCCGCTGAATTCGCGGCGATCGACGGCGTGGATGACCTCATTTGGCTCGGCGATGTGGTGGATATCCGCCGACCGCTCGAAACCTACGATGCCGATATCGTGAAGGCATGGAAGAGCGATGAGGGCTATCTCTACCAGGTCGCACTCGACTCAACGAAGTCGGTCGCGGCGCTTGATGCGATCAAGGAAGCGGCTCAAGCAGGAGGGGCGAACGCGGTCGCACTTTCAGGTGACGAAGTGAACACGGCGGTCGCGCAGGGTTCGTCGGACTTCGAGATCCAGCTCATCCTGGTCATGGCGGTCATCGTGATCCTGGGGCTTTTGCTCCTAACGAGTGAAGCCTGGTTCGAGCCGGTACTCTTCCTTTCGGTCATCGGCATCTCGATCGTGTACAACCTCGGCACCAATATCATCTTCGGCGAGATCTCGTTCATCACGCAGATGTGCGCGGCTATCCTACAGCTTGCGGTCTCCATGGACTACGGCATCGTCATGCTGCACGAATACCGCCACTTCAAGCAAGAGGGTCGCTCGTCCTACGATGCCGCACTCGCGGGCATGCACAAGGCTTCGGGTGTCATCGCTTCGTCGGCTGCGACCACGTTCTTCGGATTCCTCTCCCTCTGCGCGATGGCGTTTCTCATCGGCGCGGATATGGGCGTGGTGCTGGCGAAAGGCATCGTGTTCAGCTTCCTTTCGGTGCTGTTCCTCCTGCCCGTTATGGTCCTGCTTTCCGAAAAGCTGCTGCAGCGAACAGCGCATCGCAAGTTCTTGCCCTCGTTCGACAAGTTCGCGAAGTGGTGCATGCGCTTGAGCATTCCGTTCACCCTTATCGCGGCGCTCATCGTGGTGCCGGCGTTCTTGGGATCGCGCAATACCGAATATGTGTATGGGGCGAGCGGGTTCGTGGAGCCGGGCAGTCAGCTCTACGAGGATACCGAGCTCATCGAAGAGACTTTCAACGCTTCTGGTCAGTGCGCGGTGCTCGTTCCCGAAGGCCAGTGGGGCAAAGAGAAGGAGCTGGTCGCTGCGCTCGATACGTTGCCGCACGTGAGCTCGATCACATCGTACGTGACCACGGTCTCGGAACGCATCCCTACCGATATGGTGCCTCCTGCAAGCCTCGAATCGCTCATTTCGGGTGGTTATTCGCGCATCATCATCGCGACCGATTTGCGCGGCGAAAGCCCCGAAGCGTTCGAACTCGTGCAGCGTATTCGCGATCTATGTCAGCTCTACTATCCCGATGAAGCGAAGCTCATTGGTTCCACGGTAACGAGCTACGATATGTCGCTCATCGTGAACGACGATTCTGCGCGCGTGCTGTTCGCTTCGATCATCGCTATCGGACTCGTGCTCTTGCTCATGTTCCGCAGCCTGTCGATCCCGCTCATCTTGTTGCTCACGATCGAGAGCTCCATCTGGATCAACCTAGCCATTCCCTATTTTGCGGGCGAGACGATCCAATACATCGGCTACCTCATCATCAGCGCAATCATGCTGGGAGCAACGGTCGATTACACGATCATCCTCACGCGTTCTTACCTCGACAAACGCCGTGTGCAACCGAAGCGCCAGGCCATCACCGAAGCGATCTCGCGCAGTGCGATCACGATCCTTACCTCAGCGACTATCCTTACGCTGTGCGGTGCGTTCATCGGTCTCATCTCGAGCAACGGGGTCATCGCGAGCCTCGGAACGCTCATCGGGCGTGGTGCCTTTATCGCAGCACTCAACACGTTTCTGCTCCTACCGATGCTCTTCATGATCTTCGATCGCGTTATCGAAAAGACAACGCTTGGAACGCATTTCTATAAACAGCCTTACAAACAGCCACTCGAAGAGAAAGTGGGCAGGTGAGAGCCATGACGCTACGAAGAACCGCATTAGCAATGGCGCTTTGCGTGCTATTGATCATCGCGACCGCCATCACCGAGATCGCTCCTGCGAATCTTGGGTATGCCGCAGAAGAACAGCAGACCAATGCGGTCGAGACAGAGAGCGCGACCAATTCTACGCTCGCTGCGCCGCCTTCAACCCTGCTCGAGGGTACGTGCGAAAAGCAAGAGGTCGTGTATGCGAGCATGACGGCTGCAGGTGCGGTGAAGAGCCTCTACGTGGTGAACGAACTGTTCTCCGAAGAACCCGTCATGGTGAAGGACTTCGGTACCTATAGCGAAGTGGTGAACCTGACCGATGGCACGAACATCGCGCGCGAGTCTGATAGCGTGCTGTGCACCGTGGAGAGTGAATCGTTCGCCTACCAGGGCAATCTCACCTCGACCGATCTGCCTTGGAACGTGAGCATCACCTATGAGCTCGATGGTAAGGTGTGCTCGCCTGAAGAAGTTGCCGGCAAGTCGGGTGAGCTGAAGATAACCATCGAAACTACCCAGAATCAAGCGATCGATCCGCTCTACTTCGACAATTATCTGTTGCAGATCACCTGCACGCTCCCGATGGACCACGTCTCGAACATTGCCACAGACGAGGGCTCCATTGCGCTCAATGGTTCTAGCACCGCAGTCACGTTCAGTGGCATGCCGGGCAAGACAGGCTCCTATGCGCTCACGGCCCATGTCGAAGACTTCGAGATGGAGGGGGTGAGCATCGCTGCTATCCCGTTCTCAATGGCGATCGAAGCACCCGATTCGAGAGCGCTCATCGCGCAATTCGATGAGCTCATCGAGGGAACGGGCAAGCTCGATACTGGCGCGGAAGGCCTCGAAGAGGGCACAACCGCGCTCGTGGCAGGAACTCATAAGCTCAAGAGCGGAACGGCTCAGTTGCAAGGGGGCGCTCAAGAGCTCTCCGCGGGCGTTGCTGCCTATGTGGCAGGGGCTGCGCAGATAAGCGATGGCCTTGCGCAGGCGGCTGCTGGATCGAAGACTTTCGCCGAACAGCTTGAGGGGCTGAGCCAAGCGAGCGCTGCTATAGTGCACTCGCTCGACCAGGCACAAACGCAGATGCAGCAGCTGGTGAACGCTATCCAAACAAGCCCCACGATGTCGCAAGCTGAAAAGGATGCGATCGTTGCCCAGCTTTCAGGCATGTCTGGACAGTTCAGCCAGCTGAAAGACTATGCCGCGGGAGTTGAAGGGCTTGCAGATGGGTATGCGCCGCTCGACAGTTCGCTCACCAAGCTTTCAGGTGGCCTTAGTGAGCTTGCCCAGCGGGGCGATGAGCTTACGAGCGGTTCTGCCGCGCTCGATGCGGGTGTGAGCGAACTTGCGGGTTCGAGCGGAAGCCTCGCGCAAGGAGCGGGCAAGCTGAGTGAAGGAGTCTCAGCGCTAGTTGAAGGAACGTCCACGCTTCATGAGGAAAGCGCGACCATCCCCGACAAGGTCCAAGCCGAGATCGATGCCATGATGGCCGAGTACGACAAGAGCGATTTCGTGCCGAAAAGCTTCGCGGATGAGCGCAATACCAACGTGAACCTCGTTCAGTTCGTCATGACTACTGAAGCGATCGCACTGCCTGAGCCCGAGCCTGAAGAAGTGCAAGAAACCGACGAATCGTTACTATCGCGTTTCTTCGCTTTATTTTCGTAGTCCTACCTATTACTATGGGGTAGATACGGATAAGTTAACTCCATATAACTAGCATATCGAGCGAGGCACGAAAGAAAGGGCTCCCATGTCGCTTCCAGCACCAAAGCATGATGTCGAACCTGATAATCTCACTACTATGGAACTAGGCGAATGCCTGCCGATGACTGCTGAGGTCATCGATGGACATCTTCATATCGGTGGCGTGGACATGGTGAAAGTCGCCGAAGAATTCGGCACGGCGCTCTACGTGTACGACCAGGCAGACCTCGAGAATCGCATGGAGACCTATCGCGATGCGTTCGCTTCGCGCTATCCCAATTCCGATGTTATCTATGCTTCGAAGGCGTTCTTGAACAAGGCGGTCTGCCGCCTCGTGAACACGCATGGTCTCTGCCTCGATGTGTCGGGCGGCGGCGAGTTGGCGCTGGCGCAAGCCGTTGATTTCCCCATGGAGCGCGTGTTCGTGCATGGCAACAACAAGACCCCCCAAGAACTGCGCGAAGCCATTGCGGCAGGCGTAGGGCGCATCGTGGTCGATTCACGCATCGAAGCGCGTCGCGTCTCCGAGATCGCAGGCGGGCTGGGCAAGACGCAAGACATCTACATGCGCATCACACCGGGCGTCGAGGCTGATACGCACGAATACATCCGCACGGGCTGCGAAGACTCGAAGTTCGGCTTCACCATGCGCGAAGATTTCGCATTCAACTGCGTAGCCGACATCCTTGAGCTTCCGAACGTGAATCTTGTAGGCTTCCACATGCACATTGGCTCACAGATCTTCGCACTGCATTCGTTCGACGAAGCCATCAAGGTCATCGTCGAATTCGCGGCGCGCGTTAAGGGCCACTACGGCATCGAAGTGGGCGAGATCGATGTGGGCGGCGGTCTGGGCATCGCCTATACCACCGAAGAGAACCCCTCGTCGATCGATGAATTCGCTGAAGTGGTCACCACGGCCATGAAGAAGTATTGCGCCGAGTTCTCTTTCGCTGAGCCACGTCTGCTCTGCGAGCCGGGCCGTTCGATGGTGGCTGTGCCAGGCGTTACGCTCTACACGGTGGGCATTCTGAAGACGCTTCCCGGCATCCGCAAGTACGTGGCCATCGACGGCGGCATGTCCGACAATATTCGCACGGCGCTCTATCATGCAGACTACGAGCCGGTGGTTGCGAACAAGGCCGACCAACCGCGCACGGAGATCGTGACCATCTGCGGCAAGCACTGCGAAAGCGGCGATGCGGTCGTGCTCGATCGACCGCTGCAGCATCCCGATCTGGACGATGTCATCTGTGTGTTCGGCACCGGTGCCTACTGTCATTCCATGGCGAGCAACTACAATGGCCAGCCGCGCCCAGGCATCGTGTTCGTGAAGGATGGGCAAGCCAAGCTCGTCACGCGCCGCGAGACCTATGCCGACCTCATGGCGTGCGACGTGGATTAAGCGCCAAAGCGCCGCAAGACAATCGAAAACGCTATCTTATCGAGCGGCCCGCGATCTGGCCGCTCGATGTGTCTTCTAGTAGGTATAATCACGGGATACACGATTTTGAATGGAGTGGATCACATGGCAGTTAAAGTCGGCTTGGTTGGAACCGGTACCGTTGGTGGTGGCTGCATCGATATTCTGCACAACCACAAGGCAGATTTCCTGCGTCATTACGGCATCGATATCGAGCTCGTGCGCGTTTGTTCGCGTGAACCTGAGCAAGCTGAAGCGCATGGCGTGGCCGATATCTTCACGGAAGACTTTAACGACATCATCAACGATCCTGAGATCGATATCGTCATCGAGCTCATCGGTGGAACGGGCATTGCCAAGCAGGTCATCCTTGACGCGCTCAATGCAGGCAAGAACGTGGTTACCGCGAACAAGGCGGTCATGGCAACTTCAGGCGAAGAGATCATGGCGCTCGCGGAAGAAAAGGGCGTTGAGCTGGCGTTCGAGGCAAGCGTTGGTGGCGGTATCCCTATCATCGGTCCGCTGAAGCACTCGCTGATCGCTAACGAGATCTCTGCGGTCATGGGCATCGTGAACGGCACGACGAACTACATGCTCACCCGCATGGGCGAAGACGGCATGAGCTACGATGAAGCACTCGCTGAAGCCCAGGTCAAAGGCTTTGCAGAAGCTGATCCCACGGCCGATGTCGATGGTCACGATGCAGCAGCGAAGATCGCCATTCTGGCTTCGATCGCGTTCAACTCGCGCGTGGTCATGGACGATGTCTACACCGAAGGCATCCGCCGCATTTCGCCGGTCGACCTGGCCATGGCGGACACCATGGGCTATGCCGTGAAGCTCGTTGCGCATGCTCATCGCACCGATCACGGTATCGACGTGCGTGTTCACCCCACCATGATTCCGCTCGATCATCAGCTTGCAAAGGTCAATGGCGTTTACAACGCGATCTACGTGATCGGCGATGCCGTAGGCGAGACCATGTTCTTCGGTGAAGGCGCGGGCGCGGGTCCTGCGGCGAGCGCGGTCATGGGCGATGTGCTCGAAGTGGCGCGTCATCTGCAGCTTGGTGTGAAGCCGATCGTTGGCTGCACGTGCACGGATAACATCCCGGTCATTTCCGTTGAAGAGCTGCAAACGAAGTACTATCTGCGCTTCCTCGTGGAAGACCGTGCAGGCGTTTTGGCAGCATGTGCAGACATCTTCGCGAAGTACGATGTCTCGCTCCAGTCGGTTCAGCAGCGTGGTACGAAAGCGCGCGATGCGGTCAACCTCGTGTTCGTCACGCATACGGCTCACGAAGACAGCGTTGCCAAGGTCATCGACGAGATCCTTGCGCTCCCCAATGCGGTCATTGGCGGCTATCCTTCCGTCATCCGCGTCCAAGATTAGTAACAGCTTCTTAGAGGATTTCATACACGAAAAAAGCCAGCGTAAGCTGGCTTT
>ERZ1673742.776-NODE-776-length-35312-cov-6.322404_pt1 | contig 35312 bp, 36 predicted proteins | sample MGYA00580208_ERZ1673742 | MGnify/ENA primary metagenome ERZ1673742 (study PRJEB41218, sample SAMN15661774) | gut metagenome | host: Homo sapiens | place: Canada: London | collected 2015-08-20/2019-03-30 | study: EMG produced TPA metagenomics assembly of...
CCCACATAACGATTAATAAATAAATCATTTGATTTAAGGTAAAAATGAAGCCTAATTGTCCAAGTGGATTTTGTTTTGAAAAGATATCCACCTTTATAAGTTTACCAATGAGCCAAGACAGCGGTAATAATGGGCATGAACAGCAAAACACCAATAAATTTTTCATATTCATATTGATATCCAAAATTGACACAAGTACTATCAGAAGCCATATAATCACCGATGCCATGATAAATGGTAATCCTTTTTTCTGCTGAATTGCAATTTCTTTTCTTAATTTATCAATCATTTTCGTCTCCACAACTTCTAATTTATCTAGTTATATTATATCACATAGTCCCTCGCCTGTCTAGACTCTTGCAGTAAATATTACAATCTTGTTATCACTTTTTACTAATATATATATTGTATGCCCATGCAATTATAAATAAAAGGAATTTCTTGATTCTTAATAAATTTGTAATAAAGCGTTAAAAAAGCTCTCACTAAAGTGAAAGCCTTTAATAATATTTATTCAATAAATACCAAAAATTTCTTTATTTTGCTATACCGTGATTTCGTAAGCACAAAAATTTCGCTTGATTTTTTAGATTAAAGAAGAATCCCACCCTTCCACGATGCTTCGCATCGGGCGGGTACCCGGGAACCTTGGTGCTTCGCACTATGCTGGATTAGGCGAAGTGCATTTAAAAAAGACTTTCACTTCTATGAAAGTCTTTAAAAATTTCTTTATTTTGCTATATCGCAATTTTGCAGAGAAAAGAAGAACCTCACCCATCTACAAAGCTTAGCTTTGGATGGGTCCCGAGAACCTTGGTGCTTCGCACTACGATGGATTTGCGTTTCCCATCAAAAAAGCTCCATTTGCATGGAGCTTAATTAAATCTTTATATTAAAAATTTCTTTTTAACACGAAAGTGCAAAAATTTCGCCTGATTTTTTAGATTAAATCGATGGATTAGGCGATGTGCAGAAATTTTCAAGCGATCTCGTACTCAAGGTACGTGGAGCGAAGAAAATTTCGAACGAGCCTAAGCCGCGATTTAGGCAAAAAAGCACAGAAATTTTTTTAGTCTTGTGTATAAGGTAACAACGCCACTTGTCTTGCTCTCTTGATAGCTCTTGTGATTTCTCTTTGGTGTTTAGCGCAAGTGCCTGTTATTCTTCTTGGTAAGATTTTACCCTTTTCTGTGATGTATTTTCTTAGTTTAGCTACATCTTTATAATCTATATGTTCATTCTTTTCTTGGCAGAAAGCACATACTTTTTTTCTAGGTCTGAATCTTCTTTGCATTATATTCCCTCCTTTAATTAAAATGGAATATCCCTATTGCTTCCAGGAGCAAAGCCGTCGTCAATGTTTGAAAAATCTTCGTCTGAATTGAAGTAATCTTCATGTGATTGATTTGGAGCTTGTGATGTGATGTTCTTTCTTTCTAGGAACTCTACGGATGAAGCTATGACTTCTGTTACGTACCTTTTTGTACCGTCTTTAGCTTCGTATGTTCTAGATTGAATACGACCTGTTACTCCAACCATGTTGCCCTTTGAAACATAATTACTGATATTCTCTGCAGTTCTTCCCCAAGCTACGATGGAAATAAAGTCTGCTGTTGGCATGCCCTTTGCTTCCATTTCTTCTCTTTTTTCTCTAGATAGGCCCTTATCAACAGCTATAGTAAATGTGATAACTGCTTGATTTGTGTTAGGTGTGTATCTAAGCTCAGGATCTCTTGTTAATCTTCCGATTAAACTACATACGTTCATCTCTTCACCTCTTATTTATCTTCGTCTGTTACTATCATGTGACGTAGTAAAACGTCAGTGATTCTTGCTACTCTAGTAAGTTCTAGAATAGTGTCTTCTTCTGCTTCAAAGTTCATTAAGAAGTAGTAGCCTTCTGTTTTGAATTTGATTTGGTATGCTAATTTTCTTAGGCCCCAATCATCAGTGTTAGTTACTTTACCTTCTTCAGCTTCGATTATTGATTTTACCCTATCAAGGAATTTATTTCTAGCTTCCTCACTTGTTTCAGGATAAAAAACATACATTGCTTCATATTTTTTCATCTTTCCACCTCCTTTTGGACTTATGGCTCTTTAATAAATAAAGAGCAAGGTTACCTTGTAAGTATACAATAAATTCCCCTCTTTGTCAAGAATTTTTTATAATTTATATAAATATAAAACCCTTCTTAACAATTATAATTAAGAAGGATATATATTGTTTATTTATTCTTTTTGAGTATATAATGTTACAAGCTCTGTCTCAGCATTATAATCTACACCAAAATTAACTAGTTCACTTAAAGCTCTTAGCTCTATAAAATTATTGCCGTTAATCATTGCAGATCTTACCTTATGTTCTTCTCCGTCAATTAAAATACTTCTTTCAGCTAATATTGCTGTAGCAGTATTTTCTTTTATCTCTTGTAAATCTCCATCTAGTTTTTCATAAGCTTTCATAAGTTCTACTACAACCAAATTTCTTTCTTTATCATATCCAACATTAAATTGACAAAATCTGCCATTCATTATTGCTGCGATATCACGAAGCTTTACAAAGTTTTTTCCTTCAATAAGATAAGAATCAAGTTTTACCATCTCCCAATCAACTTGTATCTCTTGACTCTTTTTTGTAGCTTTAACTGTCTTCGCTTGTGCCGTCATTTGTGGCATAAAAGCTATTATCATTAAAGCCACTAATAATAATGAAATTTTCTTCTTCATTTAAAACACTCCTTTATTTATTTCTTAATTCTATTATACATTATTACAGTAATAAGTCAAGTTCTTTAATAATTTTAATTAAAAAAAAGAAGACTGAATAATCAATCTTCCTTCATATATTTATCCATGAGTAAAATTTTATCTTCATCAAGCGTCCTCTTCATATCAATGATTCTTTGATTAGAGGAGCCTCTGAACTTTAGCTTCAAGTCCTTTAAATCTTCTACGAAGCGTCCGTCCACCAAAACATCTATATTCTTCAAGACGTCCATAGCCCCGTCTTTTTGAACGAGCTCTTCAAATGTGTAGCCGGAGTAGACCCAAATGTCTTTGTCCGTCTTAGCTCTTACATTTGCAATTAAATCCTTAAGGCCCACAAGATTGTCGAAGGGCTCTCCTCCTAAAACCGATAGGCCGCGAATATTGTCATCGTTTAAACAGTCCATAAGCTCAGCAAAGGCCTTTCCATCAAAGACTTTGCCAAAGTTAAAGTTTTGGTACTCTTTATTAAAACAGTTCTTGCAATTCAAGGTACAGCCCGTTAAGAATATAGTCGTTCTAACGCCTGGGCCGTTCGCTATGTCGTACTTCCTAATTTGCGCGTAATTCATTATATGTGAAGTACCCTTTGCTTTATCTCCTTAGTTTTTCCTTCATTCCAGAAGTTTTCGCCAAGGTAGCCGCATGTCCTTCTTGTAACATTCATCTTAGCTTGGTCTTTGTTGTGACATTGTGGGCATTCCCATTCGTTATGATCATTAATTATAATCTCGCCATCATAACCACAAACGTGGCAATAGTCGGATTTTGTATTGAATTCTGCATATTGAATATTGTCATAAATGTAATCAACTATAGTTTCAAGCGCTTCTAGGTTATGGCCCATGTTAGGTATTTCAGCGTAACTGATGCAGCCGCCCTTTGATAGTGCTTGGAATTGAGCTTCAAACTTGAACTTATCAAATACAGATATATGCTCTCTAACATCAACGTGGAAAGAGTTTGTGTAATAACCCTTGTCAGTAACGTTTTTGATCTCGCCAAATCTTTCAAGGTCCTTCTTAGCAAATCTATAGCAAAGGCTTTCAGCAGGAGTGCCGTAAAGCGCATAGCCAAGGCCATCTTCCTTCTTCCAAGCTTGTAATTTTTCATTCATTTTTCTCATAACCTTAAGAGCAAAATCAGTCGCGTGCTCGTCAGTGTGAGGAGTGTGGCGAACTAGGTAAGTCGCTTCGTAAAGACCGATGTAACCCAAAGTTACTGTGGCATAACCACCTTCAAGAAGAGGTCTGATTGGCTCGTGCTCGTTAAGTCTAGCGATAGCGCCGTGTCTCCAGTGAATTGGAGATGAATCGCTTGTAACGTTCTTTAAGATATCGTATCTAAGTAGACAAGCCTTTCTGCATAGGTCAAGTCTCTTGTCAAGAATTTCAAAGAATTTCTCTTCATCGCCGCCACTAACGATAGCTATTTGCGGTAAGTTTAGGGAAACAACACCCATGTTGAATCTACCGTCAAACTTGTAGTTGCCGTCCTTATCCTTCCATGGCGATAGAAAGGCTCTGCAGCCCATAGGTGCAAAAACGTTTCCTTCGTAATTTTCTCTCATCTTTTTAGCAGAGATATAGTCAGGGTACATCCTCTTAGCAGTACATTTGATAGCAGTTTGAGTTAAGTAATAGTACTTCGAGTCCTTGTGAACGTTATTTTCATCAAGTACATAAACAAGCTTCGGAAAAGCTGGTGTTACATAAACACCGCATTCATTCTTGATGCCTTGAATTCTTTGCTTTAAAATCTCTTCGATAATCATAGCAAGCTCATCCGCATACTCAAAATCATCTTCCATGTGCATGAATAGAGTAACGAAAGGCGCTTGACCATTCGAAGTCATAAGTGTATTTATTTGATATTGTATAGTTTGTATGCCGCTTTCAAGATCCCTTTGAGTAAGTTTTCTTGCTAATTCATCTTGCTTTGCCTCGTCATCAAACATTTCCTTAGCAAGCTTCAAATTCTTTTCGTAGCTGCGTCTTAAGTACTTCGCAAGACATTTTATGTCAATGGATTGGCCACCATATTGATTTGATGCGATTTGTGCAATGATTTGCGTCATGACATTGCAGGCAACTTGGAACGATCTTGGGCTTTCAATCAATTTACCATTAACCACAGTGCCATTGTCAAGCATGTCCTTCATATTAACAAGACAGCAGTTAAACATAGGTTGAATGATGTAGTCCATATCATGCAAATGGATGGAGCCTTCATCGTGAGCTTGAAGAAGGTCATCGTCAATCATTAGCCTTCTAGCAATGTCCTTAGATACTTCACCAGCAATCAAATCCCTTTGAGTAGATGCGATGTGAGCGTTTTTATTAGAGTTTTCCTTCATTAAGTCACTGTTTTTTCTATCAAGAAGACCGATAATGCTCTCGTCAGTAGTATTGATCTTTCTCTTGAAAGCTTGAACAGCCTTGTAGTTCTCATAACTTCTGGCAGTAGCCGGATTTTTGTTCTCGATAAGCTTGTAGTAAACCTTGTCTTCGATATCATAAATCGAAAGAGGTCTTTCAGCTACAACAGCTTCCCTCTTGATCTCGTCAGCTATCTTTTCAGCAAGACCTTCTTCATATACCCCTGTTGAAGAATTCATCGCTTTTTTAATAGCTACAACAATTTTAGATTCGTCAAATGGCACTTTTTCGCCGCTTCTCTTGAATATATACATCTCATACCTCCACAATATTTTGATTGCTTCTCCCTATTGCAAATATTATTATACTACATATAGTGGCGATTATCAAGAGTAAAATATAAATAAATTGTTAAGATTTCTTCATATATTTTCGTAAGTTAAATAGCTGTATCATTATGCGATATGGATAAAAAAGCGTAATTGACTGACGAAGCAAGCGTAATGTATATGTCACGCCTAAGCATTACACATCGAAAATTGTTTTCCTTCACTTGCTGGTCTACATAAATTGTTAATTTCTAAGCTTACTCACCTGTGGTCTCATATTCGTTCGCTTCGCTCAGCTAGATGAGCCCACGGGCGGCTCGTTGCGCAAAGAAATTAATGCAATTTATTCCGAATGCTGCGCTCGTGAAAATCAATTTTCTCACTACTAGTTTAATGTCCCACTTGAATGAAAAATCATATACAAGCATAAAAAAAGAAGGCATTTGCCTTCTTTTAAACTATATTAATTTAATAAATCGATTCACTCTAAATTATCTTTATTCACAAATTGAAGAACTTAGGACTATAAGTCCTAAAACCTTTACGCTATGCGAAGAGAATTGAATCGCAACAAATTATCTATATTCACAAATTCTTGAAATAAATCGATGCATGGGGCGAAGTCTAGCGAGTGCACGTCCGAGGTGTACTTAGACGTACTCCGCAGGACGTAAACGAGCGTTACGAGCGCCAGGCGCGATTTAGACAAGAATTTATTTAAAGCGGTAATCTCCAAACCAAGGATACACCTTCTCCTCAATCTCCTTCTTCGGTATTACCAATGCGCTTAGTCCGTGTACGCTACCTGGTTTACCTACTAGTGAAGCTGTTTCCATCTTATCTGCATGGACTCTACCTATACCAACTTGCAAGATGGATGTAGCGATTGTGCCTCCTGGGATATTTGTTTTAACGTTTTTATTGATTGTGTTCCAAATTGATCCAATCTTCAATATATTTTCGGGTCTCAATACTTTTTTAGCAAGTTCCTTCATAAAATCTTGTTGTGTCCTTTGTCTACCATAGTCAGCAACTCCGTAATTGGAATCAGTATAACCTTTTCTAAATCTAAGTAGACCTATAACATTATCCTTAGTAATTGTTTGCTTACCTTTTTTAATATTGATGTGCAGTTCGTTTCCCTTTGTTGTATCGTGGTAGTTCATATCGATTGGCACGTCAAATTCTACGCCACCAACTATATCCACTAGCTCTTCTACCGCCTTGTAGTCAACTCTTACGTAGTAGCGCACATCAAGCTTTAGCCAGTCTCTAACAGTCTTTAGAGATAGCGCTGGTCCGCCATATGAGTGGGCGTGTGTAAGTTTGTCATCTGCACCTTTAATCTTTACTATACTATCACGAGGAAGGCTTAGCATCTTGATTGAGCCGTCGTCAAAGTTTACTTTGCAAAGCATCATTGTGTCTGATCTTTGTCCTTTCATCTCTTTTTGGCCGGCGTCTCTTTTGTCTATACCCATGAGCAAGAAACAAAGCTCGTTACCGTGCTCTTCCTTCAAAACCTTTTGATCATCTGGAAATATCGGATTTAGCTCCTCTTCTGTTTCTTCCTCTTCTTGAGCCTCTTCCTCAACTTGATTTTCTTCTATATTATTATCACCTTTTAATTCGCCGTTATTGATCCTCTTTTGCGCCCTGTAAAACACAAAGCCAAAGGCTAGAAACGCGACTATAAAAGATATTACAAATTTCTTTTTCATAATCAAACTCCTTTTACTTCTCATATTATAATACAAGGCGCGATATTTTTCAATAGAGTTCATAAATTTGTTACTATTTTGTTAATTCCTTTTTATCTTTGAGAATGGCTTCGCTGCCACTCTAATTATTTTTACACGTTTTATTCACTCTCTTTAAGGCAATATGCCTATGATCATCTAGTACTTTTGTCTTCTTCGGAAGTTTTTTCTACTAAATCCAAAAGTTTATTCGCAGTGGCAAGGCCATATCCATAGTTCGTGGTGATGACCGCTCTCTTAGAAAGCTCTTTCGCCTCGGCTATAGGGAGGTCCTTACGAGTTTTGCGGTCGATGTAGCGGCCGTGCTCAAAAATTCTGTCTCTCGGATAGACAAAAAGAGTATCGTCTGTGATGAAGCTGCCTTTGTCAAGATGGGTTAGCGGAAAGACGATGTTGTCTTTGCTCGCTTCGTCGTCAAGTAGGTCGACGCCCATGTTTGGATACTTTGTCTTGTCCCAATCAAGTAAATTAATAAGTGTCGCGTATAAATCAAGCTGGCTGCCTATATTGTGCCTTTGCGCGTTTTCTTTGTAGCCGGGAACTCTGATTACTAGCGGTATGTTCATCATTTCATCGTAGTCAAGCTCCTTGCCGAGCCATTTCTTAATCGATTCTTGTCGCTCAGCGTTTTTGACTGTCATCGCATGATGGTCACCATAAATCACTATGACTGTGTCGTCTAAAAGACCTAAATCATCCAAATCTTTAAAGAAGCTCTCTATGGCTTCGTCGGTGTATCTCGCGCACTTGGCGTATCTATATACATAATCATCTTCATCGCCTGGAAGCGGCTTAATGCTTGCTAACTCCTCTGGCAGGATGAATGGCGTATGCGTTGTAAGCGTAATCATGAAGGAAAAGAACTTATCGCCATTTTGCGCGGCGTCCTTATACTTCGCCATGGACTGCTTGAAAAATGATTTATCAGCAAGACCCATGTTGATGATCTCGTCTTGGGTAAATTCCTCGCCAAGCATGATGTCATCCACGCCAAGCTCTTCGTAAAAATGCCTTCTGTCGTAGAACTTACCAGTGTTGCCATGAAAGGCCATGGTCCTGTAGCCGTGTTCCTTTGCCGATGTGAAAAGACCGTAGTTGTCGCAGCCCTCATAAAGCTTGTATGCCTGCCCCTTAAGTGAGGGATAAAGGCCGTTAAGCGAGACAAACTCCGCATCCGATGTATTGCCCATGCCCAGAAGTTCGAAGTAGTTATCAAAGTAGATGCTGCCCTCGTCCTTGATGAGGCTGTTCATAAATGGAGTGATCTCCTCGCCATTGTACTCTTTATTCACAAAGGTATTTTGAAGGCTTTCGCACTGAATTACAACGATGTTTTTGCCCTTTGCAAGCCCAGTAAAGTCGTTCGAAGTAAATTTTCTCTCTCTAAACTCTCTTTGGGCGTCCATCTCGATGCTCTCGTCTTGCATAGCTCTTTCGTCTACAATTCTCTTTATCTTACTCATGGCAATGGTCGAGTAAAGCTCTGTACCAAAGATGCTTCCATAAAGGTATTGCGGTGCGATTATCAGTAGCGCGGCTAAGCCTATGCCAATGGCTGAGCGCTTCACGCTGCCCTTCTTTTTTTCGCTCCTAAGGACCACGGCAATATTTATTAGTGACAATATTATAATCACGATTAAAAATACGCTGATATTCTTGCGAATAACTGGTCCCGTGCCTTTAAGCTCTTTCGCTTGGTCGAGTCTTGAGAAAAGATCGAAGTTTGCAAATTCTGCATAAAAAACGCTTGCGCCTATCTTGGCAAAGCCTGCTACAGCTATGACGGCTGCTCTATATACCCTTGAAGTAAAGGCAAATAAAACTGCTAACTCTATCGCCGATGTTAGTATGATTGCAAGCGTCAATAAAATAAGCCTTGGTCTTTGATCCAAAGCTAGTTTATAAATAAAATTTTTATAATAGAATAATATATTGATTATAAATACGATGCCTGTTATTATGCCCGCTCTTATCTTTTTCAAAGCCTTCGCCCTCTTCCTCTTTTCATTATATCACATTTTACATGATTATAATAATATTTTTACTAAGGCTCTTGACATAAAAATAGAGCCGCTGCTCGCGGCCCATATCGATAAAAAACTATTTTTCTATAAATTTTTTAAACTTATCGGCAAAGTTTTTGATTCTCTCTTTGTTGTCAGCTATGAATTTGCCTTCTGTATCCGCAAATGGTACAGCCATAAAATTACTTGCATCAATATTTGCTCTTAATTGATGAAGTATTGCTATAAGTTCTTTTTGTGCAAGTCTTGTTCCGTCAAGTCCTTGTGTTACGCCAACTACAGCAAAATTCTTGCCACCGATTAGGTACTTTTCTTCATCGTTTGGTCTTGATAACCAGTCAATCATGTTCTTAACTGTACCAGGAACGGAGTAATTATACTCAGGTGAAGCAATGATAACACCTTCTGCTTCTCTAATATCTTCTCTAATCTTCTTGATCCAGTCTTCTTCAGGATGTTCAAGATCTGCATTAAAGATTTTAAAATCATTTGGATAATATTCTACGATATCGTAATCAGCAAATTCCTTTTCTATTTCCTTTGCTAATAGTTTATTCAGTGAGCCCTCTCTTTGTGAGCCAATTAAAAATACTAATTTCATTTCATCACTCCCTCTTAAACTATATACCCAAAAATCTTAATTATAATGCTTAAGTCCCAAAATTAAGTCTCTGAAAACGCTCGCTAGATAAAGTGAGCCCGCGACAACTATGACAGCATCGTCTGTATATAGCTCAAGAGCCTTCTTGTAGGCCTCTTTGTTGTCTTTAATAAAGTAGATACCGCTCTTTTCGCCGATGGCCTCAGCCAGCTTTTCAAACTCAAAGTCCCTGCCCTTGTAGACAAGACTAGTCACGATAAAGTCCGCGTCAAGCCCATCGAAAGTCTCGAAAACCTTTTTATAATCCTTATCTTTCAAAAACGATGTGATCATGATAACTTTTTTATCAAGTCCAAGCAAATATTTCTTTAATTCAGCAGCACTCGCCTCATTATGCGCCCCGTCGATGATGATGTATGGATCTTCCTTAACAGTCTCTATGCGGCATGGCCACTTAACTTCGCTTAGGCCTTTTTTAATAGCATCTTCACCTATATCGAGCCTAAATCTACTCTCAAGGTCCTTTGCAACCCAAACTGCCATGGCTGCGTTTTTCGCTTGAAATTCGCCCGCTAGACTTACGCTATAGTCCTTTCCATCGTAAGTAAATTCAGTTTCTGTATCAGTTTTACCTATGCTTATGGCCTTGCCATCCAAAACTTTTACCTTGGCATCGACCTTATCTGCTTCGTCTTTAATTACGTTTATAACATTCTCCCCTTGAGGGTAGACGTAAACCGTGTCAAATGGCATAATGATGCCTGCTTTGTTAAAGGCAATCTCTTCTAAAGTGTCGCCAAGTACATTTTGATGGTCATAGTCAACTTTCATAATGACATCAGCCGCCTTTTGTGTAAAGCAGTTAGTCGAGTCATAAAGGCCGCCAACGCCCACTTCGAAGATGGCGAAATCAACGCCTTCGTCGGCAAAGTACATAAGAGCGATGAGAGTCACTATCTCGAAGTAGATGCAGTTAATCTCAAGCTCATTGATCTTATCGACTATGGTCTTTAAGTAGTGATAAAAGCGTTCAGGCGGAATAAAGTCGCCGTTTATACGTATCCTGTCGTTCATCCCTTCAATCGAAGGCCCGACGAAGAGGCCAGTCTTAAGATTTGCCTCTCTTAAAATATTGTCAAGGATGATGCAAAATGAGCCCTTGCCAACAGTTCCTGCGACGTGAATCACATTCAAATTCGATATGTCAAGCTCAAATATTTCTATGAGTCTCTTCATATTCTCATTGCTAGTCATATCGCGCTTGTGCTTAGTCACGCCGTAAAGGCTCTCAAGTATCTCGCTTGATTTTTCAAAATAATTTATCATTTCAATATATAACCTATGGACCAAACAGTTTTTATGTACTTATGGTCTGGGTCAATCTCCTTTAGCTTATTTCTGAGGTTTGATATGTGTACGTTGATGGTGTTATCAGAGTAGATGTCGTCTTCCCAAACGGATCTATAAAGATTTTCCTTGGTAAAAACTTTCTTCGGATTCTCGATTAAAAGCCTAAGTAATTTATACTCCATCCGTGTTAAATTAAGCGGCACTTCTTTAAAACTGATAACGTTGTTGTCGTTATCAAGGTAGAAGTCCTCGAAGCGCACAGCCTTTTCGCCAAGCCTATTGTACGCGTTGGAACGTCTGAGCTGCGCCCTAACACGGCTGATAAGCTCGTCATTATCAAAAGGCTTCATGATGAAGTCGTCGCAGCCGAGGTCAAGGCAGCCAAGTCTAGTCGCCTTGTCAATCTTAGCAGATAGGACTATGATAGGCATCTTCATATCTCTGGACCTCGCGTAATTAATCACGTCCTCACCCATTAATTTCGGCATCATAAGGTCAAGAAGCATTAGATCCACCTCGTTATTCTTTAGGTAATCAACCGCTTCCGCCCCATCAAACACTTGCTTCGTCTCAAAACCGCGCTCACTTAAGAGCTCCTTGATTAAATTGTTTATGTCTTTATCGTCTTCAACTATTAATATCATAAGAACACCTCAAGATAATTATATAATGAATTGGGGATAATAGCAAGAAAAAAGTGGATAGCCTAAGCTATATTCAATTTAGCCAAAGAATTTTATATGAATCGATACTTGACAATTATCTAAAGCTGTTGTAAAATATATTTGGAGAAGCGATATTAATATTAGTTTGTTAGGAGTATCAAGTACTCTTATTTTGCATGCTAATCATAGGGGATTAATTTTTAATTAATCCTTTTTTATCGCTTAATGCATACAAAATGTATGCAAATTTTTTATAGGAGGCTTTATTATGAAGAAAAGATTTTTATCTCTTCTATTTGTCGTTCTAATGTTATTTAATGTTTGCTATGCAGCACCTGTATCATTGAACGCAAAAGATTTAGTAAAGGAAAGCTCAAGAACATATATTGAGTTTTCATCATTAAAAGACTACGGTCTTAAAACTGAAATGAAGGACGGCGCCTACGTTGTAAGTGATGGCAAGGCAAGCTTGGTCTTCAAGAAAAACACTAATGAGTTCACTGTCAATGGAACAAAATTTGCCATGGACACAAAGACTAAACTTAAAGGAAACGAATTTTTAATTCCATTAAGAACTTTATTCGAAACTTTAAACTACAATGTCGTATATGATCAAAAGACAAAGGGCTTAAAGCTTGAAAAGAACAAAGAAAATACTCTTCCAGTCAAAGAAGATACTTATACTGTTACAAAAACTCATAAAAAAGTAGCATCACTTGCTCCAAGCGTTACAGAAATTATGTTTGACCTAGGCGCTGAATCAATGTTGGTGACAAGAACAGACTACTGCAATTACCCTGCAGCAGCTGCCAAAATTACTTCAGTTGGTAAAATGAATGAACCATCAATAGAAAAAATTATTGCTCAAAAACCAACAGTAGTTATAGCCGAAACACATTTCAAAGAAGACGTTTTAAATCAACTTAAAAAGGCTGGCATGGAAATAATTGCATTCAAGACACCAAACTCAATGGAAGAAACTTATGAATCAATCAAAGCTATCGCTACTATAGTTGACAAAAACTATGAAGGAAGAGCTCTTATCTCAACTATGAAGGGTAAAATAGCTCAAGTTTCTCTTAAGACAAAGAATCTTAATAAACCAACAGCATACATCGTTGTAGGCACTGGCGAAGGCGGAGAATTTACTCACGGCAAAACTTCATTTATGAATGAAATCTTAAATATCTGCGGCTATACTAATGCTGGCGCAGATGCAGATGGCTTTAAATATACTCTTGAAAAGCTTATAAAGAAGAATCCGACATATCTATTAACACCAGGCTGGGCTACAGATACTGTTAAGACAGGAGCTGCCTACAAAGGTCTAAGCGCTGTTAAAAACGGAAAAGTTGTTCAAATCAATGATGATATCTTCTCAAGAGCATCAAACAGAGTCGTTACAGAAGGCTTAAAGGAACTTCTAAAGATTGCTCATCCAGAAGTAATTAAAGACTTAGAATTTTAATGAAGAAAAATCTATTTTTATCTTTATCTTGCGTAGTGCTCCTTGCACTTATGGTCTATGCAGTAACTTTAGGCTCGGTATATATAGAGCCTGAACTAATACTTAGATCAATACTAGAATGGATAAAATATGGGATGGATGGGGTCACTTGTGATGACTCCATCCGTTTTATTATCTTTGAAGTGAGACTACCAAGAATAATACTCGCTGTACTTACAGGCAGCCTTCTGTCAATGGCTGGAGCAGTTTATCAAGCAATATTTCAAAATCCCATGGCAGATCCATACGTAATAGGTATTTCGTCAGGTGCGGCCTTTGGTGCTACCATAGCAATCATATTCTTGCCGCCAATGATGCTACTTGGTAACTCCATAGTTGGCTTAGCAGCCTTTCTTAGTGCGATATTAACAAGCATACTAGTATACTTCATCTCAAAAACAAAAAGAGGCGTAGATACATTCTCGCTATTGCTAACAGGAGTAGTAATAAGTACAGTGCTTTCTAGCTTTATCTCGTTAATGATGCTAGCCCACCAAGACGAAGCAATGAAGATTATGACTTGGACCATGGGCTCATTCAACGCAAAAAGCTGGAACCATGTATTAACAATACTTATACCGACAGTCATCGGCATATTCTTCACAATATATCACGGCAAAGACCTCAACGTCCTTGTTATGGGCGAAGAAGAAGCGATGACGATGGGTCTAGACACAAAGAGATTAAAAAGAAACATGCTACTTATTTGTGCGCTTCTAACATCCATCGCCGTATCAGTCAGCGGCATCATAGGCTTTGTTGGCCTCATAGTTCCGCATTTCATAAGACTAATCTTCGGGAGCGAACATAAATTTCTACTCAAAGCTTCACTCATATTTGGAGCAATATTTATGCTTCTTTCAGATACAATCGCTCGATCACTTATAAGCGGCTTTGAAGTTCCAGTAGGCATCATCACTTCGCTTATAGGCGGACCATTATTCTTAATACTACTTGTGCGTTACAGGAGAAGTTTAAGATGAATATACTAGAAATAAAAAATATATCATTCTCCTATGGAGATAAAAAAGTTTTAGACAATATAAGCTTTAGCATTGATTATGGCGAAAAAGTAATCATCATAGGACCAAATGGCTGTGGAAAGACAACACTACTTAGAATAATCTCAGGCTACCTAAAAGCTGATGCAGGTGAAATTTTACTCGAAGGAAAAAGCTTAGACGAATATAAGGCAAAGGAAAAAGCAAAAATACTTGCCATGATGCATCAAGAAAGCAAATCATCATTTGATTTTAAAGTACAAGAAGTTGTTGAGATGGGCCGCTACCCGTACCTGCCTTGGGACGCAAAACTAAGTAAAGACGATAAAGCAATCGTCGATAGATCGATAAAGCTGATGAACTTAGATGCTTTTAGAGAAAAATCCATACTAAAGATATCTGGCGGAGAAAAAGCCCGTGTCATGGCAGCAAAAACATTTGCGCAAGAGCCAAGACTTATGCTCATGGACGAGCCAGTCAGTGCGATGGATATAAAACAAGAATTTCATCTTATGAATATAGTGAAAAAAAGCGATATAAGCTACGCAATAGTACTTCACGACCTAAACCTAGCTGGTGCCTTCGCTGACAAGATTGTACTAATGAAAAAAGGACAGATAATATCTGTCGGCACAGCAAAAGAAGTATTAACAGAAGAAAACATAAAAAAAGTCTACGAAGTTGATTCAGAAATTATAATCAGAAACGATAGACCTTATGTCTTGCCACTTAATGGCGATTATTAATATGTATATGAATCTCATGAGCTGGGCTCATGAGATTTTTTATAGCAAAAAAAGTGGATAGATCTCTACCCACATATATATCACGCTGCATTTATTAAGCTGTGTAAAGCCGCCCTGCCTTGGTATACCTCGCGCATAAGCCTTTCAATCGTGTAGCCCTCCATAAGCTTAGTCTTGACAAAGCTCCTTAGGCCATCATACAAATCAAAGGTGCGCTTAGTGCTCTCAGGCCTTGCGTAAACCTTCCAGTAGCGGCAATAGACATAATTTTGTCCCTCGTTCTCGATAAAGCCAATAACATCGTCAATGGGAAAGCCAAGGAAAACGCCAATCTCGTGCGGGAACTCAAAGTGCCTTAGCTTAGCCTTAAGAGTCAATAAGCACGCATCGAGCTCAATTGTCTCGTAGCCGTAGTCCTTTAAAAACGCTTTTACCCTAGGCTTTTGAATGTACCTAGAGAGCCTCTCTTCATTGTAGATTAGTAGAAGCATACTTGATTCACACTCACAAAGCTTTTCAATCGCAATACCATAAGCCTTAAAGATGCCCTTGTACTTCTCTAGAAGCTCCTCGTCATAAGATAGCTTCGCCTTTGATAGAGATATTAAATTCGATAATTTAGTCCCCATAAGAACAGGGGCGCAGTGATTCGCCAAGATGGACTCAAACTTCACTTTGCACATGGCACTCTTCCTTTCAGATAAATTAGTTAGGTGTGTCTAACTCCTTGATGATATGTTAGCATAAGCTTACTAATATGTCAATAGTTTTTTATCTGAAAATTATATTACATTCATTTAATTTTTCGCTTAAATGTGTTTCATCTGAATTTCTAAAATAATAAAATAATACCTTCTTAGATTACTTTACCCAAAAGAAAGAGCAATCACAATTTTAATGCGACTGCTCTATCTTGTAATAGTTTTAAAGAAGAAATTTATTTTTTATCACTATCAGCTTTTAATTTTTCCATCTCTTCAATGGCCTCACTCTTTCTTCTTATAGAGTGAAGGATAAGTGTAACAGTAACGACTGCATATGAAATGAATGTTCTTAGGTACTCGCCTATCATTGAGTTGCCTGTAATGTTAGCACCTGCTGTAGGCATTACTATAAACATCAAGTGGAATAGTACTGTACCAACAAGAGCATTTTTGATTGTCGCCTTTGATACGCTCGCTCCACCTATTAGCAAGGCTGCTGCTGCGTATAGTGCTGCTTGGTCCGCGCCATTATATGTGTTTAAGTTACCTATGTTTTGTAAGTAGATAATTTGTCCGAAGGCTGCCATAACTGTAGAGATAACTACGGCTTTAAGTCTTGTCTTATCTACATTTATGCCGGCATCTTCAGCTATCCTCATATCGGCTCCAACGGCTCTCATGTCTTGACCAAGTTTAGTCTTTCTAAACCAAACTATGAATAAACATGCTAGGGCGATGACGATGAAGGTTGCTATAGGTAATTGAACTCCTAAAACTGATATGTCTTGGCCAATAATTCTATCTATTAATTTATCAAGGCCCTTTTGACTTTGTAGGTCGATAGCATTTCTAACGCCATAGCCACGTGATAGTATTAGGTCTTTGTTCTTGAATGGAATTACTCCACCAAAGATATATAGTACAAAGAATTGATAAACACCTGTCATGAAATAGCCAAGTATCATGGATGTAATCATTTCTCTTGATTTTGCTTTATTTAGTACGCCACCTGCGAATAAACCAAGTACTACAGAGATTGGTATTGAAACCAATGACGCGATGAGTATAGCTGGAAGTCCTGTTATTCCCCAGTTTTCAACGAAGATTAAGGCAACTTGACCAGCCATGGCGCCTAATACCATACCAAAGTTAATGCCTAGACCGGCAACTATAGGTATAAGTAGTGAAAGTACCAAAAAGGCGTTTCTCGCAAATCTTATGATTACTTGTGAAACCAAGAATTGTGGTGAGAATCTACTAAATATTATGCCTATCGCACAAATGATGATAAACATTACTGGGACGGTGTATTCATTTACTGTAAACAATTTATTACGCTTTTTCATTATTTTCCACCCTCCTTACGTGTCAAGGCAAATAGTATAAGTCCGTTTGATATGATAAGTCTTAAAACGTCTGAAATATCAACCTTAATTGCTGTATTAATAACCGTTGGTGTCATTGTTAATATACCTTGGAAAAGTAATGTACCTATCAAAACGTTCTTGATATTAGCTTTCTTAATGGATGCGCCACCAAGTAGTATAGCTGCAACGCTTGGGAAAGCGAAGAATTGTGGTGCGTTATACATTTGAACGAAGCCATAACTTTGTTCGTAGATAACCATACCAGCTGCGCCTATTGCGCATGATAATATTACTGCTAGCATCCTAGTTTTGTTTATGCTAACACCTGCTGCTCTTGCATAATTTTCGTTTGAGCCAACAGCTGTCATTGTTGTACCTTTTTTAGATTTAAAGAAAAGATAAACTAAATATGCAAATATCGCAAAAACTATAAACATACCTGTCGGTATAAGTAGTTTGTCGCCTAATTCGCTTGCTGTTTCTAGCTCTATACCAAGTATACGAGAAAAGGCTTTCTCCCAATATGCTTTTAAAGATATAGTTGTTCTTAAACCTTCACCACTGAAACCCATAACTGATTCTGGATTTTTAAATGGAAGTACAACCCAAAATATATTCATTAGTGCGATGAATGAGAATCCAACGTATGTTGCTATAATCATTTCGTCGCCTTTTACTCTGTTTAATATAAGACCGTATAACCAGCCAAATATCGCTCCAAATATCATGCCTATTGCAAGTGCGAATGTTACACCGCCAATACCTGTAAGTCTTAATTCTAGCGATAAAACTGCTCCTAACATACCGCCTATAAGTCCAACTGGCAAACCAAAGTTAAGTCCGCAGCCTGCTTGTATCATAGGTATCATCGATAAAACTAGTATAGCGTTCATACCAAAACGTGTTAAAACGTCTATGAATGATCTTTTTAAGTCAACGCCTATAAAGCCTCCAACTATGAAAAGTCCTATTATGAAAAAGAAAATGATTACTCTAGGAAGTCCGATTCTTTTAACTAAATTTTCTTCTCTCATATTCTACACCTCCTCCGGTTTTGTTCCGGCCATCATTAGTCCAAAGTACTCTACCGGATCTGTAGGTAATAGCTCGCCAAATACTTTGCCTTCAAAGATGACAAGTATCCTGTCAGCTATGCTTCTTAACTCTTCAAGCTCACTTGATATGATGACTATGGATGTATCATGCTCTCTGTTATACTTTTTAAGCGCTTCAAGAACAAGTGACTTCGCTCCAATGTCAATACCACGAGTTGGCTCTGATACAAATAAGAATTTTGGTTCAAGGGCAAAGGCCTTTGCCAAACATACCTTTTGTTGGTTACCGCCTGATAAGTTCTTTGCCTTTTCGCTAGGTCCTTGAGTCCTTATTTCAAGCTCGTCAATGTATTTAAGAGCTGCTTCTTTCATCGCCTTATCGTCTCTAAACTTGAATGGACCCACCTTTTTTATGAATCTATCGTTAACCATCATAGCATCGAATGCTATGTTCCAGTCAATGCCTTCATCAAGAAGTAAGCCAACGCCACGTCTGTCTTCAGAAACAAAGGCTAAGTTCTTTTTCAAAACTTCCTTTGTATGAGTTATATCTAGAGGCTCTCCTTCATAAGTAACGGTTCCGCCAGATGGGTACAAGCCCATAATACCGTTTGGAATACCTAATTTACCTTGACCTGCTAAACCGCATACGCCAAGTATCTCGCCTTTTTTAACTTCAAAGGAAACATCTCTAACCGACTCACCCGGCATATCTACATATAGATTTTCAACCCTCATTATAGTTTCGTCGCTTATTTCTCTTAATTCTTTAGACTTTTCCTTCTTTGACATATCACGGCCAACCATCCAACTTGCTATCTCCATGATATTAAGATCTTTATTTTCAGTATCTTTAATAATTTCTCCGTCACGAAGAACAATAACTTGATCACAAACATCGATTATTTCACGAAGTCTGTGTGAGATGAAAATGATGGCTATCCCTTTTTTTGCAAGTCTCTTCATCGCATCAATAAGTATATCGGCTTCCGACTCAGTTAGTACCGCAGTCGGCTCATCCATGATAATAATTTTTACCTTATCTTTAGAAAGCTCTCTAGCTATCTCCAAAAATTGCTTGTGGCCAACTGGCATATCCTTTGCTAAAGTTTTTGTGTTTATGTCAACGCCAAGCTTTTCAATAGCTTCCTTTGCTTTCTCTTCCATCGTAGATCTTTCCAAAGTATCCAATTGTTTGCCAAATACAGTAGAGATTGGATTCTTCTTAGTGATTTCACGATTTAATAATATGTTTTCTGTTGCAGTAAACTCTGGTATCAATGAAAACTCTTGATGCACCATGCCTATGCCGGCCTCAAGTGCGTCGATAGGATTTTTAAAGTTTACCTTTTCACCATCGATAAGAACATCTCCTTCATAGCCGCCAGTCTCTCTAATGAAAGACATGCCAAAGAGTATGTTCATCATGGTCGATTTACCAGCACCATTTTCTCCTACAAGTCCTAAGATCTCTCCTTCTTTAAGTTTGAATGAAACATCTTTTAAAACGTGGTTACCGGAGAAGCTTTTTCCTACATTTCTAAACTCTAATATCTCGCCCATAAAAAACCTCGCCTTCAATAATTTAAACGGAGCAGCAATGAGGCCGCTCCGTCCATTAATCAAATATGTCTATTTCTTAGATTGATAATCTTCTAGCATCTTGTAAATATCAGGAACTTCTTCATCAGTCATCTTTAAGAAACCTTTACCAAATACATAAGTATCTTGTAGTACTAGTATATGGTTCTTTCTTTCTTCCATGTTTGTTCTGTCAACATAAGTTGAAACGTTCCATGCAGCACCTGGAGTCATGTCGCCTAATACAGTCTTAACATCATCTGTATTCATCATATCTTTACCAGATTCAACCATTCTCTTACCAAGTTCGATTAGAGCTTGAGTAGTTGAGAAACCATATGAATATTTCCAAGTACCCATTCTACCAGGGTTCTTTTCAGATAATACTTCTTCTTCTTTTTCAACTATCTTGTTGAAATCACCAGCAGCTTCTTTAAGGTCAAGTCCTAGAGCTCCTGGATATCCAAGTATTGGAGATGGTAAGTCTTGTTCTACGAAAAGTGCTCCTAATTCAGAAACTTTTAGTAGCATTGGTTCAGTATGAGAATCGTTTGTTGCAAAGAATGCAGTATCTTTACCATATTTTTGTACCCAAGCTGGCATTTGTTCCAAAATAAAGTTTTGTGCGCCTGGGATACCGATATCACTTGTTGGGTCTGGTGCAGTTTCCATAGCAAATTCCATACCGATCTTATCACAAGTTGCTTCCATTATATCTTTTCTTAAAGACAATAGTTCGATGGACATATGTCTTGGGAAAGAAACGTGAACGAATTTCTTAGCGCCCATCTTTTGAGCAGCTAGTGGGATTAAATATCCACGAGTAACGTTATCTGGGTCGATAACTAGGTCAGCTGCGCTTTCGATAAGGTTAGGGTCTTCTTGAGAGTTAGATACGAAGCAGAAAATGTCAGGACGTCTTTCCTTAACTTGCTTAAATGCTGCTGCAGTACCAGGTACACCTTGGTTAACAACGATAACTTTTAGCTTAGGGTCGTCAGCAAGTGAAACTATTTGTTGGATAGTTGTTTCTTGTTCTGATGAGAAGCTGTCAGGGTAGTTTTTGTGAACTATAAGTCCGCCATCCTTAGCATCTCCATATTTAGCTATCATGCCTTCACAACCACGTTGTTCGTCTTCAGATTGTGATACAGTACCAGTTACAACACCGATGTGGAAATCACTAGCTTCAGTAGCTTCGCCATCTTTAGCTTCGCCATCAGTAGCTTCAGTAGTTTTTTCGCCTTCAGTCTTGTTTGCGTCAGTAGCAGGTGCATCGTTTTTGTTACATGCTACTAGAGAAAACATCATAATTAGCGCGATTAACATCGCAAGTACTCTTTTCATCATAAAACCTCCTCGTACTTTAATGTCCTCTTAGCTTAAGATAATTTCAACGGATCTTAAGTTATAATTCAAAGAGCCTAATCTCGTGAGACAACCCTCTTAGCTTGAATAGCTTAGCAGTATTCTTAAAGTTCACGATAGCTATGTTTCACTTTATCAAGTGGAAGCTCTTTTATATATTATAGCACCTATCACTTTAAAAGGCAAGTATTTTTGAAATATTTTTATAAAAATTTGCAATTTTATTTAAAATATACTTCGAACTAATGGTATCAATCATGTATATGCAATATACAATTACTTTACTTGCAATAAATTCACTATATTATGAAGTAAAAGTGCTAAGTAGATAAAATATTTTTGCAAAAGAAAAAGTCTTATGGGCTTGCCACAAGACTTTTGCCTACATTTTATAAGAACTAATTTAATTTATTCACTATACAGTAATTTCGCGAATAAATTTTACAGTAATTTCGCAGAGCAGTTTGATGGATTGAGCGATGTTCTAGTACTAAATAATTTCGGCGTACTAATTTTTAGGAAAAATTTATGGATAAGGCGAAGCATAACGAGCGACCGACCGACATCGTACATACAAGTACGTTGAGGAAGGGAGCGAGCGCGCAAGCCTTAGGCGAAATTTTAACAAAAATTAACGCGAAATTTAGTCTAATTCGTCATACATCGCTAAGGCCTTTGCTCCATACGCAGTTCCCGGACCACCATTCATCAAGATACAAGTTTTTATAACGTCGATAAGTTGTTCTCTTGTGCCGCCTGCTTTTTTAAAGCTTGTGATGTGAGCTAGCATACAAGGAATGCACTTGATAGTGATCGAGATGCCTAGGGCAACCATTTCTTTTTCGATAAGTGTTGCTGCGCTTTCTTTTGTGTAAACTGCATGTAAATCACCGAATGCTTTCATGATTTCTGGTGATGAATTGATTAGCTCCTTGCTTAATTCTCCGTTTAATTCTCTTTCTTTTTTGTAATCCATAATATTACCTCCCTTTATTCTTTGAAATATCTTCCAATTATATATTACCCATTAAGCTCCTCCATTGCCATTGAAATAGTTTATAGTTTTGCCGTGTACTATAAGTAAAATAAATAGACATGCCTTAATAAAAAGCATGCCTAAATAAATTCATATAAGATCTTAATTACTCTCTTCTCTGTATAGTAATTGAAGAACTTAGGACTACACGTCCTAAAACCTTTGCGCTACGCGAAGAAAATGAGATGATTGAGCGATGTGGACCGACGAGGCAAGCGGAGCTTATATAGCATACTCGAGCATTGCCGAGGAAGGAACGAGCTCAAGGGCTCATTTGAAGAACCTCACCCATCATCAAAGCAAGCTTTGTATGGGTCCCGAGAACCTTGGTGCTTCGCACGAACGCGAAAGGACAGAAATCCTATAATTCATATTCAAAATCTACACCAACGTTAAATCCCTTAGCAATTCCCACATAAACCATATCCATCTCCAAAGCTTCTTTCATAAACTTATCTGCTTCTTCTCTACTGATATCATCTATATAATAATACACTTTGATCTTTATCTCATCTATGCGCGGCGCATCGTCGACGCCGACCACTTTTAGCGTACGAAGTGGATTAGTCGTCTTTACTTCTGCCTTTGCTTCTATCTCATCTAGTGAAAGCTTCTTGATTTTAGCTTCTCTAATGATTGTGAGCATCATCGACTCCAAAATACCTGCCAAAAATATCTCCACCGACGATAATTCTTTTTTCTCGTTATCGTATGGCAGCTCTTGGTCTGTCGATATAAAGGCCATGTCGCCGTAGCTGTTAACGGTTTTGATGTCATTCGATGTCGCTCTCATCGTAAAATCAAAGCGGCCCATCTCTTCCGTGCTGTTAAAATTACCGTAGCTACTCATGTTTTTCCTTCAATTCTTTAACTGCTTTTTCTAACTCTGCTAGCTTTTTGTCGATGATTTCAAGTGTTGATACAGGTCTATTAGCAAAAGTAGCGAAGCCACAATCTGGATTTAAGAATAATCTTTCCTTGTCAATGTAGCCAAGCGCTTCTTCAGCTCTTGCCACCATATCCTCATGAGCTTCAATCTCATCAGTTCTTGGATTTATAACGCCAAGACCTAGGATGTAATTTTCTCTAATCTTGTCTGACGCGAATAAACTCTTTAGCTCGCCCGCTCTCTTTGTTGAAAATTCAAGGAATAGCGCGTCTGTATCGATGTCTTCAAATAATTTGATTAGCGGTGTATATGGTCCTTCTAGCAAAATGCTTTCGTCCTTGGACCAATTACCACGGCAGACGTGAAGCGCGCGCATCGACTTAGTCCTGTCGATATGCTCCATACATGACTTAATTAGGTGAGTTGCAAATTTTAGCTCCTCTGTCGGATCCTTCTTTTCAGAAAGTGCTGCACACATGAAGGTACGCGGCTTTCCTTCGGTAAATACGACTTCAGTTAAAACCGGCTCGTCAAATTGAATTATGTCAACGCCTATCTTTTGAAGCTCTTCTATCTCTTCCTTATAAATCTTGATAACGTCTTCGCCAAGCTCTTCCTTAGAACCATAAGCCTTGCTAGACAAGTTATATAGCCACATTGAACGAGTTACTAGATAGGGTCCTGGCAAAGTGATCTTGACCTTATGATCAGTTCTTGCCTTAAGTCTCTTTAGCTCGTCGCAAACGATATTGGTCTTGCGAGAGACTTTTCCTGTACATATAGCGTTCTTTATGCTTATGGCTGGAACGTCAAGTATAGAAAGTATTTGCTCGAAGGCTTTTTTATCGTCGATGTACTCAAGCATCTCAGACATGGACATCATTTTAACGCCATTTAACTTTGTCGATATAAATGAAACGTAGTTATCTCTTGATAATTCGCCTGATGTAACGTAGCTGATGCCGTGCTTTTCTTGCATGCGAACAACGGCTTCTTCCTCAGCATCTATTAACTTAATAAAATCCTCTTCACTTAGAGAGCCCTTAGATCTCTTTCTAAGGGCCCTTAATATATCTTCATTTCTTGGCATGCTTCCTATAAGTGAAGTGGAGAATGCCCTAGTCACGGTATTTGCCGAAAAAGTCTAAATACTTATCGGCGTTAGTAATTTGTTCGAAACCAGTAGTTCTGCCTTCAACCCATTCTGTTAGGCCTTCAAGGTCCATGATCTTCTTGTGTTCTGGATCGTTGTAATCCATTTGAAGAAGTATCTTAGCCCAAGCTTTGAAGTCTTCTGATGGGAAGCCCACGCGAGCTGAGAATATACAGTGATCAAAGTGAGGTGTTTCGCCTAAAACTTCTAATTGATTTGCATCGATAGTGCCGTCCTTTGACCAAGCGTTGGAGTTTAAGTCGATAGTGAAAGCGCAATCAACATCTCCTGCTTCAAGTGCTTTCACAGCATCAAGTTCACCGCCAACGTGGTCTCCGTTAAGGCCAACGCCCTTGTCGAAACGAACTTCTTCATAATCTTTGCCATATTCTAAGCCTTTAGTCTTTAGATAATAGATAGGGATAAGTCTTGCTTGAGGGCTGTCAAATGCGCCGAAGCCTATCTTCTTGCCCTTAAGATCTTCAAAAGACTTAATGCCTGAGTCTTTTTTAACTAGGCAGATAGTCTTTCTGTCTCTATCTGTGTCTCTCATAGGACCATTTTCGCTTTTGCCGTGAGTCCTAATTTGAGTTTGTAACCAAGCTAATGGTGAGTTCCAAGCGATGTCTATATCGCCATTAACAACAGCATCTACTTGTAAGTCATAGTCCTTGAAGTAAACGCCTTCAACTTCCATGCCTCTTTCTTCAAAAAATTTGTGGATCATGTCCCAAATGATACTAACTTTTGGATCATAAAGAACTGCTCCAACTTTTATCTTATCAGTCATCTTTCCTCCTATGGTATTGGTTGATCTGTAATCAATTTACCAAGCCAAATTGTAAGCACGTCAACTGATGGTGCCATGATTTGACTTGCGTATGCGTCTCTCATATATTTTTCTATAGGGTTTTGTTTGTTATAGCCCTTACCGCCAGCAACTCTCATTGCATCGATAGATGTTTCGATAGCTGCTTCACTTGCGTTAACTCTAGCTGCAATGATGTCAACAACTGCATCAGCGTCGCCTCTTTCAGCCTTTTCAGCCGCAAGCTTTGTAAATGCTTCTGCTGCGTGAGTTCTGTTGTAAATCTTAGCTAAGTGTATTTGAACTGTTTCAATATTTGATAGAGATTGTCCTGTAGGATATTTTCTCTTCATAGCGTGTTCATTAGCTGCTGTAGAGATGGCTTTGCCTAGACCTGAGTAAACACTTGCTAGACCTAAGATGAAGTATGGTGCAACAACTGAGAATACTTGTGCTTGACCGCTTCCCCATTCGCCAATTCTGTACATATCTTCAAGTTCAACGTCCTTAAGAACCATTGGGCAAGATGCGTTGCTTCTCATACCCATACCGTTCCAAGCTTGCATTTCAAAATGAACGCCTTCTTTGTCTATAGGAACTACCCAGTTATCGATTTCTCCTTCTTTCTTAGAAGGTACTAATACTAAGTAGTAGCTAGCGTATTCAGCTGAAGTAACCATTGACTTAGAGCCGTTTAATACGCAAGAACCATCTTTGTGTTCAATGCCCATTTCTGGGATGTAGAAGTGAGTTCCTGTACCGAATTCACTATATGCAAGTGCACATAATTTTCTTTCTTCAAGGATTTCTTTAACAATCTTGTTTTTAAGCTCATCATTACCATTAGCTAAGATACACATAAGTGCTACGTTATGCATCATGTAGCATAGACCAACAGATGCGCAGCTTTCAGCTAGAGCCATACAGATTTGTGAGTGGTCCTTAATAGTACCGCCTTCACCGCCCATTTCCTTAGGTATCATCACCTTAAAGAAACCTTCTTCGCCTAGTTTGTCGAAAATTTCCTTAGGAAATTTTGCTTCTTCGTCTAATTGTTTTGCAACGGGATCAATGTATTTTTTAGCAAATTCCCTTGCTCTTTCAAATGAATTCATAATAAACCCTCCCTTTCGTGTTTATATCGATATCGCTATCGTCTTAAGTATATCACAACGATTACTTCATTACAAATAAGATTTTTCAATAGTTTCAGGCTTTTATATTGAAATTTTCTATATAAATTTTCTTCTGATATAATAAAAAATATTTAACTTGTTTGTAAAAAATAGTGATGCCTATAAAAAAGACATGCCTTAGTAAAATGACATGCCCATATATAATATATTTATTTTTCTAATTCTTTTAGCGCCTCCAGTATAAGCTCAAGTATCAGCTCTACAAAGTACGCCGCATCAACTTTTTTATCTGAAGTAGCAAGAGCATCGTAGTAGTCCTTTTGTCTTGACTGTATCAGCTCTTCGACAGGAAGCCAGTAAAATACTTCATTATACGTGCCTAATAAAACTGTGTGCCAAAGCCTTCCCATACGGCCATTGCCATCTTGAAATGGGTGAATAAACTCAAACTCATAATGAAAGATACTGCTCTTAATAAGTGGATGAAGGTCCGAGTCCTCATACCACTTAAATAAATCACTTACTTCTTCAGCTACAAGATCTGCAGGCGGCGCCATATGTATAAGCCTCTCACCATCGAAGATGCCAACTCCTTCACTCCTAAACCTGCCGTTCTCACTAATAAGTCCTTGCATCATAAGTCTGTGTGCTCTAAGAAGGTCATCTATAGAACCCGGCTTCATCTCAAGCATTAGCTCATAAGCGTCATAGGCGTTTTTCACTTCTCTAATCTCATTTGGATTGCCAAGGACCCTCTTGCCAGCGATGATGCTTGTCACCTGCTCAAGCGAAAGAGTGTTCGCTTCAATCGCAAGCGACGAGTGTATGGTCTTGATCCTATTTTCTTTTCTTAGCTTCGGATTGATTTTGCCAGGCTTTATATTTACTCTATCTAATTCGGCTTCAATTGAATCTACTAATTTATCTATCGTTTCATTCATTGTGAATGGTGGAGCATAGTCCTTCATAGTATCACCTCTAAATATATATACCCAAAAACACAAATTGGGTATATATAAACAAAGGGGGATGATATATAATGAAAGTACATGTAATTACAGGCGGCGGTAGTGGTATAGGCCTTGAAATCGCAAAGGCATTTGACGATGGTCTTGTTATCATTACTGGAAGAACTGAGGAAAAGCTAAAAAAGGCGTGCGAAGAGCTAGGCAAAACTGGCAAAGCGAAGTACGCGTACAAGACTTGTGACGTCTCTGATAAGAAGAGCGTTATGGATCTACTAGCATTTGCTAATGAAAAGGGCGATTTGATGACAATAGTCAACTCGGCTGGCGTTTCAGGCGTTGGTGCAAGTGTAGAAGCTGTTTTGAACGTTGACCTAAAGGGCACTAAGTTCATCACTGATGCTGCTTACGACTACCTTACAAATGGCGGCGTCCTTATAAACATCGCGTCAATGATGGGCCACATCGTACCCGTGAGTGATACGTACATCAACGAGCTAATTGAGCCAGACAAAGATGGCGCTATAGATAAAATCGCTGGCCTTGTTAATGGCAATAGCGATAACGCATATAACTTTGCTAAGCTTGGCGTTATCGAGATGGTTAAGGCAAACGCAATGAAGTTCGGTAAAAAAGGACTTCGTATCATGTCCGTATCTCCTGGCATCATCATGACAGAGATGGCTAAAAATGCGCAAAGCGAAAATGCAGACATAATGAAGAAGATGGTAGAAAATACTCCAGCACAAAGAACTGGCGAGCCAGAAGACATTGCAAATGCAGTAAAATTCCTAGCAAGTGACGATGCAAGCTTCATCACAGGCACTGATCTGCTTGTAGATGGCGGCTTATCACTAGTATTAAAGTCAATGTATCAATAATTTTACGCATACGAAAGGAGCGGACAAATTGTCCGCTCCTTCTTTTTGTATTCATCTAAGACCTTGGGTTAAATATCATTGCCAAAACTGTTACATTTGCAAATATCATTAGCATGGTCAATGGTAAATACACAATTAACTTTATTTTGCTTGACTTGTCATTTTGATCAAATTTATTTCTTGCCCATAAAATAAATTCAGCTAGACCCATGATGCTAAATAGTATCAATGGTATAATAAACATGAGATTACTATCTGAACCAAACTTAAATGTAAAAAGACTTATAAAGTATAAAATTTCTAATATTATTGTCACTAATCTATCTCCCAAACTACTGTTACAGTGTCATTGACATCGATGTCATCAGCGTCTATGTCTATATCGAATGATTTCGATGGTGCAGCACAAATTTGTCTATCCATTAATCTAAGCGGCTCAGAATATATCTCAATCTCGCCCCAAGAGTAATTAATGTCTACAACGCTTTTTAGCTTAACACCTGCAGCCTCGCTAAGGATTTGTGCCTTTTCCTTTGCATCCTTGATAGCCTCTCTAAGTAAATCATTTTTCGACTTTTCAATATCTTTAACAGTGTAGCTTATATCAAATCTCACATCAAGTGGCGACGCACTCACCTCATATAAAAGCTTGCCTAAAATCTTGTTGTCATTATCAATCTTGATCTTTGAGTTATGAGTGTACTTGTAGCCAATAAACTTTTCATGTCTATGGTTATTGTCGTCGTACCAAGTATCATAATCTGGACTTACGTCTAAGTTAGTAGTCTTTAGAAGCTCGCTATCGACTCCAGCCTTTGCAATGACAGCCTTTAAGTCCTTAGTCGCCTTGCTCGCCATGGCAATAGTCTCGGCATAATCAGTGTAGACTGCACTTGATTTGAAGCTTACGACAATGGTATCCGGATGTAGTGATAATCTTCCCTTTCCTGTTACTCGTAAAGTTTTCATATAAATGTCTCCCTCTATATTAATATACTTATTTATCTTAATTATATCACAAAATAGCGCCCACTAAGAAAAATTTGTGAGCGCTATAATAAAAATATTTTCAACTTTAATTTATATTGTCATTTGCTTTTGGCTTAGCCACCACCGATATCGCTATAAATACTATTGCAAATCCTAGCATTATCAAGACATTAGGCAGCATTACACTAAACTCTGCTTTCTCTATAAGCAGATTATTGTTCTTAATGTAGTAAAAGCCTGGGAAGACTCTTCCTAAAGTTAAGGCTGTGTCACCAAGCAGCTCTTGCGGAACGAAGGCACCGCATAGGAATGAGGAGCCAAGCGAAACGACGTTCATCACGCCTTGTATTGCATTTTCATCTTTAAATAGGCTTGCTATCATTACTGCCATAGCTACTACTGTAATCGTGAATACAAAGGAGTTTAGCATCATAAGGTTTATATGCGTCTTAGTAAAGTCGTACTTATACATAATCGCAAAGAGTATCATATAGATAAACCATAGGAGTAGCCCTGTAACTATGTGTCCTAAGATCAGTTGCAGATTAATCTTCGCCCTTGGCAGCGGCGATACAATGTTTCTCATTAATACCGGCTTTCTCTTGTAAACCCTGACTATGGTTGAGACTATGAGTATAACTTGTGCGAGAAGTAGATAGTGTAAAAAGTTAAAGTAGTAGTGAGATCCATCTTTATTCGCATCAAGGCTGCCTTCTTTTATTGCTACATCGAACTTCTTATCCAAATCTTCCTTCGTATACTTAATTGCATCTTCTTCTGTGAAGCCTGCTGCCTCGTATGCAGCGACTTGACTTAGGTAGCTATTGACCTTCTCTTTAACGCTCATAGCGTAGATGTCGTTTGGTGCAGACTTGTATAAGACCTCACGCGAACTGTCAAAGTCCTCGGGTATTTCAAGCGCCGCGCTTATTATTTCATAGAACAATTTATCCTCTACCAAAGCTTCATCCATGTCCACAACCCGAGTATTGCCTTCTAGATAAGCGAAAAGTGCTCTTGAAAGTGTTGTATTTGCATTATCTTTAATATAAATATTAACATCAACTGCTTTGTAGGAGTCTTCCTTCGTAGTTTTTGTCACTAGGCTCATTAAGACTATGAAAATTACAGTATAGGCAAGTATTGCCGTCTTATGTGCCCATGCTATTTTGAAATAATTTTTAAAGACTTTCATATTCTTTACCTCTCATGAAAAATAGTGAAGCCACGATGAAAAACAAAGTAATCAAAGCTAGATTGATCATATCCCCATTGAACCTAGTCATCGAATCGTAGTAGTATAGCGAGTAGACTGCATCAGTCACGACCGCAACTGGATTTAGCTTATTCACTATAGGTGCATGCTCAGCGACAAGTATCTTTATCTCGGGAGCCATCATACCTGCTAAGAACGACATAAGCATAGTTATTGCAATACCCATACCAGTTTTAGCGTCGATACTCGCCTTGTTAGAGACCCCGATAAGTACGCCAAAAGCAACGCCTGTTAGTGACGACAGAGCGGATAGTGCCACAAGAGGCGCAATTCTATCGCCGAAATCGACGCCAAGAGCATATTTTAGGTAGATGATGAATACTATGGTTATGGTGAAGTTGATGATCCAGCTAACGAGTAGTGATGCCGATAGCATAGTGCCCTTCTTAGTTGGTGAGACCGTGTTACGCTTTGCATTGGTCGATAGGTTTGCCTCGTATTGATAACTTACAAAAAGTCCCCACATGTATCCATATATCGTCGTCATACCAAGAAGCGTGTAGAAAAATGTATTTGTCATGTCCATATTTTTACGTGAGACATCCTTCACGTGATTATCCACGTCCAAAAGTGTACTCAAGTCAGTCATCGGATCCTTTTGCATAATCCTAGCCACCATCGAAGACTTTTGTGAATACGCATTCATAATCGTCTCGACTATAGTCTCGGATATGCCCGACTTCTTCGTATATATCTTATCCATAGAATCAATGTAGGCCTTGATACTATCGTCCTCATCCAAAATGTCTGCATTATTAGCCTCAGTCACTTTGAAATATTCCTCATCCTCCATCTCCTTCATAAAGCTTTCGATGTATTCGTCATCCATAAGGCTTTCGTTCACAGCGACGCCTATCGTCTTGAACTTAGTACTCTCCATTATATTACCAAAGGCAAGCTTGAAAAATATCCCTAGGACTATGGGGAAGATAAGTGACCAAAACAGCATCGCCCTCTGCCTTAGAAGCACTTTAAATGTATTTTTAAATGAATGCAAAAACATACTAATCCCTCAAATCCTTGCCAGTTAGCTCCAAGAAGACGTCGTTAAGACTAGGCTTTTCAACATTTAAAGAGCTGTAGCGAATACCATTGTCATCAAGAAGCTTGATTAATTTCATTAAGTAGCCGTCGCCATGTGCAAAGCTAAGCTTGATAGAGCCGTCCTTGTTCTCAAAACTAAGCAAGTGCTCAAAAGCCTTGATCTTTGTAATGACATCATCACTTAGATTTTTCGAAGTAAAAGAGATCTTTTCATTCATAGTGATCATGTCCTTAAGCTCTTCAGAAGTACCCTTTGCAATGACCTTACCCTTGTCAATGATGACTATATCGTCACAAAGAAAGTCAACTTCGTCCATGTAGTGCGATGTGTAGATGATGGTCGAGCCCTCATCGTTAAGCTTTTTGATCCCTTCCAAAATACTGTTTCTTGATTGAGGGTCAACAGCCACAGTCGGCTCGTCAAGAATGATAATCTCAGGTCTGTGAGCAATGCCACAAGCAATATTAAGCCTTCTAAGTAGACCGCCAGATAATTTTTTCGGTTTAAATTTAACAAAATCATTTAAGCTAACAAGGTCTATCGCCCTTTGAACAAGCTCCTTCCTCTTAGCCTTGTCACTTATGTAAAGACCGCAGAAGTAGTCGATGTTCTCGTAAACACTTAGCTCATCATAGACAGCCACGTCTTGAAAAACAACACCAATCCTTCTTTTTATCTCATATGCATCAGGCGACATAGGCTCACCAAATATCTTCACAGTGCCCGCATCCTTCTTAAGAAGAGATAAAATGCAGTTTATAGTCGTCGACTTACCACTACCATTGGGTCCAAGTAGACCCAAGATCTCGCCCTTCTTCACGTCCAAATCCAAATTGTCAACAGCAGTGAGCTCCTTGTACTTCTTCACAAGACCCCTTACCTCTATAACAGTATCCATAATTACCTCCTTACAAGTGTTCATTATAATTATATCACCAAAACCATTAACATAGAGTAAAATATTTGTAAAATACATGTAAATTCAATTAAAATAGAAAAAATACGAAGTGGCAAAACCATAAACATGGTGAAAAATGGATGCAATAGCTTTACATTTAAAAATAAATGGAGTATAATAAACATAGATTGGGGGAATAGTTTTGAAAAAGTTATACCAAGGAAAAACAAAAGACGTTTACGAACTAAACGACAAAGAAGTATTATTAAAATTTAAAGACGACGTAACAGGCAAAGACGGCGTGTTCGACCCAGGCCAAAACCAAGTCGGCTTAACAATGGAAGGCGCAGGACACAGCGCATGCCTACTAACAAAGTTCTTCTATGAAAAACTAAACGCAAAAGGACTAAATACACACTTCGTTTCAGCAGATCCAGACAAAAACGAAGCAGTAGTTAGAAAAGCAAAAGTATTCGGTAACGGCGTAGAAGTCATCGTGAGATACAGAGCAGTTGGCTCCTTCATTAGACGCTACGGCCAATACGCAGAAAGCGGCATGAAGCTACCAGCCTACGTTGAAATCACACTAAAAGACGACGACAGAAACGACCCACTAATTACAAAAGACGCACTAGAGATGCTAGGCATAATGACAGGAGCTGAGTACGACGAACTAGTTGGCCTTGCTAAAAACATCGGCGAGTTCGTAAAAGATGAACTTGCAAAGAAAGACCTAGAGCTATACGACATAAAATTCGAGTTCGGCATGGTCGATGGTAAAGTCGCTTTGATAGATGAAATATCAGGCGGAAATATGCGTGCTTATAAAGGAGACGAGTACGTAGAACCACTTAAATTGGAAAAGATATTATTGGAAGACGTTAAATAGATTGAATTGATTGAAGAGATAGGAAAAAGGCTATCGGGTGATAGCCTTTTTGATTTAATTAATCTATTTTAAATATACATCGCCAATTGTTTTTCTACTTGTCCAGTAAGTACCCTTAATGTCATCTAAATTAGTAATGCATAAACGGCAAGTACCATGTTGAATCGGATTGTTCTCAGAATACTCACTACGAGGATTAGTTATATAAGTATAATATAGTATATACTCACCACGCTCCTCAATTATATCAGCAGTTATACTATTACTTTCTATTTCATCTGTTGTTAATTTTATTCTAACAGTAGTGAACGTTTGATAAAAATAAATATTTATACTTTTTTCTTTGCATTTTTCATCTTTCTTATATCTAATAGTTCCAATATATTCATTTTTAAGTACCGGCACTTTTATAGAAGGAAATAAATTGCTAATAAAGCCTGGTATATGTTTCCAAATACAATTATTAAAGAATAGACTTATTAAAGTTGCAATTGTAATTGCGTTTGGAATAATTTCTATATAATCTTTAAATATGCTAGGTCTTTTAAATATTAGAAAAATTATATACACAATTGCAGCCGTGTAAGTAGCTATTTTAATCAATACTTTATTCTTAGAACTCATATTCGTAAAACTCAAATAAACTTTCAACAAATTTTTTACAGACATCTATTCTTTTAATATCATCGTCTCTAATGTATTTTATACCATCTACTTCTTTAAATGAAACAATTATGTTTCTATTATCATATAAATATTTGATAACATCTTTAAAAATAAATCCATAGCTAATATATTTAGTAAATTTATCGTCAGGTACATTCCAAATAAGGCATTCAACTAAGTACGAGCTTATAGCTTTTGCGCTATCATCATCCATATCTATCATTATATATCGCATCTCTTTAGCTACTCTCACCATTTTTTTAAAATAGTAATTAGTATTTTTATTTTTTTCAATACCATTTTCAAGATGTTGCTCAGGATAATTAATTATTCTCTTTCCGTCATCTGTCAATATGCAAATTCCGCCAATATAATTATTTATATCAAGCAAAAAATCTTTGCTGTAATTACGATACCTATAAGCTGGAACAGTATCTGCATCTTTTCTATATGAATTTCCTGATATTTTAATTGATTTATTTTTGCGAATAACAGCGTCACCAAATTTCTGTTTTAGCAGAAGCAAAACTTCATCCTTAAAAGTTCTTGCTCTCGGTTTAGCTTCAGTAATGCCGTAATCAGATGCTTTTATGCCTTCACGGTATAAGTCATAAAACCTATCTTCTTCTACTATCGCTATATCGATATCACTGTTCTTTTTAACGTTTGTATTATTTGCGTAAGAGCCTTGTAAAAAGATTTTAACTTCATAACCATTATAGCCAGACATTTTTACCTCATACGATGGTGTCTTTTCAAATTTTTTACTAATTTCCCCAGTCTCTTTTAGCCCTAATTCTCTAAGTGCTGATGATACCATTTCAATTGCGTGTTTACATTGTTCTTCTTCTAATTCACTAAGTGGTTTAGCAAATTCCTTTAATTCCTCTTCTTTAAATTTCAATATTAATCCTTCTTTCTTTTTTAAAATTTACTAACTATTAAATTTCATCTTCTAATCTATGCCAATGCTCACTACTCATATCTTCTGTATAAACTGTGTTGTTAATAAACGGTCTTGAATCTCTGTATCTTACAAAGCCCCATTTTATTCTTCTTAATTCTTCTGCATAATGCTTAAATGCTTTAAATTTATTTTCTGATTGTTTATCAATATTTTGACTTTCGCCTTGCTTTTCTCCGCCTTTTGTTTCTATAATCCAAACATCTCCATTTTTCATTTTAAGAATATAATCTGGATAGAATAAATACTGCTTATCAATGCTATTTCCATACAATACAGATAGATATTTTTGACCTGTATCACCGTTTTTATAATACCAATCAACTTTATCGTTATTTTCTAAGTATCTTTCAAATTCTTGCTCTGGACCCGATCTCAAGCCAGATACTGTCATAGCAGTTGAATAATCTTTGTAGGCATTCTTCTCATAAACTTCTACATCTTTTTCATAAGGAGCGTATCTATAAAAATCTTCTATCGGTAATTTCCAAGTGCTGGTCTTAATATCAAGC
>ERZ1673742.778-NODE-778-length-35301-cov-5.670260_pt1 | contig 35301 bp, 44 predicted proteins | sample MGYA00580208_ERZ1673742 | MGnify/ENA primary metagenome ERZ1673742 (study PRJEB41218, sample SAMN15661774) | gut metagenome | host: Homo sapiens | place: Canada: London | collected 2015-08-20/2019-03-30 | study: EMG produced TPA metagenomics assembly of...
TTTTTGAAAATGAAATTTTAAACTTCAACTCACTTCTTCCCCTTTTAAATTTTATTTATTTTAGTATAGTAGGTAGATGTCGGAACCTTTTGTCAAAACTTAAATTTTTATTTTAATTTTTTCTTAGTCGCTAAAAAGTTTAAATATTGGGCTTTATTCCAATATAATGATTTTTAATCTTAAAATATAAAATTAGTTATTAAGAACATTTTGTAATTATTAATCACTTTTTAGCATATTTTTATTAAATAAATAGCCATATTATCGTGCTTTAAGCTAAAAAATAATAAAAATAATTTTTTTAAACTTAAATTATATAATTAATTTTATTATTTATGGTTAACTTAATTTTTGATTTATCTTTACTGATTAGGTAAAATATGACTTATGAAAAATTTAGAAAAAAATAGAAATATTTATGTCCAACATGGTAGATTTTATATTGATTACCAAAAAAATGGTGTAAGAATTCGTCGTTCTACCGGAATTAAAAAATCATCTTTTGCATTTGATTTTATTCGTAAAAATTACGATCTTTTTATTGGCTCACAACTTGATATTGAAAAAGCTAGGCGTAAATACTATGAGCTTGAGGATGCACATACCGATAAAATTCTAAGAAAAAGGGAAGAAGGTGTTGTTATTTCTAAAAATGAGAGCGAATTTAGCTTCGATAGTGTAATTAGTAAACTACTGGCTGAGAAGTCTTTTTTAAAGGACAAAACTGTCAAACTTTATACGACCATTAGTGAGTCTATAATCGAATTTTTGCGTTTTAAAAATATTTTTTATTTGTCTGATTTTAAAAGAGAGCATAGTATTGACTTCATTCAGTTTTGTAAAGATAAGGGTCTGAAAGATAAAACTATAAAGCTTTATGCTTCGTTTTTAAAAACTATTTTTAAATATGGAATAAGTAATGATTTAATTTCTAAAAATCCATTTTATATGCCTAAATTTAAAAAAAGGCTTGATGAATTTGAGGATGAAAAATTTATACCATTTAGTCTTGATGAAATTATTCAGATGATAAAAAATGCTGACGCTGAATTAAGAACTTATCTTGTTGTTGCATTTTTTACTGGTGCTAGGACTGGTGAGATTTTAGCACTTACTTTTAATGATTTAGATTTTAATAATAGAGAAATTCGTATTAATAAAACACTTTCTGAATATAGTGTTGTGGATTCTCCTAAAACTAAATCAAGCAACCGAACAATTGATATGCTTAATATTGTATATAAAGAACTAGTAAAGCTTAATTTTAGTGATAAAAATGAACGGATCATAAAATGCTCACGCTCTCTTATACGCCTTAAATTTAACAAATTACAAGCAAAACTTGGCTATAATAAACGCAGACTTTATGATACTAGGCATTCTTTTGCTTCTTTAATGCTAAGTCGTGGCGAGGAGCCTATGTGGGTAGGTTGTAAAATGATGGGACATAAAGACTTAAATGAAACTTATCGTTCTTACGCTAAATATCTACCAAAAGATGCCAAACAAAGAGCAGTTTTTTTAAATGATGTTGTCATTTAAAATTTAAAAATAGCCATTTTTTAATTAAAGTATGCTATAATATGGAACTAATTTAATAAAAATAGATTGAATTTTTCATCCTTTACTGTTTTAAAATGCCGATTTATAGGCATTTGAGCTTAGCTAATTTAAGTTACAATACAATAAAGGTATCTTATAATTTACCCATATTTTATAAAAAAGGGGTAAAAATGAGCGAATTTTCTTTCTATTTTAGAGAGGATAAATTTGTGATCGAGGCTATAAAAAAAATTAAAAAAACACCAAATGGAACTCTTGTTTTTCGTAATAAAATGAATTCTATATTATTTCCTGTAAATTTCACAGCTAGAGATTACGATATTTTTTTTACAATTTGTTGGTATGCGAAACAAATGGGTTACTCTGAAAATAGAGGCTTTATTGAAATGCCATACTCTGAACTAATAAAATTTTATGAAAAAGATATAAATAAAACTAGATTCAATAATGAAATTAAAATTTTTAGAGATAAGGTTTTGGGCATGAATGGTGCGGCGATTTATAGAACAATAGAGCTTACATATGATGATGAAATTACTACAGTCGGTGTATTTTTTACCGAAATGAAAACTTTCAGAAACAAACAGGTTTTAAATTTTAAAGTAAATCCAATTGCATTAAATATATTGTTTGGAACTTTAAATTTTATGAAAATTGATCTTTATGATTTTGTTTCAATTAATGGTAAATTTGCAAAAACCCTTTATCGCCTTTTGCACCAATACGATAATCTAAAACCTGATAAAGATGGATTTAAATGTGTTAAATTTACTAGAAAAGATTTTGAAAATTTAATGTCTGTACCTGAAAACTACAAATCAACGAATATTAACAGTAGAGTTATTGAACCATCAGTTAATGAGCTTAACGAAAAATACTTTAAAAAGCTTATGTTTGAAAAAGAATTTTCAAAAAACAATAAAAAAGAAATCACTGGATATTCGTTTAAATTTATACTTAACGAACAAGCCGTTTAAAGCCATTTAGCCCTATACTACATCAACTTAAATTTAGTTTTTGCTTTCTAGGGCTTGTGGCAACTTAAATTAATCTTAGATATTTCAATCTTTATTTATTTTTTACCCTTTTATTCTCATTGCTATATATTCTTCTAAATCTAAATCAAAATTCATAGCTTCTGCTCTGAATTGCATTATTTGATCAAATGTAAAAATATCTTTTAACTCATATGTTGCTGTGAGCTTAATTTCTGAATAAGTAGCCATACTTACTCCTAAATTGTCAGCTATTTTGCGGATTAATTCTTTGTTTTCATGGCTTATATAAATAATATAATTTGTCATACGTTCTTTTATTTTTTCATCATTTGGCTGTGGTGCTTCTATTAATCCCATTTTAAATTTTACAAACTCACTCATGCTTGTGTTGTACCATTTTGCTTGATCAAATATCCAAACTAAAACTTCGTCTTTAATATAAGGAATTTGTGACACAAGTGAATTTTCTATAAATTTAGCTAAGGTGTATGTTGTGTATTTTTTTCTTATTTTTACTCCAAGTTCTTTTGAAAATTTTGCCCCAAATGACTCTTTTCCTTTTTTAGATGATAATTCTTTTTGTGTTTCTGCTCCATCAATAAAACTATCTAAATTTTCAATTGAATTTGTTGTTTTTTTAAAATTCATTTTTTCTCCCTTTTGTCTTAATAAATAATGAAATAAAAAATATTTCAAAAGTATTTTATAGAATTATTATAACTAAAAATATAATAAATAATATAAAAAAATACTAAAATTTAAAAAATAAAAGCATAATTTTATAAAATTTCATTACATAAATTTTTTATTTCATTTTCTGCTTTGTTGCCATCATTAATCTCAACTACCCCAAGTCCAAGTTGTGTTGCAATTTTATATCTTTCTCTTTCATAAATAATCGTATCTGCTAATTTTATATAATCTTCTTCTATGTCGTTTATATAGCTTATGAGACTTTCAATTTTTTTATATAAAACTGGATTTGGAGATGCTCTATTAATGACAATATATGCTATGAGTTTATTATTTTGCTCTTTTGCCATTTTTACGACATTTATCATTTTATCTAAAACACTTACATCAAACTGGCTTGGAATTGTTGGAATTATCACTATATCGCTTAATGCAATTGCTATTCGCATTTCTCTGCTATCTCTTCCACCTGTGTCTATTAATATATCTTTTTCCCCTTTATCGTTTTGCAAAAATTCTTTTAAATTTTCGCCGTATTTATATGCAAAATCAAAAGCTTTATTATGGTTTTCTTCATTTCTTATATTTAGAAATGTAGCTATTGATTTTTGTGGATCCGTATCAATTAATAGCATAAATTTGTTTTTAGCTATTCCTTGATTTATGGCTATATTTGTAGCTAATGTGCTTTTTCCACTTCCACCTTTTTCGTTACAAATTGATATAATCATTTTGTCTCCCTTTTATTTATTCTTCGACTTTACAAATTTGTGTATGTTTTCATCAAAATGACCTGTCCTGCTGCTAATTTCTTTAACAGTTTCTAACATGCATTCATGAAAGTTATAGCCTAATTTTACGGCTTCATTTTCTACACTTCTCATTAATATGTATAGATTTTTATTAAACTCAGTTTCACTATAAGAGTTTTTTATTCCAATGTTCTTACTTACTTTATAATATTTGTCAATTTGACTTAAAATAAAAAATCTATGTTCAACATTTATTGTGAGAGCCTTTAAATGAGGTTCTAACATATTTTTTAAATCTATAAAACTAATATTTAATGAGTTCATACAAAACACATAGATATCACACAGAGCGTCTATCTGCTCATAAGTGCCATTTGCTCTATAGTATTCAGCCATCTCTTCACATAAATTACCCATTAAGCCATCTCTTTGACTTTCTATGGATAAATGTCTTTCATCTCTCCACTCTTTCAATAGTTTTTCTATATGTTGCTCTTGCTCTAGTGTCATTTTTTATCCCCTTTTTCACTTTTATGATTTGTGTTTCATTATAATTGAATTGAAACATAGACAGTTAGTCCATATATTATAGTTAATATTATTCCCATAAATATAAATATTCCTTCATTTTTAGAATTTTCCATTTCTTTATTTAATTTCGATATAGCTATAGTATAAAGAATAAGCATAACTATATTTAATAAAGTAACTGTTGGGTTTTCCATTATGATGTTATTTATTTTTTCCATTTTTTATCCTTTTTATTTTTATTTTTTTCTAAGCCCATAATTTATTTGCTATTTCTACTTTCTTTCTAAAATCCTTAACTGCATTATTTGCGTAAGTTACGCTGTAATCATGCTCTTTTGGTATTGAACCATCTTTTAGCCCATTATGTTCCTTTATTGCATTTTCAAGTTTTAATGTAAAATACTCCAAGCTCTCTGGCATAGATAGATTTATCTCTTTTAGTTTATTTTCCCAGTAATCTATTTTTGTTTGCCTTGCTTCTGCTATATCTGAGTGTTTAATTGAATTTTCAAGTCTATTCCAATTTCTTTCTAGTAATTTGCGATGCCTATGTTCGCTGTGGTGTCCTACTTTGATCGGCTCTCCTAGGCTTAAAAATTCTTTATCTTCTTGTGATTTTTCATACCATTCTTTACTTAGTTTTTCATGTCTTACTTGTGCATTTTGGTGTTTATTTAATCTTCTTCGTGCATAACTTTCATCTAGTCTTATAATTGAATAATAAAATTTATTATCTTTTTTATAAAGTAAATTATATACTTCACATTCTACACCTTTGCCATATTTGGTGGTTAATTCTATTATTTCTCCTTTGGTATGTTCTGCTTCACATTCTGCTATCCATACATTTGGGCAGTATTTTTTAAATTTGTTCATTTCAGCACCTTTTGCTTTTTTATTTTTGGATGTTTAACATCCTTTTTATAATTCAAATTATACCATTTTATAACTTAAAAAATAATAAATATTAAAATAAAACAAAATTAAAATAACTAAATAAAATAAAAAACACAAATATAAAAACAATAAAAAAACATAAAAATAACAATAATATTTAAGCTTATTTTAAGCTAAAATCTGCTTTCTCTCCCTTTTTTAAAGAAAATACAAAAGCCCTATGGGTAACGGCACATTTTGTAATTTTTTGACATTTTGCAAATAGCTACAAACCACGACAAAAAGGGGAAAAACAAAGGATAGTAAAATCTTAGTTAAAGCTTAAAGTTCAAAAATGGGCTAAAATTTAATTTTAATTTTAGCCCCATATTGATTACTCTTTTTTTGATAATAAAAAATGTATTTTTATGATTAGATATAAAATTAGATTAAAAGCTATATAGCATATTATTGCCATAGCTATAAAGAAAAAATCAGCATTTAGCAAAGTTTCTACTCTATTTGGCTTATTAAAAAAATAAAGTATAAAATTTACCCCAAAACCTAATAAGTTTACTACAAAAAATACCCACATAAATATTTTAAGTGGGCTGTTAAATAGCTTAACTTCTCTTTTTTTCATTGTCTGTTTGACCTATGTTTTGATGTTGTGATTGGATGTTGTTGAAGTTTGATGTGTTGCCATTTGTTTGGCTATTTTGTACTTGTGTTTGATTGTTCCAATTTCCTTGCCCTTGCGTTTTATTGCTATTTTGTTGATTGTTTTTTGTTGTATTGTGTTGTTTGTTATTTTTGTTTTGGTTTTGATAAGCTTGGGTGTAGTTATTTGATTGCTCTAAAAAAACATCTTCATACATCTGCTCAATATTACCATCTGAATAATTATTAAAATTTGTTTCTTTTTCTTCTTGGTTCTTTGATCCTAGAAGTGTAAATTCTTCTATTTTAATATTTACGCTTGTTTTGGTTTCGCCTTGGCTGTTTTCATAGTCATTTGTTTGAATTTCGCCACGAACGAGTAATTTATCTCCTTTTTTTGTGTATTGTGCTAATATCTCGCCTTGCTTATTAAAAGCAACTAATTTAAGCCACTGAGTTCTTGTTACTTGAGTATTGCTATCTTTTGGTGTATATTTTTTAGTTATTGCTATACTATTTTTTGCCACTATTCCGTATTGGCTTTGTAGTATCTCCCAATCACTTCCTAAATTTCCACATAAAATTGCATTGTTCATTGTTTCTCCTTTAAATTTGGTTTTTTAAAACGATTCTTGGTTTTATATTGTTTACTTTTTGAACTATAATTCTTGTAAATAGTTCTTTTCCATTTAAAATTGCTGATTTTGTATTGTTTTTTGTATAGTCCTATTTTACTAGATCAGGATATTTTTCTTTAATTTCAAAATCACACCCTAGTATGTTAAATTGGGCTGGATTATGTTTTATAAAAAGTGTTAGTGGAATGCCCATTACTCCGTCATAATCAATTGGAATATTTTTTAAATTTGTTACTTCAATTATTTTATAATTATCGTATTCTGGATACTTGAGCTCATTTCCTTTATATTTTTTAGTTAGCCTTATACCTTCAAAATTTTTCATACTTTTTAAATTTGTAAACCATGATACATTTGAAAATCTTTTTTTACTTCCATCAGGTCGTGTAAATATATTTACTTGATTATTTCCTAGCCAAATTTTACCTTTTTTATAAAGTTCAAAAATCTTTTTATATGTTATTGAGTATGTTGCTCCAACTATTAAAAATTTCTTATTTTTTTCTTGTACAATGTCTATTAAATCTCTAAAAAGGGAAAAAGGCGGATTTGTAACAATTACATCTGCATTTGCTATTATTTCTTTTACTTCTTGACTTCTAAAATCACTACTACCTTCAAGTATTGTCTCTTCTATGCTGTCAGCTGTTATTTCTATCTTTGTTCCTTTTGCCTTTGGATCGTTTATATTAAATGTGGTTGTGATTAATTTTTTCAATTTTAAAGTTTTAAAATTTAGAGCAAAATATCTGTAAAAATTGCTTTTCTTTCCATCATTGCAGGGACATACCACAATTTTATTTTTAAAGTGAATTTTATAGTCTTCAAGTTCTTCTCTTATTTCATCAAAGCTTGTATAAAATTCATCATCAACTTCGTATTTTGCTCTCATGAGATAGATGTTTGGCTTTTTTTCTTTGCCATCCATCCAGCTTTGCTTTTCGTTGTTATTGCTTTGAATATTTAAAATTTGACTCATTTTATACCTTTAGTACTCTTTTTATTTAAATACTTCTCTACTAAATTTTCTAGTTTTTCATATCTCTCATTACTAAGTATGCTTAAATCAGCAAGAAAAAAAATGTTTTCTTTTAATTTTAATTCATACTGCATATGATTTTTTGCCATTTCTATAATGGTTTTAATTACATAATCATTTGTTTCTTCCACTGTGTTTTGAATATTAAAAATATTTTCTCTTGTTGCTTTATTTTGATTAATATTTTTAAAAATTATTGAATATTCTTTTAAAATTTTAATAAGCATATCTTTAAAATTATTAGTAATTTCTTGTAATGTATTCTCCAATTTCCCAAGTTCTTCTTTTTGATTTCTAAAGTTAAAAATTTCTTTTGGTGTTTTATGCTTCATATTATTTCTTTTTTATATATTTATCTATAAATTTAGAACACACCTTGACATTTTTTTCTATATCTTTTGGAAGTTCAACATTGTTACTTTGTGCCAACTTTTTTGCTAATGCGATTTGCTTTTCACTTGGTGGTCTGATATCTTTATCTTTATTCTTTTCTATAAATTCCGAGCAAATTTTCCAGCTTTTTTCAATATCTTTTGGCAGTTCTATATTTAAATTTTTTGATAAATTTCTAGCCCATTCAAGCTGTTTTTCGCTTGGTGGTTTAGTCTCTCCGCTATTTATCTTTTTAAAACTCATTTTTTCGTGTAGTGGCTTTATAAAATCTAAATAATTTACTTTACCACTGCTTATTTCATCTAGCACACTTTCCATCTGTTTTGTGAATTCACTTTGTGTGATCCATTCATCATCATTTTTTATTGTTTCAATGAAATTCATACCTTTATTTGTGGCTACAATATTGTTATTTTTACCTTTTGTTTGTATTTCTATAAAATCTCTTTTTAGTAAAATCGGTAAAAATGAAGCGTATGTACTTGGTCTTCCGATACCTTCTTTTTCTAAAAGGGAGATAAAATTGCTTTCTTTATAATGTTGTGGAGCTTGTTTTTTAACTTCTTGCAATTCAAATCCTATTATTTGCAACTCGTCGTTTTGTTGTAAATTTAGCGTTATTTCCAATAAGTCTTTGTCTTTATCTTCATTATCTTCATCTTCTTGCTTTAAAGCCCCTTTAAAACCTTTATAAACGCATTTACTTGTTTTGGTTTTAAAGCTAAGAGTTTTAATATCTATGTCGTATGTAGTATTTTCATTGACAGCATTTTTGGCTTGACTTAGAATTGAATTTAAAAAGATTAACTCATATAATGCTTTTTCATCATCTGATAAATTTTCATTTTTTGCTATTTCATCAATTTTGTTATATTCATGCACATGTGATATTCTGATAGCTTCGTGAGCTTCGGCTTGGCTTTGAGCTCCTGCTTTATATTCTCTTTTTTGATACCACTCATTTTCTTTGAATTTTGACTCTACTTCGTTTATAAATTCGTTTGATAATGCATTACTATCTGTTCTATGATATGTTATCAATCCTTTTTCAAATAATTTCTGAGCTAGTCCCATTGTTTTATCACTTGAAAATCCTAGCTTTTTATTTGCACTTTCTTGTAATTGACTTGTTCTTAGTGGTGCTGATGGTTTAATTTCGCTTTGTTTTGTATCTATTTGATAAACTTTTGCTGATGATCCATTTAAATCTTTTATTTTTGCTTCTGCTTCATCTTTTTGTGTAAAAATATTGTCATTAATTGCACTAAATTCTACGCCATCTTTTGTCTTTAAATTTGCTTTTAATTTGTAGCTTACTTGTTTTGAGATTGGATTTTCTAAAAATTCCTTTATTTCTAACTCTCTTTTTACGATCAAGGCAAGTGCTGGAGTTTGAACTCTTCCTACGCTTAAATTTTTATCATTTAATTTATTGATATAAGTTGGCGACATTATAAAGCCCACCAACTTATCGCCAACTGCTCTTGCTTTGAAGCTATCAAATTCTTTTAAATTTGAGTTTGCAAATGGCACAGCTTTTTCAAGTCCTTTTTTAATTCCACTTTCTGTTATTTCGTGGAATTCTGCCCTTTTTACACTATTTGCTATATTTTTGATTGTGTCATACACCATGTAACCGATTCCATAACCTTCTCGATCAGGATCTGTTGCCACAATTACATCTTTGCCTTTACAATCATTAAATATTGCATTAATTTTTCCTTTTTTTGCTTCTTTAAATTCAAATATCGGTTCATAATTTTCATAATCTTTTACAATTTCTTTACTTAATTCTTTAAAATGTCCTTGTGTTGCATAAACTTTTGCACCTGTAATTTTTGCGATTTTATCGCATTTGTTTGGGCTTTCAATTATGATTATTGTATTTGTCATTTTTAATCCTTTATATCTATATTTTTTAAAATTTCTAAATCTTTATTAAATATTTTTCTTAGCAATTCTTCACATTTTATATTTTCAATACAAAGATCATAGAAAAATTTAATTTCATGTTTAAAGTGTTTACTGTGTTTTATATTTCTTTTATGGTGCGATATATAAATTTTAAATCTTTTAATGCAATATAGTGCTATATCGCCAAGAATTTCTCTTTGTCTTTCTATATCTTTGAACTTTGAAGCTTCTAAAATTTCAAAAATCCATCTATCTCCATTATTTTTCATTTTGCTGTTCCTTTTCATGGTACTGCATACCCACCTCTAAATTTTTTATATGTATCATAAATCTTACCAACTCCTTTTCCCATGTCTTTCATTGCATTTGCTGTTGCTCCTGCACCAATACTTGCAATTCTAGCCCCAGCTGAACCACCAGTTGCTCTTCCTAATCCACTCATAGCTCCACCTAAGAAACTTTTACCCATTGATTTTGCAGTAAGTCCACCAAGGAATGTTTTTCCAGCTATAGCTCCTGTCATCAATGCTCCACCTACTCCACCTGCTCCACTTTCCATTTGTGTTCCTAAAACTGCATTTATCCAATTTGGAATTTTCTTTATAATGTAATATGCTGTAATGCAAGTAATTGTTCCAGTTAATAAATATTCGAATTGTTTTACGAATAAATCGCCTATATTGTTTTCATAATTTGCAAGTTTCATAATTGGATTAATTGCTAAATTTAAAGCTATAAATGATAATGGTGCAATAAGAGCATATGATAAATAAAGCTTATACCAACTCCATAAATATGGTAAAAATCCCCTATAAATTAAAAAAGGGATAATGATAGGCATTGTGCTTAAAATTAAATATGCCATAAATGTTGATATGAGTATAACTGCTGTAATTCCTACTAGTAAAATAAAAAATATTATGTAAAATATCCAAAATGGTATCATTGCAAAAATAGTAAATATCCTTGATGTTAGGGCATCTATAGGATTTTTAATTGTAAAACCAAGGAAATTTACACCACTTGAGAATTCATTTTTTCCATACTCCCACATCATCTTTCTTATATTTTCGACTTGATTTAGAGCATCTGTTATCATTGCCCCAAAATCTTGACCTTGAAACATTGATCCAACTACACCTTTAACCATATTTACTGGAATATTTAACACATACAAAGCACCTTCATATGCACCATATGAGCTAAGTGTTGCAAAAATAAAGCATAATATAATTATGTATTTTATGGCTTTAAAAAGTTCTTGATTTGTTGGGTATCCATTTTTTAATTTATCAAGTAGCCAAAACATTACAATTATTGAAATTGCTGTAAGCGATGCTGATGAATAAACTAAATCGTGAGCTCCATTATAAAATTTTTCAAATAAACTAAACACATTATCTTGCATTACTCCTTGAATTTTGTCTAGCCAATTACTATCTTGTAAAAGCTCTTTTGCTACTTGTTTTTCATTTGCCATTTCTATATCCTGCCTATAATTTTTGTTTTTACTCTTTTTAAGGCTTTACCATTTCCCAATGGTATAATTTCTGTCGCTTCTTGTATTCTTTCGTTCTTTGAATTTGTAAATTCTTTTATATCTATATTATATTTTTCATTGCTATTTATTACTTCTGTATCTTCACTATTTTTGCTATTTATTTTTGTTTTATTATTTATTTTATTATCTGATAAGCCTAAAAAATTTAAAAATTCAAATAACATTTTTTATCCTTATAATTTGGGGCTTTCGCCCCATCTATCCTAAGTTTCATAAATTTACCTTTCCATGCCCCTGTCTTTGGTTTGCTTTTTAGCTTTGTCTTGTTCTTTGTTCATATCAAGCTTTTGTGCTGGATTGTAATAATCAACTCCTTTAATTTGTGCAATGCTTAAATTATCTAGTTGTTTTGCTAAATTTCCACCAATTCCAAGAGTTTTTCCGTAATTTACTTCTATTTCAAAAGGTTGACTTTTTGCTTTTTCTCGGTAGTTCTGTATTGCAGTTAGGTCTCGTTCTTTTATTTTACTTTCATCAAGCCCATTAAACTGACTTACATGGTAAAGTGTCTTAGTTTCAAGTCTTGGTTTGATTGGAATTTTTTCTTTTACTGTATAAGTGATTGGTTTTCCGTCTTTATCAAGCCTATCGTTTCCATCCTTGTCTTTGGCAATTGCTTTAACTTCATTGCCGTTTTGATCAAGCTTTGGTCTTATTTCATGAGTTGCGATATATAACATTTTTACACCATCAACTCTTGCATCTTTACCACTTTTTGTTTTTAGAACTTCACCAGTTTTTTCGTCGTGTTTAAGCTTTAAAACTCCACCCATCGCATTACCTTGCTCCATTGTTACAAATTGAGCTTTATCATAACCTTTGATTGCCATTTCAGCTCTTAGCATCATGCTGGTTTCTCTTGAGTATGTTTTTCCAGTTGAGGCGTTATATGGCATTGTATTATCTACTTGTTCTTTGGTCATATCCTTTTGCCAGTCTGCCTTTGCTGTTTTATGTGCTTCAAAAAGCTTGTATTTGACATGTTTATCAAAACTCTCTTTTTTCTCCACATTACTCATTTCATTCCAGCTTTTTCTTACTTCTGCTTTTTGTTCTTGCTTTATTTCTGCATTAGCTTCTTTTTTTCTTGGCATTTTGTATTCCTTATATCTGTTGTTTACTCATAACTTTTGGGCTATGAGTCTGTGTTGGGTTCGTTTTCATCAAAATCTTCTAAGCTTTGATTGGATTTATTTAAATAATCCCACTCCTTGCTTTCTTCATCGCTGATTTCAAACTCACCATCTTCGCTTGTTTCAAATTGTTCAGCAAGATGTTTTTCATATTCTTTATATGCTTTATCTTGTGCTAATTTTTCTGCATAAGTCATTTTTTACTCCTTAGGATAGATTTAGAGCTTTTTAAGACTCTAATCTAAATCTTATTTTTTTCTTAAAATTTAGATTAAAATCTTTAAAAAATAATAAAATATAAAATAAATAAATTATATATTCACTAATTTTATTAATAAAATAAGAAATAAAATATATAATTTTTTACTAAAATTAATATAATAAAACAATAATTTTTAATCCCTTTCAACTTTGATTTTTAATGATTTTAATAACTCATATTTTTGATTCCTTTCCTCTGTCTTTTTTAATTCTTCTTCATTTTTTATTTCTGTTTGAACTTGCTTTAAATTTTCATCTTTTTCTTGATTTATTTCTTTTTCTTTATTTCTATCTTTTATATTTGTATTTTCTGTCTTATTGTTTGTTTTGTTTTCATCAGTTTTTTCTTTATCTTCTAATTTTATTTTATCTGCTCCAGCCCATTGTTTCATCTTAAACCAATAAGGAACTTTTGCTTTAATTGGCATTTTATAAAAGCCTTTTACTAAAATTATTACATCGCTACTATCTTGATTTTTAAGATCTTGTGAGGTTACTAATTTTTTACCTTCTTTACTTTTTGAAATATTGCTTTTTAATAAGTCCATATTTCCTTGACTTTTACTGATTTTAATATGTGTATAATCTCCTATTAGCTCACTCGTATCTTTTGCGTCTTTATCACTATTCATATTAAAAATTATTTGATATCCACTATTATTTTTAACTATATTTGTGTCGTCATCTCCGTAGTATTTTTTAATTTGCTCATAACTTTGAGTCACAAATACTGGTAATAGTCCGTAACTTCTACATAGTGCTGGTGCTTCTAATAAAAATGGCATTTTTCCAAATCTTACAAATTCGTCTAAATAGCAATATATAAATTTATCAGGGTCTGAGTTTTCTTGTCCACTCATTAACTTTTTAAATAATGTTTCTATAAAAATTCTAATTAAAGGAGCTAAAATTTCCATATCTTCTGTTTGAACTACTACATACATTGAGAGTCGCTTTTCTCTTAAGTCTTCAAATGCAAAGCTCATTTTACTTGTTGCATTTGCTACTTGCGGATTACTAAAAACTTTCATAAATGTATCATAAGTTGATTTTATACTTGCAAACTCATTTTCGGCTGCTTTTGAGTAGGCTCTTGCCTGATTTCTTGTGCTTGGATCAATACTTTCATCAAAGCTGGTTTGTTTTAGCCAAATTTTAAAGGTGTCTGCATCATAATCTCTTTTTCTAGGCTCACTTGGGTCATCTTCATTTTCAGGAAGCATTGCTTCTTCTCCAAATTTTTCATCTAAGTATTCAAAGTAATCCATTTTTGGAGCTTCTGCAAGTTGAGAGAGTGTTGCGTGTTTATCTTTTTGCATAAAATATTCGGCAAAGAATACAAACATTGTTTTTGCTGATATTATCCAGTGATCATTTTCTTTCCCTTTTTCGCCTACAAAAATTGTAGAGGCTATTTGTTCTGCCAATTTTTTAATATGAATGTATTGCATATCTTTTACAATTGAGTTATCAAATGGATTAAAAAACAGTGTATTATCCCAGCTAAAAGGGGAGAATAATTGAACTTCATTATTGAAATTTTTCTCTCTATATCCAGCTGTTTTTTGATATAGTTCACCTTTTATATCAAGCACTAAGCATGAATTTGAAACACTTAACAAATTAGGAATAATCATACCTGCTGTTTTACCTGAACCAGGGGGTGCGACTACTAGTGTTGATAAAGGTTGGGTAGCTCTTATAAATTTAGGATTTTCGCTCTCAATATCTAAACATCCTAGAACTAGACCTGTATCATAATTTATTTTCATTTTTTTAAAATCACTTGGTGTTGCAAATCTAGCTGAGCCGTATTCTCCATTATCCTTTAAAAATGGAAATAGCCACCAAGCCAAAACTACTAAAAATGGAGCAATTAATAAAAATATAGCAACATAAGCCTTTAATTTAAGTGTTGGCTCTCCAATGTTTTGCAATATTTTAAGTGCTACTACTGGAACTTTGACTAAAGTCGGATTAAAAATTACTTTAATCATAATCAAATACAATATTACACCCATAAATATAGAGATGATAAACATTGCCAACCACTCTTTTTTACTAAATTCCTTATCCATTTTCTTCCTTGTTTAAAAACTCACTTGGTGTTTTAGTATGATTTACTCCTATGTCTATTTCTAATTTTTTTATTTCTTTTTTTAAATCGTTAATTTGAGTTTGTAATTTACACATATTTTTTTCTAAATCGTTTTTAGCTTCTTTAATGTTTGTAATATCTGCATTTAAGTGATATGCTATTTGATTTAAATTTGTTCCTACATGATTTAGTTCTTGTACCAATTCACCAATTAATCTATTTCTTATTTCAATTTCTTTAAGAGTGTTTGTATATTTCTCTACGCTTATTAATTTTCTAACAACTGATGATTTACTTTCTTTTTTCTGTTTAGCAATTCGGTCTAATACTCTTATGTCAGTTTCATTTAAATATATATGTTGTCTTATCTTCATAATCCAACCTTTTGCATATCAAGTGCTTTTAAATTTAAAATATCAGTGACTACTCTTTTGTTTTTAACTCTTTCAATTTGAATTATGTAATCAATTGCTGTTACAATTAAGCTATTTAACATTTTATCATCCACGCTTGTTAATCCACCACCTAGTATCACATTTGTTTTAATAGCTTTAATAGCATCTTTTGGACTATTTGCATGAAGTGTGCTTAAATTTCCAGCGTGTCCTGTGTTATTTACTCTTAAAAATGAAAAAGTGTTTCTGATGTCAATTTCTCCTAAGAATAATCTATCAGGTCTTAATCTCATAGCATTGTCTATTGCTATTTGATAACTATAAATTTCAGTTGCAATTTTTGGAACTGCGAGTTGTGTTTTATTAATATTTTCTACTCGTAATTCTTGACTATCTTCAATTGTTACGACTCTTTCGTTTTGGTCAATTTCGCCCATTAAAGAGTTTAAAAAGCTTGTTTTTCCGCTACCTGTTCCACCGCTTAATAATATATTTTTCTTTTTTCTGATTAACTCTTTTATTTTTTCATAATTCCAACCATCATTTTTTACTTTATCGCTTAAAATAAAACTTTCTAATTTAAAAATTTCTTTACTTGGTATTCTTATGCAAATAGATATATCACTGTTAAAAAGGCTAGATTTATGCTGTGCTTGAACTCTATATCTTAAATATGGACTTGGTAACTCACATGATAAACTGCAATGCATTTCATCAAATCTTTGATTTCTCCTTGTTGCTAATTCAATTAAAAAGTTGTTTAAAAAGGTAATGTCTAGTTTTGGGTCATGCATTATTTCCCAGCGATCTCCATAATCAATGTGAATTTCACAAGGCTTATTAAAAATAATCTCATTTGCTTTTAGTGTTAAATATGGCTTTAAAACACCTAAAATATTATTTAATATTACACTTTCACTCATTACCGTTTTCTTTCGTAAAATTTGCTTGGATTTGATTAGCTAAGTTTTGCTTTTCTTCCATTAGTTTTTCTAGTTTTTCTTTTTCCTTGTCTACATTTGCTTGTGCTTTTTCTGTAATTTTTATCTGGTTTGAAATCTTTACAAGTAATTTATCATTTGCTTTTTTATTTTCGATTTCAGCTTTAATTTGATTTTTTATATTTTCATATTCCATTTTTTATCCTTTTTAATCATTAAAATATTGCATTAACACTTCACCATTTTTTGGTTTTGTAAACCACATATGATTTGTTGGCACTAAAAATATCCTACTACCACTTTGAATTTCAATTGTTGGTTTTATTTGGCTTTGTTGTTGGATTATGTCTTGGACTACGCTACTTATATCGCTTTTTGCATTTGAATACACTTCCGTTGCATATTGGTTTGAATTTTTCATTTTTGATGCAATTGTTAGAAGTAAAGCATTTGTAACGGTTGATATTGAATAAGCTATGCCGTATCTTTCCCAGTATTTATTATTGACTGCACCAACTGCCCCATTCATTCCCATATTATCAGCAACAATAGCATCAGTTAGCATTATGTTAATACCTTGTGGAGTGATAATTTCTCTCCACATAATTTCCAATCTTTCATGACCAATTTCTGTATCGTTTGTATAAAATCCTATTGCTTTGCTTCCCCTTGGTATTAATACTGCTTTTCCCATTGTTGCGTATATATCTTGTTCTATTTGAGCTGTTACGACTCCATTTAAATCTGAACTGATTGCAGTTGTTAAAATTGCAGGTATCATTCTTCCAGCTCTGATTGTTCTATAAAGCCTATGTTCATTTGTGCTTATATCTATGCTTTTTTGATTTGAAAAGCCATCAACACCAAATTTTGAGCTTTGATTAATGCTTGATATTTCACTTCCACGATCTGATAAAATTTGAGCTCTGATTAGTTTTTTCATTTTATATTCATAAGCTTTTTGATTATCCATTTGAATTTCATTTTTTAATTCTATTTGTTGTGTTTTTAAAACTTCTTGTTTTTCTATTGCTTTTTGTTTTAAATTTTCTTGTTCTTTTAAAGTATCTTCTGGGCTACTTGTTTGCTCATTTGGTTTGGTTTTTTCTTCAAATTCATCAAGTTTTTTAATAACTTCAACCATACTAGCTCCATCTTGTTTTGGTTCTTTTTTACCAGCTTTATAAATATAATCATCAACTGGAAATTTAGAATTATTAAACAGATGATCCAAATTTGACTGATTTTGTAAATTTTTCATTTCTTCGTCTGTGAAAATATCACCACCAAAAAGGGGAGATGATAAAAATACAATAAGGCTAAAAATAAGCGTTTTTTCCCTTTTTTTCATTTATATTCCCCTTAATTTTTTTACAGCTTCGTGTTCTTGTTTTTCTTTTTTATTTTTTATTATTTTATTATTGTTTTTTATTGTTTCTTTTTTGTTTTCTATATTTAAATTCTTTCTTTCTTCTCTTCTTTGAATTTCAGCTTGTTTTGGTTGCCTATTTACACACACATAACTATTTCCACTTTTAATTGTAAATTTTGGATTTGTAGTTTCTGCTATGATGTAATCTCCTACTATTCTTGTTTCTACTGGACTATCTTGTTTGTCAATTACTGCAAAAATTGCTGGAATTTGTGGCATTTCATCTTTTGAGTATTTAAAATATGTAAATTTTTTATCGTCAAATATTTCAGCTGATAAAAGCCATTCATTTTCTTCTTTTGCTTTTTGAGTGTATCCACTATAAATATCGCTTTTTTTGACTTTTACTTCTGCAATGCCATCTTTTATTATTTTATATTCTTTATTGATTGCTTCTTGTTTTGCTAGTTTTATTTTTTTTGCTTCTTCATCTTCTATTTTTATCACAAAACTTGGATCATTTACATTTTTATAGTCTGTTGAAAAAAGATAAAAAGTATGAATTTTTCCATCATTTGTAAAAATGGTTAAGCTTGTATCTATTCCAATTAATTGTGGAATTATGGCTATAGCATTTGCCTTGCTTGGAATTTGTGCTATTTTAAAGCCTTTTTGGTCTCCTAGTATAAAATTATCTATATCGCTTTCAAATATTAAAGTTGTAGCCATTGCTTGACGAGTTCTTATTTTATGCGTTTTATTTGGGGTGTAGGGTATTGTTTTAGTGTTTTCATAACCACTATATTTTTTTGAGTGAAATTTTTTCTGTAATGCTTTTAAATCTTGATTTCTCATAGCTCCTTGCATTAGCTCTAGCTCTTCTTTGCTAAAATCTATTACTTCCATATTTGCATTAAAGCTATCTTGTGAATTGTGAAAACTTTCTATATTTGGTTGTGTTTCTTCTCCACGCATCCCAAGTGGATTTATTTTAAAATTCGATCTTATATTTTTGTTTATATCTTTTTCTTTATCGTTAAATATGCTTTCGCCCATTCCTTGTTGCTCGTTTGCTAATTCTTGGGTTTGCTTCATAATGGCTCTTATTTCATCCATTTGTGCTTGGCTTAATCCAGCATCGTTATTGTTTGCATTTAAATTTAAAGCAAACATTGCAATTAGTGAAAATTTAATTAAATTTTTCATTTTTTACCTTTTCATCAAGTATTTGTGTAACTTGATATTTATTTACAATGAAGCCGGTTGGATTTTTCATTACATCTGCATATGTGTTTCCATCTGTTATAAAGTCATATTCCAATGCACTTCTATATTTTTTATAACTTACTTCTGTTCTTCCTGCATTTGTGATTTCTGCTTGAAAGTCAATTGTTGCGACACTACTACTCAAAAGAGAGACATTTAAAATCTGTATATCTCTGAAGTAATTTTTTGCTGTGTAGATTGAATTTGGATTTGCTACTAAATTTTGAAATGCTTCCCATACTTGACGACTGCTTTGCGTTCTTATTTCGTTGTATCTTTCTATATCATCAATTCTATTTATCATTTCTCTATTTTTTACATAACCTGCAAGAATGCTTTTTAAAAGCTCTTCACTATTTCTAACATTTAAATCCGTATCATCTATCGTCACAAATCTTGCATCAGCTTCTGAAAATTTTAAAAGCACAGGTTTTGTTTCTTTTAAAGGTGTTAAAAAAATCAATGCTACTGATAAGCTTATACTAACCACTGAAAGTGCCATTATTATGTAAAACATATAAGCTTTTATCGTTCTTTCTGTTTTAAAGATGAAATTTGGATCTACTTTTTTATCTTCAAATGCCATTTACCCAACCTTAATTAAACTACTAAAAGCACAAGGGCTGATTTTTTCTATTTTTTTTGGCTTATCTGCACATCCAGTTAAAAAAATCATTAAAACTCCCATAATTACTGCTATTTTTTTCATTTATTAGCTCCTTTATCTTCTATATAAAATTTACGCCAATGTTTTGGACTATCTTTTTTTAGTTGTTTTAAAAGCATTACCTTATCTGAGCTTGATGAAAATACTTTCATATAATCGCCAAGTCTTGACAAATTTATATCTAATTTTGCACTTTCGTTTCTTTGTTTCATCATTAAAAGAACTTGCCTTGCATTTGAGTTTGTCTCTTTTAAGAATTTAGCTTCTGTTGGCGTTATTCCGATTGAATTATTAAGTTGTTGTATTGTTTCATCGTTACTTGTTGGATAAATTATAAAATTTGCAATATTATCTAAAAATGATGATCCTCTTTCAATTCCACTAAATAAATTAATATTTTGAAAACCCATGCACATTACGCCACCTATTTTTCTTACTTCAAGGATGGCTTCTAGTATTTTTTCTTGCATTGTAGGATCTTGTAAGTAATCTTTTAATTCATCTATAAAACAAAAAAAGCCACGCTTTTGGGTGTTGTTTTTTGCTTGATTTTTGAGTTTATGAAATATATACATGGCTGTTAATCCAGACGCTTTTTTGTCGCTTAATATTCCATCCATATTTAAAACTGATAGTTGTTTTGTAAAATTTAAAGCATCTTCTTTGTTATCAAATATTGAGTCTTTAAAATTTCCAAATCTAGTTTTTAGTTTTGCTTCATCTTCTGCTGGAAGTGATGTTATAAAATCACTCAACGACATTACTTGATCATCTTCTTTGTTGTTATAAATTCTTTCTACTGTGCTACTTATATCTTCTATTGCTTTGTGTTCATCATTTTTAACTTCAGCCATAAATCTTAGCCACATTTTTAAAAAGTCTTTATTTTCGTTTGTATTGGATAAGCTAAATGGATTTAATTTAAAATCGCTACTTTCACTGTCATGGTATTCCCCATCCATATAATTTGTAAAATTATGCATACCACGAAGCTTATCCATTGCAAATATGTCTATTGGATATTTAAATAAATTTGTCATTAAAAATTGAGCAAGTGTTGTTTTTCCGCTACTTGTTCCACCCATGATCATTGTGTGTCCACTTGGACGATCACCTGCTGGTTGGCAGTGAAAATTAAATAAAAAAGGTGTTCCGTTTAAGTGTTTAAATGTAGTTACTGCTTCATTTCCCCAATCGTTTTGATTAAAGCCAGTTACTTCATTTTCAAAACTAGCAATTGTTGCAAGGTTACTTATGTTTAATGTCTTTTTTCTTGCGTTTAAATTTCCACGACTTGGAAAAAAGCTAAAATATAAAGCTTTTTGGTTAATTGTTTCTCTAACTACATTCAAGCCTTGATTTTCAAGTATATTTTTTAATTGATTTGATTTCTCGTCTAATTCATCCAAGTCGTCTGCTAAAGCATAAATTGAAAAGCTTGTCTCTACTAGGTTTTCTCTATCTGCTTGGACTAACTCCATTAATTGATCAAGTTCTGCTTTTACTAAGTCAACTGAGAATGTTTTCGTGTCTTTAATTTTTTTAAGAGCTTTTCTTTTTTCATATGGCTTTAAATATATCATTACCATAAATTCGTAATTGCTTTTAATTAAATTTGATGTAATAATTGATTTTATTTGTTCTGTCTCATATGCTTTTACGCTTACAAATCTACCATACTTCGTTCTTCCATCATTTAAATGAAATTCTATATAATCTTTTTTAAACTCAACGTCTGAGCTAATATAACAATCTGTAATTAACTCATTTGTGTATTTCAAATTTGTTTCTTGTGCATTCGAATAGGTTGCATAAAAGTTTAAAATTTCATTACCATCCATTTGTCTTGGCTGATAAATTGATAAATGATTTTTTATATTTAGAAGAGTTTCTTTTAAAAGCTCCATTTTTTGAGTTAAATTTACACTATCTTTATTTTCTTCCCTTTTTTCACTTGTTACGCCCGTTTTAAAGCTTTCGAGCATACCTGTTATATTTTTTGTGACTGTTGAAATAAATAAAAAATATCTAATTTCATAAATATCTTGATTAATTTCCCATTTTTTTATGATTTCGTTTGCATATGGATTTATATCTTTTTCTATATAGCTTTTATTTTCTTGTTTTCTTTTTTTGATAATTAAATTAATTTCTATATCGTTTTTTAGTGTTGTAAAAAACATTATACGGCTTAACAAATAATCAGTCTCATCGTCTAGGCTAATTCCTGCATAGCTTGTCCCTTTTAATTCTACGCCAATACAAACATTACCATCTTTTGTAATAATAAAATTTTCATCATATTTACAAGCGATATTATTTTCCTTTGCAAGAGTATAAATTTGTGGTTCTTTTAGCATTATTATTTCATCGGCTTTTTTATTAATTCCAGATAAAAAACTATTTTTATTTTTCTTTTGTTTTTTATCTTTTTTGTTCTCGATGTTTTTTTCTTGCTTTGGTTTTTTAAAATTTTTAAATAGAGTCATTTTATTTCCTAAGCATAAAATTTGTTTTGAGATATTTTCATTTTTGAGCCAATGATGTCATATATATCTTCGTCTAAGTATTCAATTGTGAAAAAAAAGCAATATAAAAATACAACTACGATTAAAGAATATAAAATCATAATGAACCAAAAAATAAATCCTATAATGATTGTTAATCCTAGGCTTGTTGTAGTTAAACCTAAGATTTTTGTTTTTTTGGTAAGATCCATATAGCAATCTGTCACAATCATTTTTTAACTCACATCATTGATGAAGATAATGCATAAACTATTCCGATAATTGCCAATGCACCAAATAAAAGTTTTGCATTGTTTTTAAAAGCTTCAATATTAAAATAAGCAATTAAAAGCATAATGACTATCCAAAGTCCACCGAACGTAATTGAAATCGTATTAACAATAGAGGCTACGCTTTTTCCAACTTCTGTGATTTGAGTGTTTGCAGCATCTGATAATTTTTTAGCTATATTATCTCCTCCACCTGCAGCAAATGAACCTGTTAAAAAAAGAGTTAAAAGTAAAAAAAATTTTTTCATTTTTTGTCCTTGTTTTTTAAAAAATTTAATATTTCAAGCACTATACTAAATTTTCAAAAGCGACATTTTGTAAAACGAATTTTTAAAAGTTCGGTGTATTCGCACTTATAATTTTTGATTTAATTTTAAAATAAGTTTTCATTTACTTTTTAATTTTTTTACTTTGCTTATAGTGTCGCTGTTTGAGTTTATTTTTTTAAAAAAATATCTTTGACAAAATGTTCCGATTAAAAAAATTTATTTTTTTGCTTATTTTTTTAAATTTTTACATATTTTTTAAACTATTGCTTGATATTTTTATTTTTTTCTTATCTATTTGAGTTTTGCAAATAGTAAATATTTTTTCTTAGCTTTATAATTTTTCAAATATTTTTATAATTTATTTTCTTTGATATAAAAATTCTACAAATATTTTTATAAATTTCTTTTTTTCGAAACTTTTTTAAAATTTTTAAAAAATTTCTAGAATTATCTAAAAAAATAAAAATTCATTTTTATTTTTATTTTTGATATTTGCTAAAATATTAAAAATTGCTCTTAAATGCTGATTATATCGGTGTTTAAGGCTAAAAACGGCACACATAGGGGGTTATCCTGCCTAACTTCTCGCATAATCTTTTTTTAATCTTATCTACACTAACATTTACAAAGATTTTTTTAAAAGGGATAAAAATATTTTTTAAAAAGATTTTATTTTTTTAGAATTTATTTTTAAATTTTTTAAATTTTTTTATAAATTTTTGGGAGTTTTTGTTGTGAGTAATGTTAATTGGGATGAGTTTTTTGATAATCTAAAAAAAGTTAGAGCTGGACGAACTAAATACACAAAAAGTCAACACAAGTATGTTTCTTTTAGTGGTGGTGGATTTTCAAAAGCTGGGACTTCTTTTTCAAAAAATAATTTTTCAAAGCAATCAGTTATAAAAATGATTTCAAATTTGCCACAAACTTCCATTAAAAGATGTATTGATTATACTTTAAAAAATTCTATTGATGGACTTGCTATTGATGAGAATGGCGACAAGGTAAGCAGTGATGAGATAATGAAAGGTTGGAGCAAAGATTTTGGCAAAAATTTAAACTCAAAAGATGCATGGCATTTGATTTTTTCAATTAATGAGCCATGCAATGATGAGAAAAAATTAAATGCTTTATGTGATGCTGTTAAGGATACTTTGGGAACAAATTTTACAGGTCATAAATACGCTTTTGTTTTACACACTCATCAAAACAATCCACATGTCCATGTTGTTTTAAATAAGAGAAATATTTTTACAAATAAAAAAATTCACTTTAATTCCAAAGCTGAGATTAAAGATTTCTTTGATGAAGCTAGAACAAATTTTGCTTTTTCTTTGGGAGCTAGAGGACTTAAATATGAAAATAAAAACTCTCTCTCAAAAGACTTAAAATTAGAGTTTTCAAAGATAAAATCAAGTGTTAAACTAGAAGTTGATGACTATACTGCTAAGGATAAATTGCAAGATTATTATTTTAATATGGAGGATAAAAATAAAGAAATTTATAAAACTACTAAAAATAAAATTGATAGCATGAATGATGAATTAAATATCCTTAAAAAGCAAAATGCCGAGCTTTTGGCGTTGTTTTTACAATATGTTAAAAAGAAAAATAAAAGATCATATAAACTAGCTAAACAATTAAAAGCAAACAACCAAATAATTTATAAGAAAAACAAAGCTCTTTTAAGTGAGATCAACAAACTTGATAAAATTTCATATAAAATTAATCAAATTAATGAGATGAAAATGGCTAATTACAAAGATAGGTCAGAGGCTCTTGTGTTGCTTGAAAATTTTAAATACAACTACCACAAACTCTATCCAAAAGGTAAAAATGCTACAAAGTCTGACTTTGAAAATTATAAAAAAGTTTGTAGGGCAATTGCAATTTACCGTAAAAGACAAGACGATGATGCTATAAAATACTTTGATGATAGTTTGATGGCTTCTAGGATGATTGGTAAAAATAATAGTCTTTTTAAACTTGGTAAAAAGCTTGAAATTTTAGATAAAAGTTTATATTTGTTGGAGCATTCAAATTTAAGCGATGATGAGAAAAAGGGCTATAAAAAGCGTTTAAATGATAATAAGGAGTTTATTATTGATATTGCTAAAGACCGCTTTAATTTCGTGCAAAATAAGCTTTTAAAGGCTGATAAAATTGATAGAAATAATTTTTTATTTAAAGAGTATTTTAAAGGTGTGGCTGTGCTTAATGTAACGCCTGATGATGAGCTTTTAAAGATAAGAAATAAGCAAGTCCTTATGAAAGATATTTTAAAAGATAACTCATACCATAGAAATAATAACACAATTAAAAAAGATAAATTTAATAGTATTGAAAAAAGCAGAGGTGGTAGAGAATAGTTTTTCTTTTGCATTTGTCTGTATTTTATTTAAAAAACAATAAATATTAAAATAAAACTAAATTAAATAAACGAAATATACTAAAAAATATCAAAATAAAAAGCATAAAAAAATATAAAAATAAAAATAATATTTAAGTAATTGTTAATTTTAAAAAATACTTTTCCCTTTTAAAAAATTTAAAAGTCAATACCTTTGCCATATCCGACATTTTGTAATTTTTTGATATTTTATAAATATGAGTAAAATACGATAAAAAGGGATAAAACTAACTGTTTTAAAATATTAATTAAAACTTAAAGTTTAAAAATGGATTGAAGCTTGTATTCGAGGCTACTTTAAATACAAGCTCCGTCTGATTATAGTGTATTTTTTTAAATTTTAGGGTAAATTTCTGCTATAGATTGATAAAATTTCTATTGAATTATTTTTTTCATCAATATAAAATGGTATAACATAATCTTTAAAAATTAAATCACGGATTTGTTGATTGTTAAAGGCTGTGCTTTTTCTATGTTTGTATGGCATAAAAGTGATATTTTCTATGGCTTCTAATAAGCCATCATAGAATTTAACAGCATTTGCTGGACTATCTTTCCATATGAAGCTTACTATTTCATCAGTTCTCTTTTCAAATTTTTTATTATACTTAATTTGCATACTCACCAAGCCTTGCAAATAATTCTTTTTTGTGTTGTTTGAATTCATCATGACTTATAAATTCTAATTCTCCACGCTCTCTTTGTGCTAAGATTTCTCTTAAATCATCCTTATCGGCTTCTGAGAGTTCATATTCGCTATTTTGTTCATTTTTTGAGTAAAATATCTCTGAATTTGGATCTATAGCTCTTACTATATTTTTTATTGATTCAATCACTTTTGAATTAATGTTTGCATTTATTGTTATAGTTTGCATGTTTACCCTTTTTTATTTGTGTTAGTTTTTAATTACCAAGTCTTTCAATGTTTTCTATCATATCATCAACTGATGGACTATATGTATATTTCTTTTCGCAATATTTCGCATCAAGTGAATAATCTCTTCCGAGAGACGGCTCATTTCCAACATATCCTTGGTTTCTTAATTTCTTGTATTTTGCCATTATTTTTTTACACTCTGCTTCTGTAGGCTCTGAATTTTTTTGTGTTTGTTGTACTTTCGGAAGCTGTGGCATCTTAATTTCGCTACAAGCTGTAAAGAACACAGCAATTAAACTCAATGTTAAAATTTTACGCATTTTAAAAACCTTTCTAGTTAATTTATAAAATTATAGCATATTTTTTAATGCTATTTTAATTCGTAATCTTTTTTCTTTTACATTGTAATTATACTATTTTATAGCTTAAAAAATAATAAATATTAAAATAAATAGAAATCAAAATAACTAAATAAAATAAAAGATATAGTTATAAAAACAATAAAAAAACATAAATATAACAATAATATTTAAGTATATTTTAAGTTAAAATCTGCCTTTTCTCCCTTTTTAAAAGAAAAACAGCGAAGATATTATCATCACCGACATTTTGTAATTTTTTGATGCTTGGCAACCACTCACAAAGCACCACAGAAATGGGGAAAATAGGATGTATCATAAACTTAATTAATGCTTAAAGTTCAAAAACGGATCTTTAGTTTAAATTTGAGATTATATTAAATTTATTGTAGCAAATTGCTATTACCTTGATCTCTCTATTAAATTATCTTTGGATATTTTTTTAAATTTTTCAACATAGCTTTTATCTAAATCGATTCCATTTTTTTGCAATTCAGCATATTGTTTTTTAATGCTATTAACAAGATCTCTTTTGGCTTGTGAAATTAAAATATTTTGTTTCTTATTTAAATAGTCTATTTTCTTTTCTAAATCTTTGCATATTGTTTTTTCTTTTTCTTTTACGATTTTTTGTAAATCTTCTTTGAGGCTTGGAAGCTCTTTTTCTATAGCATCTTTAACAATATTTTTATTGATATTATCATAATCATGTGATGAAAAATTTCTAATATCTCTAATTCCTTTCAAGTCTTTTTCTTTTAGTCCTTTTAATGCTTCTTTGTTGCCCTCTTCTTCTATTTTCTTAAATTGCTGATGTATTACATCGAAATGCTTCATAATGGCTGGTTTTGTGAGTAATTCATCTTCTAATGCTTCTGAAATGCCCTTTGTTTTGCAAATTTCATTTATTTGATCTATTTTTTCAATAGCTAGTTTTAATCTTCTAATGACTTTATTAGACATATATTGCTCCTTTTACTATTTTGCTTTCTTCTATTTCTTGTTTTGAGTAAAAATCACATATATCAACTGGCTTATTAAAATGTTTTGAAATTTTATTTTTTAATTGGTCTAAATAGTCAAGTGCTTTAAATGCGTGTAGTCTATATAAAAATTTTTCTTTATCTGCTAAAACCACTATATCAATATCTGAATTTTCATCTGCATAGCCGTCAGCATAACTTCCAAAAAGACCAATTCCATTTATTCCATCTTTTTTTAACTGAGGTTTTATTTCAGATAAATATTCAAGTATTTGTCTTTGTGATAAAATCGGCATTTATACTCCTTTTAAAATTTCTTTTGAGTTATCTTTTGGCATTATAACATATTTATCTAATCATAATTTTTCCGTCTTTTTTCAAACTCTTCATAAATTGGCATTAAAATTTCATCTTTATGATTAATAAAATCAAAGCCTAAAGAATTTAAATAATCAGCCATAAGTTCAATACTGCTTTTTAAAAATACAAGCTCTTTGTTGCTGATATTTGATAGCTCCGTCACTTCAAGTGGTAACGGAGAATTGATTAACTCTTGCATTATTTCATGTGTTCTTTGAAATTTATTATAGCTTTTATCTATCATGGGCTTCCTTGTGCTAAATTTAATTATTTCATTTAAAACTTTTTGTTCTTTTTCTTTGTCTGGACTACTCATTCTAGTTTTCCTTTTTCATATTCATAGTATTCTAAATTTTCTGTATAAATTTCAAAATTACCACATATGTCATAAAGCTTTTCTCTCCAATACATTTCTCTTTCCGAGCATTCTTCATCTGTTGCTTCTATTAATATTTCTAAAATTTTTTTTATATATTGCCCGTCTCTATATTTTTGAAAACAAACTATATAATTTATATCTTTTGCCTGTAATATTTGCATTTTGCTATCCTTATAATGGTTTTTTAATAATTAAATCTATCTTTTCTTTTTGTTTTAGATAATCACCCATGAAATGATTCTTAACCGCTCTATCGAACCAGCCTTTAACTTCATCTCTTTCTTCTACCTTACCTACATACCACGGCGAATAACCATCATGTTTGCAATATGGCTCATGTGTGTACGACTTCATATGCAATCTTGGCATGATTTCAACAACCATATATTGGCAACTTCTTTGATCTATAACAAAGGCTAGATTACCATTTTGTTCTAGTGCTCGCATTCTTCTATTTCCCAGTTTTATACTTTTCATTTTTTTATCCTTTTATTTTTAAAATTTAGGATTATCTAATCGTCTAATTTCCAATACTGTTTCTTCTTTGTATTCGTCTAGATTGTTTAATACTTCTTCTTTATTACTAATTTCGCATCCAAATTGCTCTGCTAACTCTATGATATATTTTTGTAAGTCAACACAATCACATACGATGTCTTCGTTTGCATTTATTTCATTTAAGTCATCCGACCAGCGACAACTATTTAAGTCTCTTTTTATCATTTGATGTTCGCAGTATTTCATGTAACCCATCTTTTATCCTTTTTAAAAATTTTGAGCAGTGTATCGCTCTTTTTATGAGTTAATTATACCGTTTTTAAACTTAAAAAATAATAAATATTAAAATAAAACAATATTAAAATAACTAAATAAACTAAAAAATATAAATATAAAAACAATAAAAAAACATAAAAATAACAATAATATTTAAGCATATATTAAGCTAAAATCTGCTTTTTCTCCCTTTTAAAAGAAACACCGAAGCCGTTTGGATACGGCACATTTTGTAATTTTTTGACATTTTGCAAATAGCTACAAACCACGACAAAAAGGGGAAAAACAAAGGATACTATAAACTTAATTAGAGCTTAAAGTCCAAAAACCACTTATAATATTATTTGATTAGTTATTTTTTCTCCTATCTTGATTTCGAATAATCTCTTGATATTTTGTTTTCTAATATATTTAATCTCTTATAACATTCTCTCATTCCTTGAATGCATCTTACTTTTGGCTCTATTTCTTTAAATTTGGCTATATTTTGGCTAAATAATTCTTTTACTTTCTTATCCTTTGCATATGGCTCTAAAATGTCATATTTCTTTTGTAAATATTCAACATTTTTTTTAAAGTCATTTATTGGCTTTAAAAGGCTTTCTTTATTGATATCTTTATTATCTAGTCCTAGTTCTTTGCCTATAACTAAATCATCGCTAAAATCTTTTAAAATTGGTGTTATTCTTTTTGTATTTGGTATAATTTCTTCTACTATTTTGCAAAATTCTTTTCCACGATCATCATTATCAAAGCCAAGCAAAAATTTAGCATTTGGAGCTAGTTTTTGAAGTGCTTTTAAAGCTATTTTCTGTGATTGTGAAATTTGACCGTTTGTTGAACAAAGCAAGGTTTCTTTTAAGTTGATGTTATTAATTTGTGCGTATGATAAAGTATCTATCATGCTTTCACAAACTACTATATTTTTAAACTCTTTTGGATTTTTATTTGCATCATCAGCTTTTAAAACTTCTAAGCCTTTATTTCCATTACAAAGCTGTTTAATTGGCTTATTATATGGTTTTCCTTGTGGATCTTGTGTAATTGGGCTAGAAAGATAGCTAATTGTCCCAGTTTGTCTTAAATACTCTTTATTTCCATTTTTTGTTTGTATTGATGCTAATGTATAAGTTGGAACTACTACATTTTTATATTTTTCATCTTGTCTTAAAAAGCTAAACTTTGATAATAGTTCAATATTTAATTTTCTTTTACTTACAAAAAATGAATTTTTATCTACATTATTCATTTTCTTATAGTTATCTATTATTTTACTACTATTTTGATTTGAATTTCTTATTGGTTTAATACTACTTTTTAATTCTTTTATTTGATTTATGTTATTTGTATCTATTAAATCTGAGGCTTTAATTCCACGATTTTTGGCAAAATTATAAATATTTCCTTTGTCCTTATCATCGTTTGGATTAAAATATAAATAATGCCCATTTTTTTGGCGTGATATAACTATTGTATCTGAGTTTTCATTTGTAAGTGTTTTGTAATTTTGGCTACTTTTCTCTCTTTTGTCAAAGTAGCCATTATTTCTTAAAATTTCATCTAGTGGAAGTTTTACTAAATTTTCCATTATTCATCATATACCCAGCAATTTTTGTTTATTTTATCATTTTTATAATATTTTGGTTTGCAAAAATTCGATGTGTTTTGTTTGCAAAATTTATAATTACTTTTTTGCATTTGTACTGAATTTGGGTTTTTTGTATACAAATTATCATATGTTTTTTTATCTATCATAGTCATTGTAATGCCTTGATTCCAATCTTCTATATTATAAAAATTTGTAGGACATGTATATTTAACTTTAATATCTGTATATTTACTTGTTTTGAGTAATTTGCAACTCTCTGGCAAATTTGGATTAATTCTTGCATGAGTTGCAATTTTTCTTTTTCTCATTCTTTCACCAACATATTCTATTTTATACTTATATTCTACCCTTGTATTTAAATACTCAATATTGCAAGGCTCAGAAATATAGACTAATATATCATCTCTTAATCTTTTAAATTCAGTATCTTTTTGATCCGCACCATCTGTTGGACATAATTTTAAAAATGATTTTCTTGCATTTATTGTATCTTCCCATTTTTTTTCTTTTATTGAAAAAAATCTATCCAGCGATGGCTGACATTCTCCAGGTTTTACACTACTGCTCAAGCATAAAATTGCTTCACAAGATAGTTTTACATCTCCTGTTAATTCTCCAGCATTTGTAAAGCTTACTAGGGCAATACTGCCCATTAAAGTTTTTAAAATTATATTTTTTTTCATCTTTCCATCTCCTTTTGTGATGTTTTGTTCTTATTTGATTGCTGTTCCAAAGTTTTGTTAAAATCGTTCTGTATTTTTTTATGTAATTTTGGATAGCTGTGTATAAATCTATCATGATTTATATCTGCATTTTTAATTTTGTTATATGCTTTTACAAAGTTATATTTTTTTCTAATATCTTCGTAAAGTTCTTTTTCTGCATCCATTTGCTTTAAATTTGTTGTTATGGATACATTAAAAAGTTTATTTAAGAATTTTATATCTTTTTCTTCTGCGTCTTTGTTTTTTATTATTAAATTTAAATATTTATTTCTTTCTTGTTCGTTAAAATTAAAAACATCAGCTAAGGTTTTGCCTAGTTTATAATTCATCTCTTTATCTTTTTGTTTTGTTGTTTTGTTTGAGTTTATATAGTTTTCATATTCTTTTTTAGAATTTTCAAGCATTTTTCTTTTTTGAATTGGCGTTAAAAGGGGAGATAAATTTTTTAATTCTTCTGCTTCATTCATTGCTTTTTCAAGATTAAATGTTTTCATTGTTTTAATTCTACTTGTTCATAAACATAAATTTAGGTAGTCCTAGCTCATCTTTTGGCAATTTTCTTTTTTCAGGTTGAAATAAATCATCATTTCTTTTATATTCAACTACTTTTTGTTTAAAACTGTTTTCATCTAAATTTTTAAAATTTGCATCATTGCTCATTTGTCTGCCTGATGCTATGGTGCTTGTATAATTTATATTTAGTTCATATTGTTGCTGTAAATTCTCTAAAATTTTAATTAAAATTGAGTTTGTAAGTGCTTGGGCTTGTTTTTGATTATTTGCCTTTCCTAGCTGTTTTGAAAGCTTTTTTAAATCATCTTTCATTTTAGCTCTTGAGTATGGATTTGTTTTATCTGCATTGTTAAATGTATCTTCAAAACCAAGAAGCATATTTGTTCTTTTTATATTGTCTCGCTCTTGCAAAAATCTTTCAGCGTTTTTAATATTATCAATTTGAGTTTGTAAATTTGCCCTTTCTATTGGATCTATTGTTTTTTCCATTTTTGTTGTAATTTCTTCTATTGTTTTGCTTATATTTGCCCCATCTCTTAGTGCATATGTACAACGATTGACTTTGTCTTTTATTGTAGCTGAGCTTTTTTTAATAGATATTCCAAAAAAACTACTATTTTTTTCCAAAAAGGAACAAGCAGTTTGTACTCTCGCAATATTTTTCATAACATCTTGTGGTATATTATTTACATCATCGTAAATGCTTTGCATTTGATTTATCATTTCTTGTGCATCGCCTAATATTTCATATACATCATTCATATCTACGCCAAGTTCTTTCATCTGTTTTTCAAAATTTAGAGTATCTTTTACCATTTGTTCATATTGTTTTATCTGTTCTGCATAGTCTTTTAGCGTTTGTGTATATCCCAATACTGCTTGGGCAATTGCAGCAACATCAATTGTTGGTATTCCACTTGCATTTGCATTGCCTAAAAAAATTGTAATTGATGCAATTACTGATATAGCTGTTTTTTTCATAATTCTATACCTTTGTCATTATTTTTTTCTTGTTTTTGAAATTTTAAGTAAGCTTCTTCTAGCTTTTTTGTTGCTTTTGGATAGTGATTTTTAAATCTTTGCGTATTGATTTCATTACCTTCTTTTATTGCATGATTCATTCTTATGTCGCCCGATCCATTTTCTAATTGATGATAAGAGCTTACTAGTTGATTTATGTTGCTAGTGTTTTGCACCATTTGAAAAAAATCTTTTTCTTTATTCATCATTTTTAGTTCTTGATTTGCTTCCTTATAGAGAGAATAGTTGTTTTCTTTAAATAAGTTCATTAGCTTTTCATCTTCTTTGTTTGGTGTTAAAATCTTTTTAGTTGGATCATCTTCACTAAACTCTGTTCTTTGACTTATGCTTCTTAGTGGTTCTTCGATTTCTTTTATTTTATTCATATATTTGTTTTCTTTTGTGGCGTCATAATCATGTGCTTTTGCTAATGCATAATTTAGTCCGACATAGGCATCTTTTTGCTGTAAGAAATCATTATCATTTGATTGTTTATAGTTATTTATTTCTTTTTCAAGCATTTTTCTTTTATCTACTGGGTTCATTTCGTTTTCCTTTGTTTTTTCAAGTTCTATTACTCTGTGTTTTAATTTAGACATTTTTTCTACAAATTCACACCTTTTTTCGTATGGTGCATTTGTTTTTATAGAATATTCTTTATCGGCTTTAAGCCATATATTTTCCATAACAATATCAAAATCCTTTATTCCGTTGTAGTCAATATTCCACCAAAAACCTTTTTTTGGGTTTTTATCGTCACTTACTCCAACGAAAATATTTTCTTTTTTTCCAATGTTAATATATTCTCCATCTACAACTTTTAAACCAACTTCTTTTGCTATTTTTATATGCTCTTGATTTATTCTTTCTTTATTTTCAATCATATATTTATAACTCCCTTGATCTATCATTTTCTTTATTTTTTGTTTTATCAAGTATTTTTTCTTTTGTTTTTTCCAATGTTTGATTTACTTCTTTATACATTTTTGGATATGCGTTTTTAAAATTTGGAGTTTCTTTATCTATTGTTTCCATCATGTCTTTTATCTTATAGTAGCCTTTGATATCAAGTCCTTTATTTTTTTCTTTTTCGTATGTTGTTCTTAATTTTGCATAATTTGAGCGTTCTTTTTCTATATCATCAATTCCACTTTTGACTTTTTTTCTCTCACTATAAACTTCTTTTACCAAATCACCCACTGCTTCTTTAAATTTTGGACTATCAAATGCAAGTTCTAGTTTTTCTTGTCTTTGTCTTGATCTTACTTCGCTTTCTTCTTTTCCTTGTTTTTGAAGAATTTCTAAACTTCTATCAAGTTCTTGGAGTGCAGATATTATTCCATTTACCCCATTCGTATTCATTAAATTATCAATTGCATTATTGAAATTTGCTTCTAGCTTTGATTGTTTATCTTTTAATTCTTCTAATTCTTTTTGGTGTTGAAGTTCTAATTCATCAGCTTTTTTACTCCAATCTATTTGTTCTGCTTCTGTTTCTTGTTTGTTTTGTGTATTTTCTTTGTTCATTTCTGTTTTATTATTTATTTCTTTTTCTTTTTTGTCTTGATCTTCTTTTATGGTCTGTTCTTTTTCTTTTATTTGTTCATCTATTTTTTCTTTTTCTTTTAAAATGTCTAGGCTTTCTTTTAAAAATTCATCTTTTTCTATTTTGTCTAAGCCATTTTTTAAATATTCGCTTTTTTCTTTTGTTCCATTAAATTCTATGATCTCTTCTTGTTTTTGTTTGATTTGTTCATCTATTTTTTCTTTTTCGTCAAGTGAATTTAATGCTTCTTTAGCGTTTTGAGATAAATTTTCATCTGATTTGTTTAAATTTGTTTGAATTTCTTTTTGTTTTTCTTCATTTTCTTCCAGTTCTGATTTTTGTTTTTCATTTTTTTTAATTTTTTCTTGTGGTTTATGGCTTTGAAATGCTTCACTTATGCCCATATCCATCTCTTGTTCGGCTAAATAGCCCCATTCTGAAAGTTGTTCTTGTGTTAAATCATCAGCCATTTTCAAGTCCTTTTTAATTATTAACTATTTAGATTATTTTACTATCATTAAAATTTAAATTGGCTGTAAAAAATGCCACACAAAAATACCATTAATTATAAAAGTAAGCTCACAAATGCCTTTAAAATTAAAAACAAAATTCTTTTTGTGTCTTTTCCTTGCTTTTTATTTTAAATTGCAAAAATGCCCCTTTAAATTGATTTAAATGCGTATTTTGTTTTATAAACAGCATTAATATTTTAAATATTACTACCTATAACGATATTTTTAAGAAAATTTTAAAAATTGCCTTAAAATCTTAATCTAAACTTAAATACAAAATCTATTTTTGTCTCTTACTAAAAATTTAAATTTTCCTTATAAATTTTAAATTTTTGAAAAAAATAAAATTAAAATATTGATTAATATTTATTATTTTAAATTAAAAAATAATACTGCCACAACTATTTTTTTTTTTTT
>ERZ1673742.781-NODE-781-length-35179-cov-6.328721_pt1 | contig 35179 bp, 35 predicted proteins | sample MGYA00580208_ERZ1673742 | MGnify/ENA primary metagenome ERZ1673742 (study PRJEB41218, sample SAMN15661774) | gut metagenome | host: Homo sapiens | place: Canada: London | collected 2015-08-20/2019-03-30 | study: EMG produced TPA metagenomics assembly of...
AGGAGATCGTCTCCACGGCTGCTGTGGTCATGGACTTTAAGAGCGGCGGCAAAGGCGTGGCGGTTGGAAAGGTATCGGAAAGAGATAATACCTTTGAAGTGGCTGAAAACTGGGATGTAAAAGTCTATGGAATGCTACTAAAAGAGTATATTCAGCAGTTTGCCAAGACAATGTATCCGGTAGGAAGTATCTACATGAGCGTCAATGCTACCAATCCGTCTACTTATTTTGGAGGAACATGGGTGGCTTGGGGGAGCGGCCGAGTTCCCGTAGGCATCAATACGTCCGATAGCAACTTCAATAAGGTGGAAAAGACAGGCGGCGCTTCGACTGTTGCGCTGACCACGGCACAGATGCCAAGCCATAGCCATGCGAAAGGAACACTGGCTACAGCAAGCGCTGGGGCACATACCCATAACTTACAGAATCAGAAAGCCCCGTGGGGCCTTGACGGCGGTGGTAACCGATGCCTTGTGGACGCCGTTTCTGGATATACGGCCGTCACCAATAAAAAGACAACATCCGGTGGGGCGCATACACACACTATTTCCGGTTCTACGGCAGCAGCAGGTTCCGGCGGCGCTCATAATAACCTGCAGCCTTATATTGTCTGCTACATGTGGAAGCGGACAGCTTAACTTTATATTTTTGGAAATCAGCGACTGTTCTTCGGAGCGGCCGCTTTTTTCATACCTGAATTTCAAAGGAGGAATGCACCATGAAAGAATTCTGGAACACCATTCAACTCATTTTTACCGCTGTGGGCGGCTGGCTGGGATATTTTCTCGGCGGCTGTGACGGGCTGCTGTATGCGCTCATTGCCTTTGTGGTGATCGACTATATCACGGGTGTGATGTGCGCCATCATCGACAGGAAGTTGTCCAGTGCAGTCGGCTTTAAGGGGATCTTCCGTAAAGTGCTGATTTTCCTGCTGGTCGGGATTGCGAACATCATCGATGTGCAGGTGATCGGCACGGGAGCAGTCTTACGGACAGCGGTCATCTTTTTCTACATCTCCAATGAAGGCGTGAGCCTGCTGGAGAATGCAGGACATCTGGGACTTCCGATCCCGGAAAAGATCAAAACGGTATTAGAGCAGCTCCATGAAAGAGCAGAGAAAGAGGAGGAATAATTATGGCTTACACAAACAGTTCCCTGGTATCTTACACCAAACTTAGTCCGAACCATTCCGGGCAGAGAACACATTCTATTGACCGGATCACGCCCCACTGTGTGGTCGGCCAGCTGACGGCAGAGAGTATCTGCGGATGCTTTACCAGCCCGTCTGTGGAGGCAAGCTGTAACTATGGCATTGGAAAAGATGGAAAGATCGCCCTTTGCGTGGAGGAAAAGAACCGCTCATGGTGTTCTTCCAGCAGAGAAAATGACCAGAGGGCCGTCACCATTGAGTGTGCCAGTGATTTAAAAGATCCCTACGCAATGACCACTGCTGTTTACAATTCCCTAGTGAAGCTGTGTACGGACATCTGCAAACGGAATGGGAAGAAGAAACTTCTCTGGCTGGGAGATAAGAATAAGACGCTGAATTATTCTCCGAAGTCCGATGAGATGGTGCTGACTGTCCATCGCTGGTTCGCCAATAAATCCTGTCCGGGAGACTGGCTGTATTCTCGCCTTGGGGATCTGGCCTCTAAGGTAACGGCAGCACTGGGAGGATCTTCTTCTGGTTCTGGGACTTCTGTTTTATATCGTGTCCGCAAAAGCTGGTCGGACGCTAAGAGCCAGAAGGGGGCTTTCAACAATCTGGATAACGCCAAGAGATGCGCTGACTCCAATGCAGGATACTCCGTATATGATGAGAGCGGGAAGGTAGTTTACACCGGAAAGCAGACTGCATTTGGTGGGTCAGGAACGCCATTTCTGGTAAAGGTCAGCGCAACGGATCTGAATATTCGCAAAGGCCCCGGTACGGATTACGCCAAGACCGGGAAATATACCGGGAAAGGCGTATTCACCATTACAGAGGTCAAATCCGGTGCGGGTTCCACCGCAGGCTGGGGTAAACTCAAGAGTGGTGCTGGGTGGATTTCCCTTGATTATGCGAAGAGAGTATGAGTAACGATCCCCACGGAGGCTTCGGCTTCCGTGGGCAATTTTTTGTGCGGTAATGCCAATAACTGAAAGGTGGACGGTGCGATATTTTACTTGCTATTCTTGGCGTTTAGAGTGATAGATAGACTACCAAAAGGAAAGGAGCAGCCTATGGAAATTCAAGTATTGGAAGCCAGATCCTCGAAAGGCTATCGGAAAAAAGTATGTGCATACTGCCGTGTTTCCACAGATGCGCTGGAGCAGGAGAACTCATTGGAAAACCAGATCGCATACTATGAAAATCTGATCCAATCGAATCCAGAGTATGAGTACGCAGGTGTCTATTATGATTTCGCCATTTCTGGTTATAAAGAAAAGCGTCCCGGCCTTCAGAAGATGCTTACGGATGCCAGAAACGGAAAGATTGATCTGATATACACAAAATCCGTATCACGGTTTGCAAGAAATACCGCTATTGTCCTAAAGGCTTCCAGAGAGCTTAAGGAACTCAATGTCGGTATTTTTTTTGAACTTCAGAACATCAATACCTTGTCTTCGCAGGGAGAGCTGATGCTCACCATTCTGGCGGCCTTTGCACAGGCAGAGAGCGAGAGTGGCAGTATCGGAGCGAAGATGGTATATCAGCGAAAATATGAACAGGGGATTCCCGTTCAGTATCTGGAGCGTTGTTTTGGGTATACCAAAAATGAAAAAGGAGAGTTCGTTCCGGATACAGAGCAAGCCAAGTGGATCGTAAAAATCTACGAGATGGCTGCAGAAGGGTATTCGCTTTCCACAATAGCGGATGAAATGAACGCTGCAGGCGTAAAAACGGATAAAGGCGCTGGCTGGATGGAAAGCACGGTGAAACGGATTCTGGAGAATGAGATTTATAAAGGCGACTATATCATGCATAAAAATTATGTGAATGAGGAACGCAAACTGGTAAGGAACCGGGGAGAGGTGGACGCTTGGTATATTGAAGACGATCATCCGCCCATCGTGTCAAGGCAGCTTTGGGATAAGGCCCAGGAGGCCAGAAAGAAAAGGCGAGATTATTTAGATATGGATTGCCAGATCCGGGAGGTGACGGAAGAAAATTATCCATATAAAGGACATCTTTTCTGTGCAAAATGCGGAAGTCCTCTTACGCACCGCATTTACAGTAACGGGAACCGCATGAGTTGGGATTGTTCAGGAAGAACACGCCACGGGAAAGACTTTTGTACTGGTATCCACGTTCCGGATACGGCGGTTCGGCAATGGAAATTTGATGGAAATATTTACATCAGCGCAAAGGATAGCCGCAAATCCATAAAAGAATTTTCCTATACAAAAGAGTCTTCATGGAGTCGGCGGCATAAGAAGAAAGAGTTTGTCCGGGATGTCCCAGAACTTACGGAAGAAAATTATCCTTATTACCGCAGCATTTTTTGTGCCGAGTGCGGAAGCAGACTGGTGCGACATATAAAAAAGCATGGGGATATTGTATGGGAGTGTAATGGCAGAAAGCGGAAAGGCGCAGCTTATTGTGAAGGGGTCAGGATTCCAGATCGAGTAGTGAAGGCTTTCATGCCGATACGGAAAGCGATTTACATCAAAGAAAGGAAGGGCAGAAATGGCACGAAACATTACAGTTATTCCTGCAAAAAGCCGGAACGAGCTGCAAGGGAAGAGCAGGACTGAAAAGAAACTTAAAGTGGCTGCATACTGCAGAGTATCCACGGATCAGGAAGATCAGCTTCATAGTTTTGATGCACAGGTGGATTATTACACCCGTTATATCAGTGACCATCCTAATTATGAAATGGCAGGCATATACGCTGATGAAGGAATCACAGGTACAAACACAAAGAAAAGAGAGCAGTTTAGACGGATGATCTCCGATTGTGAGTCTGGGAAGATTGATATGGTGATTACAAAATCTATCAGCCGATTCGCCAGAAATACGCAGGACTGTTTACAATATTCAAGAATGTTGAAAAACTTAGGGATTGGGATATTATTTGAGAAGGAGCATATCAATACGCTGGATTCTTCCGGAGAGTTATTGTTTACGATATTAAGTTCTTTGGCACAGGACGAGTCGAGAAATATTTCCGAGAACTGTAAATGGGGTATACGATCCAAATTCAAAAAAGGTGAGATGCACTTAAATACACATAAGTTTTTGGGATACGATAAGGTGGATGGCAAACTGGTCATTAATGAGCGAGAAGCCAAAATTGTACGGAGAATTTACCGAGAATTTCTCTGGGGCCATAGTCCGCAGGAGATTGCAAAAGGGCTGGAAGATGAGAAAATTGAAGGGTGTATGGGAGCGAAAAAATGGTATCCTTCTACAGTAATTAACATCTTAAAAAATGAAAAGCATATGGGAGATGCTTTGCTGCAGAAATCCTATACCGCCGATTTCCTTACCAAAAAGCAAGTGAAAAATCATGGAGAGGTTACGCAAGTTTACGTGAAAGGCAGCCATATAGGTATTATCGACAAAGAAATATGGAATGCTGTCCAGCTGGAATTTGCCCGCCGAGAGGAATTCGTAAAAGAACATGGGTTGAAAGGGTACGGGTACGGTCGAGAATGCAATCCATTTACTTCAAGAATTTTCTGTGGGGAATGCGGTTCCTCCTATACCCGGCATACATGGAAGAACAGAGGGATTATGCAATGGCAGTGCAAAAATCATATGACAAATGGGAAGGTGACCTGCGTTAATAGGTTTGTAAGTCAGAGCGATCTGGAATTGGGATTTATGAGAGCTTATAATATGCTCATGAACCGGAAAGAAAACTTGATTCCACGTTGGAAGAAAACCATAGAAACAGGCAATGCACTGGAAAAGTTACGGGCGAAACAATTCATGGAACTATCGGAGCAACCGGAATTAGAGTGTTATGTGCCGGAATTAGCACAGTTGGTGATTCAGATGGTTATCATAAAAGGGGCGAAAAAATATGAATTTACGTTCATGGATGGCAGTCGGGAGACGGTAAGCGTATAGAGTGGCACCCTGCTTAAAACGTACAGGGTGCCATTAACCTTTATGATTGAAATAATTCTAACTGACTGGATTCGGGATTTTCTTCACTCTCATCGTTTTCATAGTCTTCTGTAGGAATTTCCGAGGTCAGGGAAACATTCTGAGGAGGCTTTCTACTGTATAAATATTCCAATTTCAATGGAAATTTCATTTTTTTATTGTAGAAGAGCAGGAGTGCCTCCGCATAACCGAGCGATCCTGCCCTGCGGTCTTTTGCGGAACGGATAACCTCTTTTACGGAGATGCGTCCTACTTTATCCTTGAACACGTCATCTTTTAAGGAATCCCCGTAAACGTAGAGAAGGCGGGCAACAGCCTTGAGCATATTGGAACTGAAGGAATGCTGGCTCCCTTCCCATGTGCCAATGCATAATGCAAGGGTGTGCTGGAGCAGGTCATAGCCATATTTATCATAAAGTTCTACCAAAGTGGAAATCGCACAGATACATCCGGGAGAAGAGTTCGATCCGATTTCCAGGCCGAATGATTCCACTAAATCTTTTATCAGGATATGTTTATCACTCCCAGCCTCAATGCTTGCCATGAAGATTTCATAGGGAAGCAGGGGCTTTACATACTTCATCTGGTTTGCAAAAATGTCCGCTTCGTGCTGATATTCCAAATCATCATAAACCATACACCATACAGGCGTTTCACGGGAACCGGAAACTAAAGCGACAATCTCAATCGTATGCTGCCCGTTAAAAACATAATTGATGTTATCCCTGCGGCTGACTTTTACAGGATTGATCTGATAGAGATCGAAATTTGCAGCCGCTTTTTGGACGTGTTTGATTGAAAGGTTACGCTGATATTCCTGGCTGGAAACAAGGTTATTAATAGGAATTTGCTCGAAAAATACGTTTGGTACATATTTTGAAAGATCATTCATTTCTGATATCCTCCATTTTCTTTGATAGTGTGGCAAGTGTATTCTGCAATTGCCGGATCTGGAACGCTAATTTGTTTTTAACGTCTTCGCTGACAATTTGGAAATCTGTTTCATTCCGAATTCTTTTTATGGTACCTTCCCATGAGGGCATGGTATACGCCAAGCTGGAAGGAGCGGCATTTGGGTCGAATTGGGGCATTTGTTTTATCGGGATTTCTTCTTGTGGGATTGTTTTAGTGCGAGGTTCCACAACCCGTTTCCATTGAAATCCCCGTAGAATATCAGAAATGACAATATGCTCAATTCCGTCTTTGGAAAGGGATTTGTTTAATCTTCTGATATTTTCCTGCGGCAGTCGGGATAATTCTATAATGTTATCATGCGAAATACGCAACCTACCCGATAATATTTTCTGTGCCAGATCGGCATCTTTTTCCATAACGATATCTACCATCCGAGAGTATATGCCATATTTATAAACTGTATTATGGGAAAGGGAATATTCTTGTCCTAATTTGAGTGCAGTCTGGTAACTGTTTGTGTTTTGCAGTTTGTTATGACTGGTTTGGGATGCTGTATCACCGGCGGGGGCTTTGCGTACGATACGTTCTGTTTCATATCGTTTTCCGATGAGGTACCGGAAGCGCTCATTGGGAAGATTTTCTTTTTTTAATTGTTCACGGCATATCCAAGTGATCGCATGTTTACGGCAGCTAAATCCGATGTGATGGACGTGATAGGGAAGATTTTCTTGGCGGCATATCATGTACCGCTCATAGCCATCTATCAGATAATCATTCCATGCTGCAATGGAATATGCTGCTTTACCCTCTAAGAGACTCTCCCGAAGAGAAAGAAATTCTTTCTCAGATAGAGGGTGCATAAGGCTTTTAAATTCTGGGTCAATTTTCAAAATGGGATAATAATCTACTTTCATATAGCCACCTCTCCATAGTCATTTGATGAAATGGAAACTGCATCATCTAAGCAAAACAGTGCGATTTTGTGAGATGAATTCAGTGTTCCATAAAAACGATATGAATTGCCAAAATGCAGATGTTGATTGCTATGTAAAAGGTTAGCAGCGAGGCTGTTGCTATACAGTTCGTAACTATTCTTGGAAGGAAAACGTTCCAGACGCACTTCATGCGATAAGCGATCCTCCCGGATAGAACATCTAATGGCTAGCATATTTTTGTAAGGGTTGACTAATAGCTGGATATAATCTGGATTACCAAGCATTCGGAGTGTGTTCTTATGAATGCGAAAACGACTTTTTTTAAAGTCAATACAGATAATCGGTAATGAATTGGTACAGTTACTCATGTTGCATATCCTCTCTTTCGATATTATTTTTTGCGCTTTTATCATTCATGCCAAACAGAGCATATCCATCAAATATGTCGATCTGGAGGGATTTTTGATGTTCTTCAACGGGAATACCAAATTGATGTTCCCATTCAGCAGGATATATGGGCTTCCGGGATGTCTTGGAATTATTTCCGTCTTTTGAGGTTCTGGTGAATATTTCCGGTGCTGTCAAATCAAAAATAAATAGTAACTGTCCGTTAGATTGGATCAGCTTTCCTACCAGTTTATACCGGTAATTTGGATTCCATCCCATCAGTTCCGTAATTTTTCCATAGAATACCCGGCATGTGACTTGCTTTGGGGTGCGTTTCGCAGTGGCGCTGCACCAGCGGAAGGAATCTTTGGATTCTTCAGAACAAGGGCGCACAGCCAGCTTCTTTTTTTCCTGATTTACAAGGATCTGAACATAATCGGTTTCAGGAAGTTTTTTGATACATGCTGTATTCATATAAACTTTGAAATTATTAAATGTGATACAGGGTTCGTGTAGATGGGAGAAAAATTCTCCACGGACAACTTCGTAACCATCATAATTAAAGGAATCATCCTGAATAATTTCCATCTCTTTTTTTATGGAAGGTTTTTCTTCTGGGGTATGCTGCTTTTCAACGATCATTAATTCGTTCATGCGGTTCCTCCTGTGTCATATTTTGGATAATTTGATGGATTTCTTCACGGGCCTTGTCAGGGGGAGTCACGTTAAGATGTTCTGTATGGTAAGGTACTCCCTCGTTCTGAGTATTCCACTCTTGGCTTTGTGAAAATGCAGCCATTTCTGCAGCTTGGGATTGGTGATAAAAATTATTGCCAAAGGTATGCCGCCAATCTGATGGATAGGCCAGTAAACTTTTTGAAGAAGCTCCAAAGTAGTCAGATCTGGGATGAATTTCACTTGGATTTGTGTCTTCTGAAGTAGGGATAAAAACTTCTGGTTCTTTTAAGTTGAAGACCAATACCATTTCCTCTTCCTTATGGTGGAATTGACCGAGACAGCGATATGTATATTTAGGATTCCAACCACAGAGTTCATATAAAGTAGGGATAAAAGCGGCACTTCCGATTCCTTTAGGGACTTTCTTTACTTCAGAGAGTTTAGCCCATTTCATGCTGTTGCGTTTTTCTTTTGTGCTGGGACGGATAGCAAGCAGACCTTCTACCGTGTGTATCAAAAGTTCTATGTAATCGATGTTCTGAAATTTTTGAAGCGCAATTAAGTTGAATTTCAATATTTTGTGCGTGATTAAAATATAAGGTTTATCACGAGGATTTAAAAATTGCGCTCTTGTGATTTCAAATCCTCTCAAATCAAAATCTCCGGGAGAGACTTCTGGCATGAGAGCAGAATCAATAGAGCCATCGCCATCATAAACACTTCTGCATGCCGCATTATAGTCAGGAGCCTTAAATCCAGCCCAACGTGGATTCACTGACACAAAACCTTTAAGGGCACCATCTGAAATGACATGAAGTTCCGGGAGCAATCCTTTCGCACCATATTTTGCATTCAAAATAAGATGCTGGACAGCGACGAAATCATCTTTGGAAATAATTGCCTCATGGTCTCCATAACTACGATACTGGTTTCGATTCTGCCTATTCTTTTTGGATTTATGGTTGAGGTAGTTAGGAGTCCAAGTTTTCCGAGCAAGGATATCACCGCAATGCCTCTCGTTTTGCAGAATTTGCAGAATACTTCCGGGATTCCAGATTAGATTGCCTTTCTTGGTAGGTCGTTTCAAAACAGTCAGCTGATCGGCAATCTGCTGGCAGGTATAGCCGTATAGGTACATGAAAAAAATGAGACGCACTGTTTTTGCTTCTTCTTCATTGATTACCAGTTCCCCTTCCTCATCCACATCATAGCCCAGGAGAGGCGGCTTTAAGAAAATGCCACGTTTAAAGCGCATTTCAATGGAAGCATTCATGATCTCGCTTTTGTTATGGCTTTCTTCCTGTGCCATTGCAGCCATAAATGAGAGAGTCATTTCACTGTTTGCATCAAGAGTAAAAATTCCCTCTGCTTCAAAGCGAATTCCAATAGGCGGTTTGAGTTCCTTCAGCTGTCGGACATATCCGATACAGTCCATAATATTTCTGGCGAATCTGGAGACGCTTTTTGTGATAATCATGTCGATTTTTCCTTTATGACAATCCTCAATCATTCGGAGAAAAGATTCACGATGATTCAAAGATGTGCCGCTGATTCCTTCATCGGCATAGATTTCCACCAGTTTCCAGTTAGGGTGTCGGTTGACGAAATCTGTATAATGGTTTTTTTGCAGTTCATAAGAAGAAGTCTGCCTGGGGTCATCGGTGGATACTCTTGCATATACAGCCACCCTTAATTCACGCCCTTCATCATAGATGTTTTCTGGCGGTTTGGCAGGGAGACATTCCAGTGTATCCGGATCTACGCCACGGTATCTTTCACGGATTTTTGATTTTTGCTCCTGTATGCTGGTGGAGTGTTCTTCCGATTGGATCATTTTTTCACGCCTTTCATGTATTGTTACGTATCATTATATTTTCTTTGTAAGAAAAGAAAATAGACCAGAGGTCAAGCGATTAACCTCTGGTCATGGTCTTAGCGACTCTCTTTTGCTTCGATCAATTCCCAGCCATTATTTCGAATGATATATTTGGCTACGGAAATCAATTCATAAATAAAACGGCGTTCCAGAAGAGAACAATCCTCCATCAATAAATCAATATCAGTCTGATAATCGGTGGGATTATGAATCTGATTACCGCTGAGTAGTTCATCCACGGTGATTCCCAGAGCGTTGGAAATGCGGATAAGTGATTCGAGGCTTGCCTGTTTTTTTGCGGTTTCGATACAACTGATATAGGAATCCGACATATCAGTTAACGCCGCCAGTTCGGCTTGGGTCATTGCTTGTTGCTTTCTTACTTCTTGAATTCTTTTTCCGATGAGTTTGAAATTCACGTTCATCATATATACCTACCTTTCTAACGGTAAAAACCGTCTCCTTAACGATAGATGAAAAGAGCATGTTTGGTTAGGTATATTGTGTAAGAGGAGTGGAGTAATTTAAGATATGGTAAAAGAACAAAATATGGGAGAATTTGTCGATTGATTTTTGTTGAAGAAAACGCAGATCAATGGTATGCTTGTGCGAGGAAAAGAGGTGAAATAGTGTAAATAACAGCATATAAAAGAATGAGAAGTTAAAAATACATAGACGGAATCTGGAACTCATGGTTCTTATTTTTTTACTCGGATACTCCATTATACTTTAGTATAATAGTCAAGCAATACAGTTCTAATAAAACTTCTGATTTACAGTTACAATAAGCGTATGTGAAACAGAAGAGAGGTGTAATTTACTTGCGTATAGAAGAGTATACTGCTGCTAGGGTAAGAGAATTGTGTGAGAAATATCATGTTTCAAAATATCGGCTTGCTCAATTAACTGGAATGTCTCAGACGGCTGTGGGTAATATCATGAAAATGAAGAGTATACCTACGATATCCACTTTGGAAAAGATATGTGATGCATTTGGAATCACGCTGGCGCAGTTCTTTGCCGGAGAAGGTAAGAGGCCGGATTTATCAAAAGAGCAAAGAGAAATAATTGAAACATGGGATGAATTGGGAAGAGAGGAACGAAGAATTCTTTTACAATTTGTCCGCAGTCTGAAGAACAAGTAGGGAAGCAGTTCTATGTGAAATCTGAAGAACTGTTTCCCTTTTTATTTGAGATACAAAAGTTAAAAGTGTTAATGTAGCTTTCTGTGCGCCAGAGAATAATAGATTATGAAAAATGAGGTATAGAGATGGATAAGAATAGCAAAGAATTCAAAAATCTGATTTATGACCTGGCAAATGGGTCTTTGGACTTGGATCATTTTCCAGTGGTAGAAAGTAAATATGTGGAAAATGAGTATGAAGAAGGAAAACTGTGCAGCAGACTTTATTCAGAAATGTGTGATGCCTATGAAAGAATTTGTGTCAGATTAGGAAAGCCGGATCAAGAGGACAGAGATGTGGAAATAATCATAAACAATCTTCTGGATATAGGAAAGCATTTTGGTATGAAAATGTATGACTACGGATATTTTTTTGCAACTCAGTGTTCTGAGATATGAGATTAAAGAGGAGAACGAAAAGGTTCTCCTCCATTTATTCCTGTTCGATATAGTTGGCCCTTTTCGGTAATCCATTTGTTTCAACAGCGGCCTTAACACCCATTGCCATAGCTACTGTCTGTTGTTTTCTATAGGCATTAATTTCAGATTCGTGACGTTTGTCTTTAAGGACGTTGCTGATTGTGCCTTGAGATACATCATATAAGGCGGCAATTTTGGATTGCGAAAATCCATCCTCAGTTGAAAGTTGATAAATTCGATCCTTTTGTTTGTCTGTTAGTGAAGAACGTGGCATATGAACACCTCCGAAAATTAATTTAATAAATTATATCTCCATTATACCTGTAAAAACAGCAGATGACAATAGTTATTTAATAAATTAATTATTAAATACAGACTTGAGTGGAAAATAAGATATTAAGCTAATGTGAATATAAAGATTGCTATATTTTTTGTAAGCTTCTTTAGAAATATTTCCGTCATTTAGATAAAATGTGTTATAATAGTCTGGTATAGCATACCATAAGATGTACTTAGATTGAGAGGATTTGAAAATGTATAGAGCGCTAGATGTTGCACGCTATATTATTAAACGTTGCCATATGCAACAAAAATCAATAAGTAATTTAAAACTTCAAAAAATATTATATTTTGTACAGGCTGAGTTCTTAGTGACTACTGGCCGTAAGTGCTTTTCTGATGCTATTGAAGCATGGGATTTTGGACCAGTTGTGCCGGAGGTTTATCATCATTATAAAGCATATGGAAGTGCTAATATTCCAATATTTAAGAGCCTTTTTAACTTGGGACCAGAAATCTCATCGGAAGATAAAGAAATAATGGACGGAATTATAGATGAGTGTTCCAAATATTCTGCATCAGCACTAGTGCAAATAACACATAATCAAGCCCCATGGAAAAATAATTATGAACGTGGATGGAATAATGAGATTCCGTGCGATGAAATAAAGGAATATTTCGAAGAGGATTAGGATGGCAATTAAGTTAAATAAAACCGATGAAGGAACTAATGTAGTACTCGATGTAGAAGGAAAATATTCTACACAGGTGATGACTGATAAAGTGCTTGAGTTTTGCCAAGAAATGCTAAAAGATAGTAATGAATTTGATAGTCAGTCAAGAGAACAAGTATTTAACCTTATTTATCATTATATAAAGAATAATCATCGTATCTTATATTCTCCAATCAGCAATCTTATCTATGGCTGGTTTGAAGAATATGAGATAGAAGAAGCAGAAAAAAATTTAGCTACTATGCTAAATAATCTTCAGTCTGTGTCTTCATATATCGAAACAGAAGAGTATAAAAAAAGGCTAGAAGAAGTAGATGGAGATGAACAAGAAAGGGAATATTTTTTTGATACAGAAAAAGCTATCTTAAAAATATGGGATCATGTGAATTTAGCGCAGCAGCAATATCGTTCACTGAAACAATCTGAAGATGAATATAAAAGACGTTTCAATAAGAGTATCGAACCTATCGAAGATCAAATAAGAAATAGCCAAAAAGATTTAGAATTTAAAATAAAAGATATCAATGCACAGCTTTTAACAGTGGTAGGTATTTTTACAGCGTTAGCTTTTTTGCTTTTTGGTGGAATTAGTTCATTAAGCAATATTTTATCTGATACGGAACTTCCTGTTTTGAAAGTAATGATTATCGGTTGCGTTTGGGGCCTATGCATTTTAAATGTAATTTTCGTTTTTTTGTTTTGTGTTGCTAAGATGACAAATCTTAATTTTAAATCCGTGCAAGATGGATCAATTTTTAGAAAATATCCAATTGTCTGGTGGTGTAACTTTTTTATATTAGCTGTATTGTCGGTGGTATCGTGGATGTATTATGTAAAAAATGTACATGCCGGGGATTGGTTCAGCGAGTTTTGTGAAAAATATCCTCAAAGAGTAACAATTGGTGGATTCGTCATAATTGGTTTTATCTTGTTGATTTTGATGCTGATTTTAATTCGTGTTACTTTGTATGAAAAACACGATAAGGAAAGAATGAAATAGCAGGGGAAAAGAATAATGTAGGGGGTAACTAATGGGGTAGCCAGGGGGTTATATACCTTGAATGTTACCCCTTTTTGTTTTACATAGGGGGTTTCGCTACATTATAATAAGTAAAGAAAGTCTTGACGGGAATGCATGCGGGATTTGTACAAAATCTTACAATGCGGCTTGTATCACGGAAAAAAATCGGCTATCCGGCAAGGCAGCTTTTCTGTGCAGCGGTGCTTCTGCTGTTTGGATGTATCGCGGATTTTTCTCCGTCGGTTACGCGTGCGGTGCTGCAGAGCGGTTATGTTTTGATTGCAAAAGCATTGAAAAAACCATGCAAGGCGCAAAATGCTCTTTGCGCCGCATGTGCGCTGCAGCTCGCCGAAAATCCGTATGTTCTCTTTAATACCGGATTTCTTCTCAGCTATGCGGCAGCCGCATCCATTCTTGTAATTAAGCCGGCGCTTGCCAAGAGAATCTTTTTCTTCCGCAAAATTCCGGATTGCATCGGCGTCGGCCTCGCGGTCAATCTCGGAATGCTTCCGCTTTTGATCACGTTTTTTAACTGCTTTTCTCCAGTAGGAATTTTGGCGACAATTTTTGCGTCCAAACTTGCCTATTGGATCTGCATGCTTGGCTTTACGATCTGGATCGCAGGAGCCGCAGTGCCGTTTTTGATGGTTATTATTAAAATTCCGGCATTTCTGATTTCTTCGGCGCTTTATGCACTGCATCAGGTTTCCGCCGTTGGGGCCGGGTTTCCTCCGCCTGTAGGCCCGGTTCGGCTTCCGAGCATCCCGGCAGGCTGGATTGTTCTGTATTATGTTTTTTTATTTCTGTTTCTAAACAGGACGTGTTTTCTGTTTGTAAAAAAACATGTCGTTCTTTCCGCTTTTTGCGTACTTTTGATTTTAACGGCCTGCGTACTCCGAAAGAACCGGACGGAAATTCTGTTTTTCGACGTAGGACAGGGGTTTTCCGCACTTATTCGAACGGGAAAAATCTGCGGGCTGATCGATGGGGGAGATGGAAAAACCGATATCAGCAGCCTGCTGCTCCGGCAAGGCGTTGGAACACTGGATTTTATTTTGCTTACGCATGGACATGCGGATCATGCCGAGGGGCTTTATGACGTTTTGCAGGAGCATAAAGTGAAATGCTTGTTTGTGCCGGACAATCCGTATGACGCGGGGGCGACTGCCGTCAGCCGGGCCGCTGCGGCGCAGAATATCGAGGTGATCCGAATCCGCGGAACGCAGGAATATCTGCTGGGAGACTTGCGCATGAATTTATATGCAAATGAGGCCTTCATGATTTCCGAGGAGGAGAGTGATGTCAATAACAGCTCGCTCGTACTGCGCGCCGTAAGCAGGGACGGAAGCGTTCTTTTCCCTGGGGATATCGAACGGGAAGCGGAAGCGCTGCTGGTTCGGAGCGAAGGCTTTGGAAAAACGGACGTGCTTGCCGTAGCGCACCACGGCTCCGATACAGGGAGCGAAGCCAAAAATATTTCGATAATTTCACCTGATTATGCTATAATAAGTGTTGGCAGAAGGAATCGTTACGGTCATCCGTCCGGGCGTGTGACAAAGACGTTGAAAGACGCGGGCGCGGAAGTATACCGGAGCGATTTGTGCGGCGCCGTCAGAATCACCATAAGAAAGGGAACCCTGCATTTATGGCAGAAATTGAAGACATCAGATCAATCAGAGCTCATCTGACGCAGGAGCAGCTGAAAAATGTTTATTTGTTTTACGGCCCGGAGATGTATCTGAAGGATCTGTATACCCGCCGGATCCGCGACAGATTGGCGTTGGATCAGATGAACTGCTTTTTTTACGGCTCAGACGCAGATCCGAAAGAAATCGCAGCGCTGGGGGCTTCCGTCTCCATGTTCGGTCAGCAGAAGCTCGCTGTAATCAGCGGCAGCGGTTTCTTCCATTCATCAGTAGATCCCTCTTTCCTGGAAGACGCCGAGACCGCCGGAATCTACCTTGTTTTTAAAGAAGACGAGGTAGACAAGCGGAATAAACTCTATAAAAAAGCGTGCGAGTGCGGAATCGTTTCTCATTGCAAAAGACAGCCGCCCGGAGAAATTAAAAAGGTTCTTTCCCACACGGTAAAGGCTGCAGGGAGAACTGTCTCGGAGACGGCGCTTCAGTATATGATCGAAGGAATCGGAGACGATATCACAACGCTGCTGTCGGAAATCGAAAAGCTGATTCTGTATGTTCCTGAGGGCGCGCAGATCGAGAAAGAGCACGTGGACGCTCTGTGCAGCCTTCATTTCAGCGCGCGTCTGTTTGACCTAAACGACGCCGCTGCCGCCGGCGATACGGACCGGGCGTACCGGATCGTACAAAGCCTGCTCGCAGAGAAAGAGCCTCCGGTTAAGATGATTGCGATTCTCAGCAGAATGTGGTCGCAGCTCTACAGCGCAAAGCTGCTGGCGGCAGGCGGAGCGAGGACGTCTGAAATTGCGGCGCATCTCGGTGTGAAGGAGTTTGCAGCAGGAAAGCTGGTCCGGCAAGCGGCAAAGCTGAAATTCGAAAAAATCAGAGAAAAAATAGATTTATGTGAAGAACTGGATCTGTCCGTCAAGAGCGGTCTGCTGAAAGACACCGATGCGATTGCGCTTCTGACGGTCGGATAAAGATATCCTTAGGAGGAACCATGCTGAAAGATTTTAGAGAAATCAGATTTACGGAGAAAGCAAGCGCGGCGATTGTAATCGCAGAGGAAGAAGCGCGGAGTCTGGGCAGCAATGTGGTTGGAACGGAACACCTGCTTCTGGGACTGTGCACCGACGCCGTGGGGATTGCGGGTATGGTGCTGCAGCAAAACGACCTGCGCCCGGACCGGATCCGGACGTCGATCCTGCGCCTGGTAAACCAATCCGCAGCCGTGCGGGGCACGTATACGGGAGAAATGTTTTACACGATCGCCTGCGAACGCGTGATTAAAAGAAGCAAGGAAACCGCACAGCATTACGGTCATGATACGGTAGGAACAGAGCATCTGCTTGTTTCCATATTCCGAGAGATCGACAGCATTGCCGTACGGGTTTTGATCGATATGAATGTGGAACCGACGCAGTTGTTTAAAGATATCGTCGCAATGCTGCAAACGGACGAATTTACGGCAGATCTGCAGAGGCAAAAACGCGTAACAGACGACGCCGCGCCGATGGAGCTGCTTGCGGTAGACTATATGAAAAACGGAGGAGAGGAAGCGCCGTTTCTTATAAAATACGGAACTGATATGACAAAAATGGCGGCGGAGGGAAAATACGACAGAATTATCGGCCGTCAGGAAGAAATGAAGCGCGTTCTGCAGGTACTCGGCAGGAAAACGAAAAATAATCCGTGTCTGGTGGGGGAGCCAGGCGTTGGAAAAACAGCGATCGTAGAAGGCCTGGCGCAACTGATCGCTGATGGAAACGTCCCGGACTCCGTGAAAAACAAACGAATCATCGCCATCGACCTTTCCGGTCTTGTTTCCGGTACAAAATACCGCGGAGAATTTGAAGAGCGATTGAAGCGGGTCATTGCCGAAGCGAAAGAGGACGGAAATATCGTGCTGTTTTTTGATGAGCTCCACACGATCATCGGCACGGGCAACGCCGAGGGTTCCCTGGATGCGGCGAACATCCTGAAACCGGAGCTGTCAAGAGGCTACATCAAGGTGATCGGTTCCACAACGCTGCGGGAATACAGAAAATATATCGAAAAAGATCCGGCGCTGGAACGGCGCTTTCAGCCGCTGCAGATCGCTGAACCGGACGAGGAAGAAACGATCCGGATTCTGGAGGGAATTAAAGGCGTTTACGAAAAATATCACAATGTAGTCATTTCAGAGGAAGCCGTACGTGCCGCCGCAAGGCTGTCGAAACGGTATATTACCGACCGATTCCTGCCGGATAAAGCGATCGATCTTATTGACGAAGCGGCCTCTGCAAAACGGATTGTGAAGGATATTCCTTCCCTCAGCGACGAAGGCAGCGACGAGACAACGATTCTGGATCTGCGGGAAAAGCGGGACGAAGCGATGCTGGCGGGCGAATTCGAACGTGCCGCCGATTACAGAAAGCAGGAGCTCATGCTGCGGAACGGAATCGAACAAATGGGATTCTACGACAGACGCCGGGCAAAATCAGAACGAAAAACGATCACCGAAAACGATATTTCCGAGGTCGTATCCATTTGGACGGGAATCCCTCTTGCAAAGCTGGATGTGGACGAGGCGCAGCGGCTTTTGAACATCGAGAACATTATGCATCAGAGAGTGATCGGGCAGGAGGAAGCGGTATCTTCCGTCGCAAAAGCGATCCGCCGGGGAAGAACGGGGCTGAAGGATCCGAAAAAGCCTGTTGGTTCCTTCATTTTTCTCGGCCCCACCGGCGTCGGAAAGACGGAGGTGTCCAGAGCTCTGGCAGAAGCGCTTTTCGGGGACGAGCATTCCCTGATCCGATTTGACATGTCGGAGTACATGGAAGCGCACAGCGTGTCTAAATTGATCGGTTCGCCGCCTGGATACGTCGGCTTCTCCGATGAACCGATTCTTTCACAGAAGGTCAGAAATCAGCCGTACTCCGTCGTGCTTTTCGATGAAATTGAGAAAGCGCACCCCGATATTTTCAATATTTTGCTTCAGATCCTGGACGAGGGACAGATTACGGATGCAAAAGGACGGCAGATTGATTTCAAAAATACGGTCATTATCATGACGTCAAACGTAGGGGCCCGGAATATTACCGAGCCGAAGACGCTGGGCTTTACCCAGTACAGCGAGGCGGAAAAATATGAACGAATGAAGGCGGGAATCAATGAAGAGCTGAAGCGGACATTCAAACCGGAATTTCTGAACCGAATTGACGATATTCTTGTCTTTAAGCAGCTGACAAAGGCGGAAATCCGAAAAATTACGGATATCCTGATCCGCCAGCTGCAGGAACGGGCCGCGCTCAGCGGCATTCATCTGCAAATTGATGATGCCGCCGCAGATTATATCGCAGAAAAGGGATACAGTCCGCTGTACGGCGCGAGACCGATCAAGCGGCTGCTGCAAAATGAAGTAGAAGACAAAGTAGCGGAGCTGATGCTGTCTTCAAAGAAAAAAGACATTCATATTTCTGCCAAAGACGGCGCAGTGGTGATCGTCGATGGCTAAAACAAAGACCGTATATTATTGCACGGAATGCGGCTACGAATCGAGCGGCTGGCTCGGAAAATGTCCTGGCTGCCAAAACTGGAATACTTTTGTGGAGGAACGGCTCCAGCCGGATAAAAAGTCTGCGGGAGGCAATTCCTTTGGCTTTTCGGGCGTCCATTCCCAGACAAAAGCAGCGCCGATTCGTGAAATCACCGCTGATGTCAGCAAACGTGAAGCTACGGGCATCGGAGAACTGGATCGGGTGCTCGGAGGCGGCATCGTAAAGGGCTCGCTGATTCTCGCAGCGGGAGATCCGGGAATTGGAAAATCCACAATGATGCTGATGCTGTCGGGAAATATGGCCCGGACACGGAACGTGCTGTATGTGTCGGGAGAAGAGTCGGCCCAGCAAATCAAAATGCGCGCGGACAGACTCCGCGTCAGCGGCGAGCATCTGTTTGTTTTCTCGGAAACGCTGATTGCAAGTATTGAAAACGAAATCGAACGCATCAAACCGGACTGCATCGTCATCGATTCCATACAGACCATATACGACGAGGAAATCGCATCCGCACCGGGCAGCGTCAGCCAGGTCCGCGAAGTTACGGGGCGTCTGATGCGTATCGCCAAGGGCCTGAATATTTCCGTATTCATTATTGGGCACGTTACGAAGGACGGGGGGATCGCGGGACCGAGGGTACTGGAGCATATGGTGGACACCGTGCTGTATTTTGAAGGAGAACGTCATCAGGTGTACCGGATTTTGCGCTGTGTGAAAAACCGGTTCGGCTCAACCAACGAAATCGGGGTGTTTGAAATGCGGGAGGACGGCCTGGCGGAAGTCAAAAACCCCTCGGCCGCCATGCTGGAGGGCAGACCTGCGGATGCCTCGGGCACTTCTGTAGTATGTACGCTCGAGGGAACGCGCCCCATGCTTCTTGAGGTGCAGGCGCTGGTTTCTGGCACCACGCTTGCCAACCCGAGAAGGATGACGACAGGACTGGATTACAACAGAGTATCTCTGCTGCTTGCGGTGCTTGAAAAGCGAGCGGGATACAAGCTGGGCGAATGCGACGTATATGTCAACGTCGTAGGAGGAATGCGGATTTATGAGACTGCCGCCGACGCTGCGGTCGCCGCCGCGCTGATGTCCTCATATCGGAATAAAATGATCCCGCACGACACGGTCCTTTTCGGCGAGGTTGGTTTGACCGGCGAAATCCGGAGCGTCAGTCAGGCGGATAAACGCGTATCGGAAGCATTTCGGATGGGATTCCGCAGGTGCATCCTTCCAAAGGGAAACGAAGACGGCATACGGAAATTATTGGAATCCGGTTTGTATGAGGGCTGTATTGCCGAATACATATCGGGAATCAACGATCTGAACCGGCTGTTTGCACAGCCGGCGGACGGATAAACCTGTAATTTGAACGCAGGAATCATTTTATGAAAGGATTTTGTTGCTATGAAAATGTTGATGCTTTTTTCAGATGGTTTTGAGGAAATCGAAGCGGCGGCGCCCGTCGATCTTTTAAGAAGGGCGGGGGTATCGGTGGAAACCTGCAGTATTACGGAAAATTCGACGCTGAACGGAGCGCACGGCATCCCGCTTGGCTCGGACAGCATTCTGCCGCCGGAGATCGACGCCCAAAAAGCGGAAGCGCTTGCGGCGGCATACGATGGCCTTCTGCTGCCGGGAGGTCAGCCGAATGCGGGAACGCTCTGCGGCGATGCCCGCGTGATCCGGATCGTACAGGCCTTTTTTGCCGCAGGAAAAATTACGGCAGCGATCTGCGCCGCGCCCTGTGTGTTCGAACGCGCCGGAATTTTGACGGACAAAAAGGCGACCTCCTATCCCGGCTGCATCGATCCGGCCTCGTGTGCGGAATACCGTCAGGACCGCGTCGTGCGGGACGGAACCGTTATTACAAGTCGCGCTGCGGGGACGGCAATCGACTTTGGACTGGAAATTTTGCGGGGACTTGGCCTCGCTGAACAGGCGGAATCGGTTCGCGCGCAGATTTTATATTAAAACAATTCTCTGGCTCCGTCTCCGGCGGTGCAGAGGTAAAATTCGGGAACGATTCCCGTTCTTTGCGTATATGCTCTGCCCACGTCTCGGATGAACGCTTCGGCCGACTCCTTTCGAACGATATTGACGGTACATCCGCCAAAGCCGGCGCCTGTCATACGCGCGCCGATACAGCCGTCCGTGTGGGAGGCGATTTCAAACATTGTATCGAGCTCCGGGCCTGTAACCTCATACAGATCTCGAATTGACGCATGCGCTTCACATAGAATTGTTCCAAAGGCCTTTAAATTGCCGTTTTCTAATGCGGAAACGGCTCTTTTTACGCGCTCGTTTTCGAAAATTACATGCTTGACGCGGTCTTTCACTTTGTCGGGGCCGAGCCTTGCTTCCGCAGCAGCGTATTCCGCTTCGCTGAAATCACAGAGATTTGCGCGGTTCTCTCCAAGCGCGGCGTTGAGCCTGCGAAGCCCCTCTGCCACCTCTTCTCGGCGTTTATTGTATTCCGAAGCGCCAAGCGCGTGCTTCTTACAGGTGTTTGCAAGCACAAGCGTATAGTCTCCCAGTGCAAGGGGGACGTATTTGTAGTTCAGAGAGGCGCAATCCAGGAGGATGGCATGATCCCTTTTCCCCATTGCAGAGGCAAACTGATCCATGATGCCGCAATTCACGCCGCAGAAGGTATGCTCGGCTAACTGTCCGAGCTGTGCCATGCGAATGAGGTCGAGGCCTTTTTCTTCATAGTTCTCCGAAAGCGTGGCGGCGGCGACTGCGGTAGTCAGCTCGATTGCGGCGGAAGAGGAAAGCCCCGATCCGAACGGGATATTTCCGGTAAAAAGAAAATCCATCCCGCGGATCAGGTAGCCCTCCTCCAGCAGAGCGTTAATCACGCCGGCCTGATAATTTCCCCATTTCAGCCTTTTGCCGGCCTGCGGATCTCGTAATGAAAAGGTATAGACGTCTTCCAGGTCGTCAGCACCAAGCCGGATCCAATCGGTTCCGTTCAGCCGGACGGCGGCGGTACAGGACAGCGTAAGCGCTGCGGGAAATACAGATCCGCCGCAATAATCGATATGCTCCCCGATCAGATTGACTCTGCCGGGTGCCGTGAAGATCCGGATCTCGTGATCCGATTCGCCGTAATACTTTACAAAAAGTTCTTTTAAATCAGATAGATTTATCCCGTTTTCGCTCATGTCCGCGCCTCTTTCTGACTTGTTTTTTACAGGGTATTAGTATATAATAGAAAGGACTTTAAGTACAGCTTTTTTTATGAAACGCTTTGAATAAGAGGTCTTGGTATGAAATATAAGATAGGGGATAAGGTCGTGCATCCGTTTCACGGAGCCGGCATTATCACTTCGATCGAGGAAAAGGAATGCTTTGGGGAAACGCATTTGTATTATTTGCTAAACCTTCCGCACAGTAAGCTTGAACTGAATATCCCTGTGGATTCCGCCGACAGCATCGGACTGCGTCCCGTCATGCCTCCGGAGGAAGCCGATGCGGTTTTTGCGCAGCTCGCTCTTCCCTGTGAAATCAATACGGTAAACTGGAACAAAAAGCATCGCGAGAATTTGGACAAGCTGCGGACCGGAAACATTTTGGACGCAGTGGACGTATATAAATACCTGCGCCTGCGCGAAAGGAAAAGAAGCCTTTCCACGGGGGAGAAAAAATTGCTGACCAATTCCAAAAACGCAATTTTCAGTGAACTGATGTTTGCCACAGGCGTTTCAGAGGAGGCGCTTACGGAGAAAATAGACGCGATTTTCACAAAGCTCGAACAGGAATGCGGATTGTAAAATTTTGAAAAGGAGAATGCTTCTTGGTAGACCCGACGTCGCTAAATGCGAAAAAAAGACAAAGCCCGGAAAGGGAAGAAACGAAAAACCTGCGCGCCTTTCTTTTTTCTCTGCTTGGCGCGCTCGCAGGGGCGGCAGTCTGCGTGGCGGTAGACTATTATTTTATGGGCAACATCACGGGCCTGATATACCTGTTCGCAGGGATGACCTCGTACGCCTTTTACCAGTATTTTGTGGAGCGTAAGGATCAGAAACCGATCCATCTGCTGTTTATTGCGCTGTCCTGCGTGCTCGCGGCGACGCTCGCGGTGTTTATCAGCTGCCTGATTCTATATGCGGGACAGGTACAGGAGCCGGGAATGAATTTTCTAGAAAAAACATTTGAGCTTTATCGCCTCAATATCACGGAAAACGGACTGCAAAATTATCAGCACGCTTACAACGGTAGCGGGGAGACCATGTATTTTGATCTTTCCCTTCTATCCTTTCACATTGTCTGCGCGGTGATGGCGCTGCTCGGCCTGCTGCTTTCTTGGGGCTTTGTAAAACTGGCGACGAATGTCTGGGAAAAGAAACACGGAAATCAGAATACAAATTACAGCTATACCAGCAGAAAAAAGAATCCAAAAAGGAAACGCAAGCACCGGTGATGAACATTCTTCGCATCTTTCAAAAGAATTTTAAGAAGCTGCTGCTTCTTGCCCTGATGATCGTACTGCCGATTTACGTGATACAGGAATTTCTTATTATTCCTTCGCTTCCCGATGATCTTGAGACGGGTGATCTGCGAATGATCTGGTACACCCTGAGCATCTGGCTGATCAGTCTTTTTCTATACGTCTTCCGGATTTCCGTGATCAAGCTTTCGTATGATTCTCTGGAAGAAAAAGACACAGGCATTTCGGAACTGATGGATTTCTCGGTTCGGCTCTGGCCGAAGGTCCTGCTGACGACGCTGCTGTACGCGCTTTCTGTTGCATGCGGACTGATGCTCTTCTTTTTTCCGGGACTGATTTTATTCGTCGCCTATGCGTTTTATCAGTACGTATCCGTAAAGACGGGACTGTGGGGCAGAAAGGCGCTGTTTTTATCTTCTCTCTATACGAAAAAGAATCTGGGGAAAGCGGCTGCCATTGCGTTTGGAAGCGTGATGCTCCGATACGCGTTGTCATACGGCGCTTCTGCTCTGGAAGGAAGAATTGCAAACGCTCTGCTGCGCCCGGCAATTGCTGTCGTTCTGTTTGTCCTTTTGGAACTCGTGGCGTGCCTGATCGACATTTTTGCTGCAAATTACATTTTTAACACGAAAATAGACTTCGATATCACTGTTTTACAGAAAAAAAAGAGTGCGGATGATGCGGAACGTTAAGCTTGTCATTGAATTTGACGGGACCGGCTACTCCGGTTGGATGCGGCAGGGGAAAAAGCCCGGCATTTCTACAGTACAGAGCGTGTTGGAAGACGCTGTTGAAAAGCTGACGGGGGAACGGGTGACAATCATCGGCTGCAGCCGTACGGATGCAGGCGTGCATGCTCTGAATTATGTTGCGAATTTTTCAACGGAATCTACGATCCCCTCGGAAAATCTGTATCGCGCGCTGAATCCGCTTTTGCCGCCGGACATCAAGGTGAAGTCCTCCGAGACGGCGGCGGATCATTTTCACGCCGTTTATTCGGCAAAAAATAAGACCTACCGTTATTTCTTTTATTTTGGAGAAACATATCGTCCCTTGCTTCAAAACAGAGCCTGGAATGCCGCAAGGAAGCAGCCGCTTCCCGCAGAGGAGCTTCTGCTCAGAGCGAACGAGGCTTGCCGATATTTCATAGGAACGCATGATTTTACGGCCTTCAAAGCTTCCGGCGGACTGGCAAAGACAACGGTGCGCACGATTCTGTCCGCGCGTGTCAGCGCATTTCCGGAGAATCTTTTTTATCTGGAAATCTGCGGAGACGGATTTTTATATAATATGGTACGGATCATCGCAGGAACGGTCGTGGGCGTCATAGAGGGCAGATTTGAGCCGCGCCAGATCGAAGAGATGCTGCTGCTGCGCGAGAGAAAAAGAGCGGGGATGACAGCACCCCCGCACGGTCTCTATCTTTATAAGGTATCGTATTAGCCCAACATGGCTGCTCCGATAATTCCGGCATCATTTCCGAGCAGAGCGCATTCGATTTTCGTTCTCGGCAGGAAATCATGCCCGTAGGAATAACGGAAAACATATTCGCGGAGCGGCTCGAGAAGGTAATCGCCTTCCTTGGAAATACCGCCGCCAAGCAGAATGATTTCCGGCTGGAAGATATTAATATAATTGATAATGCCTTCTCCAAGATCCCGGATGTACTTGTCCACGATCTCCGCGCCGATTTTGTCTCCGGCGCGTTTCGCATCAAACGGCGTCTTAGCGTTGATTTTGTTCAGGTCGCCGTCGCAGAGCGTACGGATCATACAGTCGGGATGCTCCTGGAAGGCGCGCTTAGATTCGCGGATTAACGCCGTCGCAGACGCATACGCTTCGAGACAGCCTTTCCTGCCGCAGGCACACGGTTCTCCTCCCGCGCGGATCGTGATATGTCCCATCTCGCCGGCAGCATGATTAAAACCGGTATATATTTTGCCGTCAATGATGATGCCGCCGCCGACGCCCGTGCCAAGCGTCAGCGTGATGGAGCTTTTATACCCTTTTGCTCCGCCTGCTACGACTTCACCCAGCGCCGCGCAATTGGCGTCGTTTGCAAGATGCACCGGCGCGCTGATAAATTTTGAGAAAATTTCCGCGATTTTAGTGTTGCGGAAAGGAAGATTGACGGTATAAAGCAGAATTCCGTTTTCATCGTCGCAGACACCGGGACATCCGATTCCGATAGAATCGATATCCCGCGCGGAAATGTCGCAGCGCTTAGCGATCTGAATACAGAATTTTGCCATCAATTCCGTAATTTCCGCATCCGAACCGCCCATTTCAGTCGGCATTGAGGATTTGTACAATAATTTTCCTTCGTCGCCTACAAGACCGGCAGAAATATTCGTTCCGCCTAAATCTATCCCTATCCTATACATTTTGTGCGTTTCCTCCTGACGGTTTAGAAAATAAATCAAATTTGCAAGAGCATTATATCATGTTTCAGGTAAAATTTACATTAAAATTTTATCCTGGATGAAATGAAAGATGAGAAAACGAGAGAAACAAAGAAAAAACAAGAGAAAAAGAGCGAATAAGAGATATATTTTAAAAATACTGGAATTCTTTGTTGACAGCGCGAAAAAAGTATAGTATCATCTCTTTTGCTGCCCGCAGGACGGGCTTTACTATAAGGAGGTTTATAGAATCATGAAAACATACGTGCCTAATGCGGCCGCGATAAATACCGCCAACAAAAAATGGTATATCATTGACGCCGAAGGAAAAACGTTGGGAAGACTCGCGACGGAAGCCGCAAAGATCCTGATGGGGAAGCACAAGCCGACGTATACGCCGAACTGCGATATGGGCGACTTCGTCATTGTAATCAATGCGGAGAAGGCGATCGTAACGGGAAAGAAAACAACGGATAAGCTTTACCGCCATCATACGGGATATCCCGGAGGACTGAAGGAGGTTCCGTATAAGGATCTGCTGAAAAAGCATCCTACCGCGCCTGTTGAGCTTGCAGTCAAAGGAATGCTTCCGAAGAACTCGCTTGGAAGAGCAATGATCAAAAAGCTCAAGGTTTACGCTGGTCCGGAGCATGTTAACCAGGCGCAGAAACCCGAAATTTACGAATTTTGATAAAGGAGGCAGATGAACATGGCAGATCAGTATTTTGCAACAGGAAGAAGAAAAAAATCGGTTGCGCGTGTGGAGCTTATCCCGGGAACGGGAGCCGTCACGATCAACGGAAAAAGTATAGACGAATATTTTGGTCTGGAGACGCTGAAGCTGATCGTGCGTCAGCCGCTGGCCATTACCGGTACGGAGGGAAAGCTTGACGTAAAATGCAAAGTAACCGGAGGCGGCTTTACCGGCCAGGCAGGCGCGATCCGTCACGGAATTTCCAGAGCGCTGCTGGAATATGATGAAACCCTGCGTCCCGTCCTGAAACAGGCCGGATTCCTGACGCGGGATCCAAGAATGAAAGAAAGAAAGAAGTACGGTCTCAAAAAAGCCAGAAGAGCGCCGCAGTTCTCTAAACGTTAAGGAAGCGCTGATTCTGATTACCCAAGAGATAACCGAAAAAACAGTAAAAATGCGGAAAAACTCAGAAACATTATGTTTCTGAGTTTTTTTTTATCCCCCGAAACGTGCTGAAAGCGTATAAAGCCGGACCAGCCGCAGCATCTTACGCTATGATGCAGCAATACAAGACCTATTTATTTTTAGGGATTGCATGTGTTCCCAATATATGGTAAAATTATTTTAAATATTTGAAAATACAAAAGAAAATGTTAAAAATAAATGTAGGCGAGAAGGGATCATTATAAATAATGGCAGAATAAAAGATCCGATTTTCTTGAAAAATGACACGTATTTTGCGCATGTTGTTTTGGAAAATGGAACTACACAAAGTGTAAGGGAACATCTCTCGGGCACGAAGGAGCTTGCCGAAAAGAATTGTCCTTTAAAAATCCTGGAAAATATTGTTATATCAGAAGCACTTCTTCATGATGCGGGAAAACTGAGCGAAGAATTTTTCGAGTATATGGACGATATCCGGAAAAACGGGGAACAGGCAAGGACGCGAATCGTCGATCATACATCTGCCGGCGGCAGAATCCTGGAAAGCCTTGCAGGGAAGGGAGCGCTTTTTGAATTGATCGGGACGGCGGTATACGCCCATCACGGGCTGCAGGATAATATCGATATGGAATCGGGAGAAACACTTTATGAAAAGCGGCGGAAGAAAGAGCTTGAATTTGAAGCGATACAGCAAAGATATTTCGAGATTATAGATAAAAACCTTCTGATAAAATATCTTCGCGCCGCACATGCTGATCTGCAGGAAATTTTCAGAGAGATTGATCATTTCGTGCGCAGTACAGAAAAAAGAAAATGCGGAAGCAGGGATTTCTATCTTGGGATGTTTGAGAGAGTAGCGCTGTCGGTTTTGATTGACAGCGACTGGACTGACACGGCGTGCTTTTGCCGGGGAGAGCCGCACCCGGAACGGATCTCAGAAGAAAGAACACAGGAGATCTGGAGGGAATCGATCGCACATTTCAAAGACTATAGGAATCATCTGACTGATTCTGCGGAAAAAAGTCCGCTGAATGAATATCGGGATGAAATATCAGAGCTTTGCTTTCAGGCGGCAAAGGAAGAGAGAAATCTATACCGTCTGACCGTTCCTACCGGAGCGGGAAAAACATTCAGCAGTCTCCGCTTTGCTCTCTGCCACGCACAGAAATATCGTAAGAAACATATTATATATGTCGCGCCTTACAACTCCATATTGGAACAGAACGCCGAGGATATCAGACGGGCAGTAGGAAAGCAAGAATTCGTGCTGGAGCATCACTGCAATATCTTCTATGAAGATGAGAGCAGAGAAAGCGCATATAAGAGGCTGACGGAAAATTGGGACAGCCCTTTTATTCTGACTTCGGCAGTGCAGATGCTGAATACATTATTTTCCGGAGAAAAGAGCAGCATCCGCAGAATGTACAACTTATGCAACAGCGTGATTATTTTTGATGAAGTGCAGGCTTTTCCGGTGAAGGGAACCGAGCTGTTTCATCTGGCGGTAAATTTTCTGACCGCCTTCTGCAATACGACGGTTATCTTATGCTCGGCGACGCAGCCCTCGCTGGCGCATCTAAAGGAAAATAATTTATTTGACTGCATAGAGATGACTGGTTCCTCCGGAAGATATGCGGAGGCGTTCCGGCGTGTGGAAATCGAGGATAAGACGAAGCTTGTGCCGGGCGGCATGGAGCCGGAAGATGTAGGAGAATTTGCAGTAAAGGCTTTCCGGGAATTTGGTTCTGTGCTGATTATTGTAAACACAACGAAGTGTGCGAAAAGGATATACGAAGAACTGAAAAGACGCTGTGGCGAGAGCTGTGCATTATATCATCTGAGTACCAGGATGTGTCCTAAGAACAGAAAGGAGGAGCTGGAATCGATAAAACGGGATCTGAAAGATAAAAAGCCTCTCATCTGCGTCAGTACACAGCTGATCGAAGCAGGAGTGAATTTGTCCTTTTGCTGCGTGATCCGTTCTCTGGCGGGACTGGACAGCATTATTCAGGCAGCGGGGCGCTGCAACCGGCATAAAGAGAGGGCACGGGGAAAGGTATATATTGTTAAACTGTCGCAGGCTGCAGAACGGCTTGACAGTCTTTATGATATCAGGCGGGCGCAGGAAGCCGCAGAGAAGTTTTTATATTACTTTAACCAAACGCCGGAAGAGTTTGGAGGCTTCCTGGATTCTGAGGCTTCGGTGAAAGCATATTATGAGGAATACTTTCACGATTCGAATGCAGAGCCCACGAAATATCCCAGCAGCTCCTGCGAAACGACGCTGGAAGAGCTGCTGGGAAGAAACAAGCCGGGACGCGGCCAGTTTGTCAGACGACATGGAGGCAGCGAAAAAGCGCCACTTATGTGCCAGGCCTTTGCAACCGCAGGAAATGAATACAAGGGAATCGAGGAAGACGAAAAAGTAACGGTTGTGATTCCTTACGATAAAGCTGCGGAAAAAGCGATCGATCTGTTGGAGGACAGCTTTGCATCGCTGGCAGAGCAAAAAAAAGCGGCCCGAACGTTACAGCAGTATTCGGTGGGAATTTCGGAATCGCTTTTCCGGAAACTGGGCAGAGCAGTCCACAATATCGGCGACACGGCAGTTAACGTTTTAAGTATTGATTATTACGACAGAAAGCAAGGCGTGCTGGAAGAACCGAGAAGCCGGTTTCTAAATTATTAAAGAGGTGAAGAGAAAGGAATGGAAAAGTACAGGAATACGATCGAATATGAGGTGCATGGAATTTATGCGCTGTTTTCGGATCCGGTGACAAGAGTCGGCGGAGAAAAATCCAGTTATCATATCCCTACCTATGAGGCGCTGAAGGGGATTACGGAAAGCATCTACTGGAAGCCGACAATCAAATGGATCGTGGACGCGGTTCGCGTGATGAACCCAATTCAAACAGAAACAAAGGGGATGCGGCCAATCAAATATAATGGCGGAAACGAGCTGGCATACTATACATATTTGAAAGACGTATGCTATCAGGTACGGGCGCATTTTGAATTTAATCTGAATCATCCCGAGCTCGAAGCGGACAGAAACGAAAACAAGCACCATAATTTCGCCAAACGGATGGTAGAAAGAGGCGGCAGAAGGGATATTTTTCTGGGGACCAGAGAATGTCAGGCGTTTGCAGGGCCCTGCGTATTTGGCGAAGGCGAAAGCTATTATGATGATATGCCCGGCGAGGTGTCATACGGGTTTCTGTATCACAGCATCACATATGCAGATGAGGCGGAGCTGCCGGAGGAACGCGATAAAATGACGGTAAATTTCTGGAGACCTGTAATGAAAGCAGGCGGAGTGATCGAATTCCTTCGCCCGGAAAAATGTCCGGAAAAGCGTTTTATAAAGGAAATGAAACGCAGGGTTTTCGGACAGAAGGACGCTTCCGGATCTCAGAAATTGAATGAAGAGAAGGTGACAAATTGAGCTGGGAAGAGGAACTGATCCATTTATACGACAAGAATACTTCACAAATCGGGAGAATCCAGTTAAAGTCGTTTCAGAGCAGCGGAAAAGAGGAGCAAATCCCCTATGTTCTCCTGCCGCCTTTCCATACTACTGTGACGGCGCAGATTCAAGTGACGCTCAGTGCAGACGGAGACTTTCTGGGGGCGTCAAAGGTAGAAAGCAAGGACAAGCTGACGATGATTCCGGTGACAGAGAAGTCTGCCAGCAGGACAGCCGGAAAGGCGCCGCATCCGCTCTGCGACAGCTTGAAATATCTGGCCGGCGATTACGGAAGGTACGTGCGGGATACAAACGGCGATGCTGAACGCTGTCATAAACTATATATGGAAGAACTGAAAAAATGGCATTGTTCTTCCTTTTCGCATGAAAAGGTGGATGCGGTCTGGACTTATCTGGAGAAAGGAACGCTGATGCAGGATTTGCTGCGGGAAAAGGTTCTGCAGCAAAATGAGGAGGGGCATCTGGATGATGCGGTCAAGCTCGAGGGAGTGGCGCAGGACAGCGCATTTGTCCGCTTCCTTGTCAGAGGAAGGGCTGGGATGCGGGACGGACAGACCAGTGATGCGTGTTGGAAGGATTCCTCTCTTTGGGACTGCTTTATCCGGTATTATCAATCGATGGAAGGGATAAAAGACCTGGATTATCTTACAGGAGAACGGCAGCCGCCTTCTTATCTTCATTCTAAAAAAATTCGGAACGAAGGGGATGGCGCTAAGCTGATTTCATCGAATGATGAGGCAAACTTTACCTTTCGAGGCCGCTTTGCAACAAAAGAACAGGCCTTTGCCATCGGAATTGAGACGTCGCAGAAGCTGCATAATGCTTTGAAGTGGATCATCCGGAAACAAGGCAGGAGCTTTGATACCCTGACTATGGTCACATGGGAGTCCGATCTGAAGGAAATGCCGCCGTGGGATGCGGATACAGAGACGATCGCTTCCGCGGCGTTCCCGGAAACCCTACCGGAAGCAGCCGGAGAAGAGTTTCAGGATCCGTTTCAGGATGATTTGCCGGACGGCTGGGAAGAGGAGCCGGAGGAAACTGCAGTGCCTGATGAAAATCCGATGACTGCAAGGCAGTTTTACAGCGCGCTTGCGGGATACAGAAAGCAGGTGGAGAATCCTTCGCATATGATCCTCCTGGCATTTGACGCGGCGACAACGGGAAGACTTTCTCTGGCAGAGTTTAAAACGCTCGATACGGCAAGATATTTAGAGAATATCCAAAAATGGCATGAGCAGTGCGGATGGATCCAATGGAAATACAAAGATGGGCATAGAAAAGACTTTTATGGTGTGCCCGGCCTACGCGATATCACGGAGCTTTTATATGGCGCAGAATCAAATGGGAGGCTCCTCCTCGCTGACAAAAACGGGAAAAGACTGTGTGCTGAATTAGGCCGCAGACTGCTTCCCTGCATTTGGGACAACAGGGAGCTCCCTTATGATCTTGTTGCGGCGGCTGTGAACAGGGCGTCTATGCCCCAGGCGTATAAAGAACGGCATAACTGGGAACGGGTTTTGACTTTGGCCTGTTCTTTTGTGAAAAAGCACAGATATGAAAAAGAGAAGGAGGAATGGAACGTGGCATTGGATAATGAATGCAACAACAGAGATTATTTATATGGAAGGCTGCTTGCGGTGGCAGACAGAATCGAATATAAGACATTCGACAAAGAAAAAGACGCTGCGAGAATGACGAATGCAAAACGGTATATGAGTACCTTTTCCCAGAGGCCGTTTGAGACATGGAAGATTATTGAAGAAAATCTGCAGCCATATCTCAATAAGCTTCCGATTCAGGAGAGGCTGTACTATGAAAATCTGCTTGACGGCATCTGCGAGCGGTTCTCTGTGGAGGAGTTTCGGAGAAATGACAAATTGGACGGACTTTACCTTTTAGGATTCCACAGTCAATCTTATGCTCTGAAAAATAACAAAAATAAAGCGAAGGATGGAGGCAGCGAGAATGAGTGAATTAAAAGGCAAAATTGATTTTACATTATTTGTGAGCGTATCGAATGCGAATCCCAACGGCGATCCGTTAAACGGCAACCGTCCCAGAATCAATCTTGACGGCTACGGAGAAATTTCAGATGTATGCATCAAAAGAAAACTCAGAAACCGTTTTCAGGATTTAGGACAGCGTGTTTTCGTTCAGCCGGATGACAGGACAGACGACGGGTTCCGCAGCTTAAAAGACAGAGCGGATGGGTGCGTAGAACTGAAGAAAGAAATCGACAAGAAGAAAAACGCAGATAGAGATTTGTGCGCTCGGATTGCTTGCAGGGAATGGCTCGATGTCAGAAGCTTCGGACAGGTCTTTGCATTTAAAGGAGATGACGTATCCTTTGGCGTACGCGGGCCGGTATCGATTCACCAGGCGGTGAGTCTGTCCCCGGTGGATATCATCAGTATGCAGATTACCAAAAGCGTTAACAGCGAGGCCGGAAAAGAGAGCAAGGCGTCGGATACGATGGGGACAAAGCATCGGATCGGATTTGCCGTATATAAAGTGATGGGAAGCGTCAACGTACAGCTTGCGGAAAAAACCGGGTTCTCACAGGAGGATGCGGAAATCTTGAAAGAAGCTTTGAAAACCCTGTTTGAAAATGATGCTTCCTCCGCAAGACCGGAGGGAAGCATGGAAGTGTGCAGAATGTACTGGTGGCAGCATGGAGAAAAAACGCCTGCGGTCTCAAGCGGAAAAATACAGAAAAGCTTTAAGATGAATGAAGTACGCAGACCTGCAAGATTTGAAGATTATGACATTCAATGGGAGTTGGAGGGATGTGTAAAACCGGAGGTATTTGATTTTGTATAAGGAAGACGATTTCCTGCAGCTTTCCGGAATTCAGCATTTTGCCTTTTGCCGCAGACAGTGGGCGCTTGCTTATATAGAACTCCAATGGCAGGAAAATGTAAGGACGGTGGAAGGCCATCTTCTTCATGAAAATGCCCATGATGCGGCGATAAAAGAAAAACGTGGGGATCTTATTGTCGTCAGAGCCATGCCGGTACATTCAAAGGAGCTTGGAATCAGCGGCGAGTGTGATGTTGTAGAATTTCACAAAGCAGAGGATGGGATTCCCATCTCCGGAAGGGAAGGAAAATATACCGTAATTCCTGTTGAGTATAAGCGGGGAACGCCAAAATCCAATGACGCTGATGCGCTGCAGGTCGCGGCGCAGGCACTGTGTCTGGAAGAAATGCTATGCTGCGACATCCCTTATGGATATGTTTATTATGGAGAGATCCGACGCCGTGAGAAGATAGAATTTACAGAGCGACTGAGATACAAAGTGAAAGATCTGTTTGCAGAGATGCATAAATATTACAGTCAAAGATATACGCCGAAAGTAAAATGGAGTAAAAGCTGCAATGCATGTTCGCTGAAAGAGATCTGTCTGCCAGTATTGAACAAAAAAGTTTCTGTAAAGAAGTATCTTGACGGCAAAATGCAGGAGGAGGAATCGGATTGAAACGATTATTAAATACTCTGTATATAACAGGAACAAACCGATATCTTTCTCTGGATGGGGAAAATGTAGTCGTGCTGGAGGAGCAGAATGAAATCGGAAGAGTCCCTCTGCATAATCTGCAGAGCATTGTAACCTTTGGCTATACAGGTGCAAGTCCGGCTTTGATGGGAGCCTGTGCGCAAAGAAATATAGACCTGGCATTTATGTCCGGAAACGGAAGATTCCTTGCAAGAGTAACAGGTGAAGTAAAGGGAAACGTTACTTTACGGAAGGAGCAGTATCGTGTCAGCGAAAATAAAGAGAAAAGCATTGCTATTGCAAGAAACTTTATTTTTGGGAAAGTATATAATGCAAGATGGATCCTGGAACGTGCTGCACGGGATTATTCTCTGCGGCTGGATGCTGAGAAGCTTAAAGAAAAATCAACGTTTCTTTACCACAGTCTTCAGAAAATTAGAGAATGCAGTGCTGCTTCGAAATTACTGGGCTTGGAAGGAGAAGCGGCGTCTGTTTATTTTTCCGCGTTTGACGAGCTTATTCTGCAGCAAAAAGAGGAGTTTTCTTTTCGAGAGCGCAGCAAGAGACCGCCTCTTGATAAAGTAAATGCTATGCTTTCTTTTGCTTACAGTCTTCTGGCAGGCATGTGCGGTTCAGCGCTGGAGGCGGTAGGACTTGATCCCTATGTAGGATTTTATCATACGGATCGGCCGGGGCGGATATCTCTGGCGCTAGATATGATGGAGGAACTGCGCGGGGTTATGGCCGACAGGTTTGTCATTACTATGATTAATAAGCGAATTGTAAAAAAGGAAAATTTTATTCAGAGGGAAAATGGCGCTGTTATACTGGATGACAGCGGCAGAAAACTTTTTCTGACTGCGTGGCAGGAGCGGAAACAGGATATGATAAAGCATCCTTTCCTGAGCGAAAGGATTGAGTGGGGAATGGTTCCTCATGTACAGGCTATGCTGCTTGCGAGATATCTGCGTGGAGATCTGGACGAGTATCCTCCGTTCTTATGGAAGTAGGTGGAAGATGTATGCTTGTGCTTATAACATATGATGTAAATACACAAACCCCCGCAGGTCGCAAGCGTCTTCAAAAAGTGGCGAAGCAGTGCTTGAACTATGGCCAGCGAGTACAGAACTCTGTTTTTGAGTGCCAGTTCGACGCGACAAAGTATCGCCAAGTAAAAGCAATTTTGGAAGGAATTATAGACAAGGAAGCGGATAGCTTGCGGTTTTATAATTTAGGGGATCGATATAAAAATAAAGTGGAGCACATGGGAATAAAGCCAAGCTTTGACGTGACGGAGACGTTGCTGCTCTAGTGCGAATGCGCAGCGAACAGGAAATGTCTTGGGATTCGCACCAATAAAATGAAACAATAGGGGGGAAAAGAGAAGAAGTATAATACATAAAAGGAAATATAATGTATTATTTGTGTATAAATTAATAAAAAATATGCGGACACGGTGAAAAAATAGAGAAATTTGCTGTCGACCTCCATGTGAGGT
>ERZ1673742.784-NODE-784-length-35122-cov-7.977842_pt1 | contig 35122 bp, 35 predicted proteins | sample MGYA00580208_ERZ1673742 | MGnify/ENA primary metagenome ERZ1673742 (study PRJEB41218, sample SAMN15661774) | gut metagenome | host: Homo sapiens | place: Canada: London | collected 2015-08-20/2019-03-30 | study: EMG produced TPA metagenomics assembly of...
GACGCGGGGTGGAGCAGCTCGGTAGCTCGCTGGGCTCATAACCCAGAGGTCGTAGGTTCGAATCCTACCCCCGCCACTAAGTTGGAACCCTCGGTTCGCGAAAGCGAATCGGGGGTTTCTTGCGTTTGAGCAACGCGATGGGGGAGAAGGTCGATGATATCGACCTCAAAGAAGTCGGCAACGCGATACAAGTCACTAAGTGACCAGGAAATTTCTCCCCGAATCTTAATCAGTGCGTTGTAGTGGGTGAATACAGTAACCGCAGACTTCATTAACGAGCGTGAATCGACACTGCGCCATTGGCCGTCGGGGCTTTGGACTTTGTTTGAAACCAGGCAGTGCGTGTGAAGATCCCGGATCACCACTACGGGGGTCGTAGTGGACAAACTGTGCGGCAATGAGGCCGCGCGTGCGCGTTAACTTCTTGACTCCATTGACCTCACAGCGGGTACGCAGTACTGTCTCATCGAGCCAATCCAGGCAAGCAGAGACACATTCATTGTGAACGGTCTCAATGGTTTTGCGCGTCTCCTCGTTACCGAGCGCCCACAGCACAGAGATAGACTTCGCTGGTGAAAACGTCAGGTCGAAGCGAGCAGTAGCTTGGCGAACGGAGTTTTTCTTCTCGTTGACCCAGGCCAGGATTTCCTTTGGCGTGGCATTTGAGTAGCCGGTTTCGTCGCTGTAGTGCTTGCGTGCGACATCGACCGCGATAGTGTTTTCGTTCCTGCTCGGTGGGCCTGCGCCCAGCGTGGTAGTGGAACTGTTTCTCCATGGTCGATAGCTCTTTGAGCACTTGATGGCCGCCGGAGTCGAACGGGTAGGTGCGACCGAGTTGTACGTCAGCAATGGACGCGCCGTTGGCGATACGGGAGTCGGCCTCGGGGTGAAGCCCCTCACCGTAGAGTGCAGCCATGTGCTCCTGGGTGACAGTTGTGCCTGCTGTGATGGCGGTGGAGTCGAGGTCGGTGAGTCCGCGCCCGTACCAGCGGGCCGGGGGGGAGTACCGGTGGCTTGGTAGTAGTCACCGAGTTTGGTTTTTGTCCCTGAGCCGATGTTGGCAGTGGCAACGTTGCGTAGGAGATAGGCGTACCCATCTCCTGCGTTGACCACTTGAATCGACATCATGGGCGTGACGCTAGGAAGAAAAATTGCAGAAGTTAAGACCTACTTTTGAGGTCTGAACGATGACGAACTTAAGCGATTTTTCACCCTTGTGCGTTCGTGCTGGTCAGCCCCTAAGAAGTTGCAGATGTACATCTGCCAGAGGTGTGTTGCTCTTTAGGAGCAATGTGAAAAACACCACAAGAACGGTAAGGCATGTACTGATAGAGATTTGGAGGATGTGCTGAGGTACAGGTCTTTGAAATAAGTACACGAGAGAGAGTGCACAAATGAGAAAAAGACTAGGCCTAATTGCTTAGGCCGCATTCGGCGCAATGATGGTTCATACTCCAATCGCTGAGGCATCTTCGGAGGTAACGGATTTTGGAAGCATTGAAGGAATGCCGGTCTCAGAAGATTCGTTAAGTTCGGAATTACTTCTACGTGGCACTAGAACAGCCTTTATGTCAGGCGGGGGAGAGAAGGTTATCGGATTGTCAGGGAGTGGGACGACAAGAATGGCCGACGAGTAGTGATGCGTGAACGTGCTCAATCAAAGATTCAGTCAAAACACGGGCTTAGTGCTAATGCGCCGCGAGTAGTTCCCAGTATGTTCCCAAGATTGACACTTTTAACGGCGGAGATAGAGTCGAATACCGATTGCCGATGGATCATATTCGATGTGAGGGATGGGGACCGATCAGGAAATGCCAGAAACTGGAGACTCGAGATGTTCTGGCAGCAGTCGGATTCAACAAGGTCACCGATGGGCGACCATATGGTGTTGTAACAACATGCTGCCCATGGGTACAGGGACGCTGTCCTGACTGGGTAGTCAATTCTCCTCAGCTGAAGTAGGTGCTTGATGTACAGGGAAATGTCTGAATCCTCTCGTCGAGAATTACGAGGAAAAGACCTGAGGGGTAAAGATTTCTCAAACTATGATTTATCCGCTGCTGATTTTGAAGGCTCCAAGTGCCAGGGATGCTCCTTCCGAGGAGCAATGCTGGCGTGGTCTAACATGAGGAATGCGAACCTAATTGATGCAGACTTTGAAGGTGCATTCCTTAACGAGGTTGATTTTCGGGGTGCGGTACTTGATGGAGCGAAGTTTTTCGACGCTTGTCTTCTACCGGTTTATGCTGAACCTGAGCAGTTCAGAAACAGCATAGGACTGGCCATATCCTCCGTTGATATACGCAGTCCAGATGGAAATTAGCGAGTGTTAGCGCCTGTTGTGGGGGTAGCGTCTTAACTTTGTTTCTGCGCGGTGTTTTTCTTTGGGCATGGTGACTAAAGACAGAAGAGCACAAGCCCGCCGTCGTTCAAAAGGAAGAAGCCGACCGTCTTGCCCGTATGACGCCGCTTCGGTTTTCGAGCCATGACCTTGTGCATCTCCCTATCTACTATGCATGTGGGGTCTTGGCGCCCGATTTAGGCGGTTTCCACCAAATGCCAAAACCCGGTTTTGTCACTAAGATGCAGCTCTGGTTGTATCCATTCCCTTTCATCGAGTTTGTACAGCTCCTCGTCCAGGAAAAGGCTGAAATATACGCCCTCGGGGTTGCTGGTGATATATTCCATCCGCTTCCAGCCAAGCTCCTTGATGCGTACAGGAATCTGCCACGGTAGGTCTGTTCCTTGGTATCGCACCAAACGAGCATCACCGTCAGCCCCGATAAAAGCAGCATGGTCGGCATCCACTGAGTCGTCTGCATTTAGAGCGTCAATAAACTTTTGCGCGAAACTCATGCTATTTACACTTCGACGTATTAGTAGGGTAAGCAGTGATGACATGATGGCCGTGTTCAGCCACAAATATTGATGGTTCAAGTGTCTGAACAATTATCCCGCGGACTTTATCGACTAAGTAGATTCGTGCCGAAGCGCAGAATTTGCCATCACGATTTGCAGTTGAAGGTGAGACTCTCTTTGACCAGGTGGTCCCCTCTAGCGCAGCATCGATTGCAATACGAATTAGAGCATCGCCATCCTTCCCTTCGATGGCTGCAAGCGACGACCATTCGGGGTTGTTCTGACGGATGTGTTTTAACCCATGTGAACTTTTTCCACAGCGCAACGTTACCTCGTTCGCATGCACAAAATCCTGAGGCGTTCTCAGGTCAACGTACTGCCAGCTTGCTACAGTTTTAAATCTATCTGTTGCAGGGCCACACGCTGCAAAAGGCGGTATTCCCGAATCCGGATTCCACGACAAGAACGTAGCACTTAACGCTGACTCATTGGGTACATCGGGATTGACTCGCCACTCTAGAAGCCCAAGCTTCGTTAGCTCTTCGATATTTCCTGTAGCGTGCGCCGGTGTGGCTGGTTGAACGAACGAAAGAAACGCTATTCCAATCCCGGCCACTAGCCTAACGGCTCGCCTTCGCGCCTTTTGCACAAGATACCTCTCCAAGGCTAACCAATAACTTATAGATATATAAATTAACATATATTAGATAGGCTCATCCTAAACGAGGGTGAAGTTGAGGTCCCGGGGTAAGTCAACGCGTCCCATCGGTCGCGCTCGCTCATTGCGTCACCGGTCATTGGTCAGCGCAGTAGAGCAAATACGTTCGATGTAGTCATCTACGTCGAGTTTTCCTTGCACAAATTCGATACCCGCACTCAATGTCGTCGTCCGTGAGGACAATTCCCTCGGAGGCTGCCGACGCAGCAGCATTCCTTACGCGTCGCTTGGTTTTATCTGTCAATCCTCCAAGCCCATCTGGTAGTACATTCGGGCGTTAATGTGCCTCGGGTTTTCCCAGCTACTGAGGCGTAACAAAAGCTGAGCTAGTTTGGACTTCTTCGATGCTTATCAGTATGGCCCGGGTAGAGGTCAGCAGCTTTGCGCATGGCAAGCCCTGGTAAATAGCCGATTTGGCAATCTCGGGCGTGGGCGACTGCAGTAGGCAAGGCGCCAATGGTGTTGGGCTGATCTACAACGGCACGTACATGGCCGTGTTGTTGCAGGTTGTCAAAGGGTGTCGCGAGGCCTGACTTTAGTTGTGGAAGCGGCTTGGCGAAGAGTTTCTTTCTTTGTCGGTCGAGTGCACACGCTTGGTGTTCGGATTTGCCGACATCCATGCCGAGGAAAATGTCGATGGGGTAATCCTGCGACATCGTGAGCTCCTAGAAGCGATTGAGTATGTGCTAGTTTTAGTCGCTGGTGTCGGGACATTCGCTGCGAGCACCCACGTTACAAGGAGACCTAGAGATTCCGGCCGTGTCCCCATTAGCTGTCAACGAACGTCCTGGTGCCGGGCGGCAACACTCCCGGATCATTGAAACTACAGGGCAATCCAGCCATACCCGCGCCCAGCGACTATCCCCATTATCGGGGATAGCCTAAAGGTAACGGGGAGACTAACGCTATCGCCCTGTCTGGCATTTGTACCAGAGGTCATTGGTTCGAATCCATCCCGCCACTAAGTTGGAATCCCCAGTTCGCGATGGACTGGGAGTTTCTTGCGTTTCGGGAAATAGTTGCCAGACAGGTTCGGCCAGTCCACGGTGGGCTCGAAATGTGGGCAGATGTGGAGTAACTTGTTCCTTTTTCGCCCTTCATCAAGAACTCTACGAAGTCTTGGCTTTCGATTTCTTCAGCATGATCATCGGCGGAATCAACAGGGCTAGCCCACCGATAAGTGCGACCCCACCGAATAGCCACACCAGTCCGGCGATTATGGCGATAGGGGCGATGATGGCCGCCGCGATTTCGAAAGGTGCGAACCCCACGTAGGCCATGCCGAACTCCTCGAGAGTGCCGGACTTCTGCTCCGGATCCACAATCTTCAGCACGGCGATGCCCGTGGCCACAGAGGCAGTTGCCCAGCCCCAGCTGAATACGGCGCGCTCGAACCAACCATGTTCAAAGATGCGTGGTGCGACGTAGAAGAACAACACCAGGCAGAAGGCCAGACCAACGACGAACAGAATAATCAGCGGGACGATGTAGGTGGCCACCACCGCCGGAACGATCGACGCGATACCAACTGCAACTAGGAAGTCCGTCGATGCGCCGGAGACCGAACCCATCAATTTCGTATCCAGGTAGTGTGGCGCCTTAATCAGGTGCAGCACACCCACCCCGGCCAGGCCGACGAGGAAGGCCATCGCGAACAGCGGGAAGCTCAAAGCCGGGAAAGCGTCGTTGACCCAGTTGGTCAGGATATTCGCCAGGAAGAGCGTCACCGCCAGTGCCGCAACGTGCAGCGCGATTGGCTCAATTGAGGACGGGCTCGTGGTCGCTCGCCCCACGCTTGGACGCTGGCCGGGAAGAGAGATGATGCCGGTGCGCATGTCCTCCGGCAGTTTATCCAAGGCGGGCAGCTCGTTGGTATGTCCCTTCTTTGAACCCCAGCGGGCGAAGATAACGCCACCGACAATCGCGGAGAACATGCCCACTGCGGCGGCTGTAAAGCCCAGACTTGTGGCCTCAGCCATACCGGCCGAGTCCAGTGCGCCACCAACGGCTGCGGCCACACCGAAGCCACCGACGAAACCGACTGGAAGCATGATGCCGAACCAGTCCGGCGTATTGAACAGCGGGGCGAATAGAAGCACGCCAAGTAGCGCGAAGAATCCCCACTGTGTCAGGTACATACCTACGGAATAGGACCACATCGTTCGCGCGCGCTGGCGCACCTTGGCGTCGAAATCCATTGTGAATGGCAGGGCACCGAAGACTGCCGCGATGAGAATGGTCGCGTAGTCGCCGAAATGCTCGCTGAACTGGATTATTCCCAAAGCGTTGGGGCCTAGCAGCAAGCCGAGCAAGCCCGCAGTAATCGGTGCGGGGATGAGAAGCTTTTGGAACCAGGGGATGAACCGCCGCATCAAATTACCGATGATGAGCAGCAGCGAAATCCAACCGATATCCATTAAGACGTCGAAGGGTGTGTAGCCATCCACGTGAACTTATTGCCTTTCTCGTAGGTGGGGTTTCACCATTTAACAATTATGCGAACCACATCAAGGATTCTAAGAAAAGGATTAGAACCATAGGAATACGTTGCGATTGTATGTCAGCTACCGCGAGATTTTGAGGTTTCGGCTCCGGTTGAGCGCATCGGATTTGCAGCAAAAACCACCTACCCAGTTCGTTTCTGGGAGGTGGTCTTGGACGTGGTTAGACGGTTCTACTGGCGTCCATTCCTAATGCGCGACCAGGCTGCTGCAGCGACCACGCCAACGCACGCGATGGCGAGGTAGGCCCACATGTGATCGGCGCTGGTTTGAATGGTCTTTGGTGGAGCAGGAGTGTTCTCTGCGGTTAGGACGCTTTCTGTGCCGCGACCAGAGGTGACACCGTCAATCCAGTCGGCGGTGCCTGCGAGGGTAGTGATTGCCGCGCTGGGGGAGGGCAGGTCAGGATCGCCATTGGAAGTTCCGGCGGTAGCAAGCCCGGCGAGCTTTCCATCGACGAAGAAGGGGCCGCCGGAGTCGCCTCCCTGCATACCCGCGCCAGAGACCGAATGTGCGTCCAGGATGGCGCTTTGAATCATTGGCATCATGGCAGCGTCGGCTGGGATGCTTTCCGTTCCCGCGGGGATGGACTCGGTTTGGGAGTCATCTGGCTTTACCGCATCCGGCATGACAGCCTCACCCGGAACAGCCTCACCTGGAGTTCCTTCAGTGGGACCTCCGCCCAGCAGCTCATTGACGACCATCTTGACCATCGGAAGCTGTCCGGATCGGGCCATCGACGAGCTGCTGCTCCAACCGTAGAGAGTCCCCGTCTGTCCAGGTGTTGGGATCTCGCGGGAAACCTTCGCGGGTGTTGCGTCAGTGACCTTTTGGGTCAGGTGAAGCAACCCCGCATCAGACATTGGAGACAGCGCCCAAGAATCGGCATCGTAGACCTTCCCGTCGATGCGGGCCTGGGTCCCTTCGTTGTTCACAGACTCCAGGCAGTGGCGTGCAGTGAGTACCCACTGGTCGGCAACCAGCGTTCCGGTACAGTCACCGAAATTGCCGATTTTGCCAATCTTCAGCGCGGCCACAGAACTGCTTTCAGCATTTGCGGGTGCGGGTTCGCCGTTTTCCAATGCAAGAGCTGGGGCTGCAGATAGAAGCAGGGTGCTGCTAACAATTGCTGCGATGGAAAAAGATGTTTTCTTCACGGTTATTTCCCTTTCCCAGAAGGAACAATGGCCTTGATTGCGGTGGCAACGAGTTTTTCGGCAGGGCCCTGTCCGACAAATTTCTTCCAGAGGCTAGCGATGACGAGGAAGAATACGATGAAACCAGCTGCGGACAACGTGGAATGCAATGCAACATTCTGCTGCCAATAAAATGCGGTGAGAACGTGCAGGATGTAGATAGTCAGTGACATTGTTCCCATAGCCGCGAATGGGTAAACCACAGCTGGGAAGCGGTTGCCTACGAAAAGGCACAAGTGCAGCACAATGGCGGCAACTGCGACGGAGAGAATGATTTCTCCGAAGACACCAGTGTGTCCGGTAAAACGTAGCCAGCCAGCAATCTCGGGATCAAATCGGAAGTACATGCCGACGGCTGTAATGGCAACACTGACAGCGGTAACAATCCAGCTCAACCGAGTATTAGTGCTGGTCTCAGAGGTAGAAGTGCTTTGCAGGCGACCGCGCAGGTAGACGTCGTAAAGCAGCATGCCGCCAATGAAATATGCAATCCACGCCAGGAGCGGATAAATCTGCGGCAGCGTCATAGGCGCGTACTTGATTGTGGCGGCGATGGTTGCGGCGATGAAGAAGCCGACGCGCCACCAGGTTCCGAGTGCTGGCATCCAGGAAGCCAGCATCATTACCAAGCCCATGACAACGAGGACTACCTGAATTTCTCCACCGACCGGCAGTAGTGCCAGGCCGATGAGAATAATCAGGGCGCCGCGAGTGATCAGCCGCAAGAAAGTGGTGCTGCTGTAATTACGGCCGATAATCATCATTGTGGCGCCGGCGATGATGGCGAACAGTGATGAGGGTAGGCCAGAGAGCACAACCTTTGTGCTCCAAAGTAGTGAGGCCATATGGACAATGATCATGCCGATGATGGCGAGTGAGCGCGCTATATCAAGCCCCACAATTCTTGAAGGTTTATTCACCCCAGATTTCTCCTTTACTACAACCTATAGGGAGGTGCTCTTTGGTAAAAGGCATTCCCTACAAGCGTCTTATTGAAAACGACTTCCTAGTTGTAGCAGCTGAATCTGACAATACATTAAGTGAGAATGTGTAAAACACAGTGTTTCGTCTGTGTTTTCTCTGGGAAGCTAGCGTGTTCAGGCGCTGGCACTGCCGACGGTGTATTGAATGGCCTGATGCCTGTCATTGAGCGCATCATCGCCAATCAAACGTGCACGATAAATCAGCGGATTGTGATTCGCTAGGACACGAGCGTTGCGCCAGTGGCGATCCAAACCGAGAGTCTTTAGCGTTGCGGAAGCGCCACCCACTTCGAAAGCTTGCGTTGCAGCGTCCAGTATTAGGGGAGCGATGGCAAGCTGAGCTTTGAACGATGAAATCTCAATATCGGCATAAATTTGATCACGTTGCCCATCCCCTGCGGACTCCAGCTGAGCGTAGGCGGCATCAAATTCTCGGATGAATCCTTCCAAGACAGTTCTGGCTGCGTAAGCCTTTCCGGCAATCTCGCCAACGACCTGCTGTACCTGGACATCTTCACGCGGCAAAGTGGCATTGCCATGGGAAAACGAACGCCGACGGCCACGAACATATCCAGTAATGTCTTGCTCGATTGCGCCACCGATACCAGCGAGGGTTGCCAAGTGGTGAGCCTGCGCCAGAGCCTGTGAGACGCCAGGAGCAAGGTAATTACGGTGGAGCACGTCCTGAGCAGGGACTACGACCTGGTCGAAGACAGTGGTGCCAGAGGCGGACAGCTGCTGCCCGAAGCCATCCCAATCATCCAGCAGCGATACCCCCTCGGCCCAACGATCTACAAAGACAAAGACATCTTCATCGGTGTCGCTAATTCTGGCACGGACGTAAATGGCATCACCGTACAGGCTGCCGGTGCTGTAGAACTTGGTGCCATTCAGGACGAAGTTGCCGTCGTCAAGCTTCGACAACGTGGTCGTCACCTCGCCCGGAGCATTATTGACCTCGGTCAGAGCGTTGCCAATTGCGACTTCGCCTGTGCCGACGCGGCGTAACCAACGCCGCTTCAGCCTCTCGTCCTGTGCGGCGAGAAGCGATTCCACCGCTAAGAAATGCGGGCGCAGCCCCTGGGCGATGTTGGAATCCGCGCTTGCGAGGGCGACGTACACGCGGAATGCGTCACTAAGCGAGAAGCCAAGCCCGCCATATTCCTTCGGCACCCGCAATCGCGTGAAACCGGCATCCTTGAGCTTTTGAATCAGAGAAAGATCGAAATTGCGGTCGCTTTCACGTTCCGCGGCAGTAGCGGCGATTTCTGCGAAAACCGGTTCTAAGTCTGTGAGTACTTCGTCGATGTTCTTGGGACGTGAAGTTCCAGTCGTGGAGCCTGGTGCGCCGAGTCGATAGGAAGCTCCGCGATGATCATCGGGCAGTCGATCGCCGGCACCAAACAGCTTATGGCGTAGGGAACCCAGCGTATATTCCGTCTTGTAGCGGCCGAGTTTCTGCAGCTCCGGAACTACATAATCGACAATGTCGGTGAAAGTTCCCGGCGTAATCGCGTAGGCCAAATTAAAACCGTCTACGTCCGTGTCATCCTGCAGCTGAGCAAGCTGCTCAGCAACCTGTTTGCCCGACCCCACTAGAATTGGACCGAATCCGCCGATTCCAGTCCACTCGCCAAGCTTCCGGACCGTCCACGCGCCGTCGTCAGCGCCCGTACCTGAGGAAATTGTCGCCGCAGTTGACTGAATCGCGTTGGATTCGATGTTGGTAATCGGGGCATCAAGGTCATACTTCGAAAGATCCACGCCGGACCACCCTGACATGAGCGTCAAACCGCCGACAGCATCGGTATAGGTCTGGTACTCCTTGAGCTTTGCGACGGCCTCATCCTCGGTAGCTGCAGTGATGATGGTCTGCATTGCGAATACCTTGATCGAGTGCGGATCACGCCCGGCGGCCTTGGCTGCGCTGCGAATCTTGGCAACCGTCTTCTTCATCGCCGCAGGCGTATTGCTGTTAATAAACACAGCCTCAGCATTTTCTCCGGCAAAGCGCAGGCCCCTCGGAGACGAACCCGCCTGGTAAATCACTGGAGTGCGCTGAGTGCTCGGCTCAGTGATGGCAATGCCGGGAACGTCGAAGTACTTGCCATGGTGGTTGATGGGGTGCACCTTGTCAGGATTGGTGAAGACACCGCTGGCTTTGTCGTACTGAACAGCATCGTCTTCCCACGACCCCTCGAGGAGTTTGTAGACGACCTCGAGATATTCATCCGCGCGGTCATAGCGCTCATCGTGAGGAAGCTGGTCAGTATCGCCTAGGTTTTGTGCAGCTGAGGGCAGATAGCCGGTGACGACGTTCCAACCAACACGACCATTCGTGAGATGGTCGATAGTCGCTAGACGACGGGCAAAGGGATAGGGGTGCTCATAAGCGGTTCCGGCAGTAATTCCAAAGCCAAGGTGCTCGGTCGCTTGTGCCATTGCGGAGACGAGCAAGATTGGATCATTGACGGGAACCTGCGTGCCAGCACGCAAAGTGGCTTCGTTGCTAGCGCCGTAGACGTCGTAGGTGCCAAGTACGTCAGCGATAAAAAGGCCGTCAAATAGTCCTTTTTCTAACGTCTTTGCTAAATCAACCCAGTAGTCGATGGTGTTGTAATCGCGAGCATGATCATCGGGATGTCGCCATAGCCCGGGTGATTGGTGCGCTACGCAGTTCATATCGAATGCGTTGAGGAGGATCTGTCGTTTTGTTTGTCGCTCAGACATGGTTGTTGTGTCCTTTCTTAAGGGCCAGCTCTTAGCGAGAAGTTGGGGCAACTGTTGTTACCTGGGAACCGTGGAAGACCAGCGGGCGAGTAGTGCTGAATTCAGTGGCACCGTTGACCTTCAACACGGCGAGAATGTGGTCCCCGAGAGGAATCTCATCAACCACGTAAGTGGTCAGCTGTGCGCAGCAGTGGTCGAGGTGCACGGCATCGCCGTCCGTAAACCAGCCAACTCGGTCAAATCGGTGTTCCTTGGGGCCGGCGAGTTGGCGAACTAGGTGAGCGTGGTTTTCGGTCAGCACACTGATGCCTACGGCGTTGGCCGAACGAAGCCGAGGCCAAGTCGATGAGGTGTCTTGGATAGCCACCCCGACGAGGGGAGGATCCAGGCTAATGCCGACAAAAGAACCTGCGATCATGCCATCCGGTTGACCGTCGACAAGCGACCCCAGTGCGACAATTGATGTCGGTGCGTGGGCGAGAACGGTGCGGAGATGTGTTCCGGTGAGTGCGGGAGAAGTCATGTTTTTCCTATCGGGTCACGGGGACAAAAGGCACGGCGTTGTGCTGGGGAGTGGTCTTGCGGTCGTGGTTAGTGACCTCGAGGCCCAAGCGCTGTAATGCGGGAACGACGCCTTCGCCGACGTGGTAGGCCTCTTCGAGATGCGGATAGCCAGATAAGATGAAGTGCTCAAGGCCAATGCGGCGGTATTCAGCTATCCGAGCTGCGACCTCGTCATAGGAGCCGACCAATGCGGTGCCAGCTCCGCCACGAACGAGGCCTACGCCGGTCCACAGGTTCGGTGCAATCTCCAGGTCACGGGCAGTAGTGCTGCTGGTGAAGTTGCCGCCCTGATTGTGCAGCTCGGTCATCCGACGCTGCCCCTCCGACTGGGAACGGCCTAGACCTGCCTGAATGCGTTCGACAGTATCGGGATTGAGGTCCGCGAGTAGTCGTTCGGCAACAGCCCACGCTTCCTCGCTAGTTTCGCGGGCTATCACATGCAGCCGAATGCCATAGTCGAGTTCCCGGCCTTCTTGGTCGGCCTGCGCTTGAACGCGGGTGATCTTTTCCGAGACTTTCTGTGGCGGCTCGCCCCAGGTCAAGTACACATTGGCGTGTTTGGCAGCAACGTCAATGCCGGGCTTGGAAGAGCCTCCGAAGAAAATCGGGGGCGCGGTTTGTGGCCGGGATTTCAGCTGTGCTCCCTCCACGGTTACGTACTGGCCGTTGAAGTCGATGGGGTCTGGCTTTGTAAGGAGATGGTTGGTGATTGTGAGAACTTCGTCGGCACGCTCATAGCGCTGCTGCTTGTTCAAGTGGTCCCCAAAAGCTCGCTGCTCGTGGTCCTCGCCGCCGACGACAACGTTGACCAGCAGGCGATTGTTTGAGAGGTCCTGGAAAGTTTGGGCTTGCTGCGCAATGATCGTCGGGCTGACTAGCCCAGGGCGCAGCGCGACCAAGAATTTCAGGCGTGTTGTCCGGCCAATGAGTGCCGCGGTGGTTAGCCAGGCGTCCTCGCACCACTGTCCGGTGGGAGTTAGCACGGATTCGAACCCATTGGCCTCTGCCGCGAGAGCGAGTTGAGTTAGGTAGTGAAGGTCTGCTTTTCGTTCCCCGACGTGCGGGTCGGTGCCGTGTCCACCTGCCATGATGGCGCGCGAGTCGCCGTAGGTGGGAAGGAACCAATGAAGAGTTACGGTGTTGCTGTCTGACATGCCAAAAGTAGACCATACGGTCTATGTTGTGGTCGAGGATTTTTTGCAGTGTGAATATTCGCTGCTAGGGACAGTGAAAGAAAAGTGGGTAACTCGGTGCGCAGCCTAGACAGTGTTGTCTATAATTCAACAGCATGGCAATAACTACTCGAATCGCAGCATCGGTCACGCACGCGCATAATATCCAGTTCACCCTGCCCAACCAGCCGACAGCGCGAGTAATGCACCAGATTCGAGTTATGCAACAGCCCAGCCGCGCCCAGCTGGTAAAAACGCTGGGTTATTCCCAGCCGAGCGTAACGCGCTACGTCAATACGCTGATTGACGCAGGTCTTGTTCGTACTCAGATAGAGCCTGGCCACGACATCCGCGCCGGGCGCCCCGCAGAGCAGTTGGTAATAGACGGCCACCAATTTGTGACCTGGGGAATCCATATCGGTGCTCGCACCACGGAGCTTGTCATTAGTGATGCCGCCGGCCGAGTGCTGCGGAGTCAGTCAATCCCTCTGCGAATCATTGATTACAGCGCCACCGATGCGCTGGGAAGAATCTGCCAGGAAGTGCACAAGCTCGCTCGTGGTCTCTCTCAGCCTTTAACAGTGGGAGTCGCGTTTTCTGAGCACGTGGACAGCAGTGGCTCCGTGACCTCGTCCGTCTATGGCTGGGATGGTGTCGCTGCCGGTGACATCGTTGCAGACATCTTGGGAAAGCAGGTTTGGGTTGCTTCCGGAGTCAGCGCTATGGCTGGCTCAGAGCTCGCACATGCACCGCTTGACGACGGTCCCCCTGATGCCAGCCCTCAGAAGAGCGAGTCAACTCTTTACTTCTATGCCCGCGAAGTTATCGCACACGCCTGGATCTTTCATGGGGCAGTACATAGGCCCCGCAGTGGTGTTTCGCCGAGAGCCTTCGCTCAGATAGCGCAGTCGGGTCTCTTTGAGGCGGAAGAGGGAGTCCACCCGTTGGGTAACAGTGCGGTGGTCAATGCTGCTCGAGCTCAGCGAATTCCGGCTACGGATCTCGCTCATTTGGTTGAGATTGCCAAGTGCAATGCCGCTGCACGCCGCCTCCTCGATGAGAGAGCCGAGCTTCTTGGCCGCATAGTCCGACTGGCCATCGATGTCGTAGATCCCACAACTGTGGTCTTTGCGGGAGATGCGTTCACAACTGATCCCAAGGGAGTGCAATTGATTGCCCAGCAATTACGTCGTGACGCACACGGCCTCAGCGACTTGCGAATCCAGCGGGCCAGTCAGTCGATCGTGGGTGATGCAACAAGGGCAGTGGCTACGCATCAGCTGTGGCAGGATCCCATCGGGGTCCTCAACCGTTACGCGTAGCCTGGTGGTATGACATCAATGCTGACGAGTTTCACCTGGTCCGAGGTGCCAGACGTCTTCCTCGTGTACCTGTTAATCATTGCCATCCCCACTGCTCTCACATGGGTAGGTACCGCGTGGCTGGCCAAAAAGTACGGTGAGCGCATCGCATATGGTCACACGGTTTTCGTCTTTGTCGCCGCATTCTTAATCTGCTTTTGTACGCTCGCGTGGACGCTCGAGGGCGAATACGACTATTCGCCGTGGCAGGTCTTCTGCAGTGGCTTCGCGATGGTCATCCTTACTGCCTCTGCCATGATGCGCGTGCCCGCCCCAACTCTGAACCTGCTGCCCACCTGGTGGGCAGCGGTCGCCGGCTATGCCCTGTGCTGGAGCATCATCGCCGGCACTGACGACATCACCGGGCTTTGGGGAGTCGGTCTGATATTCCTGCTTCTCGGTCTCATCGCAGGCATCGGCGTAGTCGTGTGGCTTACGCTGGCGATAAGGAGGCTTTTGTTGGATTCTGCCGCTTAGGAGTTCTTAGTGGAACGGAGTTTGACAGCTAACTCGGCGATACGGCGCTCGAGGTCATCGCGAATCAGGTCCATGCGTTCTTCTCCGTCGATGCCTCGTTTTGAAGGCTCGTCAGTAAGCCAACGCTCGAGTGAGCCTTGAGCGTCCGAGGGGAGCTCTACATGAGCGGCATCGCCGATGATGACAACACGATCTGCAGTCCGGAGAATCGTGGGGTCAATGGGCTTTGGTGATGCACCGTCCATAGAGGCGCCGATTTCTGCAACTGATTTGGCTGCAAGCACATTGGTAGTAGTTTTGGGGTTCGTTCCTGCTGAAAGGGCGATGAACTGCGTGGCATATTTTGCACGCGCAATGGCCTCGGCCATCTGGGATTTACCGGCATTTGCCACGCAGATGAAAAGTACCTTCGGGATTTCCTTCATTTCAGAATCCTTTTTCTATAGTTTGTCCGGTACGGAAAGGTCATTGGGGAAAAGACGCGGCCCGAGCCAGCGGGTGACGTAGACAAGTGCAACGAGTACGGGTACTTCAATAAGTGGTCCAATCGTTCCCGCAAGTGCTTGCTGGGACAATGGGCCGAAGGTGCCAATCGCAACCGCAATTGCCAACTCGAAGTTATTTCCGGCGGCCGTAAAGGCAATCGATGCGGACGTCGCGTAGTTCATGCCTGCGGCCTTGGCCGAAGTGAGCGCGATAGTGAACATAGCGAGGAAGTAGATCACTAATGGTAGCGCCACTTTCGCAACGGTCCAGGGATTCTCAAGAATCTGCTGTGACTGAAGCGCAAAGAGCAACACGATTGTGTATAGAAGGCCGGCAAGCGCCAATGGTGAGATTTTGGGCAAGTACTCATTTTCATACCAGTCGCGACCACGGGTGCGTTCACCAATTATGCGTGATGCCGCGCCAGCCAGAAGCGGAATACCGAGGAATACCACTACGGATAGTGCGATTGCCCAAAAAGAAAAGGTGGCGGAAGTGGTTTCCAGCCCCAGCCAGGAGGGCAGAATCTGCAGGTAGAACCACCCCAGAGCACCGAACATGCAAATTTGAAATAGCGAGTTTACGGCCACCAATACGGCAGCGACTTCGGTATCGCCGCAAGATAGGTCGTTCCAGACCAAGACCATTGCAATGCAGCGGGCGAGACCGACGATGATCACGCCAGTGCGCAGTTCTGGACTATCGCTGAGGAATATCCAGGCAAGGATGAACATCAGTGCGGGGCCGAGAATCCAATTGAGGAAGACTGTGATGCCCATCAGCTTCCTTGATGTCAAAATTTTGCCCGTTTTGTCGTATCGAACCTTTGCCAGTGGTGGGTACATCATGACCAGCAAGCCAATGGCGATTGGTACGGAAATTGTCGCAATTTTTGCCTCTGCCAGCCAGTTCACAAGTGACGGTGCAATTTTGCCCAGAATGAGCCCGATTGCCATTGCAGCTGCAATCCATAGCGGCAAGAAGCGATCTAGGAAGCTGAGTGACTTTGTAGTCTGTGTCATAGTTTCCGGTGTAATCAATATATCGATAATTGTCAATATATTCAGAGGGGGCCGTGTAGCCTCAACAGGTATGGACGAAATCTCAGAATGCTGTGCACTTGGCGGTCGGCCTCTCGACACGGCGGAAGCGCAGGCTGCGGCAACGCTCTTCAAAGCGCTCGCGCAACCGGCGCGCCTGCAAATCTTGTCTCAGCTCGCTGCCGCTGGCTGTAGTCCGATGACCGTGGGGGAGCTGGCCGCTGTTTCTGGGCTTAGTCAACCGACGGTGTCGCATCATTTAAAGACCATGGCGGATGCCGGGCTGCTAACTAGGTCCAAGAGTGGACGGGTAGTAACCCATGAGGTACGCCCTGAGGTATTCGCTGAGCTGCGACGTATCCTGGATATCGGTCACGCGGACGGGAGGTCGTGAGCCGCTCGTCGCAAATTGCGATAGGTCGGAAAAGTCTGTTTACCCGTTCAGGCGCTTGACGACGGCGTCGTGAAGCAACCCATTCGTCGCAACTGCGTCCCCGCCGTGTGGCCCGTCGACGCCCGCTAGGGAAGTGAAGCGGCCGCCAGCTTCCTCCACCAGAATCGCAAGAGCTGCCAGGTCCCACAGGGAAACTTCTGGCTCGGCGGCGACATCGACCGCACCCTCCGCTACCAGGCAGTAGGAGAAGAAGTCGCCATAGCCACGCAGGCGCCAGGCGTCATCGGTGAGACCGATGAAGTTGTCGCGCAAATCGCGCTCGGCCCAACCGGTTAGCGAAGAATTGGAAACTGAGCAGTCCGCGATGTTCGCCACCTTCGAGACCTCAATGCGGCGCTCAGCGGCTTCCCGGCCGCCGATCTGCACGCGCTTGAATGCGCCGTCGCCCTTGGACGCCCACCAGCGACGTCCCAGCGCAGGTGCGGAGACCACGCCGACAACGGGCTTGCCGTCCTCCAACAGGGCAATCAAGGTTGCCCAGACCGGGACATTGCGCACGAAGTTCTTCGTGCCGTCGATGGGGTCGATGACCCACTGACGGCCCTCAAACACAGCTTCGCCACCGAATTCTTCGCCGAGAACTTCATCGTTCGGACGCTTGTCCGACAGAATCTCGCGGAGCAGCTTTTCGCACGCGATATCGGCATCGGAGACCGGTGTGAGGTCGGGCTTGGACTCGACTACTAGATTGGCCGCCTCGAAGCGGGACATAGTGAGGTCGTCGGCTGCGTCGGCAAGCGAGAGTGCGAGGGCGAGATCTTCGGAGTAAGAGGTGGTCATGGCCGAAATTCTAGCGCAGAACCTCACGTAACTCTGCGACCTGGCCACTCGAGCCCGCGAGCTTCCAGCGCCCCACCGACGTGCCTTCGCCGCCTGCGCCCGTAATAAGCGCATATCCAGGCAGCCAGTCCCAAGCCGCGACGTCGCGCTGGAACCAGACGCCGATGCGACCGTCGGCCACGCCAGCCATATCCACCGACGCTGAGCCCAGCATGCGCCAGGTAGCGCTGCGGGACACTGCATCCAACCAGGACTTTGTGGCTCTGACCTCGGATTCCTCGCTCGAGTTCACCACCGTGGTGTGGAGGTAGGTCGCTGCGCAGACTTCCGAAAGCGGGTGGTCAGTGACCCGGAGATCGTCAACAGTGCCGTCAATGTTGATACGAGTGGTCGGGAGATTGGGGCCACCAATCCAGCTTTCGCCCGTGGCCGGACGGTGCACCGCGCCGAGGATGACCTCGTCCGGATTGTTCGCATCGCCCATAACCAGCGCTAATGCGCTGCACCAGTAGTCCGAACCAGTGGTGAAGTTGTAGGTGCCATCGACGGGGTCAATCACCCACGTGCGACCAGACTGGGACTCCTTCGCCGATCCTTCCTCGCCAAGAATGCCGTCCTCCGGGCGGAGCGCGGCCAAAGCCTCGACGACGAACTTTTCCGCTGCGCGGTCGGCCGCAGTGACGACGTCGGAAATCGATGTCTTGTACTCCGTGACCAGGCCTTCGTCGCGCATGCGAGCAGCAATGGCAGCGGCACGCTTCACGATGGCAACCGCAACACTGGTATCCGATGTCACAATCGACTCGGATGCTTGGGAGAGAAAGAGTTCTAGGTCTTGGCTGGAATCTTGGTGCGGGTCTTGGCTGGAATCTTGGCTGGCGGTGGATTCAGACATACGTCCTATTGTGCACCGAAACAGGAGGTATAGCTAAGGTAGTACCCGTGAACCCGGATCTGAATGCTGACCTCAAAGAACTCGACGCGACGCTGACCACCATTGAGAAGGTGGTCGATGTCGACGAGCTTTCCGACCGGATCAGGGAGTTGGAAGCCCAGGCCGCCGACCCGTCGCTGTGGGATGACCCCGACCACGCGCAGCGGGTCACCAGTGCACTGTCGCAGGCGCAGGCGAAGAAGAAAAAGATTGACTCGCTGCGCGGGCGCCTCGACGATCTCTCCGTGATGTACGAACTCGCGGAAGAGGAGGGCGACCCCGACGCCGTCGAGATGGCCGATGCCGAACGCGCTGAGCTGCGTGCCGACATCGAATCCCTCGAGGTCACGACGATGCTTTCGGGGCCTTACGACGAGCGCGAGGCGGTCATCAACATCCGCTCCGGTGCCGGTGGCGTGGATGCCGCTGACTGGGCCGAGATGCTCATGCGCATGTACCTGCGCTGGGCCGACAAACACGGGCATAAGGTCGAGGTTTACGACACGTCCTACGCTGAAGAGGCCGGTATTAAGTCCGCTACTTTCGTCGTCCATGGCGAGTACATGTACGGCACCCTCTCGGTCGAACAGGGCGCGCACCGTCTGGTTCGTATTAGTCCTTTCGACAACCAGGGACGCCGCCAGACTTCCTTCGCTGAGGTCGAGGTGCTGCCGGTTGTGGAGGAAACGGATCACATCGACATCCCCGAGTCAGATTTGCGTATCGACGTCTACCGCTCCTCCGGCCCAGGTGGGCAGTCGGTGAACACCACGGACTCTGCGGTCCGACTTACGCACGTCCCAACCGGCATCGTGGTGACTTGCCAGAACGAGAAGTCCCAGCACCAGAACAAGGCATCTGCCATGCGAGTTCTGCAGGCGAAGTTGCTGGAGAAGAAGCGCCAGGAAGAGCGCGCGGAGCTGGATGCTCTCGGCGCAGGCGGCAATGCCTCGTGGGGTAACCAGATGCGCTCCTATGTGCTGCACCCGTACCAGATGGTCAAGGACCTGCGCACCGAGTACGAAGTCAACAACCCACAGTCGGTCCTCGACGGTGACCTCGACGGTTTCATCGAGGCTGGTATTCGCTGGCGCATGGCTCAGCAGTCCGAAGGGGAGTAACGCTAGAAGGGCGGTTCGTCTTCGGGCGCTTCCGGTGCCTCGGGTGTTTCCGGCGTTTCCTGTGTTTCCGGCGTGGTGGGCTCGTCGGCTTCTCCGTTTCTCTCGTTTTTGTTTATTCCCAGTTCTTCGCGAGCCTGATTTGTCAGCTCCTGTGATTCGCGGAGGTTTTCCAACCTCTGCTCGTTGTACTCCTTGAGCGTCTGTGCTTTCTTTGTCTTGCGCAGGTCGAAAGAGTAGCGACCGTGGCCGGAGAGCGGTCCTGATTCTGTGCTGATAAGCGCAGCTTTTTCGGTGCTTTGATCAGTGACGGAGGTCCAGTACTCCACGCCGTCGATATCGCGCACGACATTCCAAAGACCGGCCGTTTTTAGATTGTGATGGCGGCGGCATAGGCAATGGAGGTTGGGCGTTTCGGTTTGGCCACCTTCTTCGGGATTCTCGTGGTTATACGGCTGAATGTGGTCGATGTCGCACTTCGTTGCATCGACATCGCATCCGGGAAAGCGGCAGGTGCCGTCTCTACCTTGGACGTAAGTCCGCTGTCGCTCTGTTGGTGAGTACTTTTCCGTTTTCTCATCAGCTAGTAGCCGGATGCTAGTGACCCGGTCGAGCCAGGATTCAGTAGCGATTTTGTTGATCCACCCCAGACCGCCAATCCATGCCTCCTGTGGCTTGTCTTGAGTAAGTGGGCAGTACAGATTCAACGTGGCGGTGACCTGAGCAGTTCCGTGCAGAAGGTGTGAAAAAGCCTCGACGAAGTCGCAGTCCTGATCAGCGGTAATTTCTTCTAGGACCTTTTGGAATTCAATTGCCCGCTCAGGCATCAGTTCCATGGTGACTTCAGTGAGGTTGTCCTTTGACTCGAACTTTATAGATTCGCCAGCTTTTTGCTCGATGCCTTTTTGAAACGAAGTAATCGGCGGGTCGTACTCATTTTTAGGGCGCAATAGCGGGCTGACTTCATTAATAAATCGCTGAATATTCTGTTGAAGACTCCGAACCCCTCGAAGAACTTCACCATTGACTCTCGGCGTGATCAGTTCGAGGAGATGGTCTTCGAAATATTTCACAGCAGAGGTGTCATCCAAGGGGAGGATGGCTGTGGCAATGACCCGCATGTGGGGAAGCGGTAGCTGTGCGCGTTTGAGCAGAAGCTCTTTCAACCGCGGGAGCCGCTCTAGCTGCATCCCGATATCGATGTACTGGAGTGTTCTCCCGCGCGACATGCCAAGAGCTGGAGCGATTTTGGCGATGTAATCTTCGACATCTTTTGTTGAAGAAGAGGGAACACAAGCAAGGGCAAGCTTCAAGTCAGCTCGATTACGGTCAATTCCAAGACGTGCTGGTGCTGTTTGAGAAATCTCATGGTGAAAGCGTGGCGCTGTTGCTTCCATCGCCGCAGCGTAAGTGCGTTTCCGTGGTATATGTTCCCCGCTGGCCATTGTTGAATCCCCCTGAAAGATAAGGCCTGGACGTTGAAATGTTGAAATAAGGAAGAGCTAGGGAAAGTATTTTCGACTAACTCTGAGTGTTAATTCTCCGAGCTTTAAGCAGCTCGGCGACGTTATTTGGTGTATTCAATCCTCGCGTTTAATCTTTCATGGGTCATTTTAATCGAACATGTAGGCGAAGTAAAGGGGGATTTGAAGATTTTTTGGGAAAATAATTTCGAATACTGCCGTAGTGTGCACTTCTGTGTGGTCACGCGGTCTGGGGGGGGCAACGCCACTTAGCCCCACAGCCTCGCTATTCCAGTGCCCAATTCCATGCATTCCAGAGTGACTTGAGTGGCTTAAGTGATTAGAGTGTCTATCTATGATCACTTTCGACGGGGTTACCAAGTCCTATTCGACTTCTAGCCGACCAGCTCTCGACGGCGTTTCAGTCCACATAGATAAAGGTGAGTTTGTCTTTCTCATTGGACCGTCGGGCTCTGGTAAGTCGACATTCCTGCGCCTTATGGTGCGTGAAGAGAAAGTGGATTCAGGAAAACTGACGGTCGCAGGTCAGGATCTGACCAAGATTTCTCGCCGCAACATCCCGAAATTGCGCCAAAAGGTAGGGTACGTCTTCCAGGACTTCCGCCTGCTGCCAAAGAAGACCGTGTACGAAAATGTCGCGTTCGCATTGCAGGTAATTGGCAAGCCGAAGGCGAAAATCGACAAGGCTGTTCCGGAAACGCTCGAAATGGTCGGGCTCGCAGGCAAGGAAAATCGCTACCCGCACGAGTTGTCTGGTGGTGAACAGCAGCGCGTTGCCATTGCTCGCGCCTTCGTTAACCGCCCGCTCATCTTGCTTGCCGACGAGCCCACCGGCAACCTCGACCCAAGCACTTCCGGTGACATCATGCTCCTGCTTGACCGCATCAATCGGATGGGCACGACCGTTATCGTGTCGACTCACGACAACGATGCCGTGGACTCCATGCGTCGCCGCGTACTGGAGCTGGAGCTGGGGCGTCTTGTGCGTGACGACGCCACGGGCGTTTACGGCCTGAACAATTAGCAGACAGTCCATCGGTAGAAGAACTCATTCGAAAGGTATTACTGACCTATGAAGACTCGCTTTGTCCTCGGTGAGGCTTTCTCCTCCTTGGGCCGAAACATCACGATGACTATCGCGATGATTATTACGACTGCGGTGTCGTTGGCGCTGCTTGCGACCGGCATCCTGGTTACTGAGCAGACTAGCCGCACGAAGGATCTCTATCTCGATCGCGTAGAAGTACAGATCGAACTGAATGAACAAATCTCCGCTGAGGACCAAACTTGCTCCTCACCGGAGTGTGCTGAGGTCGTCGGCAAGCTTGAAGAGACTGACGGCGTTGATTCGGTGACCTTCCGAAATCGTCAGCAAAACTTTGACCACTTCGTGGAGATGTTCAAGGATAGCGACCCCGTGCTCGTAGAAAATGCGACGCCGGAGTCGCTGCCGGCTGTGGTGATGGTGCGTCTGAGCGACCCGACCGATGTCAGCCCGCTCGATCCGATTCGGGAACTACCGCAGGTCGACCATGTAACTGATCAGCATGAAGAGATTGGTACTGCAGCTCAGAACCTGGACTCGGTGCGAAATGCGACCTTCCTGCTGGCGGCGGTGCAGGCCGTTGCCGCTGTGTTCCTGATTGCGAACATGGTCCAGATTGCGGCGTTCTCGCGTCGTAAGGAAGTTGAGATTATGCGCATGGTCGGTGCCAGCCGCTGGTTCACGCAAGCGCCGTTCGTCCTCGAGGCTGTGATTGCGTCGCTGATTGGTGGTCTGCTGGCCATCGGTGCGTTGTTCCTGGGTAAGGCGACGGTCATCGATCCGGCGCTGGGTAACCTGTACAAGGCGCAGCTCCTGGCGCCGCTGACCAACGGCGATATTGGTGTGGTGGCGCCAATCGTGGTCATTATCGGTATGGTCTTTGCTGGGCTTGTTGCGCAGGTCACGCTGCGTCTTTACTCGCGTGACTAGGGCTCCAATTAGGTTTGCGATTAGACCCCACGGTTAAACCCGGCGAATAGGGGCGTTGCGCTCTGCCGGGTAAGCTGAAAGCTATGAATAATGACGACGTCCAGCGCCCACCGAAGCTCGACAAGAAGGCTTATGAGGCCGAGCTCAAAAAGCTCCAGGCAGAGCTCGTCGAAATGCAGCAGTGGGTGGTAGAAACCGGTGCCCGAATTGTCATCGTGATGGAGGGTCGTGACGCTGCCGGCAAGGGGTCGGCTATTAAGCGCATCACGCAGTACCTGAACCCCCGTACCTGCCGTATTGAGGCCCTGCCGGCTCCGACTAGCCGTGAGCAGGGTCAGTGGTACTTCCAGCGTTATGTCGAAAAGCTGCCGACTGCTGGTGAGATCGTGATTTTCGACCGCTCCTGGTACAACCGTGCCGGCGTTGAGCGTGTCATGGGTTTCTGCACCTCGCAGGAGTACCGTCGCTTCTTGCATCAGGCGCCGATTTTTGAGCGTCTGCTGGTTGAAGACGGCATTATCCTGCGCAAATACTGGTTCTCCGTGTCGGACGAGGAGCAGGTTGCTCGCTTCAAGTCCCGCCGTGAGGATCCGCTGCGCCGCTGGAAGCTCTCGCCGATGGATTTGGAGTCCATCACTCGCTGGGAGGACTACTCCCGCGCTAAGGATGAGATGTTCATCCACACTGATATCCCGTCCGCACCGTGGTTCACGGTTGAGTCCGAGGACAAGAAGCGCTCGCGTATCAATGTCATCAACCACCTGCTGACCACCATTCCGTACGAGCACATTCAGCGGGATGTTCCGGAAATCCCGGAGCGTCCGGAGTCGGAGGGGAGCTACGAGCGTCCGCCGCGTACTGAATTCCGCTATGTGCCGGACGTTGCCGCGAAGCTCGAAGCTGACCGTGTGAAGGGTGCAGGCAAGTCCGATAAGAAGGGCAAGAAGCACAAGAAGGACAAGAAGAGCAAGAAGAAGTAGCTTCTTTTTTCAGGCAGTTTTAGCCGCCGTCAGTCGTTCCATCAAGCCAGAACCTTTCCCTGGTTAGTTATCTGTGTCACACTGGGTGGCATGACTGCTACTGATAACGGTTCTGGCACTGCACGCACCGAGGTTGATGAGCCGAAGGTGCTGCGAGAAGTCCACGGGCGATCTGGTCACCTCCGGCTGAATAGGCCGAAGGCACTTAATTCGCTCGATTTGGATATGGTCACCGAGGTCGTCGAGGGGATTCGCGCATGGCGTGACGACGACTCGGTGGATCACATTGTTGTTTCATCCGGTCACCCCAAGGCGTTTTGTGCCGGTGGTGACGTGCGCGCAGTTCGGCAGGCTGTGCTCGATGGCGTTCCGGAGCAGGGGGAGAAGTTCTTCCAGGACGAGTACGAGATGAACGCGATGATTGCGGAATTCGCGCAGTCCAAACCATATATCGCGATTATTGACGGTATCGCTATGGGCGGTGGCCTGGGAGTTTCCATGCACGGCTCCCACCGAATTGTGACCGAGCGTGCCAGCGCTTCCATGCCAGAAATGGCAATCGGCTTTATTCCCGACGTTGGCATTACCTATTTTTCGCAGCATGTGAACACTCAGTTGGGAGGGCCCTCGCCCGCGATTGCCCGGTTTGCAGGACTGACCGGTTACCGCCTAACTGCGGCGGACATGCTGTGGGCTGGATGGGCGACACATGCGGTGCCATCCGCGCAGCTGGGCGAGTTCGTCGCGGCCTTGGACCGAGATGGAATTGATTCGGCGCTCGCGGAGTACGCGCTCGATGCAGACTCAGCTGAGGCTCGTGAGCTGCTTGGGGATCCGCAGTTGGCCGAGTGGAGCGACTGCATTGAGGCTTGCTTTGGGGCTGATACCTGGTCGGAGATTGAGCGAGCCCTCAACGAAGCCGCTGAGGCGGGCTCCTGTGCGTCGTCAACAGTGGAGACCATCCGCGACCTGCTGGCACCAGCCAACCCGGAGAGTCTCGTGGCAGCTGTGGAACTCTATGCGGCTAACGCCGCCCACGAGGTCACACTGCAGGAGGCGTTAGGCCGGGAAATGAAGCTTGGCGCTTACATGCGTCAGCACCCCAATTTTGCCGAAGGCGTGCGGGCGGTTTTGGTGGACAAGGACCGCGACGCCACCTTCAAGCCCGCCTCCGTTCAGGAGGTCGATGTCGAGGGGATTCGTCAGCACCTGAGCTAAACAAAACTGTGACGGCCCGTAGTCGGCGCGAAATCATCGGCAATCATGGCCGCCAATTCGAGATAGCTCTGGGTAGTGGCGGGCTGGAGATTGTCCAGCTCGATATTCGCGCCATTCGCAATGTGCGGGTCATAGGGGATGACCTGCACTGCGCGGCAGCGCTGGGCAAATAGTTCGTGCACGGTCTCTGTGGACAGCCCCTGTTTATTTAGCTCGTTGACCACCACGACAGTGGTAGAAACCAGCCGTTCGAAGCCGTGGGCTGAAAGCCAATCCAACGTCGTCCAGGCGCTTTTCACGCCGTCCAGTGCGGGCGTGGTGACCAGCACCAGGCAATTGGCCGCAGAAAGAATCGAAGCGCAGATAGGCTGCGTCAGGCCAGTACCGCAATCAGTCAGGCTCACATTGTAATGACGCCGAAGGATGTCGAGGGCTGCGCAGTATTCACCGTCGGAAAGCGCGATCGTCGATGTCGGATTTTGGTCGCTGCCGACAACCTCCAAGCGCGATGGAGTGTGAGATGTGTACGCGCGGACCTGCGCATATTTGTCCGTATCCGGGGCTCGGAGCAGATCGCGAATTGATGCGGGATTGGCCGCGGTGACGCGTGCGCCGAGGGTGCCAAAGTCCGGATTCGCGTCGATTGCGACGATTCGGTCACTGCGCAGGCTTGCAAGCGTGGCGCCCAGGCACATGGTTGTCGACGTCTTGCCGACGCCACCTTTCACGCTGACAACAGCGATGTTGTAGTCACCGTAGATAGGCTGTCGCACCCGCTTTATCAGCTCGCGTTGCTTGCGTGCCGACGATGATTCCCGCGGCGAAATTGCGCCCCAGGTGGCCTTATGAACCCAGCTGCGCCAGCCCGACTGTGGTGCCTGCCGCGAGTTCAGGCTAACCGCCAAGTCTGAGACGGAAACTGCGTGAGTGACTGCGTGTTTGGTGGAAGTCATAGACTTCGTCCCCTCCCCAAAATTCCCCAAAGTTTATCCCCGCCGTTGTTTTTACCATGCGGCCAGAACGACGGCGACTCCAAAGAAGGCATCGAGGATTCCGACCTGTTTCGGAGTCCACGGCCGAGCACGGCGAGCGCCGGAGATTGGCATGGCAAAAGACCTGATGAGAAGCCCAATGGCGACGATGGGCACACTGATGCTGATGAGGTCCCGGTCGTGGAGGAGGAGCCACCCGATGATGGCTGCGGCGGTAATGAGGACGTGGTACGTGACCGAGCCGATGAGCCACTGGCGGTTGCCGCGCTTGCGAATCATTGTTTTTACATAGGGCACGGTGCCGACGAAATATCCAGCGTAGATAGCCGCAATTGCCCAGGCTTTCGGGGAGGGGCCGGCGATGATAGGCACCATAAGGCTAGCGGCCAAAACGGTGGAGACGCCAGAGAGAAGTGAGCGCGGTCGGCGGCGGTAGGTTTCCCAAATAGCGATAGCGGCAAGAGGGGCGATGAGGATGACCCAGGTGAGAAGGGAAACGTCGGCAAGCAGAGTGATGCAGCCAGCGACGGCGGTGAGCGCGGTGTATGTGGTGGCGGGTGCCAGGTGGCGGCGTTGGCGACGAGAGCGGAGCCAGACGCTGACGGCGAAGAATGCGAAGTAGCCGAGCAGCCAGGTCGCGGTGACGGCAAGGCCTGTCCATGTGGGGTTGAGGGCGAGAGCGGTCAGCGGGGGAATGGTGACCATGAACCAGGCGCCGTGCTGGTCCGGAACCCAGCCAGCGGAGCGCTTGGAGCGGGAGCGGCGGGCAGGGCGGGAAGGGCGTGGTTGGCGGGACTTTTGGCTCATACTACGCATTATAGATGCGTAATTATGTCGGGGCTGTATTAGAACCTCATTGAATAAAATGCACATGCGCGCAAGGCGACAGTGCTAACGTTGAACTCGCATTCTCAGGGCGAGGTGAAATTCCTCACCGGTGGTGAAGCTGCGGCTGACGCAGACAAGTCCACGAGCGCCCTACCTGTGGTCAGAAGGGTCATCAGGTAGGGGACAAGCAGATTTCGGTTGGAATCCGAAACCGACGGTCATAGTCCGGATGAAAGAGAAGGAGTTGAATAATTCGTGGAATACGTGTCGGATTTTTTGGTGGGTTTTCTCACTGCACAGCTCAGTGTGGCGGGAGCACCAATCTTAATTCGAGAAATTGTCGGTAACCTCTTTGGCCTCGCGTGTGCCTTCCTAGGTATGAAACGCAAGGTATGGGCTTGGCCGGTCGGCATTATCGGAAATGCCTTGCTGTTTACCGTCTTCCTCGGCGGAGTTTTCCACACGCCGCAAAATCTTGATCTCTATGGCCAGGCTGGGCGTCAGGTCATGTTTATCGTCATCAGTCTCTACGGGTGGTTCAGCTGGGTCAAGAGCCGCAATCAGAGCGGTGATGAGGTCGCAATTGAGCCGCGGTGGGCGACGGCAACGGAACGCATTGGGATGATTGCCGTGGCTATCTTCGCCACAGTGATCTGTGCCAATGTCTTTGAGATGCTGGGCTCGTGGGGGCCATGGGCCGATGCCTGGATTTTCGTCGGTTCGATGCTAGCGACCTGGGGCATGGCCCGCGGCTGGAACGAATTCTGGCTGATCTGGATTGCCGTTGACGCCGTGGGAGTGCCGTTGCTGCTCAAGGGTGGCTACTACCCGTCGGCAGCGCTGTACCTCTTCTACGGATGCTTCGTTATTTGGGGCTTTGTCTCCTGGGTTCGACTCGAGCACCAGCACGACAATAACCAGCAGAAGAGCTCCGAGACCGACCAAGTACCGGCTTTGGCAGCAGTCGAGCGGTAGGATAGTCCAGGTGAGCTTCCGACCAGATAACTCCCGTACCAACCGCGCCCATCAAGCCGAAGAGCGTGCCCGCAGTCTCGTGCAGGACGTCCTCGACCGCGAGGAGCGGGTACGCAACAATCTGGCCAGCGTTGATGTCGACCCGTGGACGATGCGTTTCGTCGTCGATGAGTCGATTTCTGAGGGCGCAATCATCACCTGGCGCAATGAGGCCACTCGTGCCCGCCGCATCATGCGCCGCTACGACATTCAACGGGGCTACCGCGAGAAGTTGCGCGAAGTTGAAAAGCGCATCGATGCCATGTTGCACCTCGCGGAGTCGCTGGAGGAGTCGTGGGACGCCGCTGCACACGCTTCAAAGAGGCTTTCCGACGCGGAGGCCCGCGATGTCGCCGCCTTTGAGCGTGAGCGCGAGCGGCAAAATGACGCGGCAGAGACTAAGCGTCAGCGCGAGGAGAAGGTCCGCAAGTTCCGTCGGAAAGCGGAAAACATTGCTACCGACGCGTGGGACGCGGGCCGTGACGCGCTGGAGAAGCTGCCGCCACTGTCGTCTTCGTTGAAGGACATTGCGGCCAAGTTCCGTTCGCGGGGCTCGGAGGAGCAACCGCGCGAGGTACGGCGGGCAACCGCCCGCGACCTACGCAAGGAGCCTCCGCTGCCGGAGGACTAATCAGCGACCAGCGTCTCGAGCGTGAACTCCGGGTGCTCCTTCTCAATGAATGACAGCTTCCACTTGTCGCCGAAGAGGGCGATGAGGGCGCCGTCGGAACGGGTGAAGATCTCCACGCCGCGTTGCTTTGCCAGCTCCGGCGCGGTCTCTTCGTCCGTGCGGCGGGCAACGGAGTAGGGGATGGGCTCGGCAATAGTCTCGACGTTGTACTCGTTTTCCATGCGGGCCATCATGACCTCGAACTGCATCGGACCGACCGCAGCCATCACCGGGGCAGCATCGCCGCGGGCATCGTTGCGCAGAATCTGCACCACGCCCTCGGCATCGAGCTGATCAACAGCCTTGCGGAACTGCTTGTACTTGCCCAGGCTCTTGGCGCGCAGAGTGCGGAAGTGCTCCGGCGCGAACTGCGGCATTGGCTTGAATTGGACCTTGCGCCCCTCATAAATCGTGTCACCCGGCGCCAGCGAACCCGCATTGACCAGGCCGACAATGTCGCCCGGGTAGGCCGTCTCCACGGTCGAACGCGTCCGACCGAACACTGTCAGGGCGTACTTTGTAGAAAAACTGCGTCCCGACTGCGCATGCGTGACCTGCATGCCGCGGTCAAACTCACCAGAGACAACGCGCATGAACGCCAGCTTGTCGCGGTGGTGCGTATCCATACCCGCCTGCACCTTGAACACGACGCCCGAAAAATCATCCGTCGGCTCGCGCTTTTCGACGATAGCCCCCTGGCCGCCAGCCGCTGCAGCAGCAACGGCAGCCGGGTCGGACTCGCGGGCGCCAGGGGCCGGAGCGAGCTCACAAAGAGTGTCCAGGATCTGGTGGACACCCCAGTTCAGCATGGCAGAAGCGAAAATTACCGGGGAGGTGTCACCCGCGAGGTACATCTCCTGGTCGTGGTCAGCGCTATCGGCGGAGAGCAGTTCGGACTCCTCGGCTGCCGTCTCCCAGGCATCGCCCTGCTCCGCGGCGGCCTCCTCTGGGGTGAGGTGGCGCTCAGCGGCGATTGTGGCGCCACCGGCAGTGCGCTCGAAGCCAATGAACTGCTTGGCTTCGCCGTCCTCGCCACGCTCCAGCAGACCGCGGAAGTCGCCGGCCTCACCGACTGGCCAGTACAGCGGAGTCGGTTGCAGACCAATCTCCGCGACAATCTCATCCATCAACTCCAGGGGAGCCTTACCCGGGCGGTCCCACTTGTTGATGACGGTGACAATGGGAATTCCGTTGGACTTACAAACCCGGAACAGCTTCAACGTCTGAGGCTCGAGACCCTTGGCGCCGTCGACAAGCATGACAGCGGCGTCGACAGCCGTAAGCACACGGTAGGTGTCTTCGGAGAAGTCGGCGTGACCAGGCGTATCGACGAGATTAATCATGTATGGTTCGCCGTCGTGCCCCTCTGGCTGGTACTCGAACTGCAGCGCGGAAGAGGCAATCGAGATGCCGCGATCCTTCTCCATGTCCATCCAGTCGGACACAGTCGACTTGCGGCCGGCCTTGCCGTGGACAGCACCGGCTTCGTTAATGACATGAGCATGCAGCGCCAGCGCCTCGGTGAGCGTGGACTTACCGGCATCCGGGTGTGCGATGACGGCAAATGTGCGGCGGCGTGCTGCTTCTTCGGCGAGAGTGGTCACAGGGAGACTACGCTTTCCTTAAAAAGAAAATCGGAATAAGGGAATCGGGTTCAACCTTTCTAACTTACCGCTCCAGTGGGGTAGGCGGTCAATTACGGTGGGGCGGCGTTAGAGGTTGAACAGTTCGCGCAGCGTCGTGATGACGCCTTCCTCCGCGTTCGACGGTGCGATGTCGGTTGCGCGACGCTTGATTTCAGGGTGCCCATTGGACATCGCAAACGAACGGCCTGCGTGGTCGATGAGCTCGAGATCATTTAGGTAGTCGACGAAGCAGACCGTTTCGGCAGGAGAGACACCGAGGGCCTCCTGCAGGGCGGCGAGTGCCGTGCCCTTGTTGGTGTTGGCGTCGATGAGGTCGACCCAATGTGCACCGGAGACTACCGCGCGCAGGTGCGTGCTCTGGGAACGCAAGTAATCGGCGGATTCGTCTTCGACGGAGTAAGGATCAAAGGCGGCAATTTTGACGATGCCGTCCTCGGCGGCAGCGGCGATGACATCATCGACTTTCTGCAGTTTCAAGTAGTACTTGGCGGCCTCGTTGAACTGCAGCTGCTGAACTTCCTCCGGAATATTGAAATGCGGCGGGAAAAACTCCACGTATGCGCTGGCAGCACCGCAGATGATAACCGATAGAGGAGTGCGCCCCGCTGCCACGCGGTTGTCGTTGAACTGGCGGATCGCGTGTACCAACTGGGTGACGATGTCGTGGTCGATACTGGTAACCGAGACCACCTCGCCCGCATCCGCGACATAGTTGCCGTTTTCCGCAATGATGGGGATGCGGTGTGCAATGGGGGCGAACTGGTCAGCCAGAGTGGCGTACTGGCGGCCCGACGCGGGAGCGAAGTGGACACCGCAGTCGAGCAGTTCGGTGACTACCGGCCAAAAGGAATCCGGGATTTCCTTGTCCTCATTTAATAGAGTCCCGTCCATGTCCGTGACTACAAGGCGGTATGGCGGCTGGGCGGGAGATTGCTGCTGGATATCCAGGGGTTCCGTCATGGCTTTGATTCTAACGGGTAAGTAGGGTTCACTTTTCTTCCTCAGGTTGCCACCCAGTGCCTCCCCCGATTGGGTGAAAGCTGGGCCACAATACGGGGTACCCAGTTGAGGGTGATAGCCGGTGAATAGCGTGTGCGGGGTATTTTGAGGGGGAACTCAAATTCATTTAAGCCAGGAGGATTTATGTCGGATTCGGCCCCCATCAAGCGCAATGACTGGAATGAGCGCATCAGCCTTGCAGAGCAGATGATCCCCCTCCTGGGACAGCTGCGACGCAACAACGATGTCGTGACTTCAATCTTCGGCCGCCGACTGGAAAACGTTACCGAGACCGGCATCATTAAGTCGCACCGCTACGCCCGTCGCATCACCTCGCAGGAACTGCCTCTGAGCCAGACCTTGCCGATTCTGCAGGAACTGGTGAAGATGGATCTCGGCACCGCCTCCATCGACCTGGGCGCCCTGGCTACCAGCTTCGAAGAGGAAGGCGGCGACCTGCGCGCATTCCTCGAGCGGGAGCTTGCCGACGTTATCGGTGCCGGGACACAAACCCCGAAGACCGACATTGTCCTCTACGGTTTCGGACGCATCGGTCGTCTGCTGGCCCGCATCCTGCTGGCTCGTGAGGCACTGTTCAACGGCCCGCGCCTGCGCGCGATTGTGGTTCGCCAGAATGGTGAGGACGACATCGTCAAGCGTGCTTCGCTGCTGCGCCGTGACTCCGTCCACGGTGCATTCGACGGCACCATCTCGGTTGACCGCGAAAACAACATTATTTGGGCAAACGGCACCCCGATCCAGGTCATTTACTCCAACGACCCGGCAACTGTTGACTACACCGCCTACGACATCAACGATGCGATTGTCATCGACAACACCGGTCGTTGGCGTGACCGTGAGGGACTGTCACAGCATCTTCAGTCCAAGGGGGTTTCCAAAGTTCTGCTCACCGCGCCGGGCAAGGGCGATATAAAGAACATCGTCTACGGAATCAACCACAACATCATCGAGGACTCTGACAATATTTTGTCGGCAGCTTCCTGTACTACCAACGGCATCACCCCGGTGCTGAAGGTCGTCAATGACAAGTGGGGCGTCGAGTTCGGTCACGTCGAGACTGTTCACTCCTTCACCAACGACCAGAACTTGATCGACAACTTCCACAAGGGTTCTCGCCGTGGCCGCGCAGCCACCCTGAATATGGTTCTCACTGAAACCGGTGCCGCAAAGGCCGTCGCCAAGGCTCTTCCGGAGTTTGAGGGCAAGCTGACCGGTAACGCCATCCGCGTTCCCACCCCGGACGTTTCCATGGCGGTGCTGAACCTGACTCTGGACACTGAGGTCGACCGCGACGAGGTTAACAACTACCTGCGCGAAGTTTCCCTGAAGTCCGTCCTGCGCCAGCAGATTGACTACATCCACTCACCAGAAGTGGTCTCCACCGACTTCGTTGGTTCCACCCACGCTGGCATCGTCGATGGTCTGGCTACCATCGCCAACGGTAAGCACCTAGTGCTCTACGTCTGGTACGACAACGAGTTCGGTTACTCCAACCAGGTCATCCGCATTGCTGAGGAGATTGCCGGTGCTCGCCCGCGCGTCTACCCGAAGCGCAAGCACATCGACGAGCTGTAAGTCGGCGGTCCTGGGCTTGAGCTGTTGAGCCCTCGAACGCCCTCTTCCCCCTCCTAAACCACGGGGGTTGAGGCGATGGGGAGGGCTTCGAGGCGCTCGTCGACGTGCCGGACGGGGGCGGAGAGATTTTCCTGTCCATCGACGACGACCTGGATTCCGCGTATGAGCCGTTCGAGTTGGTGAGGATTGTGGTCCTGCCGGAACTGGGCGACGAGGATCTGGTTTTCGGCCTCCAGTTCCGGGCCTCCGGCGACATCGAGCACCGGCGGGGGATGAAGATCCGGGAAAGTGATTTCGGGATCGTCGAATACGGCTCGGCGGAAGTGGCCCTGTTCGGCGTCTAGGTGACGGCGTCCGGCCGCGGGTGGGGGGGGGGCGGCCCCGGGCGCTGTTGGGCCGAGGGCTCGGCCGCCACTCGGTCCCGATCCGCGTGGGGGCCCTATGTGGATTGTCAATAGTCAGGCGGGACTTTCACGTACATCGTATGGGGGTGTAGCCGTGACTGATCGCCGGTCCGCATCGTGCGGGCCGGCGGTGATCAGCGCAGCGGCCTACGCAGCCGTGGCGATGTTTCTAGCAGGGATTTCTCGGAAGAACTCACGCCGAGTCAACAGGGCATAGATGACGTTGCAGCGGCTCCGGGCAAGCCGCATCATGCGGCATTGTGCTTCTGTCCTTCAGTCCGTTTACGCAGGTAGTAGTCGCGCGATGCAGGATGGCAGTTCGACGCGATCCACGCCGATTGAAACATCGCGTTTTACAACTGTTTATTGCCGGCCCTGGTGGGAAACTCGCCGCGGACCGACGTACCCGACTGCCGGGTGGTCGGCGCGATGCCGGCGTAAGCGGCCAAGTGCGCGGCGTCGGCGAAGTTCTGGCAATCGCCGATGGACAACACGATGTTAGAGGCGGTCTCGATGCCTACGCCGGGCATCGACATCAAGACCTGGGCAAGAGGGAACGATTCGAGCATCTCCTCGACTTGTCCGGCGATCGTGTCGCGCTGTGCTTGAAGCGCTTTGATGTTCGCCGCCAGCTGGGAATGACCAATTCTGCTGCCGCAGTGCCGGGTACCGTGACAGTTTGCTCGGCAAGGGCGGCGAAAATTGCGTCAACCAGGGCAGCAGGGGCCTTCTTGGAGCGGTTGCGCATCCACTTCAGGGCCCGGCGTCGACCTGCGGCGGCCAGTTTTGTCGGACCTTCGTAGTGGATGAGCGAGTCCAGCACCAGCGTGCGCGAGAGAATCTCGGCTGCAAAGACGCGCTCGAGTGCGGGGTGAATCTGTGTGAGCATGCTACGAAGGCGGTTTTTCGTTCGGGTGGCGTCTTTGGCGATGTCGTCGTGGAATCCGGCGAGCATCTTCAGCGCTGATAGTGTCTCGTCGTCGCGGTCGACTGCCCGCAGTGTGTGCGGCATGGTGCGGGCGGTGTCGGCGATGATGAATGCATCCCGGCGGTCGGTTTTTGATCGTCCAGGGTAGAGATCGGCTGCTTTTCGCATGGCTAGGTCGGGGAGGTCTCCGACCGTGCAACCGCAGTCGCGGGCCACGGCGATGGGCAGGGCGCCGATCGTGTTGGGTTGATCGACGACCATGAGAACGCTGCCGTGGGCCTGCATGGACGCGAAGATTTCGCGCTGTGCGGCTTCGTCTTTGGGCAGTGGTTTGTCGTAAATTCTCTCGCCGGTGTTGGTCAGCGCGCTGGCATGGTGGCCGGTTTTGCCGACGTCGAGGCCGATGATGATTTCGGGTGTTGTGGACGGTTCCATGGTGGTGTCCTTCTGTTGCGGCTGGTCGCCGGTGTCTTGGACATCCGTTGCAGGCACCCACGTTACGACGAGATCTCTGTTTGGTCCGTGTCCCTATTAGCTGTCAGCGGTTGTCCCCGGTGTCCGGTGGCAACACCCCCGGATTATGGAAATGTTCACGCAGATAAGCCATGCCGGGCCCGGTGACCGCACCCCGTGAGGGGGGCACCATCACGGTAACGGGGGAGGGCGGGGGTAAGCTCAGTAAATTGAGCCTGGCGTAAGTCGATAAGCATTGCCTAACCTAATACTGTTTCAGGTGGTGTTCCCGATCGGGAATCGGCAACGGAAGCGAGGTGGCGACGATGAACGGAAAACGTGGATCGACCGGAGAACCCCTCTCCGGAGGGGGAGCCGGGGACGCGGTGGCGTCGCAGACGGATGACGGGCGGTTGGTGCACGTCGCACCGGTCGCAGCGGGTGGCCGACCATCCACCCGCGACATGCTCGTCGCCGCCGCGATCGGCGTCGCGGGATCTCTCATCATCGTGCCCCTGACCTACCTGCAGGTGTTCGCCGGCATCGCCCACGTTTATCTCGT
>ERZ1673742.821-NODE-821-length-33955-cov-9.735929_pt1 | contig 33955 bp, 58 predicted proteins | sample MGYA00580208_ERZ1673742 | MGnify/ENA primary metagenome ERZ1673742 (study PRJEB41218, sample SAMN15661774) | gut metagenome | host: Homo sapiens | place: Canada: London | collected 2015-08-20/2019-03-30 | study: EMG produced TPA metagenomics assembly of...
TTCCCAAAGGTAAATTTTGCCCAAAAGAATCCCCCGCCTTACGACGGGGGTGTTCTTATTTTTCGAGCTTCCGCATCACGCTGTTGTACACGCGCTCGTTTACGATTTTCAAGCTGTCCATCAGCTCGTCCATGATCTCCCACGCCTTGTCCGGTGAAACATCTGCCACTGCGCGCAAAAAATCGCTGTCGCCGTAGCTGCCTACCGTTTCAGACGCATAGGTCTTGACCGGCGCCGGAGCTGCCGAATACAACATTGGCCTTTCCGGTTCTTTTGGCGCGTTTTGATTTTGGATGATGTACAGCGCCGCCAGCTTTTGATAATTGGGCCAGCTCGATTCCTCCGTCTCAAGCCGCGATATCCACAGATTGACCTCGTTTTCGTCGATCAAGGGGACGCACCCCCTTTATTCCTCCATCAGGCTCGCGGCACGACGCAGCGCTTCCTTTACGCGGTCGTCGTCCGTCTCGCGCATCATGTCGTTGATCTGCTCGCGCAGGTGCTCCATGCTGTCGGCGCGGCTATAGTGCCCGCGGACGTAATGCGTGCCGCGGCGAGCATAGGAGCTGCCCCTGCCGTAAGTGCCGCGCATATCGGCCTGCCAGTCGCCGCCGCGAGAATACTCACCGTCGCGGGAATAATCGCCATCGCGGGAATAGCGACGCGAATAGTCTCCGTCGCGAGAGCAACCGTCGTCCTCCATCATCTCGATCTTGTCGATGTTCTTGATGGTGTCGGTCAGCTTGTGCGCGATCTCAAGGTCGCCCGCGCCCAGGTCGCCCTTACGCGCCAGCTCGTCGAGTTCGTCGCACAGCATATTGCGAAGCTCGTACATTGCTTTCTTACTCATGTCCATTCTCCTTTCACGCGATTCTCTCAACCGTCAGGTTCGAGTTGGCGAAGTTGACGGCCTGAGTGCTGGTGTTTTCCATTGCGACCGTCAGGCAGCAGCCTTTCGGGACGCAGACCTGTGCGGAAACATAAATGTTAAAGTAGTTTCCTACCGCCGCAGGCGTGACGGTAGCTGTTGCGATGGTCAGCGGCTCTCCGTTGATGGCAAGCGCCGCCGTGATGGCCTCAACCGTGCCTCCGGTGGGAATAGCGATGTTGCCGCCATAGGAGACCCGAAACAGAGCGCGGTTTTGATTGGTGATGCCGCGCAGCGTGATCTGGCCGCTTCCTTCTCTATGCACGATACAGGGCTTGCTATTGACCGCCGTTTCGGTCAGGGGAACGTTCTGGCCAGCAGCAACGGTCTGAATTGCCGCAGAAGTAAATTCTGCCATTAAAATCATTCCTTTCTCAGTTAAAATAAGCGGCGGAGCTATTGCCCCGCCGCGTTGGTGTCAGTATCGGCACGGGGCCGAACATTTTGTTGACGTCAACAAAACATCGCCAACAAAAAGCTATGCTATGCAGTTGTCAGCAGCCGCAACAGGCAAACTGGTTGCAGCAATAGGGGTTCTGCACCGTGTAGGCCGGAATGGGAGAGGGGCGCAGCTGCGAGACCAGATAGCTGTTCTGCGCCGCCTGACTTGCCGCCAGCTTCAAGCCCTGGTTCTCAGCCTGGAGGTCAGAGAGCTTGCTCTGCGTCAGGAAGTCGAGGATCGCGCGGCTGTTCTGGTTGTTCGCGTCAATAATGTCGCGTGTGGCGTTCTGCACGGTGTTGCGCGTGTCGCACGCCTGCGTCGCCATGTCGTAGCGCACCTGGGCGATAGCCGCTCGGTTTTCGCAGCCATTATGTTATCGTAAAAGCTCTTTATCCTTTACTTCTCACGGTTTCCTCGTGAGTTCAGACTATATCTTCACCCTCCGTTACGGTAGGGGTCGGGCACTCGTGTCAGGATTATTGGTTTCCGTCCTCACCTGTTAGTCGTTGAACCTTCCGGGATACTTTTATCGGAATTCTCCCGGCTTGGCTGCTGATTGTCATATTTGCAAATGTACTTTGTGTTTTTTCTTGTCCCGTTCAAATATGGTGTAAGATACCCAGGCTTAAAACCAAGTGCTTTTTCTGCCGCTGCTTTTGATTCGTACCAAATTCCATTTACGATGATCGGCTTTTTGTTTTTCCATCCAGAGTTATGCTTTTCAAATGTCAGCTCTCTTGTCTCATCTTCGTACCGGCATTGAATGCCATCTGGGGCAAATCCATTTTGCGCCCAATGAAACACAGATGAATTTGAAACATTAAGCATTCGTGCTACATCTATTGCACTCTCGTATCGTTTTCCATCATAAATGATTGCACGGCATCCGCCTCTGTTATATCTCCCCATAGACGGTTGAATTTGTGGTTCGTCTTTGTATCGGCAAAGTTCTCCGTGGGAGTTTATCCCCTTTTGACACCAGCGTTTGATGGTATCGTGCGGAACATCGTATCGCTCCATAGCAGATTTTACAGAAGCGTACTCTTCACCGCCGATAACAACTGGGCGAGACTTAGCCCTTGCCACAGCTTTAGAAACCTTTTTGTCTTTCATCGGATTTTGCGTTTTCATTCTTTGGCGTTGTGTTTCAGACTTCATGACATTTTTGGTGGAATACTCATTCCGTCTTTCTTTGTTCCACCATGAAGTCGTGCCGCCTGCTCCGCCTTCGTAAATATTGCAAACGCACTGGCCGATTGCTTTTAATTCTGCAATTCGTTCATGTTCGTAAGAAAAAGCATCTTTCTCTTTCTCAAATTCTTTTATAATTCTGCTGTCACACTCTTGCCTTTTTATAAAATCATTGAAAAATTTATTATGCTTTCTTACCTTAAACCTTCTGCCAGTTCCTTTCCCAACATAAAAGATTTCATCGGTTTCAATAACAAACCACTCATAAACATAGTACATATAATTTACCTCCGCAATTTCTATAATGATTATACATTATATTTGTGCGAAAGTAAATTGCAAACTTAGATTTTCCAGCAATTCACCCGATTGCCAGCGCGGATTACGCCGCGCAAGTGCCTACTGCTTTATAACTATCAAAGGACAGCAAGGACTTTAAGCCGTCTTTGACCTTTGTAAAGAGTTTCTTTAAGCACTCCTGGTTCTGCATCTGCATGGCGTTGAGCTGCTGCATCAGCGCCGCCTGCTGGTTGTTGCGGGAAAGCTCGGCCTGTGCAAAGCCGTTTGCCATCGCCATGTTGGTGCCGTTGACAAGCTGCGCCTGCTGATAAAACCCGTCGCAAAGGCCCTGATTTACACTGTCGATCTTGCGCTCGACATTGGCAAAATCAGAGGTCAGCACATAGCCGTCGACCACGCCGCCGGAATTGCCGTTGTTTCCCCAGCCGTTGCCGCCCCAGCCGCAGAACACAAACAGGAAAAGAATGATGATCCACCACGCGCCATCGCCGCCGAAGCCGCCAAAGCCGCTGTTCATCATGCCGGTTGGCGCAACAGGCATAGTGGCCTGAACGCCGCCGTCAGAAAGAGACATAGTATCACTCCTTTGAAAAATTTTTATTCATCAAATCGTGGCCACGATGTTGATTTATGTTGATGCTTACTGCATCAGGCTTTGAAACTGCTTCGCCATCTGCTGTAGCTGGTTGAGCTGCTGCTGGTTCAGCCTACCGCTCTGCAAGAGCTTTTCGACCTCGGCTTTGGGGTCGCCATTGAAATTTGATTTGAACTGGTTGAACTGCTGCATCATGTGCTGGAACTGGCCTACCGGCCCCGGCATCTGCCCGCCGCCCAGCGCGGCCATGAACGGATTAGTCATCGTCCTCGTCCTCCTCGACCTTGCGCTTCTTCTTGCTCTTTATTTCGCCCACAAGCGCCGCCAGCGCGTCAAACTCCTTGCGGGTGACAAATTCCACGCCCGGCTTTTGCGGCGCGTTAGAAGCCGTTTCTGCGCGCTCTACGAGGTCGTAAATCTTGAGCGTCGGCTTCCCGCTTGCATCGGACTGCTTGAGGTACACGGTGGGGGCGGTGGAATCCCACAACGCTACGGCAGAGTTGGGCGCGATGAGATAGCCTCTCGCCTCCTGCTCGCTGCTCACCCATTGCACGCCGCCGGTCGCAACAGGATTTTGCGGCACGGGAGGCGGAGCGGGCTGCATCATCTGCTGCTGCCGCATCTGCATAAGGTTGTCCGGCATCGGCTGTGGATAATAAGGGTTTTGATAGTACGGATTAAAAGCCATGTCATTCAGTCTCCTTTACCCAAAAATAGAGCACAGTCTCATTGCTGCTGTCCCATGAATCAAAGATCGTCCCGTCCTGCACGCACACCACATGGCCGGACAGGGCTAAAATGTATGTGCCTGCCGGATGCTCGTCCGCAAACTGCCCGACGGTGTAACACAGAGGGCAGGTGTCCGGCACGATGTAGCGCCGATAGCCGAGGGAGTGCAGATACGTGCCCCAGGTCGCGTTGGCCGACGGCATGTCTCCGTCCAAATAGCCTTGTATGGCGAGCGCGAGATACGTTTCGCCCCAGTCTTTTCCGGTCGCTTTGGAGATTGCCCGAACGGTGCAGTCGCCCACATTCTTGCCATAAGGCGACGGATTATAATAGCTATACATGGAGCAGCTCCGCGAAGAAGACGTAGGTGCGCAGCTCATCCGGCTCGGGGAACAGCACCAAAATATCCCTCGCCATCTGCTCGGTGAATCCCAATGCCAAAAGCCGTTCGTACATACAGCGCACCTCCTTTTCTGCCTCTATGGTACAAGAAAACCCCTTTCCCAAAGTGCCGGAAAAGGGGATGAAAAGTGTACGGCGAAATTCGTCGAACGATTGCGCTTGCAAATTCTGACGGAATATGCTATTTTTGTCACGACGTGCTCCATGCGTCATTCATACCCCCCATAAAGGAAAAGAGCCTCACCGTTTGGTGAAGCTCTTTTCCTATTCAAAGACTTCCGATGCGATTTTGCGGTACGCCTTTCGGCGATACTTTTTGACCGTATCCGGCGACAGATTCATTTCAAATGCCACCTGTACGCAGGAGCGGCCCCGCACGTCGCACTCGACGAGGCACGCCATTTCGTCGGGTGGAAGCTCAAAAGACCGAATGTATGCCACGGCCCGCCGCGGGGCCATAGAGGATAATTTTGCGCGGATCGCTCGGTGCTGCTTGTCCATGCTGTGCGCCGGGGCTTGCAGAGCGCTCACGCGAGGGGAGGCATGCCTCCCGCCCGTTTTCCTTTCGTTATTTTAGAATTTTTTCGAGATATGCGTAAACATATTCCCCCCACGCTCTTTGCGTCGCGGGGCCGAACGAGTTATCCACATCCAGCTCATAGCCGCAAGCGTTAAGAAGCTCTTGCAGCTTGCCGACCGCCGCGCCCTTGTCGCCGCGCGTGAGCACGGTCTTGTCCGCGGGATATTTCGGCACGCCGAAGCCGCGGATATAGCGCCCGTTGATCTCCAGCGTCCGGTAGCCGCACTCATGCTTGCTGCCCTTGTTCCCCTCGAACACATTGACGCAGTTCCCGACCACGCGCGTCACGATGCCCGTGTGGTTGGGCGCGCCCGTGCAGTCCGTGAGGGCGTAGTCCTTGCGGTCGTTCCAATGGTAGAAGACCTGTTCGCCGATTTTGGGAACGTGTGCGTCGTCCTCGACCCATTGGCCGCGCGCCTGATACCACCGCATCTGCTCGCCGCAGCTGCACTCGATGGGGAGCACCTCTGTCAGGCCGCAGAGGATCGCCGCCGCGGACACCATCGCCGCGCAGTAGTCGTCCGAATAGGCGAGCTTGTAGCCACGCGGGTGCGGGAGGTAGCTGTTGTAGGCGTCCACGATGCTTTTATGCACCGCATCGCCGCGTACAGCGCCGACCCAGCCCGTCATGGTCTCAAGAAATTTCTTCATTTTTGCGTTTCTCGGTCTGCGTGCCGAAGTAGAAGGCGATGATGGTCGTGAAGATCGTCAGAAACTCCGTCCCGCTGATGCTGCCGCGCAGGGCAAGCACCGAGAAAACCGCCGTGAGCACGATGGTCACGATGCTCTTGACCGTGAGCAGATTGGCAAGTCGATTTTGCATTTTTGCCTCCTTTACGAAAACCGCACGGCATAGAACTGCCGCGTCTGTGTGTTGATCTTGTTACACGCGCCGTTGATGGCGGCGACGTGCCCGCCGTCGAGCATGACGGCGTATTCCAGCTTGAGCTTGTCCCGACAAAAGGCGTTGACCTGCTGCGCGGTCATGCTGCGGCAGTAGACGCCGTAGAGCAGCCCGCCCTTGTAGCCAAGGACGGTGTGGTTGGTCTTGCGCAGCACATCGGAGTAAGCGCCCACAAAGCCCTCCGCCGCGGGGGCATAGCGGTCAAGCAAGCCAAGCCCACCGACCGCCCACACGACGCCTCCCAGCGCCGCCGCCGAGGAGACGCGGGCAATGCGCACCGCGCCGCCCGCGGTCTTGTAAAGCACGCTCTCGGGCGCCGGGTAGTGGCAGCTCATGCCGCGCACGACCTTGCCGCGCACGAGGATGCTGCACGGCGCGCCCTGCCAGCTAAAGCTCCCCGAGATGGCGTTTTTCGGCAGCGGACCGCTCATGTTGACAGGCTCAATGTCCCGCGCGATGAGCGTCGGCTGTCCGTATAGCTCGACGTTAAGGGGCCAGCAGTCCGCGCCGAGCTTGGCGGCAATGTCGCTCAAGGTCTGGTTGCCGATCCAGCCGTTGTCCAGCGCCCCGACGGAGCGCTGGATGGCCTTTATCATGCGGATCTCTTCGTTGGTGGAGCCCTTGATGTCCCTCATACCGCGCCCCCTGTCAAAAGCCACGCCATGAACGCGCCCACGACGGTCGCGATCATCAGCTCCACGACCTTCTCCCAGCGCTTGGACGGCACGGCGGTCAGGCTCCGCACATTGGCCTTGATCTCGCCGATGTCCTCCTTCATGTTCGTCTGGTCGGTCGCCAGCTCTTTGACCGACAGCGCCAATTCATTCAGCGCCCGCTGATCTACCTCTAACTGCTTGATGCGCCCCTCGTTTCGGAGCGAGCGGTCCTTGACCTCCTGAAGCTTCACAGCCAAATCTTCCATAGGCGTTGTCTCTCTTTCCTTAGGATAGAGCGGGGGATAGCCCCCGCTCTGCTCACTTGTTCAGCTCCGCGAGCTTCTCCGCGACGTCCTCGGGGATGGCGCAGGTCGTCATCTTGACGCAGTAGCCGTCCTCGTCGTATGTGAGCTTGTAGCAGGGGGCGACATAGATCTCCGTGCCGGCGCGCTCAAGGTCGCGGCGCATGACGGGCTGCACGATGCTGTTCTTGACGCCCGAGTTTTCGCTCAGGCCCGCGGGGGTGTCGGTGACCTCGATGGGCTTGCCGTCGGATGCGATCCTCTTGTAAGTAGCCATTGTGTTTCTCCTTTCTTACTCTTTCGTGATGTCCGCCGTGCCGCCGTACTCCGCCGGCACCAGCTCGGGCAGGCCGCACTCGTTGATGAGGATGTCCGCCACCTGCGGCTTGAGCTTGTTCGGCACCTTGTCAAACTCCGTCTTGCCGAGGATTACTCTCTGTGCGAATAACATTGCCATCATTTCTTTACTTCCTTTCTGTAATGTAAAATATACGTTTAACGCCAGCTCGGCGATAAACTCACGCATACACGACCGTTGCCATTTCGGCGATGCAGTCCTCGTAAAATTCCGCCTGATCAGCCTGCGCGCTGACCTGCTCCTTTAAGAGCTTGTTCTCCGCCTCCAGCGCGGCGACGCGCTCCTCGGTGGTCGGCGGCGGAGGCGGCGGGCTGTACGCTTCGCCGATGGCCGCGCCGTCGTAAAAGTCCACGGCCCCAAACTGCGCGGCGACCTCGTCGCTTTCGCAGACGATGATGTTCTCGATGATGCCGTCGGGATTTACAATGCAGTAATTCATGTTGGCCCTCCTTTACGCCGCGTCAAAGTGGAAGCGAAGATAAACAATTCCGGGACCGCCATTGCCGCCATTCAGGACGCTGAACCAAGATAAGCCGCCGCCGCCGCCTCCGCCAATCCCGCCATCGCCGCCGGGATAGCTATAATCCGCATCGGATGCGTTGTTCCTATATCCACCAATACCACCGTTAGGAGCACCTCCATAACTGTGTTGGTTATTTGGAGCACCATTGATGGAATAACCGCCACCTCCTCCACCTCCAGTTTTGACCCCGATGGAAGAATCGTTAAACACAGCCACGGATGCATCCTGACCATTTGTACCCACTGTTCCATCTACAAATTTTCCGCCGTTACCATTCCCCGCTCCGGGGGCGGTTTTAGTCCCGCCAAAACCGCCAGAGGCAGTTAATGTTGCCACATTGTTTAGGAATACAGTCGTTTCCCCACCTTTTCCGCCATTTGGGTTTGATGCAGTCCCTCCAGTCCCACCACTGCCAATTACGATTTTTAAATCTGTGTTTCCAGAAATTGGGACGTTTAATTTATTACTTGCATATCCACCGCCGCCTCCGCAGCCGCCGTTGCCAGCGCCGCCTCCGCCGCCTCCGCCGCTGGCAAACATATCAAGCGTTTTTGCCATCGACGAGATTTTGGCAGTTTTACTCGAACTGATTGTCAGCATATCGGTAACGTTCTCCAGCGTCAGTGTCACATCGGTGATCGTTCCGGTTTTTGTAACCGTCTGCGCTGCGGGCGCTTTCTGGTCGATATACGGCGAGGTGCAGCCGATGGTCACGCTTGCGCTGGCGCTTTTGCCGAGCACTGTCCCATCTGCGCCGGTCACCAGTGTCGAGCCGGTCAGCGGCTGGATGCCGCTCACGGTCGCGCCCTCAACGGGCGTGCCGTCGGCAAGCTGCACCCTGACGCGGTAACCATAAACGCCCTGACCCAAGACGAGCGCGACAAAGGCGTCGTCGGGCACAGCGTCGGTGCCGAGGCCGAGCAGCGCCGCCGTGGAGTCCTTGAGCAGGCTCGCCTTGTTGAGCGGCGTGCCCTCCTGCGTGGGCTGATCGGCGCGCGTGAGGTCGTAGGTGTTGGCCTGTCCGGCGACCGGCTCGAGCTTCACGCGCCCGGGATACAAAGATACTCTGTCCTGCATATTGTCTCCTTTCAGACCTCTCCGGCGTACAGCTCGCCGGAGAAATACCACGATTTTGTGATGTTGTCGATGAGCGCGTCGAGGTCGAGCAAAATCTGCTCAATGTTGTTGGCCTTGACGTAGTTCAGCCCCGCCATGCTCGCCGGAGCATTCGGCGTGGACTGCATGACCGCGATCTGTCCGCGCAGCGTGACAATGTTCTGCCGGTACGCCTCCATCTGCGAGGCGGTCGGCGCGTCGCTCGTCAGCCAGTCCTTTTTGACCGTCACGGGGCAGTCGTAGCCGAGCGCCGCGAAGCGGCCCGCGATGTACTCCACCGCCGCGCCCACGCGGTTGAGGTCGGAGGCATTGTAAAAGCCCTTGTCGGTCTGATTCGCCACGTCCGCGCGCGTGCGGTCGGTGATGAGGCTCAAAAGGCCGTAGTAGAGCGTGAGCGTGTAGTTGGTGCTGACGCCCGCCGCGGTGACGGCGGTGAGGGCAACGGCGTAGGTGTCGTTCGCCGCCCGCTCGACCGTAGCCGTCCACGCGCCCTTGATGAGCGTCCATGTGTAAGCCGTGCCGTTGACCGTGCCGCTCACATAGATGATCTCGCTCGGCAGCGAGACGCTCAGGACCTGCGCGCTCATTCGATCTCCACCGCGATGACCATCGTCGCGCCCGCGTCGACCGGGTTGGGCGTGATGGTCGCCGACTTGATGACCGGCACCGAGGTGTCAAGCGTCACGCTGCGCGTGACCGTGGAGACCTTACCCGCCGCGTCGGTCGCCGTAATGACGATGGTATTCGCGCCCTCCGCCAGCGTGACGGCCTTGCTGAACGCGCCGCCTGCGCCGACCGTGACGCCGCCCTGATCCGCGCCGTTGAGCGTGATCTTGATCTCCACGGGAGAGGAGGTCGCGTCGTTGGTGATACCGGCCACGGTGAGGCTCTGCGAGGCCGTGACGAGGTTGTCCGCCGGCGAGGTGACGTTGAGCGTCGGGGGCACGGTATCGACCGTGTAGGTGGTGGACTTCTGCGCCGCGGCGTTGCCGTCGTGGTCCTTGCAGTCGATGGTGACGGTGTGGCTGCCGTCGTCGAGCGCCGAGGAGGGCGTGTAGGTCACCTGGTAGCCGTTGGCGATGGCTGTGCTCGCGAGGGCCGAGGATGCGACCGCCGCGCCGTCCTGTTTGACCACAAGCGTCGAGAGATCGACGCCGGAGCCGTCCGTCTCGTCCGTGACCGTGAACACGACCGGCTGCTTGTTGTTGCTGACATACGCCCCGGAGGACGGAGAGAGGATGGTGATGACCGGCGCGACCTTTTCTTTGACGTAGAGCTTTAATCCGTTAAGCGTCGAGGCGTCTGCCGACCCGACGGTGCCCGCGTCGTTGGTCGCATTGATTTGCACGTTGTAGTAGCCGCCGGACTGGTTGTAAGATGTTTTGCCCGGCGCGGTGATGGTGGCCTCATACTTGCCCGTCGCGCTGTTGAGCGCAAGGGTGTAGCTCTGACCGTTGATGATCGCTTGGACTGTTTGGATCGCCATAGTTTAGACCTCCCCGGCGAATATTTCGCCGCTGTAGTATTTTGTCGGCTCGAGGTAGACGGTCTCCTCCGTCACGGTGACGGTAAGCCGGGTTTTGGTGTTTATGTCGGCGGGATTTGGAGCAAACGCTGCGGCAAGGATCCTCGGAATCAATACTGGATAAGTCTCGCTCATGCGCTCTCCTCCTTGTCCCAGTACACCACCACGCAGCCGCTTGCGCCAATCGCGCCGGACGTACCCTTGCCAGGCTCCACGTCCACGATCCACCGGCTCCCTGCGGGGCTTCCGTCCGGGTGGTACTGTTTTTCCTTGTGCCGCTCGCCCTTATTTCCACCCCTGCCGCCCTTGCCGCCGTCGCCTGTGCCCGATTTGGGCACGGCCACGCCTGTGCGGGCGAAGCTGTCGCCGCTTTGGATGTCGGTGAAGCCGTTCGGGTAGCGCTTTCCGTTGGCGGAAGAATAAGGGCCGAATACGGCATCCTCTCCGATGGTGATGGCAAAGGTCTGCTGCTCGTTGATCTGAATGGTGTCCGTCCACACAAGGCCGCCGAGGCCGTCCGTGCCGTCCGCGCCAGCCGCGTCAAAGTCGCCGTCCGCGCCAGCCGTGCCGTTTCCGCCGTGCCCGACGAGGATCACGCGCAGCCGCGTTTTGCCCGCCGGGGCCGTCCACGATCCGCTCTCGGTAAAGACCGCGCGCTCGGTGTAGAGATACGAGCCATCCGCCTGCAAGAGCTTGCTCTGGCAGCCCTGCAGCACGCCGTCCGCGAATTGGAAAGTCTGGTAGATGCGCCGCGCCGCGGTCGCCTGGCTCTCGTCGAGCCACACGGTGTCCACGTCGCCGATCTCGGAGGACGGGTCGCCGCGCCCGGTCAGCTCCAGCTGGTTGCCGCCGTAGCACGAGAGGATCAGCCGCGCCGCCGTCAGCGCCTGCGCCTGCGTGTGCAGAAACGGATTCTCGATGGTCACCGTCTTCTCGCTGCTCGTGGAGTTACCGGAGACGACGTACTCCGTCCCGTCCGAGAGGTGGAAAATGAGCGACGCAAGGGACTGGTTGGCCTTCATGGTCGGGTAATTGACGAGGTTTTCCAGCGTGATCTTGCTGCCCTGATTCCACAGCGGCTCCACCGCGAGTTTGCCGGTCTCCGCGTCCGCGCGCGGCCATGTGCCGGTCGCCATGCAGGCCCAGCGCAGGATGTCGCCGCACTTCTTCCCGCTCACCGCGGCGCGGCTCGAGGCCGTGACCGCGAGGTCGGCATAGTCCGCGTCCACCGTGTAGCGGCTTGCAAAGTTGGTGCCGAGCTGAGAAACAAGTGAAGCGATCCAGCCGGAGAGCGTGATAGGCAGCACTGTCGGCGCGAGGTACGCGCGATCCGCCAGCAGCCCGATGATATCCACAAGGTCCCACTGCATCGTCAGGCCGTTGTCGCCGGTCTTCCAGCCGTCGGAGTATTGGTAGAAGACGCCCACGCGCTTATACTCCACCGTGCCGTCCGCAAGCCGCACGCCGATGTAGGTCTCCACGCCCTGCCGCTCCTCGATGCTCTGAAACAAACCGGACTTGCTCCGCGGCTCGAACATACGGTTCTTGTTGTTCATCGCCATTTTGAGCATTCCGTATGGTAGCGTCAGGCAAGATACGTCCCCTTGCTGCTGCACGGAAAAGGATGCCAGCATATTTTCGCTCCATTGCTCATAGTAGCCCGGTATGATTTCTACTGTTCGCATTCTTCGGTACGGCAGGCTCCATTTGGTCACAGTGATCTTGATCGCATCCGGCGTGTAGACCGTAAAGCCGGATATCTTGACGGCGCTGTGCGCGTTCCCGGTATACGTTTCCGTATGATACGACACGCCATCGACCAGAATATCCACCGTAAAATCCTCCGGTACGCCGTCAAGCGGGTCGGAAGAAAAGAAGATGCTGCACGCCTGCAAAACGCTGACGTTGGCAAATGAAAGCTGCGTCCATACCGGAGTGGAAAACGTTCCGTCCGCGCCCGACAATGCCTCGCTTGCCGTTCCAATTTCGCCCGCAATTTGATAGTCGTCGGGGAAAATCGCAAACGATCCATCCAGCAACCACCGATTTTTCTCCAGCGTTGCGCAGCGCGGAGGCGCGGAGATGTCCTTATCCGTCAGCTGTGCCGGCTTTGACCACGGCGCAAGCCCGCTTGATGTGACCGCCCCGATGGTCATATCGGGGTCGGAGATGTCCACCACCGCTTTGAGGTAGATGCGCCTTGTTTTCCCGACGATGGCCGAGCGAAACGCGGAGGTCGCCTCAATCATGCGGTGTCACCTCCCGCAGCTCGACGGAAAAGTCACCCCACATCGGCTTTCCCTCGCGGCTCCACATAAATTTAGGCGAGGCAAATGCCGTCACAAAAAACTCGGACGAAATCATTTCCGTGCTGTTCGGCGGAAGAAACGCGCAGAGGATCGGCTCATTTCTCCCCTTTTTGCACGCCGCAAGCAGGTTATTTTTCTCCTCGTCGGTAAAATACCCGTACTGGTAATTCACGCGCCACACCGTTCCGCGCAGCTCGCGAACCATGTTCCCCGGCAGCATCACAAGGTCAACGCTTAGCGGCTCTTCATAAGCCGTATAGCCGCCCTTCTGGCTTTCCGGCAAGAGGATCGAATAGCCGCCGGTATCTAAAATGAGTTGATTCATGCCGCCTCCTTATGCCATCTGCGCGTTTGCGATAGGCGTGCCCGCCGCAGCCGCCGCCTTGATGGAAAACGGCAGCAGATAACTCGCCAGCTTTGTGCCGTCCGGGAACATCAGGTTGATGGTGGTCGTGCCGGCCTCTGTGCTCACGCCCATGCTGTTGACGATGGCCGCGCTCGACCGTCCGATGCCGGAATCGGCAAAGCCTACAGTTGCCGTACCGAAGTCCAGCCCGTTTGTAATGCCGCGTTTGATCGTTCCGTATTCGCTCTCCCAGCCCTCGCCGAGGCCATGCGCCATGTTTTCGCCGATTCCGGCAAATACGCGGGACGGAGAGTGAATGCCAAGAACGCCCTTAACGTTATCCACAATGCCGCCGAAGAAACCGGACACCTTTTCTTTGATCCAGCTCCCCATCGCCTTGATGCCGTCCCACACGCCGCGCACAATGTCCTTGCCGACCTCGATAACGTCAGGAATGGAATCGACCAACGTTTTAATGATCGTTGCCGCCATATTCAAAACGCCTGTGACCAGCTGCGGAAGGTTCTGCGCCAGCCCCTTGACCAACGCAATGACTATTTGCAGGCCCAGCTCAATGACCTGCGGCAGTTTTTCAACGGCATAGCCGACGAATTTCTCAATCATTTCGGGGCCTTTTTCCTGCACCACAACGCCGATGTTTTCAAGGATCCTCTCAATGACCGGCAAGAGATTTCCCGCCACCGTCACGGTGCTGCCCAAAAGGTTTGTAATGAGTTCCGCCATGTCGGCGTTTTCATCGCCAAGCCCCGTGATAAAGTTGTCATACGCGGCTTTCATCGACGCGATAGAGCCCTGGATCGTCGTGCTGGCTTCCAGTTGCGTCGTGCCCGTAATGCCCATTTCCGTCTGCACGGTATGGATAGCGTCAACGATGTCCGCGTAGCTGTCGATGGTGTAATTGGTGTAATTGCCCTGCGCGGCATTCAGCGCGTTGGCGTCGTCCAAAAGACGCTGCATTTCCTCCTTCGTGCCGCCATAGCCGAGGGCTAAATTGTCCAACATCGTATAATTGGATTTTGCAAACCCTCGATAAGCATTTTTGATGAGTTCCATATCGGTACCCATCTTATTTGCGTTGTCCGACATGTCGGTAATGGCCAGATTCGCCTTTTCCGCTGCCGCGTCCGTGTCGCCACCCATCGATTGCAGCAGCGACGCAGAAAACGCCGTCACGGTGGTCATATACTCGTTCGCGCTCATGCCCGCCGTCTGGTATGCGTTTGCGGCGTACTGCATCACGGTGTCGGCAGAGGACTTAAAAAGTGTTTCCACGCCGCCAACCAGCTGCTCATACTCGCCGTAGCTTTGAATTGCTGCCTCGCCAATGTTTTTTACCGCGCCTGCAACAGCTTTCACGCCAGCAACAATGGCTTGCCCTGCAATATTGGCTTTCAGCACGTCGCCAAAGCTCAATGCCTTTTCTTTGGTATCCCCGAGGTTTTTATCTACTTCGCTCGTGTCTACGCTGATTTTGACAAAAAGGTCTAATAAATTCATTTTCTCACCACGCTTTTTGGTGTTTTTGGTGAAAAGCCCTTGAAAAGTCAAGGCTTATGTAGTACAATTTCAAGAAAGGAGGGTTTTGCCATGATCAATTTCAACAAAGATTCCGCATTTGACTTAAAGCCTATCTCCATTGCCGAAGTCCGCGACGAGGTCAACGGTCTTTTGATCGCGGGCGAAGAGATCGCCTGCGCGTTCAAAACGATCCGCGACCAGCTTATCTTCACCAACAAGCGCATTATTTCCGTTGACGTGCAAGGCATCACCGGAAAGCGGAAATCGTTCAGCTCCATACCCTTTTCCAAGGTGCAGTTCTTTGCTATCCAGACACCCGGCCTTGTTGAGCTGATCCCCGATAGCGAGCTTGTCCTGACGTTCTCCAATGGCTTTACCGCCAAATTTGAGTTCAAAGGCGATACCGACATCGGAAAGATTGGCCGCATGATCTCGGAATACGTCCTCAAATAACGCCTATCCATCCGCCGCCCCGTCAGGGGCGGCTTTTTTTATCGTCAGCCCGCACCGCGCGACTATATCGGCGGTAATCTCTTTGCACGTCCTGTTGTCCTGCTTTTTCGGCTCAATAATGTCCGCGTATCGCGCCTTGATGTAGTTCCCGCTCGCGTATTGCGCCGTGTTTTCGGCCACAATGCGCAGCGCGTCCGTCACATAAATGCGGTATGCGTCGTTTCTTGCTTTCTCATTGAGCCGCGCCACGCAGTACCGCAGGAACGGCTTTATTCGTCTTTGCCCTCGGTATTCTCCTGCGCAGAGCCAGAGGTTTTCCCGCTCTGCGCTGAGAGAAAAAGTGCGTCGAATGCTTCATCGGTCAAAAGTTCCGTCGCATCGCGCATCAGCTTGACGAGGTTCAGCGCGCCCTTGTAGCTCTCCGCGCTCACGCCCTCAATAGAGGCAAGAATAGCGATGATGTCGCCTTTGTGACCCTTGAGCAGCGCAGGGAGAGCTTTGCGCGCCCGCTGCGTTGCAAACTGCTTCACCGTCATGCCCTCCGGCAGCTTTTCCCGTCGGAACATCGCGGAAGCCTGTTCGTCCTCCGCAATGTTGGCGATCGGGTCGATGATATCCGCGATGACGTCAAAGACGCGCTCGCCCTGAATGTCGGAAAGTCTCATTTACGCCTCCGCCGTGCCGGCCTTGATGTAGATTTCAAAGGGAACGGTGTCCTGCGCACTCATGGAATAGTGTCCGGTAAACTCGAACGCAAACTGCCCCTTGGACTTGTCCGCCGTCTTGAGCTGGAAGCCGCCCGTGGAAAGCGCGTTGAGCAGCTTGATAGCGATAAAGCCTCCGTTGGTTTCGCCGTTCTTGTCGGAATAATCGCCCACAAGCCAGATATCATCAAAGTCCGCGTCCTTGAGGTCGTTGCGCGGTGTGACCTTGGTTGTGTCGGTCGTCCCGATGTCCGCCGCGCCGCACAGCCGCTTTGCAATGGCGGTATCGGCGTTGACAAAAGTGCCGGTCATCTTGACTTCCCACGAATCGAGCTTTTTCAGCTCCTTCATGTTCTTCGGACAGTTGTCGATATCCTCGCCAAAGTCCGAATAGGTCGGCGTGGCGGTAAAGTTGACGCCGCCGGTCGTTGCGCCGATCTGCCCCGCCTCGCCGATGGTGCCGGTAGCCGGTGTGAAATCGGTCGTCAGGATGCCGGCGTTGATCTGGAGCTTCTGAAACGCATCAGAAGGAATCTTGGTAAATTTCATGTCGTTGTCCTTTCATCAGTTTTGCGACAGGAACTCAACCGTAATGTTGAGATACCGCCGCTTGATGTTTTTATCGCTTTCATCCGCGATGTTCTGGCACCACGGGGAGCCGCGCTTGATCCACATCGCGCCGCCGTCGTACGGCACAAGCACGCCGCCCATGCCGATGGCGTCGCTGATTTCCTGTGCCTTTGCGTTGGGTATCGCTTCGCTCTCGGTGTAGTACCATAGGTTCACCGTCAGCGCGATCTCGCCGCTCTCCCATGATCCGGTGATCAGCTCATAGGTCAGCCACGGGAACACCGCATCTTCCGGCACATTGGAGGTCGGATACGCCGGGAGGAATTGAGAAAACCACGCATGGAGCACCTTATCCTTTGTCATTTCGGCAGATCCTTTCGTTCGGCGGTGAAGAATTTCAGCGCCCGGATCGTCGGGCCTGCCGACCGCGGCGCAGCCCGTTCTTCCGGGTTTGATGTCACGCGGTAGGTGTTGCCGGTGGACGTGTCGCGGAAATAGTCGTTGTACTCGATGGGAACGCTTTGATTGACCAGCGCGGAATACACAGACGTAACGCCCTCCTTTTCCGCCCTGCGCGCCTCCATCGAGGTGTCGAGCGCCTGATAGTTGAGAAATTCCGCGCCCTCAGCCCACGCGACGATGTAGCCGCCTGCGCCGTCCGGCGTTCGCGTCTTTTCCATCAGCACGCATTTGCTTGCGAAATCGTCGAGTAAACTCACGGTTCCACCCCCTTGAGCTTGCGCCAGTCGTTTAACCGGCCTCTAAAAGCGTCCTGCCAGCCGTTTAACGTGCCGCTGTCGTTTCCTGCGCTGCGTTTGGTGTAAGAGTAGCCCCCGAAGCTCTCGCTTTGATACGGGCTTGCAACGGCCTCTCCGTTCTTCTCCTGCCACGCCTCGATCTCAGCCGAAAGATCGATTACGGCTTTCGGCACGGCAAGCGCCCACACAGAGCCGGTAAACGTCTCGTCCGTTAGATCGACCGCCGGATATTGATGCAGGCCGTCGTTAAACACAGAGCCGCAGATGCGGAAATATTGATTGGTCAGGAGAAAGGGCAGCGTAATGCTGCCATTCTCCACGGTGAACGTGCCCTCGCGAATCTCCACAAGGAACCAGTTGTTCAAGTGCCGTAAGACCTGTTCAAGCATTACGCCGCCCTCCTATTTAGCCCGCGCCGGACACAGAAACGGTAGCAACGGCAATGCCGTCCAGATACTCAGCCCACAGCTTCATGCCCATGATGGCGTACATATCGCCGGTGGCGCGGCTATAATCGCCGTCGACGTGAACGCCGATCAGGTTGGTCTCGCCCTTCACGGTGTAGTTCAGGCCCAGCTTGGCAAAGTCGCTGTCGCTGGGGTCCACATAGTACAGGTCGATGTTTTCCACGGGCAGAGCAATCACCTTCTTGGAGGCGATGTACTTCTCAGGCAGCAGGAACAGAGTGCGGTAGCCCATGAAGTTCTCCACGTAGTTGATGCCGAACATGGTCTGAACGGTGATCTCCTTGTCACCCAGGTAATCGTAAGCATCGATGATGTTGGCAAAACCCACAACCTCGGTCACGTCCTTATCCAGACTGGCAAACTTGTCCAGCACCTTGCCCTTGGCCATAGCCAGAGCGCGCTGCCAGGTCTTTTCCGTCACCTTGAGCGTGCCGGTGCCGAGGAATGTATAGAAATCGGTCAGGACCTTGTTCTGCAGCGCCACGAGGAAAGCCTCATCGGTCTTCTCCACGGCAACGTCAGCGCCGTACTTAGCCACGCTCTCAATGGTCACGCTCTTGGCATACTTGGAAATGTCGATGTCACCGTAGGCAACCGGCTCCACCTTCATCTTGGTGAAGGGGATCTCGTCACCCTCTGCCACGGTGCCGCCCTTGAGGCCGCCGTCCACGCTGGCCTTGTAGGAAACCAGCTTCGTGCCAGGGGCCTTGCGGATGGGACGCATAATGCCCATGATGTTCCGCAGTGCGTCCCAGTTATCAGCGAAGCGGGACACGAAATCCACCTCACGGGCGGAAGTGGTAAACTGTGCAGAAGTTGTTACGTTAGTTTTCGCAGCCATAAATAGCTCCTTTCAAAAAATCAGTTGTTTTCGCTTGCCATCAGATCGGCAAGCGCTTTCTGGCGCTCCGCCGTAGACATCACATAGCGGCCTTTATCGTCCTTCTTGTAGATGTCCTCTCGGGATTTTGCGCCGCCGGTGTTTGCCGGGGGATTGGCGGGATTCGCGCCCTTTGTCTGCGTGGTGGAGACAAGCCCCTTGTAAGTGCCGGCTACAAGCGCATCAAGGCTCTTGGTGTCCTTGATCTTCTCGCCGTCCAGCTCCAATGCGGCCATTTCTTCGCCGCAGCCGCGCATAGCAAGGTCCAAATTCGCGCCGGTGATGTTTTTGCTCTCAAAGTAAGCGCGGACAGCCTTTTCCTTTGCCGCCTTGCTTTCCTTTGCCGTGATGTCGGTCTTAAAGGCTTCAAAAGCCGAGTGTTCCTTCTCGTACTTTTCCTTATAGCCGCCGTCACCCGCTGCCTTGAGGTCGTCCAACTGCTTCTGAACGCCGGGTAGCTTCTCCGCGTCCGCCTTATACTTGCTGACGTCAGCTTTCAAGCCGTCCACGGTGTCGGTATGTGCCTCGATGATGGTATCCACCTGTTCGTCGGTGAGACCCATGCCCTTCAAAAGTTTGCGTGTAAGTGCCATTGTTCTATCTTCCTTTCCCTTGTCCGCATTCCGTCGCGGCGATAGATTGTATAAAACCGCTGTACCTCGCGGTGTTTACCTAAAATAAAAGAGCCAAACAACACGCAAAATCTGCGTACTGTTTGGCTCCTATTGCCCTTTCCCGCGCCCTATTGCGCGGAAGTGCTGTATTTGATTGTTTTCTTGACTTCTAAGACGATGTACCCGTCGCCTTTTCGGCGTATTTCAGCATCGTTGCCGCGCTTGATGATGGCTTCAATGGCCTTGATGGTATCGTTATCCATTTTTCAGCTCGCTTTCCAGAATGTCCCGATACTGTGCGGCATGGTCAGCGGCAGCAGGTTTCAAAAACGGCTGTGCCTTGTTGCCGCGCGTGTAATGCCAGTTGCCTTTTGCGTCCTGGTACACCCACGGCGTAGGCCGCCCTCCTCCGCCTTCGGCGTAAATGCCGGTGCCAAGCTCAACGTACGCGGCGTAAGAATTGTTCGACCCGATGATAGCCGCCGGTTCCTGCTCGTCTACTACATGGGTAATGCTGTTCCGCAGATTGCCAGTGTCAACGGGGCACAGCTTTTTCGCATATCCCTCTGCCACCAGACCGATCTTTTCCAGCCCGCGCAGCAGTGCCGCCTTAATCTCAGCAGAAATCTCTTTGCTGTTGTCGTGGGTCTCAATGTTCATCGCTTAACGCCTCATCTTAATCAAATGCTCGCCGTAAGTCATGAAATTCATGTTGTCTATGTCCAAAAGCCTTTGTTTTTCTTCTTCCGAAATATCGGCTTTGGCAACAAACAGACCGTCATTGTCCTCTTCGGTTGTCTTGGACAAAAAATCCATATCTTCCAATGTAAGAAGCATATATCATTTCCCTTTCAAAATCTCTACAACTTGTTTTGCAATTTCGCCCGGCTTATCAGATAGGTAATACTGCGCAATACTTTCCGCGACAAATTCACCGGAGTTCCTCAACCCGTAATAGCTGAAACCTGCTTCCTTCGTCTTTTTCGCGAGTGCAGCTGTGTCCTTGTCAATTGTCCATGTTGTTTCGGCGCCCAGTATATCAGAAAATGTTTTTCTATATAATACATCAATTTTATTCTTTTTCAAGGCATTATTGTCAAGAATCATGTGCTGAACTGCGTGCCCTAATTCATGATATACAGTATGGAAAGCACTCCCTGTACTCCATGCGCCGGGTTCAAATTGTTCAACAGCATCTTTTGCCATTTTTTTCAGTGCGCCTTTTTGCTTCACAACAGGATTCAGAAAGACAGTGCGCAAAGAATCAGAGTATGCAGCATAGCTATTACTTGACCTATTCGTAAACAAAAGAACATTTTCCAAATACCCGGCTTCAGTCAAGCTCCCGAATGTATCACTTATTCTCGTGATTGCTTCATTTAACCCGTTCGCAACATCCAGATTCATCCCAAGCTGATATGCCGTTGTTTGCTCAAGGCCAAGCGCCTCTTTTGCATATTTAACAGCTTTATCAATATCGGTAGCAGGCGTAAATTTTTGGATGTAGCCGAATCCGGTAGATTTTGCTTTGCCCGTTTTCCACCCCGCCCATTCCGCATAGGTCATATCAGAAACAACCTCTGTTTCACCCGTAGACGCGTTTCTGGCTCGCCGTTGTGCGGTAGAGGTATCTACACCCTCCACGGCGGCAATCAGCGTACAGCGGCAGTTATATATCTCCCACGGTGGCCCTTGTGGGTCGCCTGGGAAGCGGCAGCCGTTGGAAAATTTCTTGGCCTGCGCCACTTGTTCGCCGTCAAGCATGGCATGAGAGTGGCGTGTACGCGCGTCCAGCGTAGCCAACCATTCTTTTTTGAGCTTAATGCCCATCTTCTCCGCCGCCGCGTAGCTGTCCATGCGTCCTGCGTTCTGCGCACCGGTCACAGCTGTACGGGCAGTGCGGATGGCGGAATCGCGGCTCATGGTGGTAATGCGCTTTTGCAGGTCATCCGCCATGTGCTTGATGCTCTTGCCCTGCAAGATGGAGCTTGTGATACTCTTGGTAATTTGCTTTTTGCCATACTCGAAGTCAATACCACGCTTTAAGGCGCGTTTCGGCGGGTAATATGGCATTAAATCGGGCTGCTCTACCATGAGCCGTTTGACCGTCTGCTCGTCCCATAGATCAAAGCCGACGTTGCCCGCGACCTGTTCGATGGTATAGGCCGAATAGTTGCGGTTAAGGGAGTAGATACCCGGCGTTGCATCGTTGGTATAGGACACCGCCACAGCGTTTGCATCGGTCACGCGGTGTGCCACCCTGTCACGCATGTCCTGATAGCGTTCCCCGCGCCCGATCTGGTTCAGCCGCCATTGCTTATAGTCGGCCTCCGTCCATTCCTTACCGTTCTGCACGGTGCCGATCAGCGCTTTCATTTCCTCGTCGCGCTTTTTGAATTGCTCAAAATATGCGTCGATGGTAGCTTGCAGCTCTTTCCCGGCTTCGCGGTATAGTTTTGCAATGCGCCGTTCCAGCGCGGCAAGTTTTTTATCAGTCAGCCGATGCCCTAAATCAGGCGTTGCCATCGCCGTTCACCTCAAATACCCCATTAAACAAGTCTACAGGAGAACGCCCAACACAGCGGGCTATTTTTTCTATATATTCAAGGCTTGGAATTCTTGTCCCCAGTTCCCACCGTGCAACCATCAAGCGAGTTCCGCCCAAGGATTTTCCGAATTGCTCTTGCGTCATTTTGGCTGTTTTTCTGACATTGCGAATATTCTCCGATAATTGCTTCTTATTCATTGCCAATCACCGGCTCCGTCAAATCGATAACCTCTGCTGCCTTGCGTTTCATCATGTCCTCGTACTGGTCAATGTCGCCGTTGATGGTCGCTTGCAGCTCTTTCCCGGCCTCACGGTACAGCTTCGCAATGCGCCGTTCCAGCTTTGCAAGCTCCTTGTCGGTCAGCTTGTGGCCGAGGTCTTCGTTTGGCATTTCTGCCTCCGTTTCACAATCTCATCATAGTGCGGCTTCACGCGGATCACATTCCAGTCGCATTCTTCCGGAACTTTGCCGTAGAATATCACCCATTCCGGCGACAGCCGTTTTATCATTTCTTCGTAGCCACGAAGAAACAGCCGCTTGCTTTCCTTGTTCTGCTGTGTGCCTACCGAACTAACTGCAACTATTCCTCCGACTGGCTCGCCATCAAAGCACCAATCGTAACTATCCTCGTCGCTCCATGAAATAGATGGGTAGACCGTCATCCCGTGTAGTTGCCAGTACGCCGCCAGCCAGTGCTTGCGGTAATGATTGTATATCTGCATCGCAAGCGGCATGTCTGTGTAGGTGGAGAAGTCCGGCGCGCACACCGCCGCAAACTGCGACAGTTGCGGAATGTACTTGTCAGGCGTGTTCCAATACCGAATGAATTGATAATCGTCCACGAAGAAATGCACGATCTTGCTTTTCGTGTCTTTCGCCGTGTAATGGTAATTTACGGGGATAAACTCGCCATAGGGGTAATCTTTGACCGGCTCAATCTGCGGGATACCGTACTTTCCGACCCCTGGGAACATGAACTTGTCCAAATTTTCAAAGTTTATCATTGAAAATTGTTAAAAAGCCCTTGTGAATAGCTTTCGTTTTATGTAAGCAACGCTTTCATATTCGCCCACACTAATTCTTTGGACATCAAAACCCCTTGAGCGTATTTCGTTAAGTTGCTTGTTTAATTTGGTGACTTCCCTTGTTGGTGTGCTTCGGTCAACGCCGCTGAGATGCACAACGGCGGTATTCACATTTTCGAGGATGCCGTATTTGTCCTTTTTATTACCTTGCACTTGAACTGTTCCTTGACTGTTTTTCAAAACAGCGTGCGGCGTGCTCGTGTTTTCAATCCAGATAGTGTTCTGTGAGAGTTTTGCAACATCATTTTCTCTGGCAAAAAGGCGAGAACCAACAGAAACGCCTTGCACTGTGCGAACATTATTCTTCGTAGTGGCAGTTCCGCCACCGGCTCCACCTCTGCCGCCCATCACTCTACCTCCGTTCCAAATGCCCCGTTTTCATTCGCAAAGCTTCGGTCAATCTCTTCTGCCGCTTTGCGCTTTGCCATGTCCTCGTACTGGTCAATGTCACCGTTGATCGTCAACAGCTTCTTTGTGATGTACTCGTCATCGTAATACGCCGCGCCCAGAAGGATATTCTGCGTCTCCTCGCTCTTGTTGATGATCTGATTACGCGTGTAACTCGGCTGATCCTCAATGCCTGCCAAACGCAGAATCTCCACAATAAACCGCGTGACCTCGGATTCAAACTTATCCGTTTTCAGGTCCAGCGGCACATAGCTGGCCTTGATTGCGGTCGCCGTCTGGTTGCCTGCGGATACCGCCGCAGCATCAAAGCTCTGGAAATCTTCGTACAGCTTTTTCTTGAGCATATCAATGGTGCTGCTCGTTCCCTCATACGGTGCCTCGATGGTCCTGCTCTCCACCTTCGCGCCGTCGTCGCCGTTGGCGTGGGCGACGTGGGTGGTTTTCAAGCGCTCCACAAATTTCGCATCGTCAAGGTCGTCCATACCGTTGCAATTGGAAAGCACCCAATAGATCAGATTGCCCTCGTCCACGTTGTTGACCATGTTGGAGGACGCCAAATCAAGCGCGTCAATGGTGTTGCGCTTGCCAGCAATCTCGGAGAGACACCGCTTGTTGTTTTTCAGCGGTACGATGGGGAAACTCGGATAATTGCCGCCGTCGTAAATCTCTGTTTCGCCGACTTCGGCCTTGCGGATAACGAGCTTGTAGCTGCGTTTTTCCTGCAATACGCTCATATCTTTGTTCTTCGGCTGGAAATACTCGGTGAACCCGTCCAGCTCGTATAATGTCGCTCGCAAAGGCTTATCCTGCGCCACCTGCCAAAAGCGGATGCCGGCTTTCAGCGCGCCGTCCTCCTCATCGTAGAGGGGAACAAACTCAAGCAGAGAGAACACCCGCAGATGCGTCAAATCCCAAAAGCCAAAGGACACGCCCGCGATTTTCGCCTCACGCGCCGCATCCATAACTTCCTGGTCGAAGTCCGGGCATAGTTTTTTTGGTGTTTCCTTCTCCGCAAAGGTCACGCCGTTCCCCAGCAGATACGAAACCTCCTGATCGACCGCCAGACCAAAGAAGCGGCTGGCAAGCTTATGGTTTGCCGTCCACATGTCCGTGTGGCTGCGGCCCTGCATATCATAGATGATCTTTTCGTAGCGGTTGATGGTCGGATTTAGACCATTGTAATATTCCGCAGCATCCGCCGCCGTCTTATATGCGTGGGATTCGCGGTGCTCGTTGATTGCGCTGCGGATAAACTCAATGCGCGCCTGCTCGTTTTCGCCGACCGCCACAAGGTCATTATATGTTTTGATAGCTGCTCACCGTCCTATCTGTTCCAAATGGGGGTATAATCGCGTCGATACGCCTTATTTTTCAAAATCGTATAGGCAAAATAGCGCGTCTCGTCCATTGCGTGGTCATTTTCTTTGATCGGCCTGTCATCGGTGGATTTTTCATCCCACCGATATAAACCAAACTCGCGGATGCAGTCTTTGCAATCTCGGTGTATCTTGATTACGCCGTCCTGCAAAAACCGCGCCGTAGTCATAATGCCGTTGGTTACGTCGTTGTTGGCCTTTCGCACCATATAACCGCGCCGCCGCAAGACCTCGATGAACGAGGCGGCAGACGGGTCAACGATAATGCTTTTGACATCCGCCTCGCCGATAAGCTTTTTAATCTCGTCGGCGTATTCCTCGTCCGTCTTGTTCTTTTGGTTCTCGCGCCCGGAATAGTAATACTCGCGGATTCGCGTGGCCGTTTTACCGTCCCAGCGCCACAGCCCTGCGGAAAATGGGTTAAGCGTGCCGTAGTCGCAGGAAACATAGTATTCTCCCTTTTCCGGCAGCTCGTCCACAATGCAGCTATCGTTAAACATGGGGTAAATCAGCCCCTCAGCTACCACCCACAGGCCGCGAATGTATCGGTCGTAGAACACGCCGGAAAACATTGCCTGATAGCGTTCCAGCGTCTTTTGCGATAATCCGGGGTTGTCCGTCATTTCAAAATGCAGATACAGCGCGTTTCGCTCTTTGTTTCGCTGTATCCACTCTGTATAAAACCAATGCTGCGGACTTCCAGGGTTGCAGGAAAACCACAGTTTCGCCCCGTCCACGGAGCAGCGGGTCAATGCCTGCTCCACGAACGAGCGCGGCATCAGAACCACTTCGTCCAGCAGCACACCCGCCAGCGTGCGGCCTTGGATCAGCGTATAGCTTGCCTCGTCTTTTCCGCCGAACACCTCAAAGTAATTCGTCACGGCGCCGCGCCGCACTTCCATCACCTTGTCGCCGCGCCGCCAGCGGATGATATAGCGCTCCTTTGCAAGGATCATCGCCGTAAACGGCACGATGATATTCTTTGTGCAGCTGTCCACCGTGCGACCGCACACGCCGAAGCGCTGACCGCTGAAATTCTCCATCGCCCAGCGCACAAACGCCCACATCATGATGGAGGTTTTGCCGGAACGCACAGCGCCGTCGCAGATCAGCGCGTCATACTTGGAATAGGGGAAAGCAAGGATTTTTGCTTGCTTTGGGCTAATCATGTGGCATAAATACAACTACCATAGACGGAAATGGAGCAGAATTTTTACTTCCGCCAAATTTTAATCGTCCTCTAATAAACCGAATTTCCACATTGTTTCTTTTGTATATGTAATCGTGGAACCATTTTGTATCTGTTCTGGCAGGAAGTAGCATTACGACGGTAGACCCGCTAACGGATGCAAATAACGCTCTCCTCACCCATTGCCCGATGCCACGCCCATATGGAGGATTGCACCACACGGCTCCCTTCCACGGATATTTCAGTCCGTCTTGTTCCTTCGTATAGAAGTTGTCGCATTTTGCATTTTCTGGAGTTGCACACACATCAAGTGTAAATTGAAATTCATTATTCAGTTTATCAAACAAATCTTGTGGCGTTTCCCATAAGTCTGTTTTACTGGAAAACATTAATTCTGTATTCATGTGTCGCTCTCCAACTCCTCCGCCATCTCTCTTAGGCTCTTGCTGAGTTCGTCCTCTTTGCCATTATCAGACGGCCCGCCGCTTATCATCGCCCACTTGTCGATCAGCGTCCCCATCGCCGTGGTGATTTGGCTGAGATTTGCCGCCGCCAGCTTTTCCGGGTCATTGAGCATTTCAAGCCCCTTGCCGATGAACGAACACACAAGGTCTTTGTGGTCGTTCATGTACTCCATCACATCGGCGGTGTTCTCTTCCTTTTTTTGCTCGCACTTTTCCACAATGTCGGCATTCGCCCGCACAAGGTTCTTGACCGTCGTTGCAGACACGCCGTTGATCTTTGCTGTGGCGCAATAGTTGTTCGTCTGCACATAATCCGCCAGTATTTTCTTTTTCTGCCGGTCTGTCAGACGCGCAGCCATTGTCACCACTCCCGTTTTATCATTTCATCCTCGAACCACCATCTATACCCTCGCCCTATTCCCCCATCTTTTTGACACCATCTATATATTGTTTTTGAATCAATCTTATTTTCTCGCGCCGTATCCGCTATAGTTGCGTATCGCTTTTTTTCATTATTCTCCAACGACACCCTTACTACTGCGCGGCCCTTACTCCCATATGCGTTGTTATATGCCTTTGTGCACCATTCCAAATTTTCTGCTCGATTATCCATTTTGTTTTCATTCTTATGATTTACGACTGGATATAAGTTAGGGTTTGGAATAAATGCTTCGGCCACAAGCCGATGCACCTTGGGCCACATATCTTCTCCATTTTTTGTAATATGAATTTGAAGATACCCATTTTTATCTTTTACAAGTTTTCTTTCCCTGTTTGTTTTAACGCTCCAAACTCTTCCGGTATTTGAAACCTTGTATTGTCCTTCTAATCCGCAAATTTCTTTCCAAATTTCATTTTTCATGATTCGCAATCTCCTTTTCTATAAGGAGATGTGGCGGGAGCATACCCCGCCATGCGTGACACCTCGTTATTTGCTACCAGCCCCCGCCCCTTGGCCTTACATAGCAGACTTTACCCGCCCAGAGGGGCACATCTGGTCCGGCATTGCAGTCCTGCCCTGCTTTAGCGCTTCGGGGAAAGTCCCCGTCACTCGCTGTGGTCCCCCCTTACGGGGCACCTATGCCGCATATTGCCCTCAACCGCCCGCCCCGAAGGGCGGGCTATCAAGGGAGGAGGAAACAGATGAAAAAGCAGAGGCGTGAAGAGCCTCGCCCCATCACGCCTCTATTTTCGCATAGGTTTTTCTTATTTTTCCCCTTAAAAGGGGAATTTTCAAAATTTTTTTAAATAATCGTCCACGGTCATCGGATTATCCGTCCGTCCGAGCAGATAATCGACCGATACCCCGAACTTGTCGGCAATGCTTTCCAATGCGTCCGTTGTGGGCGTAGCCTCCCCCGCCTCGTACCGCCTCACCGCGTCACGGTGCAGACCGCACAGTTCAGATAAGACATATTGCTTTATTCTCTTTCTCTCCCGCAAGCGCTTCAAGCGCTCGGGAAACGCGTTCATACCACATCCCCCATTCCGATCTGCTCAAATTCAGGCTTTTCAAAAAGTGGAGCAAGCATCTTTTCTTTCGCTGCCTCGTAAAATCCCTTGTCCACCTCAAACCCATAAGCATTACGCCCCATCTCATAAGCTGCGCGAAGCGTCGATGCACTTCCGGCGCATGGGTCGATCACAACATCGCCTGGGTCTGTAAACACGGAGATCAACTTTTTCAGTACGCTTACAGGCTTTTGTGTCGGATGCACCTTTGGATATTGACTGCGCTTGTCCCTCTCCCACGCGAACCAATCAAATACCATGTGCCGCTCGCCATCCGAACCGACGTTGCGGAATTTTGGCAGCTTGTCTCGGTAGAGGACGACCGCAAATTCCGTCGCGCCCACGATCTTCATGTTGGCTTTTAACACCTGCGCGGAATAGTTCTTGCAGAAAAATAGCGGATAGCTTTTTGCAAATCCGTAGCGCTTTCCGTATTCAATCACCGTTTGCATCTGCTCAAACGCGCAAAACACGATCATTGCCGGAGCCTGCCCCTTTTCCTTCGGTTCCTTGCACAGCATACGATTACAGAAGTGCATATACTCCGCAATTTTGAATGTTCCGTCCGTGTGGAAAAAGCTCTGCTTCGCAAGCTTACTTTCTCCGTTTTTATTATCCCCTCCGTTGTACCACATCGGATTGCTTGCATAGGCGTCCACGCCGATGTTATAGGGGATATCCGCAATCACAAGCTGTGCTTTTGGAATATTGTATCGCTTAAAATTCTGAAAATTGTCATGGTATAACTCGCATTTCATGCCAGCACCTCCTCCGGTCGGAAACTTTCTTTGATCTCCTTGCCGTCTACCATGATCGCCACGGTCACATAGCGCCGTTGCGGATGGATGTACGTCACCACGCCGGCGCGGATCGGGTACAGTTTTTCGCCGCGCGCCTTTCCAGGAAACTCCTCCGGAACCGTCATAAACTGCGCTCGCACCTTGTCGCCTACTTTCATTCCGCACCTCCAAACGCTTCCTCAAACGTCAGCCCGCTCTCTCTGAGGATGCCTTTGATCACGTCGATGGTATGCTGATTGTTCCCCGACAGCCACCACCAGATGTTGCTTTTGGAAATGCCTACCGCATCGGCAAGCTGGCGGCGCGTGTACTGCCGCTCGCAGAAAACCTTTTTCAGCGCCGGATAGACGCAATAGGGAAATTCGATCATTTTCTCCCCACCCTCCGTTTGTATCGGTCTTTTGACCTCTGAATGTAGTTGATCATCGCGCTTTCTTCGGCTATGCTGGCCGTTTCGTTGCTTTTTGCCTCTTTCTTTTCTTGCAGCCACGCAGCGTATCGTTCACAGGTCGAATGACAGCCGACATGTCTCTCCTGGCAGTTAAAGCAGCTCATGTCATCCCACCTCGTACTGCGGACAGGCGAGCACGCGATAGCTTGTCTCGTAATGCTTCTTGTGTCGGTTTGTGTGCATTAAAATCCTTGTTCTGATTGCGTGCCACCCCTCGACCGGCTGCCACTTCAGCTTCCGCGTTTCCTTGTCGCATTCCGACCAAGGGCATTTCCCGCAGGCGTTCTTACAGGTCCAGCAGAGTGTTTCGCTTTGATTTGCCATTTATACTTCCTCCACCCAGATGCCAAATCGCTCCAGCATCAATTTTTTCTTGATGATATAGTCCTTTGTCTTAAAGCCCTTTGCGTCCTCTACGATCGTTTTCCCGTCACGGGTATACACGAAGTCAGCTATGTATGTAACTGCCCTCACAGCGGCTCCTGTTGGCGTCCTCTGCGCCCCCACGAGCTTGTACGTCTGCTGTAGCTTCAAATCGTGTATTTCCCCCGCATCCAGAAGCAGCCGCAGCTCATCGTAGCGATCTGCCTCGTGCTTGCTGTCAAACGTAATGCCATGCCGCACGGTTTTGCGGTTGTGGTACTTGCCCGTTTTTTGAGCAAGTACCTTTTCAACCACCTGTTTTTGTGCCGCAGGCCCGAGACGTGCAAGGTCAGATGCCGTCAGGTTCATTTTTCCCTCCCGTCTGTCACCATGACCACGCGCACCTTGCCGAACTGCTCAAGTGCCATTGCCACGGCCTCCTTGGTCGCCAGCTTGTCACCGTGGTCCTCAATGTCGATGATGATGCGGATCATGTGCCGGACTCCTTTTTAAGCCTTGCCTCCATGAGCGCCTCACGGGGGTCTAAAATTTCAAGCAATCTTATCCACATCAGTCCTCACCGTCCTTTCTCTCGCCGTAGCTGCAAAAATCATCCGGATGTTCACGGTCGAGATGGACTTCACACCATCCCGTTTTCGGTTTGTTGTATGACCGACAATTCTTGCACCGCACCACGACTACGGCGTCGACAGTGGGGGCTTTTTCGATCAAGCCAAGTAAGCCGTTCCAACCAGCACAATACGCCGCAGGGAGAACATCTTTGCTGCACCGGCCCACGCCCAATTCATCAACATCGACCAGCCTCATGGTCAGCACCTCCGTCCATTTTCGCCCCGCAGTTGGGGCTGTATTTCCCATATATGACCTTATACTTGTGAGCCGTTGTCTTGCCGCAATGGCTACACATCCACGGAACGTTATCGCCATCGCCACAGACTACCCATTCGGCGTGTACCACCTGGGCCACGTCGGCGGCGGGCACACTCTTGATAATCTCTCTGAGATAATCCGTTTTGCAGCTTTCGGCGTCGTCTGCGATTACAGCGCAATCGGCTTTCTCTATCGCCTTAATTGCAGTTTCACGCTCCATGTAGTCAGCCATTTTCAACCCTCCTGTTCCATGCTTCGATTGCTCTATTTTTGTCCGAAAAACAAACCAATGTGTTATAGCAATAGCAGCCACTGTTAATACATTCCACTCTAAATGTTTGCGTATTAACGCTTTCTGCCAAAACCGCTTTGGAGCCGCAGAACGGGCACGGTTTTAGGTTATTCATCCTTCTTCGCCTCCACATAGCACCAGCTCTGGGGCGGGCGCTTGATCTGTAAGCTCTCGTTTCCGCAAGTTCCGTTGTTTTCCCAGTACATGGCACAGCTCTCGCAATACCAGCTATTTTTGCATGCGCGCCGAAACGCCGTCAGCTCCCGCGGCTGGTCATAGATACGAAGATCGGAGATATGCCACGCAAAGCAATTCTTCCCGCCTGCGTATGTATGGAGATTCGCTTCTGTAAGACACGCCTGGTTGACAAGCTCCTTTTCAATATTGTGCAGTCCTCCGGCCAGCCTCTTCCAATCATCCATACAGACATTATACAAGGGCGTGACACAATCACATACGAATTCCCCAATGACCTTGCCGCCGCCGTAAAACTGTGGCCTTGGATAGTCCGTCGCAATGAAGTCCTCGTGCGGATATTTTGGCAGCGTGCAGTAGATATAGCACTTAAACGGCGTGTTCATCTTCGGACGTGTCTTGCGGACCTCAATAGTCTTTTCGCCGTTGGCAATCTTTTCGCACCACTTCGGGCGGACGCTTAGCATGACAGCCTTACTCATTTCTTCATCGCCTCCAATGCTTTCTCAGCCTCCTCGAGGGTGAGAAAAACGGAGTGCCCAACACGATCCAAATCGCACAAAGTAAAGATACCCCTCTTAATTTCCGGTTCGCTTTCATCTGGGTAAACCGCAATCGGATAACGGATATAATATGTCGCGGTTCCAACCTGGCACGGCAGCACCACCAGCCGACCTTCCTTGTCGGCCTCGGCCAACTCGCGCAGGCGGTCGGTGCTGATGTCTTTCACCGCTTCCAGACGCAGCGCATTTACGAGTTTTGTATCTCTCATAGTTCCTCCCTTATGTCTCCTCCCCATTGCTCCGCCATAGCTTTGGCGATGCCAGGGAAGGTTTTGCTTCTTGCTTTTGCCGTACGCGGGTCATTCCATCGCATAATCTTACCAGTCTCGTCTTTTGCATAGTTTGCGCTTGCCCCCACACTGTATCCACCTGGCAAAATATCTCCTGCATCTACAATGTTTGTCGGTCGCAAAGCGGGTAAGCCTTTTAGCCATAGGCAAGTCTTTTTTCTTGCGTGGTGCCCGAATTCATACGGCTGGATAATACAGTCAGGCTTACGATAGTGTGTAGACATATATCCGACCGGATTTTCTACCGCGATTTTACAAACGTTGGCATTTACAAAGGCCAGGAAAAACGCCGCAGCTTCTTCCCGCAACTGCACCCGTCCGACCGCCTTTTCGCCATATTTTTCCGTGTTAAACCAGCGATTCCCTGTAACGGTTAGGTATGTGCACGGCGGGTGCGCGATCAGCAAATCCCATTTGCCGACGTCATGCGTCTCCCCGTCCATTGTGGTCACTTGCCCCCCATCGATGGCCTTGAGCGCATCGCCTAAGATGTGCCACTCAGGATGCCCACCGGACGGCTCCTGAATGTCACAGGAATATGCCTCATGCCCCAATGCCCGGAATGCCTTGCAGACTTCTTGCGATTCCTCGCAGGCAACTAAAGCCTTCATCTCAATACCTCACTCCGATGTAATCCAGAACCCGACCATAGCCAAGCCCATTTTCATTGGGTTTCCATAGCCCATCCGCGGGGTCAAACTCCCCGCCGCCGATGCAAAACTCATAGTGCTTCGGGTGCGTGTGCTTCATGCGCTCAAAACGATTCTCGCCTTTTTCGAGATGAGCCCCGAACGCGCAGAACATACATCCTGTTCGTTGGCACACCGTGCAATGCAGTTTGCAGCCGATCAGCGTTTCGTTGTAGTCGTTCTCACCGTCGCTGGCCACGATGTCGCCATATACGCTGGCGATAGGTAGCTCTCGGTCTACGATAAACCGCAGCACATCCTGCTCCGTCCAGAAACTCATGGGCTTTCCCATCGGGCGCTTGCCCTCAAAGGCGTTGCAGCCGGCCATTCCGGCAGCGGCATCCAGTGCGTGACAGCGGATTGTGTGAGATACCATCCTTCAAGCACCCAGCCGTCAGCGCCAAGATATCGCCCGACATCAACGATGTCCCCGTGGATATGCGGGACAAAAACAAGCACCTTTTGCATGGAATCCTCCGGCAGGCGCTCCGTCACGGGGACCCACCGTGTCCGCTCCTGCGCCACGGCGATCTCCTCGGCATAGCGTGCGCAGCGGTCGGTCAGCTTTTCGATCAGATCGGCGGCTGCGTCCAGCAGCTCCCGCTTGCTGCGGCTCTCTGTTACGCGCAGGGCGGACACAATCTCTTTTTCTGTCATTTTCATTTCCTCCTCAGATATTCTTTCATTTCAGCCGGTAGTTTTTGGATCCGGTAATATTCAGTACGCAGCCTTTCGACCGTTCCGCAATGCGCGAGCCTATCGCCTCGTCCCAGTCCAGCACGCGCGAGATCGTCCACTCGGAGCTGATGATTGTCACAAGGCTTGGCTTGATACACCGCGCATTGAGCAAATCAAACGCAATGTTGCGATCGCCCTCTGTTACCGTCCCCTTGAGAAAATCGTCGATGTACAGCACCTTGACGCTTTTCAGCGGATCAATGGCATCTTGATATGCCTCGGCATCGTTGACCTTTGCTTTGATGGCCGGAATATCCGCACGCCATTGCACATAGCGCACCGGTAACCCGGCGTCCATGAGCTTCCCGCACATCGCCGTGCAAAGATGTGTTTTCCCGCTGCCGGGGCTTCCTCCGGCGTAAAACCATCTTCCGCGCCAATCGGCAAGATAGCGTTCCGCTGCCTCTTTGGCCTGCTTCTGCCACGGCTCATTCGCGCGGTAGTTCTCCATCGTGCATCTCTGCAAAAGCTCTTTAAGCCCGCTTTTTTCGATGCGCTGCAGATTCCTTTTGCGGATGGAGCATTCGCATTCCCGATACTCCGCGTTTCCGTCTGCTGACCTCCGCACGGTGTACCCCACTCCGCCGCAGAGTGGACATTCGTCAGAGATTGACGGCTCCGGGGACGTTCCATTTTTTCGCATCTCGTCCAGTATCGTGACCATGTCCATTCATCGCGCCCCCTTTCTTCTCCAGCTCGCGCTTTTCCCATAGCTGGAATTTCTGTTGCCAGTTGTAGACCGGCTTGCCCTCGGTATCCCTCCACCCGGCGACGGAGTAAAACTCGTAAAATGGCTTTGGGTCAATAAGCCCTCCGCGCAGTTTGGCGTATTCGGCAACCTCGTCAAACGTGGGAACCTTTCGTGAGAGAGATATAGAGAGAGAACTATCGTTCTCTTTCTCTCTCTCT
>ERZ1673742.823-NODE-823-length-33931-cov-21.803283_pt1 | contig 33931 bp, 32 predicted proteins | sample MGYA00580208_ERZ1673742 | MGnify/ENA primary metagenome ERZ1673742 (study PRJEB41218, sample SAMN15661774) | gut metagenome | host: Homo sapiens | place: Canada: London | collected 2015-08-20/2019-03-30 | study: EMG produced TPA metagenomics assembly of...
TACCACCCCATTCCCCATTTGTCAACACCTTTTTCCCGCATTTTTCAACTTTTTTATCCCTGCCAGAAGGTGGGGTTATGTGACGTATCGTTACAATTTGCCCTGATTCTCCCGCGCCCCGTTTTATTCCAATATCCGGTAATCCCCCTGGGCGGCCCGGGCCAGACGCTGGACCTTCTCCCGGTTCAGCTCCTCCTGCAGGTCCCCGATGATCCGGTTGGACACCAGGAAGCCCCGGGGTGTCAGGCACCAGCCGGTTTCCGTCTGCCGGGCCAGGCCGTGGGCGGCGCAGTTTTCCAGAATGGCCGCCAAAGGGGCAAAGCGCTGGCGGAACCGGTTCTCGAACTCCCGGATGTCGATGCCCCGGGCGGTCCGCAGCCGCAGCATGATATACTCCATCTCCCGCTCCTGGGGGGAGATGCGCTCGCTTTCCGCCAGGTCCAGCCGGCCGGCTATGTACCCGTCCAGGTCCCGGGTGTATCCATACCGCACGCCGCCGAAGTCGGAGTAAGCCCCGGGGCCGAAGCCCGCGTACTCCTCCAGCATCCAGTATTTCAGGTTGTGCCGGGACTCATAGCCCGGCTGGGCGAAATTGGAAATCTCATACTGCGCATACCCGTTCTGGGTCAGCAGCTCCACGGCATAGAGGTACATATCCGCCTGCAGGTCCCCGTCCGGCAGGTTCAGGCTCTCCCGCCGGTCATACAGAGGCGTCCCCTCCTCCAGCTTCAGCCCGTAGCAGGAGATGTGCCGGGGAGCCAGCACCAGGGCGTCGGCCAGGGTGTTTTCCCACTGCTCCATAGTCTGGTCCGGCAGACCGTAGATCAAGTCCAGGCTGATGTTGTCCAGCCCGGCCTTGCGGCAGGCGGCCACGGCGTCCTTCACCTGCTGCCAGGTGTGAACCCGGCCCAGCCGCCGCAGGGTCTCGTCATCCGAGGACTGCACCCCCAGGGAGATGCGGTTGAAGCCCGCCCGGCGCAGGGCCCGCAGAGCCCGCCAGTCCCCGGCACTGTCGGGGTTGGCCTCCAGGGTGATCTCCGCCCGGTCCCAGACCCGGCACTGCTTCTTCACGGTTTTCAGCAGGGCAATAAGCCGCTTGTGGCCCAGATAGCTGGGGGTGCCGCCGCCGAAATAGACGGTGTCCACCCGGTGGTTCTGCATCTGGGGGGCCACCTCGGTGATGTGCCGGGCCAGGGCCGCGGCATAGGCATCCATCTTCTCCTCGCTGTGCGGCAGGGAGTAAAAATCGCAATAGGCGCACTTGGCCTTGCAGAAGGGAATGTGCAGATACAGGCCCAGGGGGCGGTTGCGGTCGATCACAGGCTTTTTCATATCAGTTCTCCTTGGGTGGCAGGATGGTCACCGCGTCAAACGGACAGTTGACCTTGCAGGACCGGCAGCCGATGCACCGCTCCAGGTCCACGGTATACAGGCCGTCAGGCTGCAGCACGATGCAGTCCATGACGCAGAACATGGTGCAGTAGCCGCAGCCGGTGCAGTTAACGGGGTCGATAACGGCGCGGCTGCAGCGCTTGCGTCCGAAGGGATGCGCGGGATCGTACATAAAGGGGCACCTGCCTTTAAGGTATTTTCTATAATAGTATAGCGGCTTCGGCGGAATTTTTCAAGCCGGGATAAAATTTCCGCCGCCGGGCAGACTATAGGCGAAAGGATGTGCTGCAATCATGGACATGTCACCCCAGGAATATCAGGCCTACGTCAAGGGCATGCAGAAGAAGTCCCCCCTTCTGAAGGATATGGCCCTGGCCTTTGTCATCGGCGGGTCCATCTGCGTGGTGGGCCAGCTGATCCAGACCGGCTGGCTGATGCTGCTGCCCCGGGACGACGCCTCCTCCGCCACCTCCATCAGCCTGGTGTTTCTGTCGGCCCTGTTCACGGGCCTGAACCTGTATAATAAGCTGGCACGGTTCGGCGGGGCCGGTACCCTGGTGCCCATCACGGGCTTCGCCAACGCCGTGGTATCCCCGGCCATGGACTTCCGGGCCGAGGGCCTGGTCACCGGCATGGCCGCCAAAATGTTCCTGATCGCGGGGCCGGTGATCGTATTCGGCACCGCCGCCAGCGTGGTTTACGGCGTGATCCTGTGGCTGCTGGGGGGATGATCCCCGAAAGCCTCCCAAATAAACTGCCGGAGCCGGGCTTACGCCCGACTCCGGCAGTTTATCGTTTCCTTTACCCGTGCATGGGGCAGCCGTGGGAGGTGGGGCCCCGGCGCTGGGCACGGACCTGGATCATCTCACCGGCGATGCTGACGGCGATCTCCTCCGGCGTCACCGCCAGGATGGGGGTGCCGATGGGGGTGTGCACCAGGTCGATGGAGGACTGGGGAATGCCCGCCTCCAGCAGCCGCTGGTTCACCGAAGCCGTTTTCCGCCGGGAGCCGATGACCCCCACATAGGCGAAGGGGCCCCGAAGGGTCTGTTCCTCCACCTGGAAGTCCCGGACATGGCCGCTGGTCATGATGACCACAAAGTCCTCGTCGGTGATGGTCAGATAGTCGGAAATGCGGGTGAAATCCCCGCAGATCACCTGCTCCGCCGTGGGGAACAGCCGGGTATTGGCCAGCTCCGGCCGGTCGTCGAACACCACCGGGCGGAAGCCGATGGTGGTCAGCAGGGGGCACAGGGCCTGGGAGATATGCCCCGCGCCGAACAGCAGGGCCCGCTGACCGATGGGCAGAGGCAGGGAGATATACCCCGCCGCCATGGAGAAGCCCGAGGTCCGCAGGGCCTGGGCGGTATCCTCCGGCAGGCTGCCGGAAACCACGCTCTCCCGGTCCAGCAGCGCCGGGGCAGAGCCGTCCTCCGCCAGCACCAGCCAGCCGGCGGTGTGGCGGTTCAGCAGTGCCAGGGCCCGGCTGGCGGTTTCGCTCCACAGGGGATCCTCCGCCGGGATAAACTGGAAATGGGCGGTAACGTCGCCGCCGCAGACCATACCGATGTCCCGCTCCGGGGCCTGGTGCAGGGGGAACTCCCGGATGCAGGGGCGGCGCTGGGCCAGCAGCTGCTGGCTCAGCTGGATGCTGCGGCCCTCCACCGCGCCGCCGCCGATGGTGCCCACCAGGCGGCCCTCCGCCCCCACCAGCATCTGTGCCCCGGCCTTCCGGGGCGCGCTGCCCCGGTCGGCGATGAGGGTCACCAGCACCGTGTCCCGGTGCTTTTCCACCTCGTAAAACAGCTGGGAGAAAATCTGCTCCATGGGGTCAGCTCTCCTTCCAGGCCCGGGTCTCGGCCAGCAGCCACTGCTGCCAGGCGTCCAGGCCCAGGCCGGTTTTGGCGGAGATGGGGAAAATCTTCAGATTGGGGTTGCGGCGGTGGGCATACTCCACCACCTTGTCCATGTCGAAGTCGAAATAGGGCAGCACGTCGATCTTGTTGATGATCAGAGCATCGCACACCGTGAAGATCAGGGGGTATTTCAGGGGCTTGTCGTGGCCCTCGGGCACGGAGAGGATCATGGCATTCTTCACGGCGCCGGTGTCGAACTCCGCCGGGCACACCAGATTGCCCACATTCTCCAGCACCACCAGGTCCAGGTCCTCCGTCCCCAGCTCCTGCAGGCCCTGCTCCGTCATGCCCGCGTCCAGGTGGCACATACCACCGGTGTGCAGCTGGATGGAGCGGACCCCTGCGCCCGCCATGGCGGCGGCGTCCACGTCGGAGTCGATGTCGGCCTCCATAACGCCGATGCGCAGCTGATCCTTCAGCCCCTCCACGGTGCGCAGCAGGGTGGTGGTCTTGCCGCTGCCGGGGGAGGACATCAGATTCAGCAGAAAGGTCCCCTGGCCCTTCAGCTGTTGGCGGACCCGGTCCGCCTCCCGGTCATTATCGGCAAAAACGCTTTCCTTTACCTGGATGATCTTGTATTGGTCCATAAGAGCGCCTCATTTCTGTGGATTTTTCAGCAGTATACCACATTCCCGGCGGATATGCAAACCCTTCGCCGGAAAATACGGCCCGCTCCCGGACCGTCAGCGTCCCCCAACGGCGATCCCGTTACCCGTCACGCCGTATCCCTTCATCCGAATCCCGCACTTCGGCGAATGAATCAATCACCCTTTTTGCGCAGGGGCCGGACGGACGGCGGAGCCTTCGCAGGGCGCTGGCTTCGATCTGACGGGCCTGCTCCCGGGTCATCCCCAGCTGCGCCGCTCCATTCAGGAGCTGGAGGACAGCGCGGCCTATATCGACTGGAAGCAGAATTTCTATGACGAGGTTCTGTCCGGCCAGCGCCCCTACGAAAGCAGCCTCATCCAGGTGAACCCATAAACAAAAGCGAGGCTTCCCCGGAAGCCCCGCTTTTACTTGGCTCTCCCTCTGGGAGAGGTGTCACCGAAGGTGACTGAGAGGGCCTGCAAGCCCTTTTGAACAGTTTTGGTTGTTACCCCTCCCGGCGGAACACGTCCTCAAACTCCTGGGCGGTCATGGTCTCATGCTGCAGCAGGAACTGGGCCACCTGGTCCAGCTGGGGGCGATACCGCTCCAGGATCTCCCGGCAGCGGCCATAGGCCTCGTCCATGATGCGGCGGATCTCCTGGTCCATCTCCGCCGCCGTCTCCTCGGAATAGGGGCGGGTCTGGGCCATGGACTTGCCGATGAACACCTCGTCGTGTCCGGCGTCGAAGGCCACGTTGCCCATGCGGTCGGACATGCCGTAGGTCCCCACCATCTTCCGGGCCATCTGGGTGGCCCGGCTGATATCGCTGGAAGCGCCGGTGGAGATATCCCCCAGCACCAGCTGCTCCGCCGCCCGGCCGCCCAGCAGCCCGGCGATGTTGTCCAGCAGATAGCTGCGGGACAGGTACGACCGGTCCTCGTCCGGCAGATAGATGGTCATGCCCCCTGCCTGGCTCCGGGGCACGATGGTGATCTGGTGCACCGGGTCCAGATCCGGCAGAGCGTGCATCACCACGGCGTGGCCCGCCTCGTGATAGGCGGTGAGCCGCCGCTCATGCTCGGGGATCACCCGGCTGCGCTTCTCCGGCCCGGCGATGACCTTGATCACGGACTTCTGCAGATCGTCCATGGTGATGGCCTTCTCGTCCCGCCGCCCGGCCAGCAGAGCCGCCTCGTTCAGCAGGTTTTCCAGGTCCGCCCCGGTGAAGCCGGAGGTACCCTTGGCCAGCTTGTCCAGGTCCACGTCCTCCGCCAGGGGCTTGTTCCGGGCGTGAACGGCCAGAATGTCCCGCCGGCCCTTGATATCCGGCAGCCCCACATAGACCTGCCGGTCAAAGCGGCCGGGCCGCAGCAGGGCAGGGTCCAGAATGTCCACCCGGTTGGTGGCCGCCAGGACCACCACGCCCTCGTTGGCGGCGAAGCCGTCCATTTCCACCAGCAGCTGGTTCAGGGTCTGCTCCCGCTCGTCGTGGCCGCCGCCCAGGCCGCTGCCTCTCTGGCGGCCCACGGCGTCGATCTCGTCGATGAAGATGATGGCGGGGGAATTCTGCTTGGCCTGGTGGAACAGATCCCGCACCCGGCTGGCGCCCACGCCCACATACATCTCCACAAAGTCGGAGCCGGAGATGGACAGGAATTTCACCCCCGCCTCACCGGCCACGGCCTTGGCAAGCAAAGTCTTGCCGGTACCCGGAGGGCCCACCAGCAGCACGCCCTTGGGAACGCGGGCCCCCAGGGCCAGATACTTGTCCGGCTGGCGCAGGAACTCCACAATCTCCCGGAGCTCCTCCTTCTCCTCGTCCTCACCGGCCACGTCCTGGAAGGTGACCTTGCTGTCCTGAGGCGCGGCCTGCACCCGGGCGTCGCCGAAGTGGGACATCCGGTCCTGGGCCCCGCCGGGGCCTGCCCCGGTCATCCGGGCCATCAGGTTCATCAGCAGGATGAACCCCAGGATCACCAGCACATACGGCAGCAGGATCTGCAGCCAGTTGGTGGAGTGGTCGGCGTGATAGGTATAGTCCCGGATGATGCCCTGGTCGTGCTGCTCCTGCACCAGGTCGTTCAGATCGTCGTAAAACACCTGAAAGTCATACAGGTCGCAGCTGACGGTGCTGCCGTCGGACAGCTTGGCGGTGAACCGGGTGTCGCTGATGGCGAATTCCTGCACCTTTTCGTCCAGAAACAGCTGCCGCACCTGAGCATAGCTGACGGCGTCCTGACTGCGCAGGCCCGAGGCCAGGTAATACACCAGGCACACGGCCAGCAGCACCAGCAGGACGGCCCCCCAGCTGAATCTTCTTTTGTTGGCGGTCAAATAAAGGCCCCCCTCTCTTTTAATGGATCACCCGGACGCCCCGCCAGCTGTTGTCCGGCAGCACCGATATCCCCATCATCACCCGTGCCCGGATGTTGTCCACGGAGATATACGGCTGCTTCCAGAAGCGGGCGTCGTTGGAGCCGGTGCGGTTGTCGCCCATGAAGAACACGCAGCCCTCCGGCACCAGGAAGCTGGCGCTGCACTGGGTGATGCCCTGCCGCGGCAGGTACGACTCGTCCAGCACCTCGCCGTTGATATAGGTATACCCGTCCTGGAAGGTGATCTCGTCCCCGGGCAGGCCCACCACGCGCTTGACCAGCAGCTTGCCCAGCTCATCGCTCCAGAAGGTGACGATGTCCCCCCGCTGGGGCATGGGGTCCGACACCGCATACGGCAGCTGCCACGAAATCAGCAGCGTGTCCTCGGGGATGGTGGTCTCCATGGAGCCGGAGGGCACCCAGCTCAGCTGGAAGATCACCTTGAACAGCACCACGATGACCGCCACGGTGACGATCAGATATCCCCAGTTGTTCCAGAAGCCGCCCCGGGACTCCGGGGCCAGGCGCTTGCCCCCTACGGGGCGGTTTTCATGTTCCTCCATGGCGATGCTCCTCCCTTCGCTCCCCCTCTGGCGGATTGGAATTACTTGCTATAGACCTCCGGCTTCAGCACGCCGATATAGGGCATGTTGCGGTACTGCTGGCAATAGTCCAGGCCGTAGCCCACCACGAACTCGTCGGGCACCACAAAGCCGGACAGGTCGGCGGTGATGGCCTTCTCCCGGCGGGCGGGCTTATCCAGCAGGGTCACGATGGTGATGCTCTTGGCCCCCTTGGCCAGCATATAGTCCTTCAGAAAGGCCAGGGTGTTGCCGGAGTCCAGAATGTCCTCCACCACGATGATGTCCCGGTCGGAGATATCCCGCTGCAGGTCCCGGGTGATCTGGACGGAGCCGGAGGACTTGGTGGCGTTTTTGTACGAGGACAGGCCGATGAACTCCACCTCGCTTTTCAGCTGAGCGGCCCGGACCAGGTCCGCCATAAAGATGAAGCAGCCGTTGAGAACGCCCACAAACAAGGGGTTCTTGTCGTGGAACCGGTCATACAGCTGGTCGCCCAGCTCCCGGGTGCGGTTGCGGATCTCGTCCTCGGTGATGAGGACCTTCAGGATATCCTGATCCATGTTGCTCTTAGCCATTGCGGTTTCCTCCATTTGTTGTTACGGTGATCTCCATATTTTGGCCGGACTCCTCCGGCAGAAATTCCATGTCCGTGCCCACGCCCCACACGGCGGCGGGCTGGTCCCCGACGCACAGCACCGGGACGCGCTGCCGCAGCTCCGGAGGGACTCCCCGGTCCGCCAGCAGGCGCTTGACGCTGCGCCCACCCCGGCTGCCGGGCAGGGTCAGCCGGTCGGCCCCCCGATAGGGCCGCACGGACAGCGCACCGTCTATCTTATCACAGTTCAGCCGGATTGCATCCCTTTTTTTTGAAAAATTTCCCATGGTTTTCCGGACGGAAATTGTGTATTCTCCCCAAAAATTCTCCCCCGGCTCCAGGGGCATGGGCCCCAGGGGCGGCTCCGACGGCAGCAGGGTCAGCTTTCCGTCCCGGCACACGGCGCAGGCCCCAGCCGGCAGGGTCAGCATACCGCCCCCCTCCAGCAGATCGGACAGCGCCCGGTAGTGGGCGGCGGTGAAGTCCTTCTTCCCCACCGGCAGCCGCTCCGCCAGCAGGCGCAGGGCCCGCAGCCGCAGCACCTCCGGCGCTGACCGCAGCCGCTCCCGCCCGGCGGTAAGCCCCGCCGCAGGCAGATAGTCCGCCGCCAGGGCGTCCAGAAATGCGTCCTCCTGCCGCAGCAGCTCCGCCGTGCGGCAGATGTTGGCGGCGGCCCCGTCGTGAAGCTCCGCCAGCCGGGGCATGACCTCCCGGCGCAGCAGGTTCCGCCGCAGGGCGGTGTCCCGGTTTGTCTCGTCCTCCACGTGGGACAGGCGGTGGATTTCCAGGTATGTCTCGATGTCCTGCCGGGAGGTTTCCAGCAGGGGGCGGACGATCCGGCCCCGCACCGGGGGGATCCCCGCCAGGCCCTGCATCCCGGTGCCCCGGACCAGGTTCAGCACCACCGTCTCCGCCTGGTCGGCGGCATGGTGGGCGGTGGCGATGCGCTGGGCCCCCAGCCGGTCCGCCGTGCGGCGGAAGAAGTCGTACCGTGCCATGCGCCCGGCCTCCTCCAGCCCCACGCCCCGCTCTCGGGCCAGGGCGGGCACGTCCGCCCGCTCCACCGTCAGGGGAACGTCCAGGCTGCGGCACAGCTCCTCCACAAAGGCCACGTCCCGGCCCGCCGTGGGCCGCTGGCCGTGGTCCAGATGGGCTGCCGCCACGGTGAAATCCCGGGGCATGGCGGCCAGATAGTGCAGCAGGCACACGGAGTCCCGCCCGCCGGACACGGCCACCAGCATCACCCCGCCGGAAGGCGGCAGCATATGCCACCGCTCCATAAACGGGCGCAGGTCCATCAGTTCTCCTCCTGATATCGGTTTTCCAGGGTGCCGAAGGAGGTGTATTCCGGCAGCCACCGCAGCTCCACCTTGCCGGTTTCCCCGTGGCGGTTTTTGGCCACGATGCACTCGGCAATGTTGCGTTTTTCGGAATCGGAATTGTAATAATCGTCCCGGTACAGGAACATCACGATGTCCGCGTCCTGCTCGATGGCGCCGGACTCCCGGAGGTCGGACAGCATGGGCCGCTTGTCGTCCCGCTTCTCGTTGGCACGGGACAGCTGGGACAGACACAGCACCGGCACCTGCAGCTCCTTGGCCATGATCTTCAGCATACGGCTGATGTCCGACACCGCCTGCTGGCGGTTTTCGCCGCTGTAGCCCTTGCCTCCGGCGGAGGTCATCAATTGCAGGTAGTCGATGACCACCAGGCCCAGGTCGTCCAGCCGCCGGCACTTGGCGTTCATATCCGCCACCGTCAGCAGGGGATTGTCGTCAATGCGGATGTCCAGGCGGCTGAGGGTGGAAGCCCCCTCGGCAATGCGGACCCAGTCGCTCTCCCGCAGGTTCCCGGTGATCAGCCGGGTGTTGTCGATAAGCCCCTCCCCGGCCAGCAGCCGGGTCACCAGCTGCTCCCGGGACATTTCCAGGGAGAACACGGCCACGGTTTTCCGGCTGGCCTTGGCGGCGTTCACCGCCACGTTCAGGGCCATACTGGTCTTGCCCATACCGGGACGGGCGGCCAGCAGCAGCAGGTCCGACTTGTTCAGGCCGTTGATCTTCCGGTCCACGTCGGAAAAACCGGTGGTCAGGCCCGGCATGGTCTCGCCGCCTGCGGCGGTAAGCTCCCCCAGCCGTTCCAGCACCGCCTGCAGCACCATGCTGATGGGCACCATGTTCTGGCCGCTGCGGCCCCGGCGGATGGCATAAATTTTCTGCTCCGCCGCCTCCAGAACGGCGTTGGCCTCGCCGGTGCCCTCCTGGACCATGGCGGTGATGTCCGCCGCGGCGGAGGCCACCGCCCGCAGCAGGGCCTTTTCCCGGACGATCTTCACATACTCCATGACGTTGGCGCTGGTGGGGGTCACCTCCATCAGCTGGACCAGATACCCCCGGGTGTCGTCGGTATACAGGCCGCTGCGCTCCATCTCCCCGGCCACGGTAACGCCGTCGATGGGCTTGGAGTACACGAACATGGAATAGATGGTCTCGAAAATCTCCCGGTTCTGGCGCAGGTAGAAGTCCTCGGGCTGGAGCTTGTCCATGACGTCCTTGACGCAGTCGGCGTCGATGAGCATGGAGCCCAGCACCGCCTGCTCCGCCTCCGGGGAGTGGGGCGCCTGGCGGATCAGTAATTCATCCATGGAAAAAGCTCCTTTCGTTGGGTACTTTTGCTCCCGGTTACTTGGCCTCGCAGACCAGAACGTTCACCAGGCCGCTGATCTCATAGCCCAGCTTGGCCTTGACCTGATAGCTGCCGAAGGACTTGATGGCGTCCGGCAGCACCAGCTTCTTGCTGTCCAGCTCCAGGCCGAACTGCTCCTTCAGGGCGGCGGAGATCTCCTTGGTGGTGACGGAGCCGAACAGCTTGCCGCCCTCGCCGCCCTTGCAGGGGATCTTCACCTGGATGCCCTTGAGCTGCTCGGCGATGGCCTGTGCCGCCGCCTTGGCCTCGGCGTCGGCCTTGGCCTTGGCCTTTTCCTGCAGGCGCATGGTGTTCATGGCGTCGGCGGTGGCAGGGATGGCGTCGCCCTTGGGCAGCAGGAAGTTGCGGGCATAGCCCTCGGCCACCTCGATCATCTGGCCCTTCTTGCCCTTGCCCCGGATATCCTTCTGCAAAATCACTTTCATGGTTGGTTCCTCCTATTTGCTATATTATTTTTCAAAATACTCGTCGATGGCCCGCAGCAGCGCCGTCCGGGCCACGGCGATATCGGGGACGTTCAGCTGCCCCCCGGCGGTGGTGGAATTACCGCCGCCGCCCAGAGCCTCCACGATCACCTGCACGTTGACCTCCCCCAGGGACCGGGCGGAGATATACACCCCCTGGTCCTTGGGATACAGGACGAAGGAGGCCCGGATGCCCTTCAGGGTCAGCAGCTCATCGGCGGCCTTGGCGGCCGTGACCCGGTCGCAGGTGGTGTCCAGCGCCGCCACCGCCAGGTCCCCGTGATACAGCTGGGCCTGCCGGATGATGTCGTACCGGGCGATCATGGATTTCAGGTCCCCCTGGAACATCCGCTGCACGTCGGAGGTATCGGCCCCGGCCCGGCGCAGATACGCCGCCGCCTCAAAGGTGCGGCCGCCGGTGCGGTTGGTGAAGTTCTTGGTGTCCAGCACGATACCCGCCAGCAGGGCCTCCGCCTCGCATTTGAGGATGTCCCCCGGCTCCACCAGGTACTGCAGCAGCTCCGTCACCAGCTCCGAAGCCGATGAGGCGTAGGGCTCGTGATAGTTCAGGGCCATTTTCTCGATATAGCTGCTGCCCCGGCGGTGGTGGTCGATGACCGCCACCCGGTTGCAGGTCTCCAGCAGCTGCTCGGACTCCACGCTGCCGGGGCGGTTGGTATCCACCACCACCAGCAGGGTGCCGGGCTGCACCTTCAGAAACGCCTCGCTGCCGGTGAGGAAGGCCCCGTGATACTCCGGCTGCTCCACCAGCTTGCGCAGGATGGGGTGGGCGGCGTTGTTCTCGGTGTCGATGACGATCTGGCATTTCTTTCCCCGCTTGCGGGCGATGCAGCACACGCCTGCCGCCGCGCCCAGGGAGTCCATGTCCGCATAGCTGTGGCCCATGACGTACACCTGCCGGGCGTCGTCCATCAGCTCGCCCAGGGCGTTGGCCATGACCCGGGACTTCACCTTGGTGCGCTTTTCGGTGCTCTTGGCCCGGCCGCCGTAAAACTGGAAGTTCAGCCGGTCCTTCACCACCGCCTGGTCGCCGCCCCGGCTCAGAGCCATCTCCAGGGCCAGGGACGCGTTTTTGAACAGGGCGTCGAAGCTGTCGGCGTCCCGGCCCACGCCGATGGACAGGGTAGCCGCCACGCCGCCGGCCGCCACCTCCCGGACGGTATCCAGCACGGCGAAGCGGTGCTGGGCATAGTCGGAATAGCTGCGCTCCTCGAACACGAACAGATACCGGTCCCGGTCATAGTGCAGCATCAGGCCGTCGGCCCCGGCGGACCACTGATCCAGTTTCTCCTCCAGCTGGGCCAGCACCGCCGAGCGCTTGCTCTCCGGGCAGGCCTTCATCAGGTCCTCGTAGTTATCCACCATCAGGATGGCCACCACCGGCCGGGTCATCTGTAAGGTCTGGCGCAGCTGTTCGGAGTCGGTGACGTCCATCCAATAGGTGGTGGCCATGGTGGCGGGGGTATCCGGCGTGGGGCGGGTCAGACCGCCGTACACCCGATAGATCCGGTGGTTCCACACCACGTGCTCCGGGCACTCGTTTTTCCCCTCCATCAGCCAGCGGACGGAGAAGGTGGGCACCACGGCGTTGAGGTGGGCGTCAAACACGCCCTCCTTCTGCTCCGTCAGAGCCAGGAAGCCGTCGTTGCACCACACCACGGCCTGGGTGTCCATGTCGAACACCATCATCGGAAGCGGGGCAAAGAGCATATTGCTGGACCGGGCGGAGTCCATGCCGCCGGTGAAGCGGTCCATGTACTGGCGCATGCTCTGCTGCACGGAGCGGCTGCGCCGCCGGGCGATGATCAGCAGCACCACCGCCGCCGCCCCCTCGCCGATGGCCAGCCGCACGTCGAAGGGGATGGCCGCCAGGGCAAACAGCACCAAGCATATGAAATACAGGGTAATGTTGGTGCGCAGGATATTGGTGAGCTTTTTGTTCAAGGGTGTTCCCTCCCTCAGGCATACAGATCCACTTTACAATAGCTGATTTTTTATTATAGCATATCTTCCCGCCGTTCACAATGGATTTTCCGGGGATTTTTTGCCCCTGTCGAAGGCCCGGGGAAAAAAGCGAAGGGAAACACTGTACAAACCCGGATGAATGTGCTATACTGTGTATAACCGTTCCGGCCCACAGGCCGGAGACGGACGTTTTTGTATGCTGAGCGGGGGCGGCGGGCCCTCGCGTTCATGTATAGCCGGGACGCGCCGGAGGTCCACTCCCTCCCTGCGCCTCCCTCCCCTTTACCACCACGGCAGACGGGCGCCCTTTCCGGACGCCGGCGGCGATGCAGGGCCGCCGGGCGGACGGATGCGTCCCGGTTTTGGTGCGCCCATTTTCCGGCGCACAGCCCTGGGGGAAAGGGCCGCACCATCCCATCAAATACTGAATTTCTAAAAGGAGAATCATCTGAAAATATGGCAGAAAAACTGAAAATCATCCCCCTGGGTGGTCTCAACGAGATCGGCAAGAACATGACCGCCTATGAGTACGGCGGCGAGATCATCGTGGTGGACTGCGGCATGGCCTTCCCCGGCGACGATATGTACGGCATCGACTGCGTGATACCGGACGTGTCGTATCTGGTGAAGAACAAGTCCCGTCTGCGGGGCCTGTTCATCACCCACGGCCACGAGGACCACATCGGGGCCATCCCCTATGTCCTCAAGCAGATCAACCTGCCCATTTACTGCACCCGCTTCACCGCCGGGCTGATCCGGCTGAAGCTCCAGGAGCACCGCCTGCTGGACAGCACGAAGCTGGTGACCGTGGAGGCCGGGCAGACGGTGAAGGCCGGAAAGTTCCAGGTGGAGTTCATCCATGTGAACCACTCCATCGCCGACTCCGTGGCCTTCGCCATCCACACCCGCATGGGCACCGTGGTCCACACCGGAGACTTCAAGATCGACTCCACCCCCATCGACGGGGAGGTCATCGACCTGGCCCGGTTCGGCGCTCTGGGCAAGGAGGGGGTCCTGGCCCTGCTGGCGGACTCCACCAACGTGGAGCGCCCGGGCTATACCATGAGCGAGCGCACCGTGGGCAAGACCTTCATCCGGCAGTTCACCGGGTGCAAAAAGCGCATCATCGTCACCACCTTCGCCAGCAACGTCCACCGCATCCAGCAGGTCATCGACGCTGCCGCCGCCTGCGGGCGGAAGGTGGCCGTCACCGGCCGCAGCATGGAAAACATCATGAAGGTGTCCACGGAGCTGGGCTATATGAAGCTGCCCAAGGGCACGGTGATGGACATCAACCGCATCAAGGGCCTGCCGCCTCAGCAGCAGGTGATCATCACCACCGGCAGCCAGGGCGAGGAGATGAGCGCCCTGTACCGCATGGCCTTCTCCACCCACAAGCAGATCGACATCGGCCCCCAGGACAAGGTCATCATCTCCGCCTCCGCCATCCCCGGCAACGAGGTGACGGTGGGCCGGGTCATCAACGAGCTGTTCCGCAAGGGAGCCGACGTGGTGTATGACAAGGCGGACATGCTGCACGTGTCCGGCCACGCCTGCCAGGAGGAGCTGAAGATCATCCACGCCCTGACCAAACCCCGCTTCTTCATCCCCCTCCACGGGGAGCAGCGGATGCTGCAGATCCACAAGCGGGTGGCGGAGTCCATGGGCATGGACCCCAACAACATCTGCGTGGCGGAAAACGGCTCCGTCATTGAGCTGACCACCAAGCACATGAAGTGCGAGGCCTCCGTTCCCGCCGGCGAGGTCTTTGTGGACGGCTCCGGGGTAGGCGACGTGGGAGCCGTGGTCCTCAACGACCGGAAGCTCCTGGCCGAGGACGGCATGGTGGTCATCGTGCTGCCCATGTCCTCCCACGATCACCAGCTGCTGTGCCAGCCGGAGATTGTCACCCGGGGTTTTGTATATGTGAAGGAGTCCGAGGAGCTGCTGCAGGAGCTGCGGGACATTGCCCAGAACGCCGTGGACGGTATGTCCGCCCGGCGGCGGAAGGATCAGGGCGAGGTCTGCAAAACCGTGCGCGCCGCCGTCAGCAGCTATCTGTTCAAGCACACCAAGCGAAGCCCCATGGTGATTCCCATGGTGACCATGCTGTGACAGACTTTTTGTGGGGTTTTTAACTGATTAGCGACTAAAACTAAAATTCCCGTCGGGTATACCGACGGGAATTTTTTGCTTTATAGCATAAATTTTTTCTTTTATTCGGTTTGTTGGATGTATCCGGTGGAGAGAAGGGAGGAGAGGAAGCGGTCGAAGGAGGGAGCGATGGTGGATTCGGGAGTTTTGTATAATTCAGACGCTTGTTTTATGATCTCTTCTGTAGAAAGTCCATCAAGAATTTTTGAAAAAAAGTAAGCACCGGTGGAATTGATCCCCTCTACATACGGGACGCGGCCACGGGCGGGGCCGGTGGCCACCAGGAAATCTTCATCGCAGATTTTCGTAAGAATTACGCCGGGAATAACGGTATATTTCATAATAAATCACCATTTTTGAGAACAATTTTGCGTTTATAGAGTCAGTGGAAATCAGGGGAATCCAGGTAGATTTGCAGGGTTTTCCGGCACAATTTGGCAGATTCGATATCGCCGCGGTTTTTCAGGAGCCAAACCGGCGTTTTCAGCATTTTTTCTGCGATACGACAGGCGGTTTTTGCTTCCTGTTCGGTATTGCAGTCAAAAAGGAACTGGGAAAAGACTTTTCCGGCGGATTCGTGAACGGTCAGGCGTGTGATTTCGTTGGAATCGGACTGTTCCAAGATAATAATTCCACCTAATTTAGCGGTCAGGCGCTGAGACATGTTCTCTTTGCCTGTCCAGGGAGAAGTTGTGACGAATACTTCGTCATTTTCTATATATACAATGGGTTTATCCCCATTTATGATCTGAATTTCATCGGGACAGAGGAGTTTCCAGAGACAATAGTGGGTGGACTTGCCGGTGCCGCTGGGGGCGGTAATAAGCCAAGCCCGGTCCTTCCAGATAAAGGAAACCGCGTGGAACACGATGCGGTCGAAAACCGTGATGGCAGAGGAGATGGCGGGGCAAAGTTCCATATATTCCACATAATACGCGGGGGAATCCGGCGGGTAAATTCTGGAAGCTGTCTGAAGCCGCCGGGGGGAGATTTCCACGGCGGGAATGTCCCGGTCATTGGCGGGACAAGGCGGGATAAGGGGGGATGTCCCGGTATTTTTTTCCAGGTAGGGAGAAAAATACGGATAGTATTCATCGTATTGGGTGGTGACGTCCACAGGAACGCCGGCCAGGTTGAGACGAAATTTCATAAGCGTTATTTTTGGGGGGTGTGGGTGGTTGGTGGGGGCGGACAGAGGCGTCCGCCCCTACGGGGTGGTATCAAGAAAATTTCCGATCATGGGCGGCGGGGCACATGGGTCCCGCCCTACAGGAGATGGAGGCGGGCGGGGTATAACCCCGCCCCTACGGGGGGTGGGGGCGGGCGGACAGAGGCGTCCGCCCCTACGGGGGGTGACGAGAGATTTCCGGCGGGGGGATGGAAGAAAGCGGGGGGATGGGATGCCATCCCCCCGCTTGGGGTTTTTGCTCAGCCTGGGGTTTGCTCAGCCGATGATGTTGCCGTACTGGTCCACGACGACCTTGGTGCCGTCGGGGAGGGTCATAGCATAGCGGCCATCGCCGATGCTGAGAATACCCGTATTGCTGGGCACCTTTCCCTGGGTGCCCACAATGACTTCCTGGAGCTCAGGAGGGATAAAAGTTTCGTTCATGGGTTTCTCCTTTCCTCACTCCCAAATGGTGCGGGTGTTGTAATGCAGGGTGTGGGTGACGCCGTGGACCTCGGTGCCGTCCAGGGTGACCCAATAGGGGGTGACCTCCAGAGTGCCGGTGCCGGAGAGGCTCTTATCAGCCAGCATGAGCTTGGCGTCACGGGCCGCGCCGAACAGGCTGGCGGGAGTCTTGAAGATCAGGTAAAGGCTGGCGTAGGAGACGTCAACCTTCTGGTCACCAACGATGAAGCCGGAGGCCTGATAGTTGGCGGGGTTATCCACGGCAGAGATCAGGGTGACGCCACGGAGACGGAACAGGCCGGTGCGGCTGTAATCCAGGTCCAGATAGGAGTCGCTGACGTACTTGGCGTAGATGGTGGTGTCCTGGGTGACCTGGTCCAGGTCAGCGGGGGTGGTGTAGGCCTGGTCGGCGAACCAACCGGCAAAGACCTTGCCGGCGGGGGCCTGGTAGGCCACCTGGTCACGGACGCCGGTACCGGCGGAAACGGTAAGCTCGTAGGTCTTGGCCGCATCCACCACGGTGACGGTGACGTTCTCCACGGCGGGGGTGTCGGCAGCGATGGGCGTGCCGTCAGCGCAGTAGCTATCCATCAGCAACAGCTGAGCAGACGCATTTGCCGCAGGAGTCTTGCATTCAGCGGCGCGATCATCGCTATCGCTAACGCCGGGCTGGCCGTAACCAGGGCCGTTATAGGTGACCGTGCGGGTGGTGCCGTTGGTGACCTCCACACCGTCCAGGGTGACCCAGTAGGGGTAATAGGTGAAGGAATTGCCTGCGGTCTGCCACTTACTTTCCTTGCTCACACCGTAGCACAGCATGAAGCCAAACTTATCGGTGGGAACCAGGCTATTGGCGGTATACACATCCGTGGTCGTGTCCTTCTTGGTGATGGAAACATTGCTGAAGGCCACCGAGCCGGAAACAGTGGCGATCTTGGTTTCTTCGCGATTGTCCACAATATCCGTATAGGTAGTCTGGTCTGCCTTGGTCCGCTCATCATCCAGATAGAAGCCGACCTCGGCGTAGTTGATGCGGTCGATGGCGGAAACCATATAGAGGCCGACAACATCCATCTTGTAGCCGGTGTCCTCATAGTGGCCATTGCCGTACAGGACCTTGGGGATCAGGTAGGTGTTGGGCACTTCCCAGATATAGTAGGTAACGCCAGCCTTGGGGGCGAAGCTGAGGCCGGTTTCGCCTCCGGCGAAGGGATAGACTTCGGTGCAGGCGGCATTGTTGAATGCGCCGCCGTAGAGGAAGCCGCTGGTGACCTTGTCCGTCAGGTTAAACCCGGCGCTGACGGGGTAGGTCTCGGTGGCGCCCACCTGCTTAGCCTGGCCGTTTTCGTCCATCTGAACGTGAGCCACATAGAAGCTCTGGGTGTAGGCAAACCAAACCTCGCGGTTGGCATTGGTGGTGGAGACGGTGACGGAAGCCTCCGTCACATCCTTGGTGGTGACGCCGTCCAGGGTATAGCCATAGTAGGCGGCGCCGGAAATTTCCTTCATGGGGACGTTATAGGTGCCGTATTCCAGGGCCTGGGAGCCGTTCATCTGGTAATACTCCTGGGCGGCCAGCTGCTTGGCCTTGTCGGGGGACTCCACCTCCACGCCCTTCTCGTTGATGGGCTGACCCTGGGCATTCACCAGGTAGAAGTGCATGAGGATGGTGCCGCCCTTGGGCGCAACCTGGGGGATTTCGAAGTCCTTGCTGGTTTCCTGATCCTGATAGTCGGTGTAATTAAAGGTAGTGGTGTCGTTGGTGGGATAGGTCCGATCCTTGCTGAGGCCGTCCTTGAGGGTCACGCGGTACTTCATGACCGCCGGAGTACCCTCGTTGATGTCGCCGACGTTCCAGTTGAGGGTCTCGCCGCTGCGGGTGACGGTGCCCTGGCTCAGATAGACATCGTATCCACCGGCATTGTACTCGTCCAGGCTGTTGGTAACCTTGGGGTCGCCGGTGAAGTCCAGGTTCACATACTGGCTCATGGGGTCGGTGACCGAGCCGTTGGTGGCGGCCTTGGCGATGCTGCCGGCGATGGTCTCAAAGGCGGCGGTGAGCTTGGTCTCCACGTTGTCGTTATTTGCGATGGCAAAATAGCCCTTGGCAGCATCGCTGGCACAGCCTTTCAGCGTGTTCTCGCCCTCGGTACCGGCCTGGAGGGCCACGGAGAAGATGGTGGTCCCGGCGGCCTTGGCCTGGTTGGCCTCCCAGATGGTGGCGACGCCGTTGTTGGTGCCGCTGGTCCGAGTAACCGTGCCATCCAAGGCATACACACCATAGCTGAGTCGGCTGGTTGTTCCATGCTTCGTACAGGTGGCATTCACATACGCATTATAGCTCGTGGTAAAAGCGCCGCCTGAGCCGATCACGGTGTTATAGTCGGGGGTGAAGGCACCTACGTTGGTGAACCGACCATCGCGGGGACCGTAGTTGCCACACCAGTAGCTATTCAAGCGCTCACACCCTTCATAGGTTGCGGTTGCAACAAAGGGATGGCTGTAGGTGGGCTCACCATCGGACAGGATGACGATGTTCTTCTGCTTGCCGATGGAAGAAGCAGAGGCCAGCAGCTGCTGGGCCACATGGATACCGGCTTGCTGATTGGTGCCGCCATTGGCGTATGTTGCCTTGTCTATTGCTTTCTTAAAAGCATCCAGTTCGCTGGCCGTGTAGAAGTGGCCGCTGTTGTACGCCGTGGCCGTATCGATAAAGGTGACGATGGCGATGCGGGTGGTGCTGTTCTCCGTCAGCAGCTTGTCACCGAAGGCCTTGGCGGCCTTGCGGGTGTTGGTGAGCTTAGTGCCCTCCATACTGCCGGAGCAGTCGATGACCAGGACCACATCGGAGGTGGTGCTGTAGTTCTTGCCCTGGATGGTCAGGGTAACCTCATAGAGGCCACTCTCCTCATCCACAGGCTGGGCTTTTTTGCTGAGGTTGATGGAGCCCTCAGCGGGCCACACGGGCTGGGTGGACTCCGTGCCGCCGCCGGTCTCCTCGCCTTCGGCAAACGATGGCAGGGCCACCAGAGACAGGGCCATGACCAGCGCCAGCACGAGTGCCAACGCCCGTTTCCATGTTTTCATTTTCTCATTCCTCCCATTTCGTTTATTTTGGGGGCCGGGCGGCCCCAATTGACTTGGGTTTTGCAGGGACAGTTCTGAATGATATCCATTGTACACCATTCCGATATCGTTTGCAAGGGGTTTTGGGACTTGTTTGCGATATTTTTATGCCTGCTTGGCATTATATCACAAAGGGGTGTCGAATGCAAGTGTATTCTGGGGAAACCGGGGTGGACGGAGGGGGGCGGGGGTGGTATAATAAGGGGGATAACCAACAGATGAGGAGGTTTCTGGCCATGAACGAGAAGAAGCAGAGCGGGTACCCCCAGGAGGACCCCAGGGAGGCGCTGGAGCGGCTGATGCAGGATAAGCCGCTGAAAAGGCCGGGGGGCAAGGACCGGAAGGAGCCGCCCATCATGGCGGTGTATGCCGCCCCGGTGATCCGGGAAGAGAAATGAGCGGGTTCCGGCTTACGAGCTGCGTGTGGGAGCTGACGCTGGCGTGCTGCTTCGGGTGCAGGTACTGCGGGTCCGCCGGGGGGCGGGCCAGGGCGGACGAGCTGTCCACGGCGGAGTGTCTGGACGCGGCGGAGCAGCTGGCGGACCTGGGCTGCCGGAGGGTGTCGCTGATCGGGGGCGAGGTGTTCCTGCGGCGGGACTGGGCGCAGATCGCCGGGCGGCTGACCGGGCTGGGCGTCCGGGTGGACGTGATCACCAACGGGTACCTGATGTCGCCGGAGGTGCTGGAACAGCTGAAGCAGGCGGGGGTGTCGTCGGTGGCGGTGTCCATCGACGGGCCGGAGGACGTGCATGACGCCGGGCGGCAGGCCGGGAGCTTTAAGCGGGCCATGGAGGCCGTCCGGGCGCTGACGGCAGCGGGAATGCCGGTGTCGGTGATCTCCACGCTGCGGCGGGACTGCATGGGGCGGTTGGAGGAGCTGTACCGGGTGCTGGAGGGGTCCGGCATCAGGGCGTGGCAGCTGCAGGCGTGCTCGCCTATGGGCAGCGCCGCCCGGGGGCTGGACTGGCGCATCGACCCGGCGGAGGTCATCGCTTTCGTGATGCGGCACCGGGCGGAAGCGCCGTTTATGCTGGGGGCGGCCGACAACGTGGGGTATTTTACAGATGAGGAGCTGCGCCTGCGGGGGGCCGATGGGGCCTGCTTCCAGGGGTGCAGGGCGGGTATCTCCGCCATAGGCATCGACAGCGCGGGCAACGTGCGGGGGTGCGAGTCGCTGTACGATGAGCGGTTCAACGAGGGGAATCTGCGGCAGCGGAGGCTGCGGGACATCTGGGAGGACCCGGGGGCCTTTGCGTACAACCGGCAGTTCCGGCGGGAGATGCTGACGGGAAGCTGCGCCCGGTGCCGGATGGGGCCATGGTGCGCCGGGGGGTGCCGGTCGTACAACTATTTCGTGCACGGGAAGCTGTACGAAAGTCCGGCGTGTGCGAGAGAGAAGTGAAGCCCTCTCAGTCGGCTGCGCCGACAGCTCCCCCAGAGGGGGAGCCAAGGCCGTTGCGGGAAGTCTGCGGGGTTTCTTATAGAATGAGGCGGGCGGGGCGTGTGTCCCGCCCGGTTTTTGGGTCAGCTCAGGCGCTTTTTGCGGCCGATGGTCAGGGCCATCAGCAAGGCGGCCCAGGGGCCGCCGGGGCGGCGGCCTGTGCTTCCTCCGACAGTGAAAACTCATAATGCATGGCCAGGGCCTGGAACAGCTTCTGCATCACCTGCTCCGCAACGGTGCGGATGTCCAATCCCTCCACAAAGCGCAGAATCTGCTGCACCTCCTCCTCCGGGACCTTATAGCCCCGCAGGCTCAGGGTCAGGAACATCCGCAGCTTCTTCTCCAGCGTCAGCGTCCCATCGCAGGAGCGGACCATGTAGCCCCGCATGAGTCCGGCGGAGCCAAGCTCCAGGGCGTAGAAGTCCTCCTCCGTCAGCTCCGGCTGATAGGGGCCGAAGATCCGGTACAGCTCCCGGGCGGTGGCCCGGAAAATAAACTCGGACACCTCGCTGTGGGTGTAGCTCTCCACATAGATTTCCCGCAGGTTCTCGTTCAGCTCCGTCAGGGTCATCTGGATGGCGGTCTCCGCGGCGTAGACATACACCGGGGGCAGCTGTGTTCCCACCACGCCCCGGGCCATGGAGAACTGGTTGGAGAACATGAACTCCGCCAGCTCCGTCAGGACGCCGTCCTTGGCCCGGAAGATATTCTGGAAAATGCTGTTGGACACCGCCGCCTTGTGGACGATCTCCGCCACGGTGGTTTTTTTGTAACCCTGCTCCAGAAACAGCTTGACGCAGACCGTCAGGATCCGTTTTTTGGCGGGCAGACTGGCGCTTGTGATGGTCGTAATACGCACTTCCTTCCATGTGTTTGGCATGCATGCCATGATTGTAACAGAGATTTTCGGAAAAGGCAAGGGGAATTTGGAAAATCCAGGAAACGGGACAGAAAAATACCGTCGGCCGGGCGGCCGACGGTATGGGGGCATTGCCGGGGCGGAGTTTACCATGGGGTGGTGGGCTTGAGGCGCAGGAGGACGTGGCTGGGGCTGCTGTGTTCGATGTTGTACTGCCCGCCCAGGATGCGGTCGATGGCGCGGGCCAGGGCTTCCTTGGGGTTGTGGGCCGTTTTCACGAATTTCCCCTCGATGGTGTATACCTTGTTCAGAAGCGGCACGCGGTTGGCGGCAAAGCCGAAGGTCCGCGTGCGGCCGTCGGTGCAGCCGGTGACGCGGTCATCGTAAACGGCGATTTCCTCCGGCAGGCGGCCGGTGCCGTCGCCGATGGCATCGATGATCCTGCGGGTGGTGGGACTGGCTAAGAATTTCTCGTCCAGGGCCTTTTGGAAGGCCAGGGCGTCCTGCTCCTCCGTCTCCTTTTCGGCGGCCCGCTTGGCCATTTCGCTGACCTCCCGGCGTTTTTTATCCTCCCAGACCTGGCGACGAATCCGCTCCAGATCCGACTGATCCGCCGCGCCGCTCCCCTGGGCAGGCTCCTGCGGCCCCTGGGATTCCCACTCCCGGCGGAGCCGCTCCAGATCGTCCCCGCCCGATTTGGATTTGCGGCTGAATGTGTCGGTTTTGCACAGGGCCCAGATCAGAACACCTGCCAGAATCAGAAAAACAAGAATCATAACGGCTGATTTCCTCCTTTTTCGCCCGCCGGAACACGCGGACTTATCGAAAATACGCGCAGTTTCTCATCTATAGTATAAATAGCGCGGGTGCTTCTGTCAAGACAACGCGCTGCGGAATTCGGCAAAAAAGCCGCAGGACCGGGTGGGTCCTGCGGCTGGGGATCGCGGTGGCTCAGGCCCACAGGGCCTTCATGAAGTCGGGATAGGCCTTGTCGCAGATGTCCACGCAGCGGGCCATCAGCTCCAGGCAGATCTCGCCCACGTCGTGGGTGCGGAAGGCGGCGTCCATCTCCGCCTGGACAGTGTTGTCGTCGGTGTCCAGCACGAACTTGAAGAAGCGGAAGCGGCGGTTGGCCTCGTTGACCGTCTTGAAGAAGCCGTCCACCTTGCTGTCGGGGACCTTCACGATGTCGAACACGCGGATGGCCACGTCCTCGCAGTCCCGGTTGAAGAAGAAGCGCATACGGATGGAGGGCATACTGTCGCCGGTGTATGTGACCGTGATGGCTTCCTTGCCGGTGTTGGAGATCTCCGGATCGGAGTGTTTGATGCCCTTGGCATCCATGGCCCGGACGAACTGGCGGGTTGAATCGAACATGGTGAAGAACCTCCCTGTTTTTTATATACTACAATATACCCCTTTTCCGCAGTCTTGTCAACCGGAGGAATTGTTGACGCGGCGGACAAAAAAATCTCGCCACCGGAGGAAAACCGTGCTATACTAAGGGAAAAATCCGGGAGGTGACGGGATGGAGGAGATCACGGCGGCCTATGTGCGGCGGCTTCTGCCCCGGCGGGACCCCATGGGCCACAAGGGTACCTTCGGCAAGGTGCTGTGCGTCTGCGGCAGCGTGGGCTTTTCCGGCGCGGCGGTTTTCGCCGGCCGGGCGGCGGCGCGCACCGGGTCGGGGCTGGTATACCTGGGGGTGCCGGAGCCGGTGTGGCCGGTGGCGGCAATGAAATGCGATGAGGTGATGCCCTTCCCCCTGCCGTCGGAGGAGGGGAAGCTGTCCCCCCTGGCGGAGGAGGCCATCCGGCAGCGGGCCGGGGGCTGCGATGCGGTGCTGGTGGGCTGCGGTCTGGGGCGCAGCCCCGGGTGCGACGGGCTGGTGCGGCGGCTGCTGGATCTGCCCCGGCCGCTGGTGCTGGACGCAGACGGCATAAACGCCCTTTCCGGGCATATGGATGCATTGTCCCGGCGGCGGGACCGGATCACCGTGCTGACCCCCCACGAGGGGGAGTTTGTCCGGGCCGGAGGCGATCTTTCCCCGGGCCGGGAGCGGGCGGCGGCGGACTTTGCCCGGGAGCACGGGGTATACCTGGTGCTGAAGGGGCCGGGGACCATCGTGGCCGCCCCGGACGGGCGGTGTATGCGCAATCCCACCGGGAACTGCGGCATGGCCAAGGGCGGCAGCGGCGATGTGCTGGCGGGGATGCTGGTGAGTCTGCTGGGCCTGGGCCTGCCGCCTATGGACGCCTGCTGCGCCGCGGTGTGGCTCCATGGCCGGGCCGGGGATCTGGCCGCCCGGGAGGTGGGCCTGTGGGGCATGACCCCATCGGATCTGCTGGACCGGATCCCGGCGGCTCTGCGGGAGGTCACGGAGTGAGGCTTATCCAAAAGAGCTTTGCTCTTTTGGATAAATCAGGTTCCCGCTCCGACCCGCGCGTCCAAATGAGCCTTTTGCTCATTTGGACACACTCTCTCCGCGCAAAGTATTTTTTGCGGCGTACACGCCGCCGCAAAAAATGGATCGGACTTGATTCGCGGCCTGCGAGCCGCGAACTCTGCGAGGCTTTTTCGGCAAGCTGCAATAGATAGAAAACATCACAGGGATAACGGAAAGCCTTCCGGAAAGGGAGGGTTTACCGTGAAAAAATGCTTGGTATGGCTGCTGACGGCGGCGCTGCTGCTGGCCGGCTGCGGAAAAAAGACCGCGTCGCAGGCGGAGAGTCTGCGCCAGCGGTACCGGGAGATGCAGGCCGCCCATATGGAGGCGGAGATCACCTGCCATCTGGAGACGGAGAACCGCACGTTCACCGTGTCCTGCGACTGGACCCCCACCGGCGCCGGGACCACCGTTACAGGCCCTGAGGGCCTGGCGGGGCTGACGGCCAGCGTCAGCGGAGAGGATCTGACGGTGTCCTATGACGGGGCGGCTTTGTCCGCCGGAAGTCTGCGGGACGTGGCCCCGGCCAACTGCCTGCCGTGGCTGCTGCGGGCCATGGAGGAGGGGTATCTGGTGGAGGCGGGGCAGGAGACCCTGGAGGGGCTTGACTGCCTGCGCCTGGCCCTGGACACCACCGCCCCCGGCGGCAAGGTGCTGTGCACCGTGTGGCTGGGCGGGGACGGGGCCCCGCTGTATGCCGAGTTTTCTCAGGACAGCCGCGTGGTGCTGACGGCACGGCTGCTGTCCTTCACTTCAGAATAAAGAGAGGCTATCATCATGGAATCCACATTAAAGAGAACCTGGGCGGAGATCGACCTGGACGCTCTGGCCCACAACTATGGCCGCCTGCGGCAGCATATCGGGCCGAAGGTCCGCTTCCTGGGCGTGGTGAAGGCCGACGCCTACGGCCACGGGGCCGTGCAGGTGGCCCGGACCCTCCAGGAGCTGGGAGCCGACTATCTGGCGGTGTCCAGCATCGACGAGGCCATGGAGCTGCGGGCCAACGGCGTGACCATGCCGGTGCTGATCCTGGGCCACACCCCCAAGGAGCAGGTGGGGCGGCTGATAGAGCACCACATTACCCAGGCGGTCACCTGCAAGGCCAAGGCCCTGGAATACAGCCGGGAGGCCGCGGCCCTGGGCGGGACCCTGAAAATCCACATCAAGGTGGACACCGGTATGTCCCGGCTGGGCTACCTCTGTGACGGCAGTCACTTTGACGGCGGCGTGGAGGGCATCTGTGAGGCCTGCGGCCTGCCGGGGCTGGAGGCGGAGGGCATCTTCACCCACTTCGCCGTGGCCGACGAGCAGGACCAGGAGAGCCGGGCCTATACCCGGCGGCAGTTCGACCTGTTCTGCCGGGTGATCCGGGCGGTGGAGGAAAAGCGGGGGGTGCGGTTCCCCCTGCGCCACTGCGCCAACACCGGGGCCACCGCCTGCTATCCGGAGATGCACCTGGACATGGTGCGGCCGGGTCTGCTGCTGTACGGCTATGGCGAGTTTGCCCAGGGGCTGGACCTGCGGCCGGTGATGACCCTGAAAACCACCATCAGCACCACCAAGACCTATGAGCCGGGCACCTCCGTCAGCTATGGGCGGCTGTTCACCACCCAGCGGCGCACCCGCATGGGCGTGGTGCCCTACGGCTATGCCGACGGGTTCTTCCGGTGCCTGTCCGACCGGTGCAGCCTGATGACCGCCAAGGGGCCCGCGCCCCAGCGGGGCCGCATCTGCATGGATATGTCCATGATCGACCTGACGGACCTGCCGGGGGTGGACGTGGGGGACGAGGTGGAGATCTTCGGGCCCCGCAACCCGGTGGAGGTCATGGCCGCCCAGGCGGGGACCATTCCCTATGAGCTGACCTGCGCCGTCAGCAAGCGGGTGCCCCGGGTGTATTTACAGAACGGACAGGTGACGGAGCGGGAGCTGCTGCTGCGGTTCTGACGCACGCCGCCGCCTGCCGCCCCATAGAATGAAGCGGGGCGGGAAAACCGGGTATAAATCCCCGGGCTGCGTGGGAGAATGAAAGTGACCCGTTTTTTCCGGGTACTTCTTCCGGCGGAGTGTGAACGTTTGTGGATACGAATGTCAAGCGCGGCGAAATTTATTATGCCGACCTGAGCCCGGTGGTAGGCAGCGAGCAGGGGGGCGTGCGCCCGGTGCTGATCGTGCAGAACGACACCGGCAACCGCCACAGCCCCACCGTCATCGCGGCGGCCATCACCTCCCAGATGGGCAAGGCCAAGCTGCCCACCCACATCGAGGTGGCGGCCCAGTGCTGCGGTCTGCCCAAGGATTCCGTGATCCTGCTGGAGCAGATACGCACCCTGGACAAACGCCGCCTGCGGGAGCGGATGGGCCGGGTGGACGGCGCGGTGATGGAGCGGGTGGACGACGCCATTGCGGTGAGCTTCGGCCTGCCCCGCAGCAGATTGGTATAGGGCCCCGGCGGAGGGTACATAGCCTTCCCCGGAGCCGGAAAACTCCCCGGCGGACGCAGGGTCCGCCGGGGAGTTTTTTGGGGGTCGCCGGAAAGAGCGAAGCCCATTTTTACTTGGCTCTCCCTCCGGGAGAGCTGTCACCGAAGGTGACTGAGAGGGCCTGTAGGAGTTTCGGCGATTTGCCCTCTCAGTCGGCTGCGCCGACAGCTCCCCCAAAGGGGGAGCCAAGCCGTAGGGGCGGACGACTCTGTCCGCCCTGAAAATGCCTGCGTCTCAGGAGTCGGGGAAACGGATTGCCACGCCAGCCTGCGGCTGGCTCGCAATGACACCACAAGGAGAAATCCGTATCCCCGTACAGCGGGCCGCCGAGGACGTCGGCCCCTACGAAACGCCTGTCGATAGAATACCTGTAGGGCAGGGCCCATGTGCCCCGCCGTCGTGCCAGCCGGTTGGCAGGCATTGTCATGCCCGCCAGCCGGGGCACTTCCTCGAAATCGCCTCGCTTCATCCGCCACCGGCGGCGCTTCGGCGATTTCCCCTCTCAGTCGGCTGCGCCGACAGCTCCCCCAAAGGGGGAGCCAAGGCTATCGAAATAATTCCGCCCGTAGGGCGGGGCATTTTTGCGCGATCCCGGGCATACACTGCCGGGAGAGGGGGCGAGGGGCGTGACGTATCCGGTGTATATCGGCGGCGGGGCCGCCGGGACCATGACGGTGACGGCGGCGGGAGAGGACCACCTGTTCGAGGTGATCTGCCACCCCCCGGAGCCGGGCCTGTGGCGGGTCTGGGTCCAGGGGGAGGGACAGCGGCTGGCCCTGGGGCTGCTGGAGGGCGGGCGTCTGCGCCGCCGGTTTTCCCGGCGGATCACCGGGCCGCTGGGGGCCATCCGGTGGGCCGGGGCGGAGTCCTGCGCCGCGAGGGACTCCCCATGGCGGCCCGCTGGGCCGGAGGACTGCCCCCTGCCCCTGCCGCCAGGGAGCCTGTGCCGCCGGGAGGGGCGGCGGGTGCGGCTGGCCGCGCCCTATGACCGGGAGGGGCCGTTTCCCCTGACGGAGCTGTTCTGCCTGGCCCGGATCCGGGCCATGGACGGAGGACTCTGGGCGGAATATCGCTTTGAGGACGGGTATCCTGTGCCGCCGGAGGAAAATTGAAATTTGCATATTCCGCCGCCATGTGCTATAATAAGCTGAACATTATCGCCATAGAGGAGGAATATGCCCATGAGATGTCCCTATTGCGGCTATCGCGAGAGCAAGGTGGTGGATTCCCGTCCCGCAGACGAGGGAGCCAGCATCCGCCGGCGGCGCGAGTGCCTGTCCTGCGAGAAGCGCTTTACCACCTATGAGACCGTGGAATATCTGCCCATGGTGGTGATCAAGAAGGACGGCAGCCGCCAGAGCTTCGACCGCAGCAAGGTGCTGCGGGGCATCCAGCGCTCCTGCGAAAAGCGCCCGGTGTCCGCGGCGGACATGGAGCGCATGGCCAGCGAGATCGAGCAGGAGCTGCAGAACTCCCTGGAGCGGGAGGTCAGCACCGTGGTCATCGGCGAAAAGGTCATGGAGAAGCTGAAAAAGGCCGACGAGGTGGCCTATGTCCGGTTCGCCTCGGTGTATCGCCAGTTCAAGGATATCAACACCTTCATGAGCGAGCTGAACAAGCTCCTGAGTGAAAAATAGAACGCATATTTATTTTAGAATCTGCCTCGCAGAGTTCACGGCCCGCAGGCCGTGAATAAAATCCAATCCGTTTTTTGCGGCGGCGTGTACGTCACAAAAAACACTTTGCGCTGGCCTCGGCCCAGAGGAACAGGCCTCGGCAGACCCGACGGCTGATGTCGGGCCAGAGTGTGTCCCGCCGACTCGGCGGGACGCGCGGTTCGGAGCGAGAGCCTTTTATTGAAAAAAGCCTTGCTTTTTTCAATAAATTTATAGAATGTTCCGCAGGCTCAGGCGCTCCAGTTCGTCCAGCTGCTGCAGCTGCTGGCGCAGCTGGGCCAGCTCCGGCAGCAGGTCGTCCCCCTGCCGCAGACGGCACAGGGTCCGGCAGCGGGTCAGCGTCACCTGGGCCGCGTCCAGGGTCTCGTGGTGGATGACCACATGGAGGAAGTCCTGGGCCGACTCCCAGTCGGCGGACAGGGCGTCCATGGCCTCCCGGGCCATGTCCCAGCGCTGCTGGGCCGCCAGCTGGGCGATCCGGTCCGCCTGGTCCATCCACCGGTTGGTCCGGCGGTTCAGAGCCGCCGCGTTGAGAATGCACAGGGCCAGCAGCACCGCCAGCACCAGTGAGGGCACGATCAGAAACCGCTTCATACGTCCTCCTTGGCCTGGCAGATCACGTTGCCCCCCTGGTCCAGGGACAGGAGAAACACCTGAGACGGGTCCTTCAGGTGCTCCCGCTTCAGCTGACGGCGCAGCCAGTCGTCATCCACGTCCATTTTCTTCATATTGTCCCGCAGCAGCCGCCCGTCGTTGATCAGCAGCACCGGAAGAAGCTGCTCGGTGACGTTCAGGGACAGCTGACGGGGCGTTACCGGCTGGGCCTCGGACCGCAGAAGCACCGACACCTGGCCGCTGGTCTCCAGGACGGCGTACTGCACGTCCTTCAGGTCGGTGACCCCCTGGCCCCGCAGCTCCTCCAGAAGCTCGTCCACCGTCATGCGGTTGTGGCGCATAGCCCGCTGCTGGAGCTTCCCGTAACGGACGACGATGGCCGGTTCCCCGCAGATCAGGGACCGGAACCGCCCGCTGCGGAAGCTGATATAGCTTAAAAGCGTGGTCAGGGCCAGCAGGGTCAGAATGGGCACCACGCCATTGATCAGCGGTGAGTCGAAGTCCTGCATGGGCACCGACGCCAGGTCCGACAGCAGCATGGTCAGCACCAGCTCGATGGGCTCCAGCTCGCCGATCTGGCGCTTGCCGGTCAGGCGCAGCCCCGCGATCAGCAGCAGATACAGGATGATGGTGCGGAAAAAAGCAGTGGCCATGAGCATTCCCCCTTCTATGGCCAGTATGCGCCGATGAGAGAAAGTTATACGGATTCAACCGGCCCCAGGCCGTTTGATATACAGAACGCAGAACCGAGAAAGGAGGCCCCCGGGAAAATCCCATACCAAGCGCCATGTGCCTGCCCTTCCGGCAGGATAACGAGGAGGAGAGAGGATCGAACCTTCGGCGGGAGCTCTCCCGCGCCGTCCGGGCGCGCACGCAGCGGGCAAATATGCGGGTGACCGCAAAACAGAGACGCTGCGACCGGAAATCGAGGCAAATTGTCTGCGTATTTGTCCTCCCCATTATCAGAAATCAGGAGGAATCATCAATATGTGTGGAATTGTAGGATATGTTGGCCGTCAGGAGGCCGCCCCCATTCTGCTGGACGGGCTGGAGCGGCTGGAATACCGGGGCTATGACTCCGCCGGTATCGCCGTGTGCGGCGATGGCGTGCTGCGCCTTTGCAAGAAAAAGGGCCGGGTGGCGGCTCTGCGGGAGCTGACCCATGACGGCGGGGACCTGCCCGGCACCCTGGGCATCGGACACACCCGCTGGGCCACCCACGGCGAGCCCAACGACGTCAACGCCCATCCCCATATGAGCCAGAGCGGCAAGTTCGCCGTGGTCCACAACGGCATCATCGAAAACTTCATCACCCTGAAGGAGGAGCTGCAGCAGAAGGGCTATGTGTTCCAGTCCGAGACGGACACGGAGGTGGTGGCCCAGCTGCTGGACTATTACTACAGCGACTGCGGCGACTTCTTTGAGGCCATGAACCGCCTGCTCCACGCGGTGGACGGGGCCTATGCCCTGGGCATTATCTGCGCCGACTATCCCGACCGGCTGGTGGCCGCCCGGAAGGACGCCCCCCTGCTGCTGGGCTTCGGCGATGGGGAGAACTTCATCGCCTCCGACGTGACGGCCCTGATCCGCCACACCCGGGACATCGCCTATATGGACGACGGGGAGCTGGCCATTCTGTCCCGCAGCGGCATCCGGGTATACGACCGCCAGCTGCGCCCGGTGGAAAAGAAGCACCACCATGTGGACTGGGAGGTGGACGCTGCGGAAAAGGGCGGCTATGCCCACTTCATGCTCAAGGAGATCATGGAGCAGCCCGCCGCCATCCGCAAGGCCACCGCCGCCCGGATCCAGGGGGGGCGCGTGGTGCTGCAGGACCTGACCATGACCCCGGAGCAGATCCGGGCCATGGGCCGCATTTACATCGTGGCCTGCGGCTCGTCCTACCATGTGGGCATGGTGGGCAAATATAACCTGGAGCGGATGTTGCGGCGCAGCGTGGAGGTGTGCCTGGCCTCCGAGTTCCGGTATGCCGACCCCATCGTGGGGGAGGGGGACCTGGTCATCGTCATCAGCCAGTCCGGCGAGACTCTGGACACCATGGCCGCCCTGCGGGAGGCCAAGAAGCGGGGGGCCCGGATCCTGTCCATCGTCAACGTGGTGGGCTCCTCCATCGCCCGGGAGTCCGACGACGTGCTGTATACCTGGGCCGGGCCGGAGATCGCCGTGGCCACCACCAAGGCCTACAGCACCCAGATGGCGGTGCTGAACCTGCTGGGGCTGTATTTCGGCGAGGTCATGGGCACCGTGGACTATGAGACCTACACCGCCATGGTCCGGGATATCCTGGCCCTGCCGGAGAAGCTGGAGCAGGTGCTGGCCCAGGCGGATCAGATCCAGCAGATCGCCAGGGATTTCGCCGGGCGGGACGACGTGTTCTTCATCGGACGGAACCTGGACTATGCCCTGAGCCTGGAGGGTAGCCTGAAGCTCAAGGAGATCAGCTATATCCACTCCGAGGCCTACGCCTCCGGCGAGCTGAAGCACGGCACCATCTCCCTGATCGAGGAGGGAACGCCGGTCATCGCCCTGAGCACCTACGGGCCTCTGTTTGACAAGGCCATGAGCAACGTGGTGGAGGTACAGGCCCGGGGCGCCAACGTCCTGGCCCTGACCACCGAAACCCACCGGGACGCCATGGCCGCCCGGACGCCCCGGGTGCTGACGGTGCCGGAGGTGGAGCCTATGCTGCTGCCCCAGCTGGGGGTGGCTCCCCTGCAGCTGCTGGCGTACTACATCGCCCTGGAGCGGGGCTGCGACATCGACAAGCCCCGGAACCTGGCCAAGAGCGTCACCGTGGAGTAAAAATCGCAATACACCGAGGGAATTATGAACAACATCAGAATCGTACCCATGACGGCGGACCATCTGGACGCCCTGGAGCAGCTGGAGCGCACCTGCTTCTCCCGGCCCTGGTCCCGGAAGATGCTGGCCGAGGAGCTGGACAACCAATGCGCCGCCTTTTTAGTGGCGGAGGACGCCGCCACCGGCCAGGTGATCGGCTATGCCGGGCTGCTGGTGGCCGCCGACGAGGGGTACATCACCAATGTGGCGGTGTTTCCCCAGTATCGCCGCCGGGGCGCGGCGGGAAAACTCCTGGACGTGTTCCTGCGCTTTGCCCGGGCCAACCATCTGGCGTTTTTGACCTTAGAGGTGCGGCCCAGCAACGCCGCCGCCATTGCCCTGTATACCCGGTTCGGCTTCCGGGAGGCCGGACGCCGCCGGAACTACTATGACCTGCCCAAGGAGGACGCCCTGATCCTGACCCGGACCTTTGAGGAGGATGACCAGTGAACATTTTAGCCTTTGAATCCTCCTGCGACGAGACCGCCGCGGCGGTGGTGCGGGACGGACGGACGGTGCTGTCGGACGCCATTTTATCCCAGGCGGATATGCACGCACTGTATGGCGGCGTGGTGCCGGAGATCGCCTCCCGGAAGCACGTGGAGGCCATTGCCGGGCTGTCGGACCAGGCGCTGCGGGAGGCGGGCCTGACCCGGCGGGACATCGACGCCGTGGCCGTGACCTACGCCCCGGGCCTTATCGGCGCGGTGCTGGTGGGGGTCAGCTTCGCCAAGTCCGCCGCCTACGCTCTGGGGGTTCCCCTGATCCCGGTGCACCACGTCCGGGGCCATATCGCCGCCAACTATCTGGCCTTTCCGGAGCTGGAGCCGCCGTTTCTGGCCCTGGCCATGTCCGGCGGCAACACCCTGATCGTGGACGTGAAGGGCTACACGGATATGGAGGTCCTGGGTGCCACCCGGGACGACGCGGCGGGGGAGTGCTTCGACAAGGCCGCCCGGGTGCTGGGCCTGCCGTACCCCGGCGGGAAGCCCATGGACCGGCTGGCCGCCCGGTCCCCGGGAGGGAAATACACCCTGCCCCGGGCCCATGTGGAGGGTGCGCCCCTGGACATGAGCTTCTCGGGCCTGAAAACCGCCGTGGTGAACCTGGCCCACAACGCCCAGCAGAAAGGGGAGCCCCTGGACGCCGCCGCCCTGGCCCACGACTTCAACCAGGCGGTGTCCGACGAGCTGGTGCCCCGGGCCATGGAGGCCGCCCGTCTCCGGGGCCGCCGGAGCATTGTGGCCGCCGGAGGGGTGGCCGCCAACACCATCATCCGGGGAGACCTGGAGAGGGCCTGTGAAAAGGCCGGGTACCGGCTGTATCTGCCGCCCCTGCGGCTGTGCGGCGACAACGGCGCCATGATCGGGGCCCAGGGATACTATGAGTATCTGGCGGGCCGCCGGGCGGGGCTGGACCTGAACGCCTACGCCACCATGGAGCTGGACGATATCTTCTATTGAGAAAAAGCGCCCCGGAGGAGCATCCTCCGGGGCGCAGCTTATTAATACTGATTCTTGATTAAAAAATTTAATCAAGAATCCCGTGCGCTGTGCGCACGCACAGCGTGTGAAAACACGCTGTGGCGTCTCATACAAAACCTGACGCACCTTCGGTGCTATAAAAAGCTTTTCAAGCTTTTTAACAGGTTTTGGTATAAAACAGTATAACACACGGCTTATCAGGAGAGTGCGGGATATCAGTCTTCCTTCTTGCGCCGCAGCATCAAGCCAGCGCCCAGAGCGCACACCAGCATACCACTCACCCACAGCACCAGAGTGCTGCTGTCGCCGGTGGCGGGCGTGGTGGGCTGAGACGGCTCATCGGGCTTCTCCGGCGTGGTCGGCTTGCCGGAATCACCGGGCTTGCCGGGCTCCACAGGCGTGGTAGGCTCCTCAGCGCCGCAGCGGCTGCACTTGCCATCCTTGTAGTCGTGACCCAGAGCGGGCAGCACCTCGCCCTGCTTCACCGTGACGCCGCAGGTCTTGCACACCTCATCGCCGGTATAGCCGTCCTGGGTGCAGGTAGC